>Ga0209701_10002637_pt1 | contig 11656 bp, 10 predicted proteins | sample CZO8metaG_4_FD_188356 | JGI IMG/M metagenome (GOLD analysis project Ga0209701, IMG submission 188356) | Vadose zone soil microbial communities from the Eel River Critical Zone Observatory, Northern California, USA - CZOApr15con2H3.8 metaG... | ecosystem: Environmental > Terrestrial > Soil >...
AGACCCACCTGATTTTTTCCTTGCAGCATCATCCGGTAAGTGCCCACATTCAGATAGCCGGTGTCCGGATCGCGCGTAATTACCGCGTCGGCCGTTCCGGCGTACCGCCCCCCATCTAGAGGCCAGTGTTTAGGTATGGGCAACTGCTCGAGATCGACGTCGGCTCCGGTTTTGCTGTTCTGATAAAATGGGGCTTGGCTGCGCGGGACTTCCCGTGGAGGGATCCGCCGCTTGAGCTTATCCTTTACGCGGCGGATCAGCTCGACCGTCGGCGTCTCCGGCGGCTCCTCCAGGGTAAGGGCGATGCGCCTGAGACTGGGGCCTAAGATATTCCAGAGATGCAGGGTGCCCACTGAGCTACTCTCGTATCCCTTCGTCCTCTCGAAGAGAATCGCAGGCGAAGGGACCTGTTTGGCGACGAGATAGCCGATGGCGCTCATCTCCTCGGTACAGTCGACAGGCTGTTTGATGCGGATCAGTTCTCCGATTTCATCGACCCGTTCAAGCCAATCACGCAGATCCTGGATCGGCTCTGCCGGTGAGTCCTTCATGGGCGCTGCTTGAGTCGAGTTTTTTTTAGCGGTTGCCATTCAATATCCTCCTGAAAAACGATCTTGCGGCTTCATGCTTGCTCCCGCCGCCCCTTCAACTTGCTTTAAACCAGGTCACAATTCAAGCCGATTCTCATCCCTTCTTTAGGAGCGAGGCAAAATAGGCGAAGGCGTCATAGGAGCGATAAATCATATTTTCCTTCATTACGTCGATCTCCCTTTGGGGCAGTGGTACAGGTTTTCCCAGAGAACTCGCCACCCACTGCATTTGCGCGGCCCTTTCAAGATAAATCGCATGGACCGTGGCATATTCCAAGCTATCCCCGACGACTATTATCCCATGACCCTGAAGGAGCATCGCCATTCTATCTCCCAGGGTTTGGCAAATATCCGCGCCGTCCTGAACGGTGTAGATCAACCTGGGACTCGGGAAGATGGGAGTCTCGGGGGCGAACGGAGCGGCTTGGTTATAAATGGGCAAGATCGGAACTCCGGCGACCGAGAAGGCGGTCGCCATCGGCTGATGCGTGTGAGCGACCGAGTTCACATCGGGACGAGCCTCGTAGATCGCCGCGTGGATCATCGTCTCACGCGGCGGAGCTTTCAACTTTGTCAATTGCCGCTTTCCCCCTGCTTTCGCCCAGTTTTGCTCACAGACCGTCTTGTACTCGTCGATGTCCACCGTGATGATGTCCTTGCCGGTGATATAACCCAGAGGCGCGAGCACCGGTTTGATCAGGAACTTGCGGGTGCCGGGAATACGGGCGCTCAGATGGCCGTGATAGTCGGCCAGTCCCTGGCGAAATAGGATTCGATTGCCCAAGGCCACCTTCTTTTTTAGCTCTTCAAGTTGTTTCTGGTTCATCTTCACCTCAGCTCCTTTTTTTAATGAGACCTTCATTCAAGGATCAACTTGGCGGCGATAGAGAGCTATGCCACCCCTTCATAGCGGCCTTGGTCTTCCGCGACCGGACCTGGCGATGCTTCCTGCCAGTGAACACTCAACCAGTTCCATTGGTCAGGATAGGCCCTCACGACCCGCTCTACCCATTGGGTGACACACCGGGTATTTTCTTTTACGTCTGCTGGGATGCTCCCGGATCTTGAGAGCTTCATTTCGGGCTCGATGATCAGCTTGAGCTTTTTGTTTGCGTCTCTTATCAGATAGAGAGGGAGCATCGTGGCGACGCTTCTTAGAGCCAAAGTCGCCGGTCCGCGGCGGGCCAAAACTGTCCGCCCAAAAAACGGCACATGGACACCGCTCCCACTCCGATATTCATCGGCGATCACAATCGCTATCCCGTTCTCTCTTAGAACCTTGGACAATTCATGGGCGGCTTGCTTACGTGGTCTTGCGTAGATCGTCCTTAGACCAATCTTTAGACGGTAGCGATCCCTAAGCTCTCGCAGGGGTCCGGGAGACTCATTGACCAGAAGATAGACAGGGTAGCCCTCTGCGGCGAGCCGCGTTCCGACCAAGAGAAAGTTTCCCAAGTGGGCACTAAGGGCGATGATTCCTTTTCCTTTGGTCAGCGCCGCCTCGAGGTGTTCTCGACCGATGAGAGGGATCTCGGCACGGATCTTGTCGGGAAAGGACTCCATCGCAAGTGCCAGTTCAATAAAATTGCGGCAAAGATTTCTCACGCATTTATGAACAACAATCTCAATTTCCCTTTTATCCAACCGTTGTCCCAGGGCAAGGCTGAGGTTATCGATCAAGCGTTTGCGGGGTTTATGAAGCAGATAAAAGCCGAGGTCCGCCACAGCATTACAGATAGAGAACAGGAAACGTGGCGGCAGCAGTCTAGCCGACCACCTTGCGACCTCGAAGGCACACCAGTTACCGATGTATGTGAGCTTTTCGCGGAACCAAGTCATCTAGGATAAGAGGCTAGCAAATCACAGAGACAATCGAGGACTGAGTTCTTTCACTTACCATAAGACCAACTCCCTTTACAAATCGCGTGCTTCCTCCCAGTGATTCGCCCTGTCCTTGGATAAGCCTCGGCAGATAAAACCATTGCAATAACAGCATGTTAGGAGGTTGGAGAGGTATTGCACAGAGGACTCAGCTGTTTTGATTTCCGATTTTTTTGTGATAAGGAGATAAACCTTGATCGAGGATAAAAGATATGCGGATGATTTTGCCTCCCGTAAAAGAGCGTCGCGCGGTGGACCGCCATCTCAGCTTTTTTTTTCGAGATTACAAGCCTTCGGACTTCAACAAGGCGATCTCGGCTCTATGCAAATTTTACGCTCTGAAGATGCCGAAGATCGAGTGGTATGAGTATATTGATTGGGGAAAAACTGCCGGCAAAACCTATGAAAACGGCCAGATTTATCTTGTTCATCCGGAGAATTGGAAAAGGGGCAGAAAGTATAAGTCGGAAAGAAAGTGGATTAACACTGTCTACCATGAACTGGGCCACTATGTCTTTTGGGCGGATGCGGAAACCAAGGCGGACAATTTTGCCTTTCGAATGGTTAGGGGGCTGAATCACCACAAATAGCTTCCCATCGAACCGGCTGACTTATCCCGCCCCTTTTTTTCATGGATTATAAAGAGACGCTGAAGCTTCCCTCCGGATCTAGATAATTTTACCGCCTTAGGGTAGTAATTGTTGTAAAGGTAGCTTTCCTCCTCGTCGATCAGTTTTCTCATTATGCGGTTTCACTTTAATAAAGTAACTACCGAGGTCGATTTTCCAGGCCTCGAACGATCGATCCTTGATTTCTGGGAGCGGACGAGCGTGTTCGAGCGCCTACGCGAGAAGAATTGCAGCAAGCCGACATGGTCTTTTCTTGACGGGCCCATCACGGCCAACAATCCCATGGGTGTCCACCATGCCTGGGGTCGCACATACAAGGATACTTACAACCGATACTTCGCCATGGCCGGGCATGAGCTCCGCTATCAAAACGGCTTCGACTGCCAAGGGCTCTGGGTCGAAGTCGAGGTGGAAAAGGAGCTTGGTCTCAAGTCAAAGCAGGACATTGAAAATCTGGTCCCCGGCGATCGTTTTGCGAGCATCGATCGGTTTGTGGCTCTCTGCAAAGAGCGGGTGGACAAGTTCGCCCGCATCCAAACCGAACAATCGATTCGCCTCGGATACTGGATGGATTGGGATCGCGAAGAGGATTGGCTGAAGCCTCCCGATGAGCGGCGCAGCTATTACACTATGTCCGAGGAGAACAACTACGCGATCTGGAGCTTCTTAAAAAAATGTCACGAGCAGGGTTTAATTTACCGGGCCTACGATTCCATGCCCTGGTGCCCGCGTTGCGCCGTGGGGATCAGCCAAATGGAGATGCACGAGGGTTATCAACGAGTCGCGCACCAGGCTGTGTTCGTGCGGTTCCCCCTGCGTGGCCGGCCGGGTGAAAACCTGCTTGTCTGGACCACGACGCCCTGGACGCTCACCAGCAACGTGGCCGCTGCGGTCAATCCAAATCTCGCCTATCTCAAGGTTCGCCGTCGCAGCGAAGTGTACTATCTGGCCAAGGGCGCCTTCACGGCTGGGCGGCTTGAGGAGGAGTTCCGAAGAAAGGAATGGGTCGAGGGCGTTCCCAAGCTCAAATCGATCGAGCAGATTTTCAAAGAGAAGGGAGGCTACGAGATCCTCGGCGAGCTCTCGGGCGCCGAGATGCTGGGATGGTCCTACGACGGGCCCTTCGATGAATTCGAGGCGCAGGCTCATCCCGGAGGCTATTCCGGCGAAATTGCCGACGTGGCGATCAAACAAAAGTGGGGGCCGGCAACGCCGGCACGCGAGATCCACCGCGTGATTCCTTGGGATGCGGTGAGCGAGGCTGAGGGCACAGGCATCGTGCACATCGCGCCGGGATGCGGCAAGGAAGATTTTGCTCTCGGCAAAGACGAGAGTCTGGTTCCGATCGCGCCGCTCGATGAGACCGGAACTTTTCTTCGTGGCTTCGGCGCGCTCGAAGGCCGGTCGGCCCTTGACCCCGCCACCGTCGACTGGATCCTCGCCAATCTCCAACAAAAAGGTCTGCTCGTTGCAGTCGAGCGCTACCCGCACAACTATCCCCATTGTTGGCGTTGCAAAACCGAGCTTCTCTTCCGGCTCGTAGATGAATGGTTCATCAATATGCGCTGGCGCGATGCGATCATGGAAATCTGCTATGACGTCCGCTGGATCCCCGACTTCGGCCTGCAGCGCGAGTTGGACTGGCTGAAGAATATGGGAGACTGGATGGTCTCCAAGAAGCGCTACTGGGGACTGGCGCTGCCCATCTGGATCTGTGAGAGCTGCGGCGCTTTCGATGTCGTCGGCAGTCGTGAGGAGCTCAAGAGCCGTGCCGTCACCGGTTGGAATGAGTTTGAGGGTCATACTCCGCACAGGCCCTGGGTAGATCTCGTAAAGATCCGCTGCGGCAAGTGCGACGGCCGGGCGAATCGGATTCCTGACGTCGGCAATCCATGGCTCGACGCCGGGATCGTGCCCTACTCAACCTTGGGCTACAACCACGACCGCAAGTATTGGGAGAAGTGGTTCCCTGCAGACTTCGTTACCGAGAGCTTTCCGGGCCAGTTCCGCAACTGGTTTTACGCCTTGCTCGCCATGAGCGCACTGATGGAGCGGCGGGCGCCCTTTAAGGTGCTGTTGGGGCATGCAATGGTGCGCGATGAAAAAGGCGAGGAGATGCACAAGTCGAAGGGAAACGCGATTCCTTTCGAGGAAGCGGCGGAAAAAATGGGCGCCGACGTCATGCGCTGGATGTTTTGCCGGAACAATCCCGCGAACAATATCAATTTTGGCTACGGCCCGGCCGACGAGCTGAGAAACCGATTCTTCTTCAAGCTTTGGAACACCTACGCCTTCTTCTGCAACTACGCGCGGCTGGACGGCTTTGATCCTGGGGCCGCGCAAATTCCCGTCTCCGAAAGACCGGACATCGATCGCTGGATTCTTTCGGATCTTCAGCTGCTGGTTCGGACCGCGCGGCGCGAATTTGAAAACTACGACGTCATGGCTTTTTGTCTCGCTGCCGAAGATTACGTCGCTGAAAAGCTCAGCAACTGGTACGTGCGCCGCAACCGCCGACGCTTCTGGAAGAGCGAAAGGAGCAGCGACAAGTTGGCCGCTTACCAGACGCTCTACGGGGTGCTCACCACGCTCACGAGGCTGCTCGCGCCGATCATGCCCTTCCTGGCCGAGGGCATGTACCAGAACCTCGAGGCCGGCTCAGAAGCAACGACCGGCCGGACTTCCAGCATTCACCTCTGTGATTTTCCGAGATCCGACGAGTCGCTGATTGACGCGGAGCTGTCCGCGGACATGGAGGCGCTGTTGCGGCTGGTTTCGCTGGGCTTGGCGGTGAGAAACAGCGTGAGGATCAAGGTGCGCCAGCCGTTGGCGGAGATAAAAATCCTCCCAGCCAACGAACCGGAGCGTCGCGCCATCGCGCGCTTTGCCGATCAGATTTCCGAGGAGCTGAACCTAAAGAAGGTGACGCTGCACGATCCCGCGCAGGGGCCGCTTTTGCAGTATGAGATCAAGCCCAGCTTCAAGACCCTAGGCCCGAAGTTGGGCGAGCGGGTAAAGGAGGTGCAAGCAGCGCTGGCTGCCTTGGACTCCGTGTCAGTTGTCGAGAAGATCCAGACTGGAGGTAGTCTCGAGCTGGCCTGCCCCGGCGGGACAGTGCTCTTGGATAAAAACGACATCCTCGTGAACGTCAGAGCGCCGGAAGGGTGGGCTGGGCTCAGCGACCATGGCACGCAGATGATACTAGACGTGCGCGTCACGGAGGAACTTGCTTGCGAGGGGACGGCTCGTGAGATCGTTCGACACATCCAGGAGCTGCGCAAGAAATCTGGTCTCGAAATGGAAGATCGCATCCGTTTGTCTTTCCAGACCGACTCATCGATCGTGCGCGAGGCGATCGAGACCCATAAGTCCTACATTAGCGGTGAAACATTAGCCGTTGAACTGATTAACCAGCCGCTCGATGGCAACGCACAAAGAGCGGTTATCAAACTTCAGGGTCAGACACTAACAATCGAGTTGATCAAAGCCATTCCCGCACTATCATGAATCCCGGAGAATCGTCTTGACCGCCAAAAGCAAACTCATTTTAAGTCTGCTGCTCTTTATTGCCCTCCTTGACCAAGTCTCCAAGCTCATCGTTGACCGGACAATGCCGCTGAACCATTCGATTTCGGTTATCGAGAATCTCTTCAATCTGACCTATATCCGGAATACTGGGGCCGCATTCGGGATTTTCGCAGGAACCCATGCGGGTTTTCGTCAACCCTTTCTCATTATCTTTTCTCTGTTAGCGATTGGTTTCATAGTGCTGATGCTGAGAAGGTTGCCCGAAGCGGAGAAGGGGTTGATGGTCGCCCTCACCTTTATCCTGGGCGGAGCCGTGGGAAACCTGATCGACCGGCTCCTCTACGGGGAGGTCATCGACTTTCTAGATTTCTACTGGTCTCGATTTCATTGGCCCGCCTTTAACTTCGCGGATAGCTTTATTACGATCGGGGTTACCTTGACGCTCTATCATCTCGTTCGAGCCAAAGGCGAAGACCCCTTTAAGCCGCCGCAACGGTGATCTTTCTGACAGAACTCAAGCGATTGGTTCTGAAGTCCAACTTATACCTTCAAGGCCACGACCGTTGCGCCCCAGCCGCCCGATTCAGCAGGGGCATCTTCAAAGGACACTACCAGAGGGTGTTTTTCCAGAAGCGATCGAATGATCCGTCGCTGGACGCCTTTGCCGCGGCCGTGGATGATGCGGACTTGATAGATCCCCGCGCGACGGCACTGCTCGATGTACTCTTCCACAACACCGGGTATATCCTTTGGCGAGAAGGCGTGGAGGTCTATGGAATCCTCGATGGGAACGATGACCGGCTCGCTGAAGGGTGAGTCGAAATCTTGAGGGCCGGAGGATTTTTCTGACGGGTTTTTCTTGCTCGCACTCATTGCTTTAGCCGCCCAGGTAGAGGCGCTTAACTTCAGGGTCGTTGAGAAGATCTTTCCCTGTTCCAGTGAAACGGTTTTGCCCTAGCTCCAGCACATAGCCTCGGTCAGCTACGGATAGGGCCTTGGCGGCATTTTGCTCGACCACCAACATCGAATAGCCCTGCTGCTTCATCTCTACGAGTTTCTCAAAGATCAGCGTAACAAACTTTGGCGAGAGGCCAAGAGAAGGCTCGTCTAAGAGGATCATCTTGGGTCCGGTCATAAGCGCGCGACCGATCGCCAGCATCTGCTGTTCGCCGCCAGACATGGTTTCAGCCTTCTGGACGCGCCGCTCGGCGAGGATAGGAAAAAGGGAGCAGACCCGCTCCAGGGCCTCTCTGATCTTGGTTGGACTTCTCTCAATATAAGCTCCCATCTCTAGATTCTCAGCCACAGTCATCTGCGGGAAGACGATTCGTCCCTGAGGCACGTAGGCGAGACCGAGGGCTAGAACCTGATCGGGACGCAACCCGAGGATCTCCTTTCCGTTAAACAGGATATGGCCGGACTTGGGGTGCAGGATGCCCATAATGTTTTTTAACGCAGTGGACTTCCCGGCGCCGTTGGGACCGATGACGCAGATCATTTCTCCGCTCTGCACCTCAAGGCTGACTCCGTGAAGGATATCGAGGTTGCCGTAGCCGGCATGAATTTCGCGGACCTGGAGTAATCGTCCGTCAGCGTCCAAAGTAGGCCTCCATGACTCGCTGATCGCTCCGGATGATGGAGGGCGCGCCTTCAGCGAGCATCTCTCCGTGGTCGAGAACAAAAATTTTTTCTGAGAGATCCATAACGACTTTCATATCATGCTCGACGATCAGAACGGTTTTACCCTGAGCCCGAAGGTCCCGAATAGCGCTCAAGAGGTCATTGAGGAGAGTCCGGTTGACCCCGGCGGCGGGTTCGTCCAAAAGAATCAGATCCGGATCGATCATCAAGACGCGGGCAAATTCCAGCAGCCTTTGCTGGCCATAGGAGAGGTTCCCGGCAAATTCCCCTTGGAGCTGATCGAGCTTTACAAAGCGGAGGAGCTCCAGCGCCCGTCGGCAGGATGGTTCCCAATCTTGCCGGGAGACAACGAGGAGGTTTTCCAAGGTGGTGAGCTCGGGAAAGACGCGGATCACTTGGAAGGTACGGCCGATGCCCTTCCAGCTGATCTTGTGAGGTGGGAGTTGGTCGATCCGCTCCCCCTTAAAATAGATTCCTCCTTCGTCGCACCGCTCCACTCCCGTGATGAGGTTGAAAAGAGTGGTCTTCCCGGAGCCGTTTGGGCCGATGAGACTAAAGATGCTGCCTGGTTCTAATGCGAGCGAACAGCGGTTAACGGCTGTGACTCCGCCGAAATGTTTCGAGACACCTCGGACTTCAAGGATGCGATTTCCCGCCATCAAATAGTCCGTGGCAAACGGTAGCGCTGCTGAAGAACCCCCAAGATGCCCCTGGGCATGAGCAGGATGACGAAGACAATGATGGCGCCGAAAATCGCTTCGTGAAGAAAGAGAAATCGGGTCCAGACCAACTCTTGGAAGATCGACAGCAGCGTGGCGCCGAGGATGGGGCCAAAGATAGTTCCTCTGCCGCCGAAAAGACACATGACAATCATGGTAATCGTAGTGAGGAGAGGAAAGGTGCCGATGGGCTCGATGTGGGTTACGTACCGGGCATAGAAGCCGCCCGCGATTCCCGGCAGCGCCGCGGAGATGAGAAAGGCATAGAGTTTGAGCGCTGCGGTATTAATGCCCATAGCTTCAGCGGCCATCTCGTCCTCTCGAATTGAAAGCAAGCGCAGACCGAAGCGGGAAGTTATGATCCAGTAGGTAATAAACAATCCGGCTAAGGCGACCCCGCCCATGGAGTAGTAAAGGGGCGAGATAGAACTCATAGGGCTCAGCGTGATTCCGGAGCCGCCGCCGGTAAGGCCTTCGAAGTAAGATACCAACGCGCGCACAACTTCGTTCAGTCCCAGCATCGAGATGGCAAAATAGGGACCCTTTAGCCTGAGACAAGGATAACCTATGATGAGCGCTAAGGATGCCGCAGTGAGGCTTCCCGTAAGAGCCGCAGCGAACCAATGCCATCCAGCCTTGCTGATGAGAATAGCCGCCGTGTAGGCGCCCGTCCCGAAAAAGGCGACGTGGCCGAAGGAGACGTAGCCGGTAAGGCCAGAGATAATATTCCAGCTTTCCGCCAGAGCGATCCACATGAAGGTCTGAATCGTGAATGTGATGATGTAGTTGCTCACATAGAACGGCATGACCGCGAGGCCGGCTAGGATAGGCAAAGCTATAGCCCAGGCAAACCGGTTCATCGGCGTCCTCCCAGAAGGCCGGTCGGTCGCACCAAAAGGAGAATAACCAGAAGGATGTAAGCGATCACTTCAGAAAGTTGGGCAGTCAGAAGCAGAGATGTGAGTCCCTCGACGACTCCGAGAATCAGGCCGCCGAGCAAAGCGCCCAGGTAGTTTCCCGCTCCTCCCAGGACAATCACCAGGAAAGATTTGAAGACATAGTTTCCGCCCATTTCAGGGAAGATCGAGAACATGATGGAGACCAAGCCGCCGCCGACTCCAGCCAGTCCGGAGGCGAGGCCGAAGGTGAGGAGATCGATGCGCCGGACATTGATGCCGCAGACCTGAGCCAGCTCGCGGTGCTGGGAGGTCGCGCGGATCGCCTTGCCGGTTTTGGTTTTGTTAAGAAAAAGGAAGGCCAGGATTGTGATGCCCAAAGCGAAGCAGAATGTGACCAGGCGCGGTTTGGACACGGCGATCGGACCCAAAAGAAAAGAGCCGGTCAAGAACTCCACGGAGCGGTAGTCTCCGGTCCAGGCGATCATCGCCATGTTGGAGAGAAAGATAGAGATGCCGAAGGTGAGGATGAGGGAAGAAAGCTCAGGAGCCCCCACCACCCGAGAGACGAAAAATCTCTGCAAGAAAGCGCCGACGAGAAAAAGCAACGGGAAGGAGATGACAAGAGAGAAAAATGGATTCATTCCGTAGAGCGCGAAGAGCCAGAAGGTCGTGTAGCCTCCCAGCATGAGCAGGGTCCCGTGAGCGACATTGATGACCCTCATCACCCCAAAGATGAGGGCCATTCCCAGGGCCACCATGGCGTAGAGGCCGCCGGCCAGGAGGCCGCTCACGACTCCCTGGAGGATCATGGTCCCTGTGATCTGGATCGTCACCGTTGCACCTTACTAAGCTCAATATAAAAAGGGGTCTCCTTTTGGGAGGCCCCGTTTTAAAATTTTATGCATGCAGATCAAGATTTACTTACGCTGACTCCACGGCGGCATAGGATAAAGCGGTTTTGCCTCAGACAAGTTGGAGGGCCAAACCGTCACCCTCTTTCCGTCCTGCCATTGAATGAGGACCATCTTGTGGGCGGTCTGGAAACCCCGCTCGTCAACCTGGTAGTCGCCGAACGCCGTTGTGATTTTGAGCTTCAGAAGCTGCTCGCGGATCTTGTCGGAGTCGATAGATTTGGCGCGGCGAATCGCCTCAGCCTGTATCTGACAGGCTCCGTAGGCAGCCGGAGCATGGTAGGAGAATTCCCGGTTGTACATCTTCTTGTAGTTCTCGATAAACTCCTTCGCTCCAGGATATGTGAGATTCTCCGCCCACTGGGTCGAACCATAAACATACTCCGCGGTTTTACTTAACTGTTTGCCAAAGTCCGGGACATCCCCTCCCACAGTCACGCCGTACATTTTGGGATTGACATCGAGCTCCTTCATCTGGCGCGTGGTGGCCACGGCATCATCGAAGTAGGAGCCGGCGGCAATGACATCCGGGTTGAGCGATTTCATCCTGATGAGAAGCCCGGAAAAATCCGTCATCCCCTTGGGATAAGCCTCAAGCATCACCACCTGCATGCCCCGTTTTTTGGCTAGATCGGCCGCCCCCTGGGCTGCTGCCTTGGCAAAAGAGGTATCCTCGTGGATGATAGCGATGGTTTTAAGGCCCCGCTCGGCGGCCAGTTCCACGAGACCTTCCAGGTAGACCTCGGCGGGAGAAATGGTCATAAAAAGGTACTTGTATCCCTGCTCCCAGATGGCGGTCTCCGCGGCCAGAGAAGCCATCATAAGCTTTTTGTATTTCTCGCTCACCGTCGCGGCTGC
>Ga0209701_10002643_pt1 | contig 11645 bp, 12 predicted proteins | sample CZO8metaG_4_FD_188356 | JGI IMG/M metagenome (GOLD analysis project Ga0209701, IMG submission 188356) | Vadose zone soil microbial communities from the Eel River Critical Zone Observatory, Northern California, USA - CZOApr15con2H3.8 metaG... | ecosystem: Environmental > Terrestrial > Soil >...
GATAGTGCCAGAAGCCGCGGAACGGAAAGCGCTCCAGAGAGGCCTGCAGAAGCTGAACGAGAACATGGTCACCCTCGCGGAGCTGAGCGAGCTCGCGATCCGCAAGGCCATCGATGGCCTGACCCGGCTCGATCCGGAGATCGCCCACGAAGTGTTCACTCTCGACCAAGAAGTGTACGGTCTGCAACTCGAGATCGAGAAGACCTGCATCGACCTCCTGGCCCTCCATGCGCCGGTCGCGAGGGATCTTCGCACGATCACGACCTCGCTCAAGATCACCACGGACCTCGATCGAATCGGACGGTATGCGAAGGACATGGGGGAGATCACGTTGGAGTTCGGGGCTGCGGGTCTCCGGGCCGATCCTGGGCTCGAACGCATTCGGGAGATGGCGGATCGAGCGATCCAGATGGTCGACACCGCGATCGACGCCTTCGTCCATCGGAACGCAGAGCCGGTCCGCAACATCATCGAGGTGGACGACGCCGTCGACCTGTTGAATGACGAGAATTTCAAGGACATCGTGGAACGGATGAAGGCGGGCACCCTGAGTATCGAGACCGGCGCCCGTTACCTTCTCGTGAACCGCTATTTCGAGCGCATCGCGGACCACGCCGTGAACATCGGGCTCCGAGTCGTGTACATGGTCACCGGAGATTGGTTGCCGCGGACCCGGGCGGCGGACCGGGCGAAGCGGCAAGAAGGAGGCCCTCCGCCGTCTCTATAGTCCTATGGGGCCCCCGTACATTGTTGCGCGCGGATACTTGAATTCGAACGATGCTCACATCCTCGATGAAAGAAGACCCATCGACGGAAGAAGAGGACGTCGACCTCCGGAAGATCGACCGGGGCGCGTCCGAGGAAACCCATCAGGCGGAATTCGTCCTGAAGTGAAGAGCCCGCATTCATCCGAACCTCTTGCGGCCCTCATCCACCGTTTTTCCCTTCATGAGGTGAGGCCCCTCCTTCTCACCTGACTCTGATTCCTGGCGTGGGGCGGTTCACGCAAGGAGCTCGATCCAAACGCCATCCGGATCTTTCACGTAGACCTCGGTGCCTTCCGAGTGCTCCGGGTCGACAGCCGACTTCGCGCCCAGGCGAAGCAGGGACCGATAGGCTTTCCGGACATCACCGACAAGGAAGGCAAGGTGGTCCATCTCCTCCCCTTTACGATAGGGCGCATAGAAACGGCTTCCCTTCGGGTACCAGTTCAGCTCGAGGCGCATGCGGCTCCCTGGCGTCACCAATTGCACATACTTGCCGCCATGCGGCATCGTTCCCTGCGCGGCGACTTTCATCCCAAAGGCTTTCGAATAGAAGGCCACGGAGCGCTTCAGGCTCCGAACCCGAATGCCCGCGTAGTAGAAGCGGCTCTTCATGGTCGCGTGACAGGGTTACGGGTGGATGTTCTTGCTCCCGTCCTATGGCGGGATGGAGCCCTATGCTCACGGTCGATCGATAGCCAACAAGATGAATGCGGAACCTTGGCAGCGGAGGAAAAATCCTCTCCGATTCCCAACTACCTTATACGAATCCTGCGTTAGACGGCATGTCCTGGGGGGATCCTATGGGCCTCGCGCCCTTCGCCGCGTCCGACGTTCTGCGGAACCGACGGCGGACAATTTCCTCGATCCTGGGCGTCCTCCTGGCAGTCACCTTCGTGGCCGGGACATTCATCGCAATCGACTCGTCGGCGCGAGCGACCCTAGACGCGACCTTGGCAGGGATCCAGGGCGACTTCCGTTACTTCTACAACAGCCCCAATTCGAATCTGAGCTACACGGAACTTGAGACGGCGCTCCTAGAGGTGGGCGGCGTCGTGGACGCGTCCGCCTATGTGAATGTGCCCATCCAGTTCATCGACAACGGGACGAGCCGGTCGAATGGCGGAAGGGAAACCTACGTCACAGCGTACGCAATCGATCCGGCCCATCCGCCGGCCCTGACGAAGGACATGACCGTCACCGGATCTCTCGACCAACCGCGCACGATCGGGCTGTCGAGAGAGGTCGCGGATTCCCTCGGCGTCCGGATGGGCGGTCTTGTCCGCGTCTTGGCCCCGTACAACGCGACCTTCAGCTGGACCGCGAATATGACCGTCGGAGCGCTCCTTGATCGATCGACTCCGTCGTCCTATGGGTGTTTCCCGTATCCATGCTTCGGACCCGGTGTTGTTGTCGTCCACCTGCGCGACAAAGGCTGGCTCTACACGCAACTCCATGTGGGCCAGATCGGAACTGCGTTCTACGGAGAAATTTGGATCGACCGCACTCGCTTCGTGAACCCGTACGACCTCGAGGCCACCACGCGGAATCTTCTGATCATCGAGCGGCGCCTCAACTCGATCATTTTCCCTTTTGGGTACGTCACGAACAACATCGGCCCGCTGCTCCAAGATTTCCAAAACCGACTCGGGGTTCAACGGGTCCAATACCTCTTGCTCTCGATGCCCGTCCTCTTGCTCGGGATCTACCTGGGCGTCGTGGGCGTGGACCTGAGCCACGCCGAGCGACGACGTGAACTGGCGGTCCTCAAGACCCGAGGCGCCCGCCCCCGGCAACTGATGGGGCTCCTTCTCTTGGAGGCCATGGTAGGGGGCCTCATCGCAACCGTGATTGGCCTGGCGCTAGGGGTCGGCCTCAGTCGATTCCTCCTCGGCGTCGTGAACCCTTATGACGCAAAGCCCGCGCCCTACGAGGCGTTCGTCCTCTCGACGAACACCATCTTCACCGTGGCGATCCTCAGCGTGGTCCTCATGGCCTCGGTCGCCTACCGTTCCGCCAAGCGGACCGCAGGGCTGCCGATCGTCGAGACGCTCCGGTACTATGCGCCCGGCGAAACGAAGATCCGATACAGTCCGAACGTCGACATTGCCTTGATTTCCATAAGCGTGCTGGTCTACGTCCTCGTCGCATGGAGACGGAACGCGCCCAGCGATCTGTGGACGTTCCTCCTCGGCTTCATCCCTTTCATCCTCCTCCCCTTCGTCCCGCTCCTCCTGATCGTGGGCATCACCCGCCTCGCGACCCGATCCACGGGCAAGGTGTACGATTTGTTCGCCCGGGCCGCGAAGCCCTTCACCAAGAACCTGTACTACATCATCCGACGAAACCTGATGCGGAACCCCCGGCGTTCCGCGAACGTCGCGATCATCATCGCATTGGGTCTGGCCTTTGGAGTGTTTTCGCTGACCATCCTCGCGACGAACCAGGCCCACCTGGAACGCGAGATCCGGATGGGCACCGGGGCAGACATGGCCGTCTTTCTAGCGGGGCCCCCCAGCATCCAACCCCCCAGCATCCTCGCGAACCTGAGCGCGATCCCCGGAGTTTCGGGAGCCACGCCGATCACAACCCTTGGTCTGACCGCTCAGTACGGTTATCCGGTCGTGTATGCGCTCGATCCAAATGCCTACTTTGCCGTCGCTCAGCCGGAAGATTGGTATTTCGAATCGGGAAATCGCGGGACCGGACTGGCAGTCCTTCAACAGAAAGGTCAGGTGTTGGTGTCTAAGTCCTACGCGGATCAATTGGCACTGTTCATTGGCGATCGAATTCCATTGAGCGCAACGCTCAGCTGGAATGGGAGTGTCAGCGGCACGGTCCGTGACAACGTGACGGTCGGCGGGATCGTCACCCGGCTTCCCGGAATGAGTTACTCGGGCGTCTACTACAGCCCCCCGAGAATCGGGCCCTTCGACCCCGGGCATGCGATTTGGGGGAGTGCTGAAACTCTCGCCTTGTTCCTCGGTTCGAACGCGTCCCGGAACGTCGGTACGATCGACCGTTACCTGGTGGACCTAGGCCCTGGTGCGGACTGGCGGTCCGCGAAGGCCGCGGCCCTCCGTGTGCCCTTCGTGAGCCGGGTGGAGGTGACGCAGGAGCTCGTCGAAGCCCAGACCCAGAACCCGTTCGCCCGGGCCTTCTATGGTTTCCTCGCGATGGAGATCGCCTTCATCGTCATCATCTTGACCGCGGGCGTGGGCCTCATCCTCTATGCCGCAAGCCTCGAGCGGGACGTCGAGTTTGCGGCGATCATCGCCCGGGGCTCGAGCGCATGGCAGACCGCGAAACTCCTGGTTGGAGAAGCGTTCGTCATCATGCTGGTCGGCCTCACGATCGGCGTCGGGGTGGGCGCGGGCACGGGATTCCTCGCAAGCCAATGGCTCGCGACTGGACCGACCGGGGCACTCACCTCTCCGGTCCCATACTTCTTCGTATTCCCGTGGGAGGCGGTCCTTCTCGTGATCCTTGGACCTGCGTCGATGCTCCTTTCGGCCTTCGCGGTCTCCACCCGGACGGCCCACTTGAACGTCGCCAAGGTCCTGAAGATGCGGGGAGGTTGAAATGCCGAGTATCCTGACGAAAGACCTGATCAAGGTCTACCGCGCCGGAAAGTCCGAGGTGATTGCCCTTCGTGGCCTCGACATGCAGGTAGCCGACGGCGAACTCGTGGCGGTTCGAGGTCCTTCCGGCTGCGGCAAGACGACCTTGCTGAACCTCCTCGGCGGGATCGATCGCCCCACCGCGGGCCGGATCGAAGTCGGCGGGTCGAACCTCGTCGATCTGAGCGACTCGGAACTCGTCCGGTATCGCCTGAATGGGGTCGGCTTCACCTTCCAGTTCTTCAACCTGGTCCCCACGCTGACCGCGGAGGAGAACGTGGAGCTGCCGATGCGGCTTGCCTCGAAGGGATCTTCGGCGCGAACCAAGAGATCGAAGGCGCTCCTCGAACTCGTCGGGATGACGAAACGCGCGGTCCACCGGCCCGACGAACTCAGCGGAGGCGAGCAGCAACGGATCGCCATCGCGGTCGCCCTCGCGAACGATCCGCCACTCCTCCTCGCGGACGAGCCAACCGGGGAACTCGACACGAAAACAGGCGAAGAAATCCTCGACCTTTTCCGACGTCTCAATCAAGACCTCAAGAAGACGATCGTCGTCGTCACACACGATGCGCGCGTCTCCCAGATCGCCCATCGCGTCCTCGAGATCAGTGACGGCAAGATTCTCCGGGAAGCCGCGTCCTCCGTCTAGGACTCAATAGACGCGCTCCTCGGGCTCAATCGACCATCGCTTGTCACGGATCGACTGTTGGACTTTCTCGAGGGAGCGGTCGAGGTCGGCGAGGAACGTCCGTTTCGTAGCGCCATCCATCGCCTGGCTCTCCAAGAGGACCCGCAGGCTTTTCAGGATCGGCACTTGGATGTAGACGAGCGAAAGGAGCTCTTTCTGGTACAAAGCGTCCACGAGGTACGGATTTCGGACGGTCCCGACGGTCGCTTGGGCCGACCAGAAATGAGCCACCTTGTCCAAGTAGACACCGAACCCGATGATCACCGTGAGGACGAAAACCAGGAGGACCAGAGCGGTTTGGGCAAAATTCAATCCGAAACGCTCCGTGAAAATCGGACCCAGCACGAGCGTGAAGACGCCCATGAAGGAAAGGATCGTGAAGACGATCCCGATGATGCCACTGCTCAAGCTCCAACGATACAGCCATTCGGCGGCCCGGATCTTTTGACGTTCGGCGGTCATGGTGCATCCACGCCGCCTGCAAGGCGCGGGGACGGATATCTCCGCGCTGTATCCTCCCGCGGTCCAATATTCCTTGACCGACCAAAGGCGGGAGCTCGCGAAGCTCGGGGAGCCTGGGTTTCTCTATCTTCGCCCTGCAGGGAAGGTCTGCTCGGTCCCGCGGGCCTCTGAGCGCCAAAGGTCCCGACGTGCGAGTCTCGGCCGTTCGCTCCCGACCACTCACGGCCCCTACTTGGGTCGCTGCTCGTACCGGGCCGAGTCCATGACCATCGCCTCGTTCCTGGCGCGGTCGACCTCGTCGATCAGGTCCACGGCATGCTTCAGGTTCCGGTGGCTTGCCGCGATTCCCCAAAGGCCGCTCAGGAACATGGCGACCGCCACCGCGACGACGAGGGTCGAATCTGTGGTGGAGGCGGACGCCCGCTGCACGAGGTCGGCGAGGCTCCGTATGCCGACGAGGAGGCCGAGGGCCAGGCCGACGACCAGGATCACGGTCCAGAACACGGGGAACGCGATGAGTTTGCCCACGCGGATTTGAGAACTGACCGAAGCGCGCATGCTCAATATCGAGGACGAGTCAGGCCATAGATAAAGAATTGGTCCCGATTGACAAGGCTGGCAAATATTCAAGGTCCTGGTCTGGAGTCCCACCGGCATGGCAGCGGCCCTCGGCCGAATCGCCGCGCTCTTCCACAAGATCCCCTGGTACCGCCTCGCCGCGGGCGCCCTGGCGGGAGGGGGCGGCCTCGCCGTCACGGCCATCTTGCGGTGGCTCGGACTGGGCATCTTCCTGCCGGAGATCGCGGTCGATTTCGTCGTCGGTAGAATCCCGGGCGCGATCGAGTCCTTCTTCATTCGGACCCTAGGCGAGGGCGCGAAATTCCTCGCGCTCCTCACTGCGGTCATCGTTTTCCTCCTGCTGCCTGCGATCTATTCCACTGCGTTCCGGCGGGTCCAGAGATGGCTGAAGAACCGATGGCTCGTGATGGCCTTCTTCACGTTCAGCTCCGCCGGGATCTTGTTGCTCGTGATCCTGCCTCTCCTCGATGCGGGATTCCTCGGATCGAGGACTTTCGCGGGGGCCGGGTTCGCGTTGTTGAGCCAGCTGCTCGGGTCGTGGGTGTACGCCGCGTTGCTCGACTACTTCTTCGTCGACCTGAGCGCGCGTTATCCGGAGGGCTTCAACCCCAGTCGCAGGCAGTTCCTCGTCGGGAGCGTGGGTGCGATCATCCTGGCCGCCCTCGCGATCTACGGCCTCGCCAGCCTCTCGATGAAGAAGGGTCGCCTCGTCTTCGCCTCCATCGCGGAGATGTTGGCGAAGGAACGGACGCCGACGTCGGAGTTTTACGTCGTGACGAAGAACGTCGTCGACCCGACGGTGGACGAGGCGTCATGGATGTTGTCTGTCGGGGGCCTTGTGACGAATCCTTCGACGTACCGGTACGCGGACCTGGTCGCTCTCGCAGACCCTGCCGCTCCGAATAGCGTGGACGCTCCCGTCACCCTGGAATGCGTCAGCAACGAGGTCGGGGGGAACCTGATCAGCAGCGCCCAGTGGAATGGCGTGCGGTTGTCCGCCCTCCTTCAATCGGCGGGTCTCGATCCGACCGCGGATTGGATCGTGTTCAGCTGCGCGGACGGATATACCGCGGCGATCCCGCTCGCGAGGGCGATGAACCCCAACACGATCATCGCGGTCCGAATGAACGGCAGCCGCCTCACCACGGCCCACGGTTTTCCCGCCCGCATCATCGTCCCCGGGCTCTACGGCATGTTCCATGCGAAGTGGCTGACGGCGATCGAGGCAAGGCGCGGAGAGTACTTGGGGTACTGGCAGCAGAAGGGTTGGACGAACCGCGGGCCGGTCCGCACGACCGCAATCATCGCGACTCCGGCCGACAGCACGGTCGTGAACGGCCGGATCCAGATCGGTGGGATCGCCTTCGCGGGGGATCGCGGCATCTCGGCCGTCGAGCTGAGCACGGATGGAGGGATCGTGTGGCGGCCCGCGAGTCTGAGAGCTCCGCCCTCGAACCTCACCTGGGTCCTTTGGACCTTCGACTGGAGCCCGCCTGGAAGTGGCTCGTATCGACTCCTCGCGCGCGCCATCGATGGGGCGGGGAACCCGCAGGAGATCGGGAGCGCTCCTCCTTTCCCCGACGGTTCCGCGGGTTACGACTCAATCACGTTGCTGGTGGCCTAGCCGAGGACTTCGTGCGGTCGGTCATCCGACGCCCCGCTAGAAAACCAAAGGCGATGAGGGCCGCACCGAAGACCGTCGTCCCGGCCCCAATCCAGATCCAGGTCGGATTGTTCGACATGAAGGAGCCGAGGATCAGGCCGAGGCCTTGGAAAGTCCAGACGATCCCCGCCAACAGGATCAGGACCCCGAACACGATGACGATCAGGCGCATGGAACGCCAGACCCTTCGGGAACCTTTCAAGCTTTGCCCACGTGCGGGTGGCGTCAGCCGCCCGTCATCACGAGGCCTTCGTGGGCGCGCCAGCTCCGGTACAACTCTTCGATCTCGTAGGGCGGGGCGTGACACGACAGGTAGCGCAGCCGGGTCCGGCCGACGTTCCGGATCCCGTGGGTGGAGCCGGCCGGGAAGTAGACGGCGGTATCGGGCCCGAGCACTTTCTTCTCGCGGCCGGAGAGGACCTCCCCCCGGCCTTCGAGGATGTAATACATCGACTCGACCGTCCGGTGCTCATGGAGGCGCGTGCTCCCGCCGGGTCGCACATCGACGATCGTGATGAGGAACTTCCGGGAGCCGACGTTGCTCGGTGTGATCAGCTGGTAGGAGAGGCTTCGATCGCCTTTGAGCGCTTTCGCTTTCTTTCGCGACACGACCTTCATGGGTCCGCCGCGGTCCGCAAGGCCCGAGGAGCATTTGGAGTTTCCGACCAACAGGCGGCCGCACAAGGATTAAAGGAGGCCCGAGGGTTCGCGGCGCGATGGTACGCGTCGACGTCCTCGCCTACACGCCGACCGATTTTGTCGAGGAGAAGGACGCGACGATCGGGCGGTGCCGCGACTTGATCGAGAAGTTCTCGGTCACCTGGGTAAACATCGTCGACCTGGATGAACGGACCCAGGAGGAACTCCAAGCTCTGTTCGGCCTGCACCGCCTCGCGGTCGAGGATGCGCAAAATGAAAACCTTAGCGCAAGGGTCGAGGTCTACGACGAGACCGTGTTCATCGTCGCGCGGGCGATCCTCTGGGCTGAGGAAATCGATACGCATCGGCTCGCGATGTTCGTCGGGAAGAAGTTCGTGGTCACCATCCACAACCAAGCCCTTCCGCAACTCGAGGACGTGCGCATCCGCCTCCGGAAGAGGAACCCCCAGATGGTGAAGTCCGGGTCGGATTTCTTGGCCTACGAAATCCTGGACGCCGTGGTGGAGTCGTACTTTCCCCACCTTGACCGCCTCCAGTCGCTCCTCGAAGAACTCGAGGAGAAAATCATCGACCGACCGAGCGGGGAAGGGCTGTCCCGTCTCCACCTTCTCCGGACCGACATCGTCCGACTACGGAGAGGATTGGGCGCGCAGCGGGAGATGTTCGGGGCGCTGGGGCGCCTCGAGGTTCCGACCTTCCGTACGGAGACCCGGATGTACCTCCGCGACGTCCAAGACCACATGATTGGCGCGCTCGATGCCCTGGATGCGGACCGTGAAATCACAGCGAGCCTCATGGACTTCCAAGCCACGTTGGCCGCGAACCAGGTGAACGATGTGATCAAGGTCCTGACGGTCATCTTCACGGTGACGCTCCCCATCGCGATCGTCACGAGCGCGTTCGGGATGAACGTGCCTTTCTTCGGGTTCGGCCGGCCCGAAGGCCTCTACCTGGCCATCGTCCTGATGGCTGTTCCGACCGTCGTCCTCGCCGTTTGGATGCACCGAAAGGGCTGGCTCTGACCCTGAGGCTGGAACGGGCTAAATAGAGAGACCGTTCATAGCCGGGGAACGCGCATGGCCCCGTGGACGTATTCAGACGATTCCTACCGGGAGTACACCCGGACGACCTGGAACGAATCCGCGGAGACGTACGTGAAGCTGCTTCGGAATCTCGAACCGTACGGATTCGATCTCCTCGCGCGCGTGGATCCGAAAATCCGGGAACGGTGCCTCGACATCGCGACAGGCCCGGGCGAACCCGCCATGAGCATCGCCCGCATGGTCGGGTTTGACGGTCGTGTCGTCGGGATCGATCTCTCTGAAGAGATGGTCCGGCTCGGGACGCGAATCGCGAAGGCGCGTCGAATCCCAAACGTCGAGTTCCGCACCATGGATGCGGAGAAGATGGACTTCCCCGACGAGTCGTTCGACCTTGCGGTCAGCCGGTTCGGCTTTCAGATCTTCACGAACCCCGAGGGCGTTGCAAAGGAAGCGTTCCGGGTGCTGGCCCCGAAGGGCCGCATCGGGACGACGGTCTGGAGTTCCGCCGAGAAGGCCTCGGCCATCCATGCCGTGATCGGGCCGATGCTCGAGTTCGCGGAACCCGATGAGACGGGATACCTGCCGACGCCGTACGAACTGGGCGGGAAAGGAGAGATGGTGAAACTCCTTGAGGATGCGGGATTCCACGAGGGAAAGGAGGAGCGGAAAACCCACGTCATGGTCTACAAGGACGCCGATGAATACTTCAATATCTTCGTGGAAGGGACGCCCCTCGGCCACTCGATCCGCGAGGAGGACCCCGCGGTCCAAGAGAAAATCATCGCGCGAACCCGAGACAACCTCCGGCAGTGGCGCACGCGGAGAGGATTGGAGATCCCCTGCGAATGTGTGATCGCGACGGCCCGAAAGTGAAGTCCCCGGGACACGCACCGGCCGTTTGTCAAGGCGTAAGCCGGGGTTTGACAAAGCCTCTTTCCCACTGACCGTCGGGTTGAGCGCCCAACGCCCACCCTTCGAGCCACTAGGAAGAGGCCAATCGCTAGCCCGAGCGACGAACAGGCCCCGCCGAGCGAGACCAAGTTTCTCGTCATCTGGTGGATGTCCAAGAATCCCTACGCAGCGTTGTTCACGAACCGCGTCGCGGCGGAGGCTGCGGCGAATGTTCGAAATGCCCTCCTAATCTCCATCAAAGGCCAGGGCACGGATGTGCAAGATGTCCTCGACTGGTACCGCAGGGATGACGAGGGCCGCCCGATGCCCGCGGAATGGCGCGAGCTGATGGGGCAACTCCATGTGCAATGGCATGTCAAGCCTCGCGTGCGCGCGACAGAACCACCGGGGCGAGTGTCTCTGTCCGAGGAAGCGACCGCTGAGGCCTAGCTTCTCCGCCCGGTCAAAAAAACCGATAGACAAGGTCGTCGAGCCAAACAGCCTTCCTCGGATGCCAGGATCCAACAATTCTTGCGAACCGCCTTAAGGCACGACGCGACACGAAGAACCGCCAATAGTCGGGATCCGCTCGGCGGCTTGGGTTATGGAGCTTTCCGCATCCAATTCCAAGTACGCTAAGAAAGCAGCGAAGCGCTTCCAAGTCCGACCGATTCTTCTGGCAGAAATACAAGTACGGATCGGAAGCCGCAGGACTCGCTACCGAGCCCTCGGCATCAAAATAGCCGCGAGCGTAGTGGATAATGTCGCTCCGAGCCTGGACTCGTTGACCTTCGAGTAAAGTTCTGGAAAACTCTACAACATACAGGTTTCTGGAGCGTCCTTCTCGATAAGTCCAGGCTCGCTTTCCCACTCCCAAGATCAGGGACTTGAGGAGCAATACATGCTCCTCCTCTCGCTGCGAGATGCGAATCGTGCGGTGATGGACCGTCCCATCATGCATCGCTCCCAGCAAGTATGACCTGAGATAGTTCAACCGGACATCCTTGGGTGACTCCACTAAGCTCTCTGAGAGCACCTCGATATTGAACCCACCGAAGAGGTGAGCAAACAGAGAGCATCACAGAGAATCCAAAAAAGGAGTGGATTAGACGTTCGCGATCGGGAAGCAGAGGCCCTTTCTACCTTGCCAAGACCTCCAAATTGTTGATGGCGTTCTTTAGGAGGTGATCCATCTGCAGGTTCCCCTACAGATACCTTGTTCACGTGCTCCCCATGTCGCCATGGGGCGTGGACTGTATCATCATCCGACGC
>Ga0209701_10002644_pt1 | contig 11645 bp, 10 predicted proteins | sample CZO8metaG_4_FD_188356 | JGI IMG/M metagenome (GOLD analysis project Ga0209701, IMG submission 188356) | Vadose zone soil microbial communities from the Eel River Critical Zone Observatory, Northern California, USA - CZOApr15con2H3.8 metaG... | ecosystem: Environmental > Terrestrial > Soil >...
GAGCACCGATCACGGGGCAACGTTCACCGATGTGATCCTCGAGTCGTTCGCGTCTCCCGCGAAGAACGACGGCAACGCCCGCCAGCGAGTCTTCGGCGATTACCAGCAGATGAAGGCGGTGGGCACGACCTTCTACGGTGTCTTCAGCGGTAACCGCAACGGTTTTGGCAGCGCGACCTCGGTGATCGATCCGATCTTTTTCAGCGTGCCGCAGCGCACCCAGACCGCGCTCGCTTCATCGGTGAACCCATCAGTCTTCGGCCAGCCGGTCACCTTCACCGCCACCCTCACTCCCGTCCCCGACGGCGGCACGGTGACATTCCGGGCCGACGGCTCACCACTGGGCCCGCCGGTCGCGGTGAACACGACTACCGGCATAGCCGTTCAGGCCGGAGTCTCGACTCTGGCGGTCGGCTCCCACGCGATCGTGGCGACCTACTCCGGGAACGCCAACTTCGCAACCAGCACGTCGGCGACGCTCACCCAGGTGGTGGGCAAGGACACCACAACCGCGACGCTCACCTCCTCGGCCAATCCGTCCCTGTTCGGCCAGGCGGTGACGTTTACAGCGAAGGTCACCGCCAATGCGCCCGGTTCAGGCACGCCGACAGGGACGGTGACGTTCAGCGCGGATGGCGGTCAGATCGGAGCACCGGTCGCCATGGTGGGAGGGCAGGCCAGCTCGATCCCGGTCTCCTCGCTCGCGCCGGGGAGTCACCTGATAGCGGCGAGCTACAGCGGGGACATCAACTTCTTGCCCAGCTCGGCCACGCTGACGCAGGTGGTCGGCTGCGGTGTGACCATCACCGGCAAGGTCAAGGGCGGCCTGAAGGTGACCGGTTCCACCTGTCTGGAGAATGCCACGGTCAACGGCCACGTCACGGTCGAGCCCGGAGGCGCGCTGTTCGTGAACAACTCCCGAATCAACGGCGGCATCACCGCCCACGGGGCTGCCGGCATCCGGATCTGCGGCAGCCGTATCGACGGGCGCGTCTCAATCAGTGCCAGCACCGGCCGGGTGGTGCTTGGTGACGCCGGCGACGACGGTGCACCGGGCTGCCCCGGCAACGACTTCCGTGGCGGCGTGGTGCTGTCCGGCAACAAGGCCGGGGCCGAGATAGGGGGCAACTCGATCCGCGGCGGGCTCGTACTTCAAAACACCTCCGGCACGGGCGCATCCATCGAAGACGGCGCGCCCGAGGTCGAAGGCAACCACGTGCATGGAACGCTGGCCTGCAGCGGTAACAGTCCCGCCCCGACCAACGGCGGCATTCCTAACACGGTTACGGGGCACCGTTCAGGCCAGTGTGGCGCGCCAGGATTCTGATACGTCCGGAGTCCGATAGACCTTCTCTCAGCAGCTGTTCGGGATCGTCAATTTCACCGGGGTCGTGGCGAGGCTCCTAACCTCGACGTGCGCCTTCACGGCGCAAATACTTTCTGTGATGGTGTACACGCCTGGTGCTACGTCCATTGCGAAGGACCCATCCCGCGATGAGACAGCATTCGCCACGATCACGCCCTCCGCGTTCTGTGCCGTGACCGGGTCACCCGGGACGGGCACCAGGTCGCCGGCGCCGCCACTGCGCGGATCCGGACCTGGTCCGCGCATCACCTGCCCAGAGATCGAGCCCTGCGACTCGGCCGGGCTGCCAGAAGCCGGCGCGCTGCTAATGGTCGTTCCGCATGCGCTCAAGACCAGGACACTCAGAGCAGTCGCCAACAGGCACCTGGCACCCTGGATCGGTCGTACGGCGGCTGTGCCTGAGCACATAGCTCTCCTTGCTACCTGGCCGAAGCATAACCCCGGGGCCCGGACTAAGACGACACGGCGGCCGCCACCCAGGCCTCGAGCGTGGGCACCTTTGTCAGTCCTCTGGTGGGAAGGGCTCCGTGTGATGCTGCTCGACCTGTCCTTCCGCTGTCTGGTGGTCCGCGTACGGGCCGTCGAGACGAACGCCTCTCACCGTCCCGGCGTCATCGATGTCCGCGCTCAGCACGTACCAGCGCTTGCCCAGATGCAGCACCCCGTGATGCCGCTGCGCTGTCCAGCTCTTGGGTGTGATTCCGACTCTTTCTCGATCTGACATATCCAGCACCCCCCCGGGTCGAAGTCTCTCATAGACTTCCCTCGCGATGGCCGTGTCGGAGCGGCAGCGTGCCGTGGTGATCGGAGCGAGCATGGCGGGGCTGCTCGCCGCCCGGGTTCTGTCCGACCACTTCAGTGAGGTCGAGATCATCGACCGTGATCGCCTGCCCGACGGCCCCGAGTTCCGCAACGGCGTTCCCCAGAGCCGCCATGCCCATGCCCTCCTCCGCGCCGGACTCGATGTGCTCGACCGTCTGTTTCCTGGATTCTCTACCGACCTCGAGGACGCCGGCGCAGTGCCCATGGAGCCCCCGCGCGACCTGCCATGGCTCAACGCCGCGGGTTGGTCCGGTCGGTTCGGAGCCGGCATGGTGGTCCTTGCGTCGTCTCGCGAGCTGACCGAATGCCTCGTTCGACGCCGCCTGCAGGCGATCCCCAACGTCACGTTCAGAACCCGAAGCGAGGTGATCGGTCTCATCGCCGCGAATGGACGTGTGAGCGGGCTCAGCATCCGCGCTCGCGACGGCTCCCGGCCGGACTCCAGCCAGGCCACCACGCTGGACAGCGACTTCGTCGTTGACGCAAGCGGCCGGATGTCCAAGGTCTCCGAGTGGCTTGAGCAGATCGGATTTGAGCGGCCGCGCGAGGTCATCGTCAACAGCCACCTCGGTTACGCCTCGCGCATCTACCACCGGCCCCGCCAATTCGACTGGAAGGGTCTTTTGATTGGCGCCACCCCGGAGGTTCCGACGGGGGCGGGCGTGTTTCCACTCGAAGGCGACCGGTGGATGGTCACTTTGGGCGGATACGGTCGCGCGAACAATCCGCCGATCGACGAGGCCGGTTACCTCGAGTTCATCCGCAACCTTCGAACCCCAGTCCTCTTCAAGGCTCTGCGAGACGCCGAGCCCATCGGGCAAATCTATGGATACGCGCGAACAGAAAATGTGCGCCGCCACTACGAGCTGCTGTCGCGGCGGCCGGACCGGCTCGTTGTCGTCGGTGACGCGACCTGCTGCTTCAACCCGATCTATGGGCAGGGCATGAGCGTGGCGGGACTGGAGGCGGTAGCGCTCGACGATTCCCTGACAAAGGCGTCGGGCGGAGGCCTCGATGGAGTGGCGAGCGCAGCGCAGCGAGCGGTCGCGTCCACCTGCAACGACGCGTGGTTGCTGGCCACCGGCGAAGACTTGCGTTTTGCCACGACGGAAGGAGGACGGCAGGCCACGGGTCCGCTTGCCCGCGTGGTGCAGGGATACGTCCAGCGGGTCCTCCTGCGCAGCAACCAGGACGTGGTCGTCAGCCGCGCCTTCACCCGGGTGGTCCACCTGCTCGATCCCCCGAGCGCCCTGTTCCGCCCTGCGTTGCTGGCGAGGGTGCTCATGGGCAGGTCGAGCGACCGCGGCCTGGAGCCGGCGACGAACTGACCTCAGTAAAACTACGTGGCGCCGAGCACCGCCACCGCGAACTCGTCCAGGCGTTCGCCGCCGCTCACCCGCAGCCGCGTCCAGGCATACCGGTCGGCGAGCGAGTGCCAGAAGCCGAACCTTGTCGTGGTCGCGTCGTGGTACCCCGCCGCGGCAACCTCTGAAGCCACCCCCGAGTTGAACCTGCCGCCCGGGTAGCAGAACGACACCAGCGGATGTCCGACCAGTTGCTCGAGCATCCGCTTCGAGTCGGCCAGTTGCGCGCGCACCGCACTTGCCGACATCCCGACCAGGTTGGCATGGCTGACCGTGTGCGACGCAATCTCGATCCCGGAGCGGTCGGCCTCGCGGACCTGCGCCGCCGTCATGTACCCGGGCTGCCCGATGAAGCCTGAGACGACGTACGCAACCGCCCGGAAGTCATGGTTCCGGAGCACGGGGAGAGCAGTCGTGTAGAAGTCGGCGTACCCATCATCGAACGTGAGGATCACGGGCCTGCTCGGGAGGCCTCGAGCGCCGGTGAGATATGCATACAGATCCTCGGTGGTGATCGCGTGGTAGCCGTTCCCGACGAGCCAATCCATCTCTGCCGCGAATGCCGCCGGCGTGACCGAGAGGGCGAAGCCCATCCGGTCGCCGGCGTTGGGGTTCACCCGAATGTAGTGGTACGTGAGAATCGGCACCTTGATCGACGTTGCGCCGGGCGGGATCGCGTCGATCGGCCCGAAGACCGTGGTGAAGTTCCACGACCTCGATCCCGACAGCGGCACGCCCCGCACCGACCGTCCGCGTACCTCGACCTGGTAGCTCGTCGAATACGCCAGGCGAAATGGTTCGAAGCGCAGAGTGAAGTCGTCGCTCCAGGCGAGGCGCCCTTCGGCCGCCGGCGTGATCCTGAATGATGTCTCCACGCTGGGACGATCCATCGGCAGGCTGAAGGTCATGACGATTGTTGAGTTGACCGCCACCCCCGCCGTCGTGGGCCCCATCGAGTCCAGCTGAGGAGCGACGCGGCGAAGGCCGAGCGACGGATCGTCTGTCGAAAACCTCGCCGACGGCACCCTCAGTGTCAAGGTGCTGGCGGGCACAGCCGACACCAATTGACTGTTGAGAATCACCAGACCACCCAGGCCCACGATCAACGCCGCGACGAGGGCCACCGCCGCAATGAGGCCGCCGCGGCCGGCTGCGCGCCCGATCACAGCTCTGTGAGTGCGGCCGGCGAGGGCGCGGCGGCTGGACGGCGGCGGCGCACGATGAAGATGATCATGACGACAACCACTGCTGCCCACAGCCAGAACAACCGCCAACCAGGCCGGCGAGGTCGAAACCGCCAACGAGACCGGCGACCAGGGCCAATCAGGCCACGCCGACACCGGAGACCAGGCCGACCACCAGTCAGGCGCGAACGAATAGAAGAAACCCTGACCCGACCCCTATGCCCAGGGCGCCGTGCCCTGGGCACGGGGGCTCCGGCTTAACCAGGTTTGTGGTTGGAGATCCGGACCAGGTCCACGCAGTTGCTGACAGGCGCCACGTCGGTAAACGGGCCGCTGGAGCACAAATGCGCGGTCTTGTTGCCGTTGGTGAGTTCGACAACGGTGTCGTGGGTGAACTTCCGCGCGCAGTCCGAGGTGCGGTACCACTCGTCCTGTCCGGTGTAGTGCGTACCGCTCCCGTGCAGCTTGAGCACGACGTGGCCGACCGGCGCCGCGCAGCTGCCGATCGATGCGACCTTGACCATGGTGCCATCGAAGTCCCCAGAACCGACGCTCTTGACCTGCTGCACGCCGTCGCCTTCCCAGGACCAGTAGCCCTCGATCGGCTGCGCCGCGGCCTGGCTGCCGCAAGTCCCACCGCAGCTCGCCACCACCAGCAGGAGCCCGACGACAGCGAGGCGGGCGGGCAACCTCGAAGCCGCGTGCGGGACGCGCACAACCGCAAATGATGCGGCATCTCGCCGCCTATCTCCAGCCCGGGTAACGCTCGGAAAACTTGACCCGCGCCCGGGCGGAATTATGATCGCCGCACGTCCCGCGGGAAGCGGAGCGGAAGGGAACGGCAACCAACCAGGCTCAGGGCCTCCGCGCCCGGTGCTGGGAGTCACATTCCACGCCGGCCGGAGGCTCCTCTATTCGTGCGTTACGTCAATGCGCGCAGGTCTGCTCGGCGGTGGTCACGGCCTGCGCGTCTGCCTGCAGCGGCTGGGCCATGGAGGCGAAGCGATACAGGCCCTGGCCGACGATTTGGGTGCTGTTGTTCTGATAACCGTTGAGCGCGATGCCGAGTCCGCCGTGCATGCCCTCAAAGTCATTGCGCAGCTTGTTCATGGCTCCCGCGATGCAGAGCGGGATGGTGGAGTGGGAGATGACGGACAGCACGTTCTGGAGCTCTTTGTCGGTGGCGTTTATCGCATTGAAGCAGGCGTTGGACAGGGTGCCGTTGCAGGTCGTCTGCAGCGTCGGCAGGGTCTTGTCCAGGCTCAGCAGCGCGGGCGCGAGCGTGTCGTTGAGGAAGTGATCGGCGCGCGCAAACTCGGTACCGCCCACAGGCGTCGACGGCGAAGGGGTGGCGACCTGGTTCGAGGTGGACGATCCCGCGCCGGGCCAGGGCAGCGAAATGAAGTTCATCGAATTGAGAATCAGCATGAGCATGACCAGCACAACGAGTCCGGCGCCGAAGTAGAGGTACTTGCCGGCGCCCGAGCCTGCGGGTTGCTCCCAGAGCGGCGTGCTCGGCTCGGCGGCGGCGAACGAGTAATCCACCGCCGGCGCCGGAACCTGGTACTGCGGCTCGTAAAGCGCCGGCGTAGGCAGCACCGCATCGGCGACGGGAGCGACCGGGGCGACCGGGCCGGCAGGTGCGACCGGGTCCGCCGGGTCCACCTTGATCGAATTCCAGGATGGGAAGACCGCCCCGTGAGTCGGCTCGGCGGTCACGACCGGCTGCCATTGGCTGCCGTCCCACACCCATTTGCCGTCGGGCGACAGTTGGGGCGGTTGCGCCGGCGGACTGGAGTCGATGCTCACGATTGGAGAGCCTAGGCTCCGAGTTCGCCGACCCCTGCGGATTAGTGTGTTAAGAGTTGTGAAGCCCGATGGGGCCTGGGCCGGCCCCGTCGAGGGTGACCTCGATCAGAGGGCTCTGGCGAACCATCGTTTCGAGGTCTCTCCGCCGCCAGGACCTGGCGATCGGGTCCAGGATCAGGCGCCTCTCGGCTTCGTCTTCGATGATCCGGGCCCGGGCCGTGAGGTCGGAGCGCACCGCGCCTTTGAGGTGGAACGTGAAATCCGGGTGGGCCTCGAGGTTGGCCAGCCATGCCCGCCTCCGGGGCGAGGGCATGCCGCTGATGTAGATCCTGCCGTCGATGTTGTGGAAGACGATCTCGATCCGCCGCGGCCGGCCACTGCGCCGCCCGACCGTCGTGATGTCGATGGTCCCGCCACGGGAGAGAGCCGCTTGCACCTTGGCATCTTGCACGACCTCTACAACCTCACCACAGCCCGAGTCCATCCATCGCCGGCCCGACCCAGCGGCTACTGGCGGCAGTTCCAGTGGCCGGTGAGCTGGAGGCCGTCCTTACCCGTGGTGGCATTGGTCAACATGGCATCGATGGTCCCCGACTGCTGGCTTCGGTCGAGGATGAAGGTGACCTTGTCATCGCCGCGGCTCTGCCAGACCTTGGTCGTGTCGATGCTGTGAACCTCGATGGTGACGGCTGAATTCTGATACGTGCCAGGACCGCGGAAGTTGCTGATCTGGAACACGACACCCCACACGTCGCCGCTCGTATCGACCGTGCCGTAGAAGAAGTCCGCCCAGGTCTCCCCGTTGTGGGTCCTACCGCCGGTGCACTGGCTCTGCTGGGCGCCGACGTCGGGCACGATCCCCGACATGTGCCCCGAAACCTCACCCGCGAAGGTCAGATTCTGAGTCCAGCTGCCCTGCGCCACGATCGGCGACGGAGATGGCGACGGCTTCGCCGATGTCTCGTTGCAGGCGGCCAGGACGATGAGGGCGACGATGCCCGCTGCCCGAAGCATGTGGTCGAATGTTACCCATGGCGGCCGGTGCGGAGCGGATGACCCAGGCGATGCGATCCCTGGAAGCCGCGTTCCTGATCGGGGTCGAGGGCACAACAGAGATCTGGCTGGTCCGCCACGCGGACGTTTACCAGGGCATGACAGAGGGCGCCGATCCGCCTCTGAGCCCGCTCGGACGCAAGCAGGCAGACCTGCTCGCGCAGCGCATGCGCAAGGTCAGGCCCGCGGCGGTGTACTCCAGCCCTTATCGCAGGGCACTGGAAACTGCGCGAACGTTCGCGGACGACGTGTCAGTGGACGATCGACTCGTCGAGATGGACATGGAGCTCGGTGATGATGGTCAGTTCGAATTCAAGGAGCCGCCAGACAGCGTGGTGGAACGCATGGGCGCAGCGATCAACGACATCGTGCAAGCCCACGCCGGCGGGCGCGTGATCGTGGTCACCCATGGCGCCGCGATGATCGTGTTTCTCACTCACGTGCTCCGTCTGGAGCCGGGCCAGCTGCGCTTCCTTCCCTATTTCACGTCCGTCAACGTGGTGAGGGTGCTGGGCGACAGGCAGATGGTCGGCACGCTGGGCGATACCGCTCACCTCGAGTGAGCGAGCGCATCCGCGCGGACCTCGAGGCGCAGTGCCGCGAACGGCTTGGACGGCCGCGACTGCGCGTGACATCCGTCGATCCGATCCCGGAAGGCCATTCTGGGTTCACGTATTTCGTGAACATCGAAGATGGCGACGGGCCGTCCCGCTACGTCCTCCGCCTTCCCCCTCCCGGCGCACGCATCGCCGGTCCGGCCGACGTCATCCGCCAGGGCCGCATCATGGCCGCGCTGCATGCAGCGGGCCTGCCCACGCCCGCGATTCCGATCCTGGCCGCCGAGCCGGTGGTGGACGGCCGGCCGTTCGTGCTCATGGAAGCAGTCGAGGGTGCACGCATCGAGAAAGCGGGCGCTGAGCAGCGGCCCCTCGACATCTCCGGTTCCGCGGTCGAGGTCCTCAAAAGCCTTCAGCAGCTGCCGCTGGACCGCACCGGCATCGGCGACGAGGAGCCGGTGACCCTGCAGGCCGAGATGATGCGCTGGGCCTGGCTCATGCAGCGCGCGCCCGAAGAGCTGACCACGCGGGCGGGCGAGCTGGGCGGTCTGCTCGCCCGGCACGTCCCTGAAGCACGGGCGCCCACGCTGGTCCACGGCGACTACCACTACGGGAACATGCTGTTCCGCGGCGCCGAGGTCGTGGCTGTGCTCGATTGGGAGATCGCCGAGATCGGCCAGCCGCTGATCGACCTTGGCTGCCTGTGCATCGTTTCGGTCCGCCGCCAGTACCCGGGCGCTCCCAACCCGGGCGGCGCCATCGACGTCGGGGTCGAAGACCTGTACCGGCTTTACGGCGCCGACCCCGCGGAGATGCGCTGGTACCTCGCGCTCAGCCTTTACAAGTACGCGTCGATATTCGGCTACAACCTCATGCTCCACCGCCGCGGGAAGCGACCCGACCCCATGTACGAAGGCCTGACGGATACGATCACCGGCATGATCGACGAGGGCATCGCCGTGTTCAATCGCCCCACTTAGGAGACGAGGTATGGCCTGGGACTTCTCGACCGAGCCGGAATTCGAAAAGAAGCTCGAATGGATGCGCCGGTTCGTGCGCGAAGAGGTGTACCCGCTCGAGGTGCTCGACACGGACGAAGCCGGCTTCATGCGCGCCATCGGCCCGCTGCAGGCCGAGGTGAAGAAGCAGAAGCTCTGGGCCACGCACCTGACGCCGGAACTGGGGGGGCAGGGCTACGGACAGGTGAAGCTCGGCCTGATGCATGAGATCGAGGGCGCCAGTGTGTGGGCGCCGATCGTCTTCGGCAACCAGGCCCCCGATTCCGGCAACTCCGAGATCCTCGCCGAGTTCGGCACAGAAGCGCAGAAGAAGCGCTGGCTGCATCCGCTGCTGGACGGCAAGGTCCGCTCCGCCTTCTCGATGACCGAACCCAACACGGCCGGCTCCGACCCGACTCTGCTGTCAACGACCGCGGTGCTCGACGGCGACGAGTGGGTCATCAACGGCCATAAGTGGTTCACGTCGAACGGCATGATCGCCGACTTCCTGATCGCGATGCTCGTCACGGAGCCTCAGGCCGATGCCTACGAGCGCGCGTCGATGATCATCGTGCCCGGCGACGCGCCCGGCCTGAAGAAGCTGCGCAACATACCCACCATGGGAGGCGAGCACGAGCGGTTCGGCTACGGGCACGCCGAGATCCTCTATGAAGACGTGCGCGTGCCCAAGGACAACCTGCTCGGCGAACGCGGCCAGGGCTTCCTCATCGCGCAGGCGCGGCTGGGGCCTGGCCGCATCCACCACTGCATGCGTTGGCTCGGACAGGCCCGCCGCGCGTTCGACATGCTGTGCGAGCGCTCTCTGCAGCGGGAGGCATTCGGCAAGAAGCTCGCCGGGCACGAGACGGTCCAGAACTGGATCGCCGATTCGGCGGCCGAGATGCAGGCTGCGCGACTGATGACCCTCCACGCCGCCTGGGTCATCGACACGCAGGGGGCGTCTGCCGCGCGCAAGGAGATCTCGCTGATCAAATTCTTCGGCGCGAAGGTGCTTCACGACGTGATCGACCGCGCCATCCAGGTCCACGGCTCGCTCGGGTACTCGTCCGACATGCCGCTGGAGGAGATGTATCGCCACGCGCGCGCGGCGCGGATGTACGACGGCCCCGACGAGGTCCACCGGGTCTCGGTGGCGCGCCAGGTCCTGGCCGGCTACCAGCCGCCCAAGGGCATGTGGCCGCGCGAGCACGTGCCGACACGCAGGGCGGCGGCGCGGCGGAAGTTCGCGGCTTTGCTGGAGGCAGCCACGACCGACGCCTAGACCTGGTGCACTTCCGCGAGGTGCAGCCGGTCCCAGTCCGAAAACTCACCGTTGACGTGGATGATCCGTTTCAAGCCCGCCTGCTCGAGAAGGCTGGCCGCGATCCCCGCCCGGTACCCGGAAGCGCAATGCACCGCAACGGGCGCCTCGTGCGGGATCTCGCCGGCGTGATGAGGCACGTCAGGCACGTACATGTGCACAGCGCCCGGCACGTGCCCGGCCACCCACTCGGTCTCGTCCCGCGCGTCGACCACGGTCATCGGCTCGGCGCTGATCACCCACTCGGCCATGTCCTCGACATCGACCGATTCGAAAGCCGACACCTCACGGCCGCTCGACCGCCAGGCGTCGATGCCGCCGTCGAGCGCGCCGGCGATGGTGTCGAAACCGATCCGGAGCAGCTGGCGTCGTGCCTTCTGGTGGTGCGCATCGGTTCCGCCCGCCAGCACGATCAGCCGGCCGCGGGCGATGAGCCAGCCGACCCAGGCGCTCACGGGCCCGTCGATGCCGATGCTGTAGCTCCCCGGGATGTGCTCGCGGTCGAATTCGCGGCCGGGCCGCACGTCGACCACCGCAGCGCCCTCGTCCCTCATTTGGGCCACCTCGTCGGCGCCCAGCCGCGCCAGCGGCGGCAGCGATGTGCCTATCAATGGCGCCCCAGCGCGATTGATCGCCGACATGTCGCGGTAGTAGGTCGGATATCGGGGCTGGTTGAGGGCTCGGGCGAGAAACGTCATCACGTCGGTGGTCAGGAAGAAGGGATTGGTCTTTCGCTCATTTCCCAGCGTGGTCTCGTGCCCGCTGCCCCCGCCCGCGGCGCAAAAGGAGCCGGCCCCGTGCGTGGGAAAGACACGAATGTCGTCGGGCAGCCCGCGCAGCCGGACCTGCAGCGTGGTCAGGGCTTCGAGCGCCAGGTGCACGGCCAGGTGCGGGCCGAAAAGATCGGTTCGCGCAATGGCGCCCAGCATCACAGCGCCGCCGGAGAAAAGTGCACGAGGCCGGCCGCCCTCGCTCAGCAGGTAGCTCTTGTGCTCGGGCGTGTGGCCTGGCGTGTGGATCGCGTGCACCGTCAGGTTGCCGATCGTGAGATCGCGGCCGGGATCGAGCTCGTCGATGTTTGCTCCCACTTCCGCGGCGAGCTCGCGCCGGCCCGAAACGAAATCGTTGTGCAGATGCGTGTCGAGCGAATGGCTGAGCTTGACGTGCAGCC
>Ga0209701_10002646_pt1 | contig 11638 bp, 9 predicted proteins | sample CZO8metaG_4_FD_188356 | JGI IMG/M metagenome (GOLD analysis project Ga0209701, IMG submission 188356) | Vadose zone soil microbial communities from the Eel River Critical Zone Observatory, Northern California, USA - CZOApr15con2H3.8 metaG... | ecosystem: Environmental > Terrestrial > Soil >...
GCATCTGTGGAAGGCAACCAGTACCACAGCCGGTGAATACGCGCTGAGCGTTCCTGAGGGCAAGTACCACGTGGTCTTTCAGCGCGCGCCATTTGTGACGCGCGAATTTGATCTGGACCTGCGCAGCGGCCCAACGCGAGTCCTTGATCTGCGGTTCGAACTGGAGCGTGTATCATCCAGCGTCGTTGTGACGGCAGAAGCGGAACCATTGCCGATTCAACAGACGACGGCATCGGTCACGGTTCTAGCGCGCGCCGACATTGATGTGCGTCAATCGATCACTCTTCCTGACGCTCTACTGTATGTATCGGGAGTTTCCATTGGCCGGACGGGACCGGAAGGCGGTACTGCCTCCATCTTTTTGAACGGTGGGAATTCCAGCTACACCAAGGTGTTGGTGGACGGTACTCCGGTGAACGAACCCGGCAACGCCGTGGATTTTTCCAACTTCACGCTCGACAATGTGGACAAGGTGGAAATCGTTCGCGGCGCCGAGAGCGCGATCTATGGAACTGACGCGGTCGCGGGGGTGATTCAGGTCATTACCCATCGCGGCACTACGCGCATCCCTGAAGTGAGTGTGTTCGCCGAAGGCGGAACCTACGGCACCGGTCGCGGCGGCGCGCAACTCAGCGGGCTGCTCGGACCTTTCGATTATTCCGCAGCATCTTCCTATTTTTCGACCGATGGTCCGGACAGCGAAAATAACTTTCTAAATCGTACGTTGTCCGGAAACTTTGGCTATCGCTTGGGGGAAGACAATCAGCTCCGGCTAACTCTGCGCAACAATGCCAGTAGCGCGCAAACTCCGGGACAGACGCTTCTTTTGCCGCCCAACCTCGACGAGCACACGGACTATCATTTTTTCAGCTCCAACGCGCGCTGGGATTTTGCTACTGGCAAGCATTGGCATCATCATCTCTCCGGTGCTGAATCTTACAATCACGAATTCATTGCCAATCCTGTGCAGAGTTACTACGCCACGGATGCACTGGCGTTTTGCCCGCAAACGAGCTCAACCGCCGTCGCCACCGAGGAGTTCTGCGATTTTCTTTTTACAGTGCGGAACCAATACAACCGCGCCAGCCTGAACGCCCAAACCAGTTATCTGCTGCCGAACTTTGCGGCTTCTGCCGGATACCAATACGAAGTTGAAAACGGCACGCAACAGTCTTTGACGGAAATATCCTTCGTACCGCCGGCGTTCGCTTTTGTCGGTCCTCATCTTCGGCGCAACAACCAGGGAGGCTTTCTCGATTTCCATTATTCGCCGCATCCTCGCGCCACTCTGGATTTCGGCGCACGAGCCGAAGCCAACGGAAATTTTGGCACTCGCGTAGTGCCACGCGTCGGCGCGTCGCTCACTCTTTTGCAGGGCCGCGGCTTTTGGGGAGAAACCAGGCTGCGTGCATTTTATGGCGAAGGCATCAAGGAGCCGCGTTTTGACCAGTCTTTTGGCGCCGATCCGTGCTTTCCGGGTAATCCATCCCTGAAACCGGAGGCCAGCAAAACCTGGAATGTAGGTCTCGAACAGAAGCTCAACGATAGCCGCATCAAACTCTCTGCAGACTACTTCAATAATCGGTTTTACGACATCATCAGCTTTGGCTACTTTCCGCAGCCTAACTCGAATTTCTGCGGCAGCTACTTCAACACCGACCTGGCGCGAGCCCGCGGCATGAATCTTGCCGGGCAGGCGAGCCTCGGCCACGGAATCTTTGTCGGCGGAAGCTATTCCCTCGACGATTCGCGAATTCTTAGATCGGAGAATCCCTTCTTTGATCCCTCGCAAGTGCCGGGGAATCACCTGCTCCGCAGGCCTGTCAACGCGGGCACGGTATTTTTGCGTGCCGCTTACCACGGTCTGGACTGGACGCTCAGCGGATATTTTAGCGGTGTCCGTACAGACACCGACTTCATCAATCCGACAGTTACCAATAATTCTGGCTACGCGAGATTCGATGCCGCGGTCCATTACCAGTTCGGCCGAGGCGTGACGGCGTATGCGCGGGCTACGAATCTCTTCGACAAGTCTTACCAGGACGCGCTCGGCTATCCAGCGCTTGGCCGCGAAGTGCTGGTCGGGATGAAGTACCGATTCGGCGGAAAAAACTAAGTGGTGCGGGCGGCGAGGCGTACCGTTCAAAAAATGGCACAAGAGACTAAACCGGTGTTGTTTTGTTGGAGTGGCGGCAAAGATAGCGCCATGGCGCTGAGCGTTCTGCGCCAGCAGAAAGAACTGCGGGTCGCCGCGCTGCTGACGACCGTGACCGAAGGCTACGAACGCGTCAGCATGCACGGCGTGCGGCGCAGCTTGCTTTTACGACAGGCGCACGCCATCGGGCTGCCGCTGCAGGAAGTGCGCATCCCGCCGCAATGTGTGAACCCGGTTTACGAGGCGCGGATGCGCGACGCGATGCTTGCGCAAAAAGCTGCTGGTGTACGCTGCGTGGCGTTTGGCGACATTTTTCTGCAAGATTTGCGCGAGTACCGCGAACGGAACCTGGCGCTCGTGGAAATGAGGGCAATTTTCCCGATCTGGAAGCGCGATACGCGGGCACTGGCGCAAGAATTCTGCGCCATGGGATTTCGCGCCGTAGCGGTGTGCATTGATTCGAAGAAGTTGAGCCGCGGATTTGCGGGGAGAGAATTGGACGAATCATTCTTTAGCGACTTGCCGGCAGGAGTAGACCCCTGCGGCGAAAACGGGGAGTTTCACACCTTCGTCTACGACGGGCCGATTTTCTCGGATGCAATTCCGGTCGAGCGAGGCGAAGTGGCCGAACGCGACGGATTTTATTTTTGTGACCTGAAGGAGAAAGCCCGATGAAATCAGAAAACGAAAAACTATCTTTGCTGCTTCGCGGTGCTGTTATCGTGACGCTAATTGCGTTGTCTGCCGTGCTGCGTATTGTGCCGCATCCCTGGAACCTCACACCGGTTGGCGCAATGGCCCTGTTTTCCGGCGCGATGTTTCGAAACAGGTGGATTGCGTTCCTGCTGCCACTGGCAAGCTTGTTCGCTGCAGACCTGTTTGTAGGATTTCACAAGCTCATGCTTATCGTGTACGCGAGCTTTGCGATCAGCGTGGCCATTGGCCGATGGCTCCGTGAAAACAGATCGCTAGCACGAATTGGCGGAGCCGTGTTCCTCGGCGCGGCACAATTTTTTGTTATCACGAATTTTGCCATGTGGGCGCTTGGCGGCTATTATCCAAAAACCGCTGCTGGCCTGGCGACTTGTTTTATGGCGGGCGTGCCGTTCTTCTGGAACACGTTGGGTGGCGACGTGCTGTACGCGGGAATCCTTTTCGGTGGATTCGCATTGGCGGAAAAAATGCTTCCCGCGTTGCGATTGTCGCCGGATGGGGTGGTGCCAGCGAACTGATTGGCTGGACCGCAGGCCACTGAAGGCTGGTGATATAATTGCCAGACCATGTGCGCTAAGACTGCCGAGACCGCCGTGTCACCTGAAGTCATGGCCAAGTACGAAGCCGTCATCGGGTTGGAAGTTCACGCGCAGCTGCTGACGAAGACCAAAATATTTTGCGGTTGTTCGACGCAATTCGGCGATGCGCCGAACGTAAATACCTGCCCGGTCTGTCTCGGTCTACCCGGCACGCTGCCGGTGTTGAACAAACGTGCAGTCGAACTGGCGATGCGGGCAGCGTTGGCCTTGAATTGCACGGTGCACGAGCACTCGCGTTTTGCGCGCAAGAATTATTTTTATCCTGACCTGCCGAAGGGTTACCAGATTTCGCAGTACGAATTGCCACTGGCCACCAGCGGCCATATTGAAATCGAAGTTGGCGGCGCAAAAAAGCGTATCGGAATTACCCGGCTGCACCTGGAAGAAGATGCCGCGAAGAATCTGCACGAAGGGTTTAAGGATTCGGCCACAAAAGGCTACGTGGATTACAACCGATGCGGCTCGCCGCTGAGCGAAATTGTCAGCGAACCCGATATGCGCACGCCACAAGAGGCGTATGCGTATCTGACGACGCTGCGTCAGATTCTGCTTTACACCGGAGTGAGTGATTGCAACATGGAGAAAGGTTCGCTGCGTTGCGATGCCAACGTCAGCGTTCGGCTGCGCGGAGCGCCGCAGTTCGGCACCAAGGTCGAAGTCAAAAATTTGAATTCGTTTCGTTTTTTGCAAAAAGCCTTGGAGTACGAGATCGAACGGCACATCGGCGTGATCGAATCCGGCGGCAAAATTTCTCAAGAAACACGATTGTGGAATCAGGTCGAGAGTTATACGGTTTCCATGCGGTCGAAAGAGAAAGCGCACGATTATCGTTATTTTCCTGAGCCTGATTTGCTTCCAGTGCATGTAAGCGCGACATGGCGCGATGCGGTCAACAATGCGCTGCCAGAATTGCCGGAAGCGAAACGCGTGCGGTTCGTGATCGGTTACGGAATTACGGCGTACGACGCCGATGTTCTTACCGGCTCGCAGGATCTTGCGGATTATTTTGAAGCCACGGTGAAAGTGGGCGCTCCAGGAAAGGCGGCCGCCAACTGGATGCAGACCGAGTTGTTGCGACGGCTGAATGACAGCGGAAAAGAGATCACCGCGAGTCCTGTTTCGGCAGCGAGCCTGGCAGAACTGATCCAACTCATCGAAACCGCGAAGATTACAGGCGCAGTTGGGAAAAAAGTGTTCGCAAAGATGTTTGAGACGGGCCACGGCGCCGCGGACATTGTCGAAGCCGAAGGACTGGGAGCGCAAGTCAGTAGCGACTCGCTCGAACAAATTGCGAGTGAGGTCATCGAAAAAAATCCAGAGAATGTCGCCAAATTCAAGTCCGGCAACGAAGGCGTCTTCAAGTTTTTTGTCGGACAGGTCATCAAAGCCACTCGGGGGCAGGCCAACCCCCAAGCGGTGAATGAAATTCTCAAGAAATTGCTGACAGGCTGAGGCTGCAAGTTATGCTCAAAATTGGGGACAAAGCGCCAGACTTCACGCTAAAAAGCGACACCGGGACCGAAGTGTCACTCGAAGATTTCAAGGGACAACGCGTGGCGCTGTTTTTCTTTCCCAAGGCTAGCACGCCAGGTTGAACGACAGAGGCGTCCGAGTTTCGTGACGCAAAGAAGAGCTTCGACAAACAGAATACGGTTATCCTGGGCGTTAGCGCCGATCCGGAAAAAGCTCTGGCTAATTTCAAGGCGAAGCAGAAACTCAACTTTTCGTTGCTCGGCGATCCGACTCACAAGATGATCGAGGCGTATGGAGTATGGCGTCCAAAGAAATTTATGGGCCGGATTTTCAAAGGAATCGTGCGTAGCACTTTTCTGATCGCGCCGGATGGCAAAATCGATGAAATCTGGGACGAAGTGCGGGTGAAAGGCCATGCTGGCGAAGTGCTGAAGAAAGTCACCGACACGGCGTCCTGAGAACAGCGGAAAATTACAGTGAAGAAGCGGGAGCGTTCTGGCCGGCTGCAGGCTCGATAAAGAGATTGTCAATGAGCCGCGTTTTGCCGATAAAAACCGCCAGCAGCGCATAGACCGGACGCGCGCCAATGCTGGAAACCGGTTCGAATGATTCGGCATCCACCATTTCGACGTAGTCCACACGAGCCAGCGTTTCGTTCGACAAAATCTTGCGAAGCGCAGTTTGCAATTGCAGCGCATCACGAGTCCCCGCATTAAGCTCGCGGCGCGCTTCATCCAGCGCGCGTTGCAGGACCGTGGCGGCGCGGCGCTCCTCGGAATTCAGGTAAGTGTTGCGAGAGGAGAGCGCAAGCCCGTCCCCTTCGCGCACAATTGGACAGACCACAATTTCCACGTTCAGGTTCAGGTCGGTAGCCATCTGCTGCAGGATGCGCACCTGCTGCGCGTCTTTCCGGCCAAAATACGCAAATTGCGGCTGCACAATTTCGAAGAGCTTCAGAACGACACTAGCTACGCCTCGAAAATGGCCGGGCCGCGATCTGCCTTCCAGCCGCTCGCTCAAGCCTTCAACGTTTACGTAGGTACGAAATCCCGGCGGGTAAATCTCGTTTATCTCAGGGGCGAACAGTACCTCCACGCCAGCAGCAGTAAGCTTCTCGACGTCAGACTCGAAGGTTTTCGGATATCTCGAAAGATCCTCGTTCGGGCCAAACTGCGTTGGGTTCAAGAAGATCGAAGCATACACCCGGGAACAATCCACTCTGGCGCGGCGAATCAGTGAAAGGTGTCCCTCGTGCAGCGCACCCATGGTCGGAATGAATCCAATGACATGATTTTCGGCGCGCGCCTGCCGGACGGTTTCCTTCATCCACGAAATGGTTCGAATGATTTCCATGCGCGCAGGAATTTTAGCTCATGTCGCCGGTATTAAACATTTTGGATCGGGAATAGTTTGAGATCCTGACCATGACGAGTCGCTGGGGGCCATGGCGCAGCGAGGTCGGATCATGCGGAGGCGGCGGAGGAGCGTTCGCGATAAAAGTGCATGAGGTCAGTGAGCACGGGTTTTGCGCCAAGTTGGCGCAGCAGGGTTGTTATCTGGCCGCGATGATAAGTGCCATGATTTGCGAGATGCTGAAGCGATTGCCAGACCGGATTTTTGTACACGCCAAAATTAAAAGTTTTATATTCCATCACCCGATCAAGATCGGTCAGTCCTAAGTCCCAAACAAATGTTCGCAACTGTTCCGCTTGTGGAGCCCAGTGATCGCGAAGCGCAGAAATGGTCTGAATGTGCGAAATATCGGGAAAAGCAGCCGGCGTGCGTCCCTGACATCGCTCGAGCCACACCCATTCACTGCTGCAAATGTGTACCAGCGTGTCGCGCACCGAAGGAAAGCTGGAGCCAAGTGGCTTGATGAATTGCTCGTCAGAAAGCTGCGCCGTGCCTTCCAGCGAGCGTTGATTGGCCCAATCGTTGTAATCGAACAGTTGGCGAATTTCTTCCGGTGTCATACATTTCCCCGCACTATAAACGCGCTTTAATCGCTGAGTTCAACGTCGAAGTTAATTTCCTTGCGGCTCGTTTTTGGTTCGGGCATGTGATACGACTCCGCGTCGGATGGAAAACTGCCGCGACGTACATCCGTGCAGTATTCACGCACTGTACTGGAAATGATTTCACTCAGGTTGGCGTACTGGCGGGCAAATTTCGGTACCGGCCCAAACGTCAGGCCCAGCAGATCGTTGATCACCAGAATCTGACCATCGCATTCCGGACCTGCTCCGATGCCGATTGTGGGAATGCGCAACTCGCGAGTAATCAGGGCCGCAAGCTCGCGCGGAATTCCTTCCAGGACGATGGCGAACGCTCCGGCTGCTTCCACGGCTCGCGCATCGCGTACCAGTTGTTCCGCCGCGTCGGGAGTCTTTCCCTGTACTTTGAAGCCGCCCATGGCGTGCAACGACTGCGGCGTCAATCCCACGTGACCCATCACCGGAATTTCTGATTCCGTCAACCGCGCAATCAACTCCAGCCGGCGTTCGCCACCCTCCACTTTCACCGCTTCGGCGCCAGCTTCTTTTACAAAACGCACCGCGTTACGCACGGATTCGGAAATTTCGGCGTGATAACTGCCGAACGGCATGTCCGCGACTACCAACGCCCGCCGCGTTCCTTTGCGGACGGCTCGCGTGTGGTGCAGCATTTCGTCCACGGTTACGGGTAGCGTTGTTTCATGGCCCAGCATGACCATGCCCAGCGAATCGCCTACCAGCAGCACTTCCACTCCGGCTTCGTCCAGCAAGCGGGCAGTCGGGTAGTCATACGCGGTCAGACAAGTAATCTTGGTCGAATCTTGTGGACTGAGGGATTTTCTTTGCAGTAGCGACGGTACCGTAATCTTGCCGTCGCTCATTCTAGTGGGAACGCTCATCTTGGCCTCCGGTGCCGCTCTCTAAGTTCAAGATGCAGCCCTGCACCAAAGGAAAGAATAACAGAATTCGCGAGCAGTGTCATAGGTGAGCGATCAGAGATCAGAGACTAGGTTGCAGATGGAACCCTTATCCTAGTGATTGGCGGCTTGCGAACGCCCTTTCCATTGGCCTCCGCGGCCAAGCCAGCAGCGCGCAGCAGAAAGACAGGTTGCATACGTGTAGAAAAGTGCGGCCAGCGGCAGCAGCGGAGCCCAGATAGCCCGCAGCCGATAGAAGGTTACTGTTGGCAAGAATGAGGCTGTCATCAGGCACCACGCGGCCAGCGCGAACGGCCACACGCGAATATTGGCGGAGAACGTTAGAGCGAGCGGCAGCACAAAAGTTAAAATCATCGCGACCAAGGTGCCAGCCAGCAATATGGGTGAATATCGCAGCTGAGTGAAGGCGGTGCGCGCAATCATGTCGCGAATGTGCGAGAAGTGTTCGTAAGATCGCAGGCTCTGGCTAGCTCGCGTGAGCCCCATCCAGATCGTTCCTCCAGACCGTTTCACCGCGCGTGCCAGCGCGCAATCGTCAATGACTTCATCTCGAATTGCGGCAAGACCGCCCACGCGCTTTAATGCCGCTTGTCGCAACAGGATGCAGCCTCCAGCAGCGCCAGCCGTCCGCGAATTGCGGTCCGCGATCCATTTCGGCGGATAGACCATCAGAAAAAAATAGAGGAATGCAGGAATCAGCAAGCGTTCCGCAAAAGTCTCCGCCCGCAGCAGAACCATAAGCGAAGTCAGATCAAGGCTGTCGGCTTGGGCGCGCGAAACCAGACGGCGCAAGGTATCGGGTGCGTGTACAACATCGGCGTCCGTGAACCAATAGAACTCTGCTGCTGCTGATTCATTTACGCCCGCGTGCAGCGCCCACAACTTGCCAGTCCAACCGCCGATCAGTTCGGGCGCAGAAATAACACGAACGCGAGACGCCGCGTTCGTATCAGTTGCTGCGCGAAAAGCAAGCCGCGCAGTGCCGTCGTCGCTGTGATCGTCAACCACTATCACCGAAAAGCCGCCGGCATAATCCTGCGCAGCGAACGCGCGGATCACCGCCTCAATCGAGGCAGCCTCATTCCGTGCGGGTACGACCGCAGTTACGCGCGGCCATTCCGGAGGAGCAGGGAATTGCGCGCGATCGGAATCGAATTCCCATATTTGCCAGAAATTTCCCCACGCAAAAAACAGCACGAGCCAAATGACCAGCACAATGAGAGAAACGAAAACTAGCATTGAGCGGAGGGCCTGCTAAGCCAAGTCCTCGCTTCGAATCGGCAAACGTCGAACTCTTTTTTTCGTAAGTGCATAGATTGCGTTGCACACCGAAGCCGCGACGACGGGAAGCCCCGGCTCGCCTATTCCGCTAGGTGCCTCTTTGCTTTGCACGATGTGCACTTCGGTTTTGGGCGCAGCGGAGATGCCCGGCATCTGGTAATCGTTGAAATTGGATTGCACGACGCGCCCACCTTCGATCGTAATGGCGTCGTGCAGAGCAGCGGAGAGGCCGTAAATTGCAGCGCCTTCGACTTGCGCGCGAATCCCGTCTGGATTGACCGGACGCCCGCAATCGACGGCATAGACCAGCCGGTGAATTCTTGGCATTCCGTCCTTAACGCTGACTTCAGCCACAGCAGCAGTGTACGAGTGGAAGGAATAATAGCCGGCGATCCCGCGTGCTACGCCGCTCGGTAGAGGCGAACCCCAGTTGGCCCGCTCCGCAGCCAATTTCAAGACGCCCTTGAGTCGCGCAGTATTCAGCGGCACTCCTTCTTTAGGATCGGTGAATTCCGGAATCTGGCGATCATCGCCGATCGATCGCAGCCTGAATTCGAGCGGATCGATTCCTGCTGCCACGGCGAGTTCGTCCACAAAGCACTCCACTACAAAGCCGCTGGTAGAATGCTCGACCGAACGCCACCACGCGCGCGGAACGCCGGACCTCGCGAGCGTATATTCGACTCGATAATTTGGCGTCTGGTATGGAATGAATGCAGCAGTGGCGAATTCGGATTTTTCAGGGGCTTCCTCGCCCTTGGGATTCCACATGGCCTCAATCGAAGTTGAAGTCTGGAAATGTTTCCAAGCGGAGATGTTTCCCTTGTCGTCTACTGCGCCGGCGAAATGGTGGTAAGAGGATGGGCGATAAAAATCGTGTTGCATGTCGTCTTCGCGCGTCCACAACACCATCACCGGCTGGCCGGTGACTTTTGAAATTTGCGCCGCCTCCATTACAAAGTCGGCCATATAGCGCCGCCCGAAGCCTCCGCCCATCAGCGTGGTGTGCACGATGACTTTTTCTTTGGGCAAGCCGGAAACTCCGGCGATGGTGTCCTGCGCCCACTGCGGAGCTTGCGTCGGAACCCAGGCTTCGGCGCTATCGGGACGAATGTGCACGGTGCAGTTCATCGGTTCCATAGTGGCATGCGGAGCGAAAGGGAACTCATAGGTGGCATCGACTTTTCGAGCGGCCGCCGCGATCGCCGCGTTTGCATCGCCATCGTTGCGAACGACTTTGCCGGGCTTTGCCGCGTGGTCGAGGAATTGTTGATGCAATGTTGCCGTAGATTCGCCTGCGTGCGGCCCGTTATTCCATTCAACCTGCAAAGCTTTGCGTCCTTGTATCGCCGCCCAGGAATTGTCGGCTACAATGGCGACTCCGCCAGCTGTGAACGCTCCGGTGGCTACCGCATCGATTGCAAAAACTTCCCGAACACCAGCCACGGATTTAGCTTTCGCAGCGTCGAACGATTTTACTTTGCCGCCAAACACCGGGCAGCGCGCTACGACCGCGAACTGCATGCCGGGAACACGTGAATCGATGCCGAATTTTGCGGAACCATTGATTTTCGCGGCGCCCTCCCAGCGGCGGGTGTCCCGGCCGACCAGCGTGAAGTCGTCCGAATTTTTCAGCGGGACGGTGTTGAGATTGGGGATGGGCAATTTCGCCGCATCTTCCGCCAGTTCTCCGTACGTCAAAAAATTGGTGCGGGCGCCGTGGAGCACGCCGCCATCTTTTGCCTTGCAGGTGTTGGGATTTACATTCCAACGCTTGGCAGCCGCGGCCACCAGCATTTCGCGTGCTGCGGCTCCGGCACGGCGCATAGGAAGCCAGCACCCTGCGACGCTGCCGCTGCCGCCTGTTCCGAGATCGTAAACATCTGGATTCGTGGATGCCTGCTGCACGGACACACTTTTCCAGTCGACGCAAAGTTCTTCGGCAAGGATCATCGGCACCGCGGTCATGATGCCCTGACCCATTTCCGATTTTTGTAGAATCAAGGTCACGCGGTTGTCCGGCGAAATGTGCACCCACGCGTTGAAAGGATTGGGAGTTTTCTTTTCCTGCTCCGCGGCGGGATCTTTCGCGGCTGCCGCGCTCAGGTGGAATCCGATCAGCAGCCCGGTGCCAGCAACGGTTCCGGCTTTCAAAAACTCGCGACGGTCTAGGATCAGCGTCGACATAAAACACCTCGGATATTGAAATACGGTGTGCGAAAGACTAAGCGGACTTGCTGTGCGCGGACTGGATTTCCGCCGCCCGATGAATTGCTTTGCGGATGCGCTGGTAGGTTCCGCAACGGCAGATGTTTCCACTCATGAAATCGTCAATTTCAGCGTCACTGGGGCTGGCTTTCTTCGAAAGCAAAGCCGCCGCTGACATGATCTGTCCGCACTGGCAATAGCCGCACTGTGGAACGTCAATCTCCACCCAGGCCTGCTGCACCGGATGATTACCATCCGCCGAAAGACCCTCGATGG
>Ga0209701_10002651_pt1 | contig 11631 bp, 10 predicted proteins | sample CZO8metaG_4_FD_188356 | JGI IMG/M metagenome (GOLD analysis project Ga0209701, IMG submission 188356) | Vadose zone soil microbial communities from the Eel River Critical Zone Observatory, Northern California, USA - CZOApr15con2H3.8 metaG... | ecosystem: Environmental > Terrestrial > Soil >...
TTGACGATGTGACCGTGCCTTGCCTTGCGTAGGAGCGGCAGACACGCTCGGGTCATCCTTAGCAGGCCGAGCACGTTGACCTCCCACATCTCGATCCAGTCCTCATCACGTCCCTCGGCGACTGGTGTGAGGCCGCGCGCAAGGCCGGCGTTGTTGACGAGCACATCGATACGGCCGAACTTTTTCTTCACCTCAGCCACGAAGGCGTCGATGCTCTCGAGCCTGGTCACATCCAGCGGCAGGGCCAGGCCTGATGAGCCCACAACGCGGCGCACGCGCTCCAATCGCCGTGCGCCCGCCGCGATGCGATAGCCGAGGCGGCCCAACGCGACGGCGGTAGCCGCGCCGATGCCCGATGAAGCACCTGTGACCACGGCAATTGGCTTGTAGCTACTCGCCACTATTACCCCCCGATTCAACAACCCGTCGCGACGCCTTCAAGAATGTACGCTAGGCGTAGTGATCGAGGTCCTGGCAGGGGTGATCGCGGGCCTTCTCATCGTGGCGGGAGTCATCGTGATGATGGGACCCAACGCGAAAGGTCTCCTCAATCGCGTCGGGATGCTGCGCCGGCGCCGGCCGTCCCTGTCGGTCTTCCAGCCGGCGCGCTCGCGCGAGGTCCCCACGCCCGGCTTGAACCCCAAGACCCAGCGGGTGCTGGTGGCCGCTTCACGTCTCGGCAACTGGCTGCGTGCGCACAACCACGAAGAGATCGCTCGCGCCCTTCGCAGCGCGGCCGGGCGAATCACCAGCGACGAGCCGGCCGGCCTGTACGCAATGCAGACGGTCCTCCGGCGCGTCCGCGCTCTGAGCCTCGACGATGGCAGTACACAGGAGCGCCTGAAGGCGCTCTCGAATGAGCTGAGAGACGCGGTCCAGGATCGATTCGAACAGCTGGAGCTGCTCCCCTTCCGCCGACCGTAGCCAACGGGCGCCCCGTCCCGTTGTATGTATGTGCGAGCGCATTCAGCATTCATCCTCTAGACGTACTTCCACCATCTTCGCCCGCGCTCGCACGCCAGTTTCCTGAGCTCAAATGGGCTCCCGGCGCAGGACCTCGGGGCGGTACTCGTGCGGCAGCTCGATCCCTGACGGCGCGATCAGGCAGAACTCCGGCGGCGGACCCAGCACCATCATCCGCCTCCAGACGCTGACCCCAGGCCGGCTCGAGTAAGGCCCCAAGCGGGCGTAGTGGTCGGCATACCCGACTCCAGCCGGCTTCGAGAAATGGATCTCAAACCCGGGACCGGCTGTCGGCTCGCCGCTGATGAGGCTGTACAGCTTGCCCACCCCGTCCACGGCCATGCGCGCGGCGGCGTCGTGGGCCGGTATGCGGGCGCCGCTCACTGCAGCCGCGTTGAGCACATCCAGCGCCGCCGAGCCGTCGACCAGGTACCAATCGCTGTAGTGGTCGCCGACCTTGAACGTCGAGGAGCGGACGAAGCCGCTCGGCGGCGCGCTCGCCAGCGCGGCGTGGAAATTCTTAAGCGCGGTCTCGTAGGCGTCGACGTCCACATCGCCGGCCGGTCGATGGCTGAAAACGTAAGCGAGCAACCGTTCAGCCCTTAGCCTTCGGTCCCTTGCCGGATTCGACGTACTTCTTCAAAGCGGCCATGTTGCTGCGGATGCCTTCGGCGTACTGACCTGCAAGCAGGCCGCCCGCGAAGCGCAACAGCCCGGTCAGCTCGTAGTCCATCTCGTATACGACGTGGGTCGCACCGTTCTTCTCCCTATAGGTGTAGGACCACGTGCCCTTCAGCGGGCCACGGATGAACGTGCCCGCGCACCGCTTCGGCTTGTTGTACACGCTCTGCTCCACCTCGAGCGTCTCCTTGAGACCGCCGGGAAGATCGAGGTAATAGCGATAGCGCGTGCCCTTGCCGGGCGGGTTCTTGTCGAGCTTTTCGATTCTCGCGACGTGGCGCGACCACTTGGGAGCATTCGTCGCATCTTCCTGCACGACCGCCCAGACACGGTCCGCCGGTGCATCGATGTCGACTTCCTCCTTCAGCCTCGGCACCCTGCGATTATCAATCCAGTGACGGATGGCGACGACCCGGCTCCTGGGATTGCGGCGCGCGGACCTCACAGGGCCTTGGGAGCTCTTCGGCACCGAAACTACCGGCTCTTTCTGACCGGGCAGATCATCTCGACGGTCGGGACGTGGATGCAGAGCGTCGCCATGCCCTGGCTCGCGCTACTGCTCACGCACAGCGGCCTGCTCGTCGGTCTCGTCCTCGCCGCGCAGTTCACGCCCGTGCTCCTCGGCAGCCAGTTCGGAGGAGTGGTCGCGGACCGCTATCGCAAGCGCACCGTCCTGCTCGTTACGCAATCTCTGTTCACGCTCCCGTCGTTCGCATTGTTCGCGCTGTCCGCGACAGGTCACGCTCAGTACTGGATGGTGCTCGTGGCCGCGGCCGCGACCGGCACGATCAACCTCTTCGACGTCCCCGCGCGCCAATCGTTTCTCATCGAGATGGTCGGGCGCCAGGACCTGATGAACGCAATCGCGCTCAACTCGTCGGTTTTCAACGGGGCGGCCGTCATCGGTCCATCCATCGCGGGCGTGATCATCGCGGCGGTCGGCGTGCCGCTGTGCTTCCTCGCCAACTCGGTCAGCTATCTCGCGTCGGTCGGCGCGCTGCTGCTCATGAAAGACCTGCCCGCAGTCGTGCCCGAGCGCCATGAGCAGCCCTGGCTCGAGCGCGTTGCCCAGGGTGCGGCGTATGCGCGGCGTGAGCCGGCCGTGGGCATGATGCTGGTCGCGGTGGCCGTGTTCTCGCTCTTCGCGATGAACCGGCTCACCTTGATCCCCCTGTTCGCCGACCAGGTGCTGCATGTCGGTGCCCAGGGGTTCGGTTTCCTGATGGGATCGATGGGTCTGGGCGCGCTGGCCGGCGCCCTGACACTGGCATTCACACCAGGCCTGGGTGGGGATCCTCGGCGCCAGTTCTGGATGGCGCTCATCTGGGTGGCGGCCCTGCTGGTCTTCTCCGCGTCGCGGGTCTACGCGCTGTCGCTCATCACCCTGTTCGTGGCGGGCTACTGCCAGATCTCGTTCGTCGCCACCGCCAACAACCGCATCCAGACCGTCACGCCCGATCACCTGCGCGGCCGGGTGATGGCGCTCTACGGGCAAGCGTTGATCGGGGTCGGGCCGATCGGAAGCTTGCAGGCCGGCGCGCTGGCCACCGTCCTCGGAGCGCCGGGCGCCATGGCGATCGGGGCCGTCGTCGCGGGCGTCGTGATCGTGGCGATCCGGCTCTCCAGGCCGGAGGTCTTCGCGCCGGCCTAGCTCTTTGGCGACGGAAACCGTGTCTCGAGGCTCGGACTGAAGCGCCGGACCGAACGCCGTCCCCAGTTGCCCATCCACAGGGCCGCGACCACGAACGCGCCCGCACCGGCAAGCAGGACTCCGAACAACGGAGCGCCGATGGCGTATCCGACCAGGGCCCCGATGGCGCCGGCAACGGCCGCCACGATCACCGACAGCATGCCCGGCAGGGTTTGCATCCCATGGAAAAACGAGCCCAGCCGTTGACTGCCGGTGCTGTCGATGCCGAGCGTCTGCAGCGCGCCGGGGAGGTCGTCATAGGGACTCGTGACGAAATTCGGCTCCAGCTCCGGGTGCAGGTCGAGGTAGGCGCGCCGGAGCCTGTTCATTCCGACCACCCATCGATAGTCGTCGCGATTGAGCATCATCAGGCGCGCAACCGTGGCCACGCCCACGAACAGCACCACGGTGAGCATGAAGATGGCGACCGCGATGAACGTAGGGCCAAAACGATCAGCCTGCGCGACGAGCGCCAGGGCGATCACTGCGCCAGACAGGATGGCCAGGAACATATTCACACGACCGAGCGATTCCGTGTACGTCAGCGAACGGGTGGCGAGCAGGCTCCAGTGTTCGGTGGCAAGAATCTGCAGCTTGCCCGCAGCGGCGGGGTCGCGTCCAGCGGGCGGCATTTCGGTGGACATCCATTCGTCTCCTAGTCGCGAGGTAGGTATCGAGGCAGTTCGGCAAGGGATGCGAAGCCGTGCGACGCGAGATAGGCGGCGATGCCGTCATGAACCCCGGCGATCGCGTTCGGGTTTACGAACGTGGCCGTGCCCACCTGGACCGCGGCGCAGCCCGCGACCAGGAACTCGAGCGCGTCTTCGGCGCCCATGATGCCGCCGATCCCGATCACCGGGATGCTCACCGCGCGCGCCGCCTGGTGCGCAAGGTGCACCGCCAGCGGGCGGATGGCGGGCCCTGACAGGCCGCCGGTGCGAAAGCTCAGCCTTGGCTGCCGAGTATTGAGGTCGATCGACATGCCCACGAACGTGTTGATGGCCGAGAGCGCATCGGCGCCGGCGGCCTCGCACGCACGGGCGATCACCCCAATGTCGGTGACCATCGGCGTGAGCTTCACCCATACGGGCAGGTCGGTGCGTTTGCGCACCGCTTCCGTCACGGCGGCCGCAGCCCGAGGGTCATTGCCGAAGTACAGGCCGCCCTGCTCGACGTTCGGGCACGAGATGTTGATCTCGAAGCCGGCGACCCCTGGCACGCCGTCGAGCCTTGCCGCCAGCTCGCCGTATTCGGCAGCGGTCTCGCCATTGATGTTCACGAGCACAGGGAAGTCCCATTGCGCCCACTGCGGCGCGTAGTCGCGAATCAGGCCCTCGACTCCAGGCCCCTGGAGCCCGATCGCGTTGAGCATCCCCGAGGGCGTCTCGACGATGCGGGGCGGCGGCGTGCCGGCCCGCGGTCGGAGGAAGATGCCTTTGGACACCATCGCGCCGAGCGCCCGCCGCTCGAGCAGCGGCACCTCGGTGCCGTAGCCGAATGTTCCGGACGCCGCGAGCACCGGCCCGCGCAGCCTCAGCTCGCCGACCTCGACCGCCATTTCGACGGTCATGCGCTGATCGCGTACGGGAGATGGGCCGGCAGCACCGACCAATCGATGTCGGCGGCGCGATAGACAGGCCCCTCCTTGCAGGCGCGGTCGTAGCCCCCGCGCTCCAACGGGACCGCACAACCCAGGCAGACTCCGGTGCCGCAGCCCATGTAGGTCTCGACCGCGACCTGGGCGTCCGGCCAGCGCATCGCCACCGCGGCGAGCATGCGGTTCGGACCGCACGCAAGCACAATGTCGGTCTCCGGCACGGCCGACACGGCGGTGCCCGCGAAGCCCCGTGAGCCGTCGTCGGTGGCCCAGATCACCTCGTCGCCGTCCGCTTCGGAGCAGAGCTCATCCACGCTTCGGGCCCCGTGCACCCAGGTCACGCTGATTCCGGCCGCCCGTGCTTCGCGCGCGGCCAGCGGCATCGGCGCCACGCCCAGCCCTCCGCTCACAAGCGCCACCGAACGCGGGCCGGCCGGGAGGTCAAAGCCGTGCCCAAGCGGGCCCAGGCAGCTGATCGTGTCGCGCGCCGTCATCGCCAGCAGCTGAGCGGTGCCCGCGCCAACTGCCTTGAGGATCACCTCGATGCGATCGCCCTCGGTCCTGTAGACGGAGAAGGGGCGCCTCAAGAGCGGGCCCGGCGACCAGCCGAGGTTGACGAACTGGCCGGCGCGAACCGAGTTTGCGATCTGGGGCGCTTCCAGGGAGAGCACGAACATGCCGCGGGCGACCTCTCGGCGCGCCACCAACGGGGCCTCCAACAAAAACACCGGTTAGTTCCTCCCCACCTGCTCGTTCTTCCCCACCCGGCGGGCTCGCTTTGCGAGCGCGCCACCCTCCCCACGAGGTGGGGAGGCGGCACCGTTCCTCCATTCGTCGATCGTCCGCACGACCATCTCATCGGGCGCGATCGCGGCCGACTCGAGCAGGGCGGCCGCAGTGTCGAGCGACGTGAGGCACGGGATGCGTCTTTCCACCGCCGCCCTCCGGATCTCGAAGCCATCCTTGAACACCGGCCCGCCCACCTCGGCCGAGTCCGTGTAGATGTTCGACATCGTGTTGATCACGAGGTCGACCTCGCCGGCCGTGATGACGTCGAGCACGGTCGGCCCCTCTTCGCCGATCTTCGCCACGAGCCGCGGCGAGAACCCCGCGGAATGCAGCGCCCGCGCGGTGCCGTCTGTGGCCACCAACGTGCAGCCCATCTGCACCAGGCGCGAAACGATCGGAAAGATCTCGGGCTTGTCGACATCGGCGATCGTGAGCAGCACGGCTCCGCCCGGCCGGATGTGGAGGCCGGAGGCAGCGAAGGCTTTGCGCATCGCGGCCGCGAGGGTGCGATCGATTCCGATCGCCTCGCCGGTCGACTTCATCTCCGGCCCGAGGTACGAGTCGACGGCGGGCAGCTTGTTCATCGAGAAGACCGGCGCCTTGACCGCGACGAGGTCCCGCGGCGGAACCAGGCCCGTGCTCCATCCAAGGTCGGACAGCTTCCCGCCCAGCATGACCCGTGTCGCCATGTCGACCATCGGCACGCCCGTGACCTTGGACAGGAACGGCACGGTTCGAGACGCACGCGGGTTCACCTCGAGGACGTACACCTTGCCGCGATGAACCACGTACTGGACGTTGACCAGGCCGCGCAGACGCAGGTGTCGGGCGATGCGGACCGTGTAGTCGATCACGTCCTCGAGCTCTGCGGGCTCCAGGCCTGGCGCCGGGTAGACTGCGTACGAGTCGCCCGAGTGCACGCCGGCACGCTCGACGTGCTTCATGACTCCCGGGATGACGACCGTGTCGCCGTCCGTGACCGCGTCGACCTCCACCTCGTCGCCCTGGAGGTACTTGTCCACCAGCACGGTGCCGCGCGGCATCGCCCCGATCGCCCACACCATGTATCGCTGCAGCTCGCGCCGGTCGTGCACGATCTCCATCGCACGTCCGCCGAGTACGTATGACGGCCGCACGAGCACGGGATAGCCGGCGCGCTCGGCAATGACGATCGCCTCCTCGACGGTCGTGGTCGTGCCGCCCACGGGCTGTGGAATTCCGATCGCCTCGAGAGCCGCCGCGAAGGCGCGCCGATCCTCAGCCAGGTCGATGGCCTCCACAGCGGAGCCCAGGATCGTTAGTCCGCGCTCTTCGAGCGGCTCCGCGAGATTGATGGCCGTCTGGCCTCCGAACTGGACCAGGGCGCCGGCCGCGCGCTCGGCCTCCGCGACCTGCACGGCGCCGTCGAGATCCAGCGGCTCGAAGTACAGGCGGTCCGAAGTGTCGAAGTCCGTCGACACAGTCTCCGGGTTGGAGTTGACGAGCACGGCGCGCACGCCGGCCTCGCGCAGCGACCACGCGGCATGAACCGAGCAGTAGTCAAACTCGATCCCCTGGCCGATCCGGATCGGGCCCGATCCCACCACCAGGGCGGTCTGGGCCGCGACCGGCTCGCTCTCGCTCTCCTCCTCCCAGCAGGAGTAGTAGTAAGGCGTCGCAGCTTCGAACTCGGCCGCGCACGTATCGACGAGCTTGTACGTGGGCGCTGACCTCTCCACCGACTCGCCCCTCAGCGCCCCGATCATCGTGTCCGAGAAGCCCGCGCGCCGAAGCTCGCGGACGTCGCCTTCCTTCTCCAGCCGTGTGATCGTCTCCAATCGGTCGATGAACCAGCGGTCGATGCCGCTGCGCGCGGCGAGGTCGGCGGGCTGCGCTCCGTTGCGAAGCGCGTCGAGCAGCGCAAAGAGCCGCCTGTCGTTGGGCTGATCGATGAGCTCCGTTCGCTCCAGCTCGGCGGTAGAGGGCGGCTTCTGCTCCAGCGAGCGCATCGCCTTGACCAGGGCGCCTTCGAAGGTGCGCTCGATCGCCATCACCTCCCCGGTGGAGGCCATCTGCGTGCCCAGTCGCCGATCGCCGGCAGGGAACTTGTCGAACGGCCAGCGCGGGATCTTGACGACGCAATAGTCGAGCGCCGGCTCGAACGCGGCGAACGTCCGGCCGGTGATCTCGTTGCGGATCTCCTCGAGCCGCCGGCCGACCGCAACCTTCGCGGCCACTCGCGCGATCGGATATCCGGTCGCTTTGGAAGCCAGCGCTGACGATCGGCTCACGCGCGGGTTGACCTCGATGACGTAGTAGGTCGAGCTCTTCGGGTCCAGCGCGAACTGAACGTTGCATCCGCCCTCGATTCCGAGCGCGCGGATGATGCGGATCGCGGACGTGCGCAGCATCTGGTGGTCGCGATCGCTGAGCGTCTGCGCCGGTGCGACCACGATCGAGTCACCGGTGTGCACGCCCATCGGGTCGAGGTTTTCCATGTTGCAAACCGTGATGCACGTGTCGGCGCCATCGCGCATGACCTCATACTCGATCTCCTTCCAGCCCCACAGCGAGCGCTCGATGAGGACCTGGTGGATGGGCGAGGCGTCGAGGCCGCGCTGTGCAATCGTTTTCAGGTCAGCTTCGTTGGTGACGAAGCCCCCGCCCGTACCGCCCAGCGTGTACGCCGGCCGGATCACGACCGGAAGGCCGATCTCGGCCACGAACGCGATGACCTGGTCGATCGATTCGCAGACGTTCGACAGCGGCACCGGCTCGCCGATCTGCTCGAGCATCTCCTTGAATGCCTGGCGGTCCTCCGCCTTGCGGATGGTCTCGATGTCGGCGCCGAGGAGACGGACGTGGTGACGGTCGAGCACCCCTGCGGCGGCGAGGTCGGTCGCGAGGTTGAGGCCCGTCTGGCCGCCCAACGTGGGCAGCAGCGCGTCCGGCTTCTCGCGGGCGATCACGCGCTCGACTGCTTCCACGGTCAGCGGCTCCAGATAAACGCGATCGGCGACCTCCTCGTCGGTCATGATCGTGGCCGGGTTGGAGTTCACCAGCACGGTCGTGATGCCTTCCTCGCGGAGCGCCTTGCACGCTTGCGTGCCCGCGTAGTCGAATTCGGCCGCCTGGCCGATCACGATCGGCCCGGAGCCGAGGATGAGCACCTTCTTGGGCTTCTCTGGCTGCGTCGCTCCCCCAACCGCCTTGAGCAGTGGCCGGCCGTTGCGAACCATCTCCACGAACCGGTCGTAGAGGTGCTGGTTGTCCTGCGGCCCGGGGCAGCCCTCGGGGTGGTACTGGACGCTGAAGGCGGGCAGGGTGCGGTGGCCTAGGCCCTCGACGGAACCGTCGTTGAGGTTGCGCTGCGAGACGAAGAAGTCGCCGGGCGGCAGCGAAGCCGCGTCCACCTGGAACTCGTGGTTCTGGCTGGTGATGTGCACCCGGCCGGTTTCAAAGTCCTTGACCGGGTGGTTGGCGCCGTGGTGGCCGTAAGGGAGCCGCGAGGTGGTGGCGCCGGCGGCTCGGCCCATGATCTGATGGCCCAGGCAGATGCCGAACAGGGGAATGCGCTCGAGGGCATCGCGTGCCAGCTCGACCGGCCGATCGAGGACGGCCGGGTCACCCGGGCCGTTGGACAGCACGAGCCCATCCGCGCCCGCGGCTTCGACATCCGACCAAGAGGCCGTGTGTGGAAGCACGATCACACGGCACCCGCGCTCGCGCAAGGAGCGGAGGATGTTCGACTTCACGCCGTAGTCGACGACCGCGATCACGAGCCCATCTCCGTCCGCCCGGTGCGGCAGGCGCAGCTCGAGTGGAAGGGGATCGAGCCATTCCGCGGTCGCCGTCCGTGACGTCTCGGCGACCAGGTCCTGCTCTGCGAGCGGAGTGACGCGACGCGCGGCCAGCGCCAGATCTTCCAGACGCTTCCGATCGGGCGCTGTCTCTTCATGCGTGAGGACGGCTCGGAGCGCGCCGTGCTTGCGGATGTGCCGGGTCAGCGCGCGGGTGTCGATGTCCGCGATCGCGGGCACGCGCCACCGCCGCAGGTACTCGTCGAGCGAAGCCTCGCTGGAGTGGTGGCTCGGCACCGGGCATGCCCAGCGCACGACCAGCGCCCGCGCCCACGGGCGAGCTGACTCTGCATCGGCTTCACGCACTCCGTAGTTGCCCTGGAGCGGGTAGGTCATGCATACCATCTGCCCGGCATAAGAGGGATCGGTCAGCACCTCCTGGTAGCCGGTCATGGCGGTGTTGAAGACGACCTCACCTTGGCCGAGAACATCAGCTCCCAGCGCCGCGCCGACGAAGGCGCGGCCGTCCTCGAGCACCAGCGCCGCGTGGCGATTCCTAGACGGCAACTATCACCGCCTGGTCGATGCCGTCCTCCTCGGTGACGAGGACCTCGATGCGCTCCGAGTCCGAGGTGGGGACGTTCTTGCCGATGTAATCCGGACGGATCGGCAGCTCGCGGTGGCCCCGGTCGACGAGCACGGCCAGCTGGATGGCCCGCGGGCGCCCGAAATCCATGAGCGCATCCATCGCGGCTCGCGCCGTCCGCCCATGGTGGATGACGTCGTCCACCAGCACGACCACCTTGCCGTCGATGTCCGGCATGACCGATGGTCCGCTATGCGCGGGCACGCGCAGGTGCCGGTCGTCGCGGTGGTTGCCGATGTCGAGCGCACCGACCGCGACCGGCGCCAGCTCGAGCTCCATCAAGCTGTCCGCGAGCCTGCGGGCGAGGTGGTCCCCTTTGGCCATGACGCCGACCAGAACCAGGTCGCCGGCGCCGCGATTGCGCTCAAGGATCTCGTGCGCGATCCGCGACAGCGAGCGGCGGATCTGGTCCGCATCCATCACGGTGGCCTTGAGCCGTCCCTGCTGGATCGCACTCATGCCAGCACCTTGTCCAGCAGCGCCATCCGGATGTAGAGGCCGTTGCGAGCCTGGCGGAAGTAAGCGGCACGAGGGTCCGCATCGACCTCGGGCGCGATCTCATCGACCCTGGGCAGCGGGTGCATCACGATCGACTCCTTCTTCATGCGAGCCAGCGTCGAAGCGTCGATGCGATAGACGCCCTTGAGCGCGAGGTAGGAGGCCTCGTCGCTGAAACGCTCCTTCTGGATGCGCGTCTGGTAGATCACGTCGACCTGGGGAAGGACGGCGTCGAGGTCTTCCGACTCCACCCACTGCACGTGATGCTCGTCCAGGTGTTCCTTGATGTCATCCCTCATCGCCACCTGCGGGGGCGCGACGAAGCAGACGCGGATGTCGCGGAACTTGGTGAGCAGGTACGCCAGCGACCTGGCGGTGCGGCCGTTGGCGAGGTCTCCCACCATCGCAACGCGGACGCCATCGATGTGGCCGAGCTCATCACGGATCGTGTAGAGGTCGAGCAGAGCTTGCGTCGGATGCTGGCCGGGGCCGTCGCCGGCATTGATGACCGGAACCGAGCTCACGGCCGCGGCGCGCTTGGCCGCGCCCTGTTCGTTGTGGCGCAGGACGATGAGGTCGGCGTAGCCGCTCACGATCCGAATCGTGTCCTCGAGCGTCTCGCCCTTCGCGGCGGACGAGAACTCGCGCGCGTTGTCGGTGCCCATCGTGCGGCCGCCCAACCGGAGCATCGCCGCCTCGAAGGACAGGCGTGTCCGTGTAGAGGGTTCATAGAACAGGGCCGCCATCACCTGTCCGTTGAGCCGCCCCGAGAAATGGTGCGGCTGGCGCTTGATCTCGTCGGCTCGATCGAAAAGCTCTTCGAGGAGAGGCCGCGAGAACTGCTGGCTCTCGACCACGTGCCGCAGGCGGCTTCCGATGGCCATGAAAAATCCTCCTTCCCGACCTCTCTTGGATCGGACTTAAAGGAAACCCGGCGCACGTGCGCCGCTCGCGGAATTGTACCGTAGAGCCCGATGAACAAAAGACC
>Ga0209701_10002652_pt1 | contig 11630 bp, 10 predicted proteins | sample CZO8metaG_4_FD_188356 | JGI IMG/M metagenome (GOLD analysis project Ga0209701, IMG submission 188356) | Vadose zone soil microbial communities from the Eel River Critical Zone Observatory, Northern California, USA - CZOApr15con2H3.8 metaG... | ecosystem: Environmental > Terrestrial > Soil >...
CGCATTTGGCACCCTCCCGAGAATCCGGCAGTATAAATTCGTGACTAACTAAACTTCAAGAAGCTTGGGAATTCGAACCATGTTTTTACATCCGGTTTTTGTCACAATGACAACATCTTCGAGCCGAACGCCGCCCAAACCCTGGTAGTAAAGTCCTGGTTCAACGGTCACGACGTTACCACGACGCAGCATGTTCTTGCTGCGCAATCCGAACGTGGGAGGTTCGTGGATATCCAGGCCGAGTCCGTGACCTGTACCGTGAAAAAAGCCTTGCATCCGGCCATCGATCTTCCCGGTGGGGAATCCTCTCTGTTGGAATAGAGCGAGGATTTTTTGATGAATTTCTTTTCCGTTAGCGCCGTCCCGGATCATGCGATAGGCAATCTCCTGTCCCGCCTGGACAGTGGCATAGGCCTCTTTGAGCCTGTCCGAAGCCCGACCCCGAACCACCGTACGGCTCAAATCTCCAAAATAACCGGTTTTCTGTGAGCGGGGAAAGATGTCGAAGATGATAGAGGTGTCGGCTTTGATCGGGCCGCTTCCCTCGTGATGCGGATCGCAACACTGATCTCCGGAAGAGATGATCGTATGGCTCGGCACCCACCCCTGGGCCATGATGGTTGTATTGACAATGGTCTTGAGAGTCTCGGAGGTCAGCCGGGAGCCATTGAGATAGAGATAGCGGTCACGGCCGATCTTAGCTCTCTTGAGCGCGCGAATCCCGGCGTCGAGTCCAATCTCAGCCACCCTGAGAGAGTCCCGAATCTTTTTCACCTCGTCATCCCGCTTTTTTTCTCTTCCGGGAAAGAACGGATCTTTTTTGACCTTCAAAATAAATCTTTTGGCCCTCAGCTCATCGGCCAGAAGGGCAGGGAAATTGGCCGGGACGATAAGAGAACGCAATCTTCTTTCCTTGAGAATAAACTCCAGGATATCAACCAGGGTAGGGCCGGTATGTCGTCTTTCCCTGAGCCGCTTTTGGTAGGTGGAAAGAGAAAGGACTTGATCCACTTGCGCCTGTTGCTTTGCCCGATCGACTTCCAGGTCGCTCATGACCACATGCTTTTTCCCCCGGTGCTGAAAGAAGATAAAGGGGTCCGGGGCGAAAAAAGCGGTCGCATAGAGCATGTTGGCGTCGCCTTCGCTGGCCGCCACAATGAGCAGGGCCTCAGCGGGCTTCAAAGGGCGACTCTTGGCGGTGGATTGCGATCTCATCTCCGGTCGGGTTTTCGCACGGCAAGACCTTGGCGGCTCTGGTTAGGGTGAGTCTTATCATTATGAGGTCGACAAAGCTAACCTAGCAATTTTGCTATGGAACTTCAAGCCCGGAACAGTCAAAGGAAAAGAATCCTTGGTGTTGACAGATGGGGATCGTTTGTTATGATGCCACAACTCAAAGGGCGCATCCTGCTCCAGCGGAAAGCTTTCATGGCACTAAAGAATAATTTGGAACGACTTCGTGAGCTTAATCACCTGGCGGATGCGGGTGCGGCTCAAGACCGGGCCCGGCGCCAGCATGACCAAGGAAAACTTCTGGCCCGTGAGCGGCTGGATATTCTGCTTGACCATGGCAGTTTCGTTGAGTTGGATCGCCTGAGGACGCATGACTGCAGCGACTTTGGCATGGAGAAAAAGAAAATTCTCGGGGATGGCGTGGTGACAGGCTACGGGACCATAGATCGCCGGCTTGTCTATGTCTATTCCCAGGACTTCACGGTGTTCGGCGGCAGCCTCAGTGGGGTCGTGGCGGAAAAAATCTGCAAGGTGATGGACTTGGCGCTGAAGAACGGCGCGCCAATCATAGGCATCAACGACTCCGGCGGAGCGCGGATTCAAGAGGGCGTTGAGAGCCTCGCCGGATATGCGGATATCTTTTTAAAAAACGTGCTCACCTCCGGTGTGGTGCCCCAGATCTCTGCCATTATGGGACCGTGCGCCGGCGGAGCGGTTTATTCACCGGCCATAACGGATTTCATTTTCATGGTCAAAACGAACAGCTACATGTTCATCACCGGCCCGGATGTCATCAAGACAGTGACGCATGAAGAGGTCTCTAAGGAAGAGTTAGGGGGCTCGGAGACTCACAACGCCAAGAGCGGCGTCGCCCATTTTTCCGCTGAGAGCGAGAAGGAATGCCTCTTGATGATCCGGGAGCTCATGGGTTTTCTCCCCAGCAACAACATGGAGGACCCTCCTTTCCACCCGACAGAAGATGATCCCTTAAGGGTCGATAAAATGCTTAGGGATATCGTGCCTGAAAATCCCAATCGTCCGTATGACATGAAAGAGCTGATCTCTGGGGTAGTGGACGAGGGCTATCTTTACGAGGTGCAGCGCGATTTTGCGGCGAATATCCTTATCGGCTTTGCCCGGTTGGGCGGGAGACCCGTAGGGATTGTCGCCAATCAACCGGCGCATCTCGCCGGCTGCTTGGATATCGATGCCTCGGTTAAGGCGGCCCGCTTCATCCGATTCTGTGACTGCTTCAATATTCCTTTGGTCACCTTCGTCGATGTGCCGGGATTTTTACCGGGGACGGCCCAGGAATACGCCGGCATCATCCGCCACGGGGCGAAGCTTCTTTATGCCTACGCAGAGGCCACGGTGCCGAAGTTGACCGTCATCACCCGCAAAGCCTATGGCGGAGGTTACATCGTCATGTCCAGCAAGCACCTCAGAGGAGACATCAACTTTGCTTACCCCACCGGAGAGATCGCAGTCATGGGCCCGGAGGGAGCCATCAATATCGTCTTTCGCGACACCCTGGAAAAGGCCGAGGATCCGGCTAAGACCCGGGAGGAGTTGGTGGAGCAGTATCGGGAAACCTTCGCCAATCCTTTTAAAGCCGCTGAGTTCGGATATGTCGACGCGGTGATCTATCCGGAAGAGACTCGTCCGATGCTGATTCGATCCTTGGAGATGTTGAAGAATAAAAAAGACCAAAACCCGCCCAAGAAGCATGGAAATATACCGCTTTAGTTCTCCTCACGCCTACGCCTCACGTGAGAGGTGAGGAGTAAAGGGTAAGGGGTAAGGTGTTTAAGCGCATTTTGATTGCTAATCGCGGGGAGATCGCGGTCCGTATTATCCGCGTCTGCCGCGAACTGGACATCGAGACCGTCGCGATTTACTCCGAGGCCGATCGGCACTCTCTCCATGTGATGTACGCCGATTACGCCTATCTGGTCGGCCCCCCTCCGTCTGGACAAAGTTATCTAGCCATTGACCGCATTCTCGAGGTCGCCAAAGAGAGCCGCGCCGAGGCGGTGCATCCCGGCTATGGCTTCTTGGCCGAGAACAGTGAATTTGCGCGCCGATGTCAGGAGAGCGGGATCATATTCATCGGTCCTTCGCCGAAGGTGATCGATCAGATGGGGGATAAAGTGAAGGCGCGGGCCATCATGAAAGAAGCCGGCATACCGGTCGTCCCAGGATCCGATATCCTCGGCTCCGAAGAAGAGGTGACGAAAGCCGCGCAGTCGGTTGGTTATCCTTTTATGTTAAAGGCGGTGGCGGGTGGCGGAGGCAAGGGATTGAGGATGGTCCGTTCCTCGCGCGAGATCCTTTCAGCCTATCGAGTGGTCCGCTCCGAGGCCGCTTCCTCGTTCGGCGATCCTCGGCTCTACATCGAGAAGTATTTGGATCGGCCGCGTCACGTCGAGGTTCAAATTCTTGCCGATAACTACGGCAAGGTGGTGCATCTCTACGACCGGGAGTGCTCGATCCAACGGCGCCACCAGAAAATCATTGAAGAGTGTCCGGCCCCCGGATTGGATCCCCGGACGCGCCGCCATATCGGCAGAATTACTATTCAGGGCGCTCGGGCGGTGGGCTACGTGGGAGCCGGGACTCTGGAGTTTCTGTTGGATCGGGACAAGAATTTTTATTTTCTGGAAATGAACACGCGCCTCCAGGTCGAGCATGGGGTGACCGAAAGAGTCATAGGGATTGATCTCGTCAAGGCTCAGATCGAGGTGGCCGCCGGAGGTTCTTTGCCCTGGCGTCAGCGCCATATCAGCCCCACGGGGCATGCCATTGAATGCCGAATCTATGCCGAAGATCCGGAAGCGGACTTCATGCCCTGTCCGGGAAAGATCGAGGGGCTCAGATTGCCTGAGGGCCTGGGAGTGAGGAACGACTGCGGGGTCTACGAAGGGGCTGAGGTGCCCATTCACTACGATCCGATGATCGCCAAGCTGATCGTGTGGGGAGAGAATCGGGTCGAGGCGATTTTGCGCATGCGCCGCGCTCTGCGCGAGTACCAGGTCAGAGGTATCAAAACGAACATTCCATTCCACCACTGGATCCTACGCCACCCGCGCTTCATGGCCGGAGATTTCAACACCGGCTTCGTCGACGAAGAGTATCGCCTGATGGGAAAAGAGGAACACTACCCCCACAAGAATATCGCTTTAGCCACGGCCGCCATTGCCGCTTTGCAGCGAGAGCAGCAGCGCGCCCTTCGACTTCTGGAACAGGGCGCAGCCGAAAAGTCGCGATGGCGCGAGGGGGGAAGGAGAGAGTCGTTGCGGCTCATTTCCCACTTCCCTAGCCGGGGCTGGAAAAAGTAAAGGGATCGGGGATTATGGCCTTTATCGGAAAGTTGGGGGAACAAACTTACACGGTAGAGATCGAGGAGCTCGATAAGTCCTACTATCGGGTGGCGGTAGAAGGAGCCGAATTTTTCGTGGACGGGGAAAGAACCGGTCTCAGCAATTATTCTCTCATCGTGGATAACCGCTCGTTCGAGGTGGATGTTGATATCTCCGAAGATGAATACAGAGTCCTGGTAGACGGAAGAAGCTACCATATTCACCTCATAGACGAGCGAAAGATGCGCCTGGGCGGTTTTCAATCGGGCATTCAGCTTCAAGGACGACAGGAAGTTGCGGCGCCCATGCCGGGCAAAGTGATCGCTGTCCTGGTGGCGGAGGGGGATCGGGTGGAGAAGGAGCAGGGTCTGGTGATCGTTGAGGCGATGAAAATGGAAAACGAAGTCCGCTCTCCCATTGCTGGCGAGGTCAAGGAGGTGAGAGTGAAAACCGGGGCGGCTCTCGAAGCGGGGGACATCCTCGTCGTGGTCGAGTAGAAACTTTGCTGCAGCGAAACCTGAAAACAAAAAGGCCCGAGCTCTCGCGAGTCGGGCCTTTGAGTCACGAAGCGGGAAGAAAGATCAGGCAGCCGATACCTCAAGATTGTGATGATGGTGTGACTTCGAGACCGGACCGATCCCCTGGATGATCCTCTGCCAACTATCCCCTTCATCGTCGCTATAAAAGATATCTCCATCCGTGGTTCCGGCAAACAGGGCATAGCCGCCATTCCAGACGTCCATCGCCGTCGCTTCGAAGTTTGCTCGAATGTGCTCGGGCAGCCCCCCGGTCAGAATCTCCCAGCTCTTGCCGCCGTCCCTGCTGCGGGCAATGCGCGCGTCGGCAGTATGCAACTTTCTCCAGGTGCCGGGGCCGGTTTTTGCGCCGGCAACGAACATCAGGTTTCTATTGCGCGGATGGACGATGAGTGGGTCGACGTATCCGATCCTGAAATCCCTTGGCGTAAGGCTCTTCCAACTCTCGCCGCCGTCCTGGCTGACGCAGACGCCGGCTATGTCAGTCGGCCCGCCATTGGTCGTCGGCATCACCAGGTATACTTTTCCCGGATCTGAAGTAGGAACGAATACCCGATGCGCATCCGGGTTGAGACCTGAAACCGTCCTCCAGCTTTTCCCTCCGTCCTCGCTTTTTAGAAAGCCGCCCACTTCGACCGCTGCATAAATGGTATCGGGCCGCCTGGGATCAAAGGCGAGACTCTTGACGTGCGCTTGGTGTGGCGGGCCAGGGAAGGTCCACTTCTCGACGCCCGGCACCTGGCGCAAGCCGGGAAACTCACTCCAGCTTTGTCCCAGATCGTCACTATAAAAGAGATGGGCGGGCTCGGTTCCGGCATAAAGTCTGGGCCGTCCCCCGACTTCCTGGAACGCCAGCGAGTAGATCTCAGGCTCCCGGATGCCGTGGCCGCTGCTTTGCCAGCTCTTGCCCAAATCTTTGCTGGCATAGAGACCCGCGCCATAGGTGCCCGCAAAGAGCGTCTGGCTCGAAGGCTCAAATACGATTGTGCTTATATGTTTTCCCGGTAGAAGCGTCTCTTGTGAGCTCCAAGAGCCGCCGCGACGCACAAAAGAAAAAATTCCATCGACGGTGCCCACCAAAAGCTTATCCCTTGGCGATTCACCCGTCGTCACCATCTGGCCTCCAGGAGACAAACAGATAAACATGGTTCTTCCTCCTTTCGTCTTTTACAGGTGTTCTTCCAACGACCTTTTCAACGTTGTTTGCGGATGCAGCATGCCTTTGTGCCGAACATCTTCTATTTATTAGAAAGACTCGAAGTCGTCAATCAGGCCCTTGCGGCCATTTTGATTCTTAAGATAGCCTACGAGCTTCTTTCCGCTTGGCGCGACTCCAGCGCCTCCAGGCACCTGTCAATCAGGGTATCAGGGTTTTCATCAAATAAAAGAGTCGCAGGGGTTTTTTTCTTGCAAAAGTTTACGACCTCTTGGATATGGTCCGCTATCCCGCTCGTTCCTTCTAACACGCCGATTACCTTCCCCTCATCGTAGGCAATCGTGAATTCGTTTAGCGTGCCGGTGGCCCCGCCGAAAATCACCACGATGTCCGAAGAGCGGACATTGACGACGTTCCGTCCCTTCAGGCCAAAGCCAGTGTAAATGATAATTTCCGTGTTATCCTCCGGCAGCCCATAGCGGTTCGCATGCTCTTCCCGATTGGCCGCTGGGGAGACCCCCACCACAAGCCCGCCGTTTCTCTTTGCCGCGCGCGAAACCAAATCCGGCAGACCCGTCGTCGCACCTGTGATGAGAATACAGCCGCGTTTTGCGATGGCCGCTCCCAGTCTTTCCGCAAGCTCGCCCAATCGTGCCTTCTCAGCAGTCGAGAAGGCATCGCCGGACGCCCCCATCACACCCACGGTTGTCTTTTTCATAACTGCCTACCGGCAAGATAGGGCAAGTTCAGGAGAGGCGTCAAGCGGCGCAGGCAAATGGATATCTTTCCCCTCGCCCTGGAAATCGGATATAGGTATGTGACTGAGACGTGATAGGGCCTACATTTCTTTGATCCTATGAAGGTCGTTCTCATCCAACCGCCGGTCCAGGATTTTTACGACACCGATGTGCGGCTCCAACCCATTGGGCTCTGTTATCTAAAGGCGGCTGTCAAAAAATATCTCCCGCAGGTGGAGGTGATCATCAAAGACTATCATCGGGGCTGCGGCCGGAGGACTGTGTCGCCTCCGAAAGCGTTGGACTATCTCGCCGAATACTACCCTGTGGCCGACAAGTCTCCCTTTTCATCTTTTCATCAATACTATCACTTCGGAATGCCGTTTGATGAGATTGAGGCCGCACTGGCCGAGATGAAGCCGGACGTTGTGGGAATATCTTCGCTCTTTACGCCCTATTATCGGGAGGCGCTCGAAGTTGCCGCGCGCGTGAAGAAAAGACTTAACGTGCCGGTTGTCATGGGCGGTTCGCATGCTTCGGCGGCGCCGGCGTCACTGCTTTCCTCGCCGCACGTCGACTACGTCATCCGCGGCGAAGGGGAAAAGCCGTTTGTCGGGTTTCTCCGTTTCCTGCAGGGACAAAAAAGAATCGAGCAGGTGCCGAATCTTGGCTACAAAAGAGGCGGTCAGATCTGCCTTAACCCGGCGGAGGATAATTTTTCTCTCGACGAGCTGCCGTTCCCAGAGCTGAGTGATTTCGCTCCTTGTAGTTACGATCTGGGCGGGAAACCGCTGACCTTCATGATTACTTCTCGGAGCTGCCCGCACAAATGCTCCTTTTGCTCCGTCCATACCACTTTCGGCAAAAACTACCGGCTCCGTTCGCTGGAGAACGTCCTAGAGGAGATAGAGTTGCGCTATCGTCAGGGTTACCGCGTAATCGATTTTGAGGACGACAATCTAACCTACTATAAAAGCACCTTTAAGGAGCTCTGCCGTCGCTTGATCGACCGCTTTCCTGAGCACGACATGGAGTTTGTCGCAATGAACGGCATCAGCTACCTAAGCCTCGATGATGAATTATTGGATTTAATGTCTCAGGCCGGCTTTTCCCATCTGAACTTGGCGCTCGTGAGCTCCGACAAAACCGTCCGGGAAACGACCAAACGGCCCCATACGCTCAATGCCTATTTAAAGGTGGTGCGAAAGGCGTTCCAACTGGGATTCAAGATCGTGTCATACCAGATTCTCGGGCTGCCGCATGAAAGTCTAGACAGCATGATCCAGACTCTCGCGTTCAACGCGCGACTTTCCGTTCTACTTGGCGCCTCGCCATTCTATCGTACGCCTGACGCGCCGATCGCCCGCGGGTTGGACTTCACCGAGGAAGACTATCTGCGTGCGCGGCTTACGGCTATGGCCGTCGAGACTCGGGAGTTCAGTCGGGAAGATATCTACACGCTCTTTATCACCACACGCATCATCAATTTTCTCAAGGGCCTCCCGCTTTCTTGTTCTACTGATCTCACCGAGGTGTTGAGCCGCCACTGGAACGACGCAAGGACGCAAATCGGCTTTGAACTGCTCAAACGGCTCGCACAGAGCCGTGTTCTCTGCTTCTGGGCCAAAAAAGGTTTGGTAGAAAATAAGAAATTCAAAACCGAGCTCTTCCTGCGCGTGCTACAGGAGGCCGGAGAGATTAGCTGCCAGAACGGATCGAAAATTGCGGTTAGGGAATTCGCGCGGTCTCCTGCTCCTCGCGAGGCTCTAGCGTCCCTCTCGCCGACCGCCGCGCACGCTGGCTAACGTGATATTTGATAACGAGCGTTGGATCGAGGCGAGAAAAAATCTGTTTGTCCTGATATCCGAGGCGGGGTATATTAGCCCCGTAAAACGCTTTGATATTTTATTTGGAGGCGGTTTTTAATGTCTTCGTCGATGCGGTTGCGGGAAGAGTTGGACAGGATGGTCAATGTCCAATTCGAGACGCCGGAATTCGTTCGTTTCCTAAACGTTAAATACACCTTAAACCGGGCGCGCTTCTTCGCCATCCATATGGCGCTCTACACTAAGAATCGCAGGGACTGTTGGGGCTATGTCCAAGGGGCATGCCCGCTCGACGTTAAACAGGTCATCTGGCGGCACGAGAGCGACGAGCTGATCAACGATCCGAGATGCGAGACGGATCACTTCGCTCTGCAGGTGAAAGAGTGCCGGCTCTTGGGAATCAGTCCCGAAGAGGTGGAGAAGGCCGAGCCAGTCCCGCAGGCGCGCGCGGCCCACTATGCATGGACTTATTTGGCTTTGCAGCAAAATTGGCTGGCGGCCTTTGCCGCCTCGTCTATCCTGGAGAGAAGGAACAACAACGAGATCGTCAAAGGAGGGGCGCTCTCTCTTCGCATCGGCAAAAAGTGGCGCGAGGAGCTCGGCTTGGATTGGAAGGACATGCCTTCGATGGAGGTGCACAAGGAGGCGGACAAAGAGCATTCCGATATGATGTGGGGCGTCTTCGAGCGCTATGCGGCGAGCGAGAGCGGCCATCGATCTGTGATCGAGGGCGCGCGCGAATCTCTCACTATTGACAGAGCTTATCGCCTTGGATTAGCTGTGGCTATGGAAGGAATTGAAAGCTGAGGAGTTGTCATGGAAGAGGTTAGAGAAGTGCTTAAGACTCTGAACCGCATGGTCAACGAACAGTTTGAGACGCCTGAGTTCAGGCGCGTGCTTAAGCTACCCCTAACCAAGAATCGGGGCCGTTTTTTTATGGTCCAAAACGCCCTCTACACGAAAAATCGCCGGGACTGCTGGGGCTACGTTCAGGGAGCGGCTCCGCTCGACGTCAAGAAGCTGGTCTGGCAGCACGAGAGCGACGAGCTGATCAGCGATCCGCGCTGCCAGACAGACCACTATTCTCTGACTGTCAAACAGGGAGAGGTCCTGGGGCTTACGCCTGAGGATTTTGAAAAGGCGGAAATTCCGCCTATGGTGCGCGCCTGCTTTTATGCTTGGCTCCATATCGCCGGCCGGAGCCCGTGGCTTACGGCCTTTACCTCGTCCCAGATGCTGGAACGCCGAAACAACGGCGAGATCGTCAAGGGCGGAGGCTTCTCACTCCGCATGGGACAGAAATTTGAGAAGGAGTTGGGGATTAGTCTGAAAAAGATGGTCTCTCTGGATGTCCACTCAACCGCCGACACGGAACACTCAGACATGATGGAGCAGGTCTATCTCCGCTATGCGGCCACGCCCGAAGGGCGCGAGGCGATACTCCACGGCGCCAGAGAGAGCATGGCGATCGATCGGGCCTATCGGGGCGCGCTGGCCCATGCGATGGAGCCGATAGAGTAGTTGTCTGGAGTAATCGGAACAGAAAGTGAGGAGGATTGGATGAAAGATTTGCCATTGAATAAAGCGTCAGCCTTTTCTCAAAAGAGTCCTTATGAGATCTGGCAGGAATCGGAGGGAGTCCCGGTTTACAAAGGGTTCATCGCCGACAATCTCCTCGGGCAAAAGCTCGCAGATTGGGAGCGGACAGGAGGCAAAGGAGGCTTTGTCAACCTCGATGGCGCCGGGGGAACCTGTGATGCCATCGTCCACGAGATTCCGCCCGGCGGAGAGCTGAAACCTCAACGACATATGTTCGAACAGATTGTCTTCGTCATTCAAGGGCAAGGGGCGACCACCATCTGGAATGAAGGCGGGAAGAAGCACACCCTCGAGTGGCAGACAGGCAGCCTCTTTTCGCCTCCGCTGAACGCGTGGTATCAGCACTTCAACGCTCAGGGAAAAGAGCCGGCCCGCTTGGTTTGCCTGACGGACGCGCCGGTGATCATCAATCGCTATCGCAATCTCGATTATGTCTTCAAGAATCCCTTCGTGTTCGCGGACCGCTATCAGGGCGACGCCGACGAATGGGGCAAGGGCGGCCACTACCTCGAGGAGGTCAAGCGCGGCCGGGTTTGGTCGTCGAACTTCATCGCCAACCTCTGGGAGTTTCAACCGAAGGAGTATAAGGAGCGCGGCGGAGATAACCGGACCAGCCTGTTTCATTTCGTGGACAACACGATGAGCGCCCACATGTCGGAGTTCCCTGCGGGAAAATACAAGAAGGCGCACCGGCATGGGGCGGGCGCGCATATCGTGGTCCTTACGGGCTCCGGCTACTCGCTGCTCTGGCAGGAAGGAAAAGAGTCCGAGAAGAAGCGCGTGGAATGGGGGCCGATGAGCATGTTCGTGCCGCCGATCCAGTGGTTCCACCAGCATTTCAATCCCGGGGGACAGCCCGCGCGCTATCTGGCGCTGAAGCCCTGGGGCTTTAAGTTCAAGACCGAGGATCTCAAGGACACCGGCGAAGATGTGAAAAAGGGCGGGGCGCAGATCGAATACCAGGATCAGGAGCCGGTGATCCACCGACTCTTTGAAGAGGAATGCCGCAAAAAAGGCGCTGAGGTCCGCATGCCCCAGTTCGCGGCTTGAGCATCGGCGGACAACCGTTAAGCGATAAGAACAAAAAGGCCCGAGGCTCTAATGAGCTCGGGCCTTTGCATTTTTAGAACCGCCGCCGACATATTCTACAAAGTGTCAACGAATAGTTCTGATGTGTAGGGAAG
>Ga0209701_10002654_pt1 | contig 11628 bp, 9 predicted proteins | sample CZO8metaG_4_FD_188356 | JGI IMG/M metagenome (GOLD analysis project Ga0209701, IMG submission 188356) | Vadose zone soil microbial communities from the Eel River Critical Zone Observatory, Northern California, USA - CZOApr15con2H3.8 metaG... | ecosystem: Environmental > Terrestrial > Soil >...
TGCCTACCTCCTCACACATCTATAACCTTTTACTAAGGCAAGGTTCAATGGTGAAGAAGAGTCCTTGGCTGTTTGAACCGTCACATAGTGTCACCCTGAGCGTAACGAAGGGTCTGTCTCCAAGGGCACCGAGATGCTTCGCTGCGCTCAGCATGACAGAACTGGACCTTTCTGTTGCTGAGCAACTGTCCAGTTCATTTGAACCTTGCCTTAAAATGTAGTGACACCCCTTGTGGGTATCAGGCCCCGTGGCATTTCTTGAACTTCTTGCCGCTGCCGCAGGGGCAGGGGTCGTTGCGGCCAATTCTGCCCACCGCGACGGGCCGTCCTCCGTCCATCGTAGGGGCCCGATTTATCGCGCCCCCCCTTGCGGGTACCCTGTTATTATTGCTGCGCTGGCCGTTGGAAGAACCGTTGCGACGGGCATTGCCTGTTTTCGGACGATCATCCAGGGTATCGCTTTTGGCTTGACCGGCGGTTCTGGCAATTTCATCGGCGTTGGTACGCAGTTTGCGCGGTGCTTTGCGTTGGGGTTCGGGCTGCTGCACACGAATGGTGATCTCACCACGCAGGAATTTGAGCAACTCATTGACAATGTGGTGCTGGATGGCCGCTTTCAAGTCCTCAAACATGCGGAAGGCTTCATTCTTGAACTCGACCAGCGGGTCGCGCTGACCTATCGAGCGGAAGTGAATGCTGGCCCGCATTACGTCCAGCGCGTCGATATGATCCATCCAGAGACGATCAACGATCTGCAAGGTGTAGGAACGCTCGATATCGCGGATGGTGGGTATGCCCATGCCCGGATTCTGTTCGACTAATTCATCCAGCTTCTCGCCGCGTTCCTCGTAGTGATCGATGGTCAGTTCAAGCAGTTTGTGCCTGAGTTCTTCGCGGCGAACTGCATGGAAATTTTCGGGCAGGATCTCTTCTGGCACATGCACCCATGTCTCCATGAGGGTTAAGAGCTTTTCTAACTGCTCTTCCTCTGTAACCATATTGCTCGGAATACAGGCATCGACTAACTTGTTCACTTCGGCACGTATCATACCCAGCACGCGCTCATGCATATCGGCGCGTTCAAGCACGGCGCGGCGGTCTGCATAGATGACCTGGCGCTGCTTGGCGATTACATCGTCATAGTCGACCACATTTTTACGGATATCGAAGTTATAGCCTTCAACCTTTGTCTGTGCCCCTTCGATTAAACGCGAGACCATGCTATTCTCCAACGGCATGTCTTCTTCCATACCGACCATTTCCATGACTTTCGCCACGCGGTCGGCGTTAAAGCGGCGCATCAGTTCATCATCCAGGGCCAGGAAGAAGCGAGAGTTGCCGGGGTCGCCCTGGCGTCCGGCACGACCGCGCAACTGGTTATCGATACGACGCGACTCGTGCCGCTCGGTGCCGATAATGTGCAAGCCTCCCAATGCTACGACGTGCCTGTGATCTTCCTCGCATTCACGCACCTTTTGCTGGAGCAGTTCATCCTTTTCTTGATCGGTCATATTGTCGATGTGTTGCTGAATGGCTTCTTCTTTTTCCGCCCGCTCCTCTTCGGTCTGTTCTGGCATATCGCGAATGTAGCTGACACGTTCGGCGTGTTTGCGCAGGATACTATCGAAGAAGCCCTCGGCATTGCCGCCGAGCAGAATGTCGGTACCACGACCGGCCATGTTGGTGGCAATGGTCACGGTAGCAATGCGCCCGGCCTGGGCCACGATTTGCGCCTCGCGTGCGTGGTGTTTGGCATTGAGTACATTATGTGGTACACCCTGTTTATCGAGCTTTTCGGAGAGATATTCCGAGTTCTCAACCGAGGTGGTACCCACCAGCACTGGCACACCTACTTCATGGAGTGCCTTGATTTCTTCAACGACCGCGTTGAACTTTGCCTCGGTCGTGCGATAGATCAGGTCAGGCAGGTCGGTACGTATCATCGGTTTATTGGTGGGAATGACCATAACGTCCAGTTTATAGATTTTGTGCAGTTCTTCGGCCTCGGTCAGGGCTGTACCGGTCATACCGGCCAGTTTCTTGTACAGGCGGAAGAAATTCTGGTAGGTAACCGTGGCAAGGGTATGGTTCTCGCGCTGTACCTTGACGCCCTCTTTGGCCTCAATAGCCTGGTGAAGTCCCTCGCTATAGCGGCGTCCGGGCATCTGGCGACCGGTGAACTCGTCCACGATGATCACCTCGTCGTCTTTGACGATGTAATCTTTGTCGCGCTTGAAAATGATCTGCGACTTAATGGCATTCTCCATGTAGCGCGCCAGGTCAAGATTGCTCTCATCGTAGATGTTTTTGACGCCCGCCAGGTGTTCGAGTTTATCGATACCAGCCTCGGTCAAAATGACGGTACGGGTCTTTTCCTCAATGGTATAGTCGATCTCAGGTTTCAGACGCGGCGCCCAACGAGCGAACTGAACGTACATATCGGTGGATTCTTGACCCTGACCGGAGATGATGAGGGGAGTACGCGCCTCGTCGATGAGAATGTTGTCTACTTCGTCTACTATGGCATAGTTTAACTCGCGCATCACGGTCTGGTCCAGCGAGGCCACCATATTGTCACGCAGGTAGTCGAAGCCGAACTCGCTGTTTGTACCATAGGTGATATCGGCATTGTACGCGGCGCGGCGTTCAGGCGTCTGCGGCTCGACAGCATTCACAACCACCCCCACGGTCAGACCCAAAAACCTGTAGATCTGCCCCATCCACTCGGCATCACGCCTGGCCAGGTAATCATTGACGGTGACAAGGTGTACGCCCTTGCCTGTCAGAGCATTCAGATAGATGGGCAGGGTAGCAACCAGCGTTTTACCTTCACCAGTTTTCATCTCAGCGATTTTGCCCTGGTGCAGTACGACCCCACCGATCAGTTGTACATCATAGTGACGCATCTTGATCCTGCGCCAGCCTACTTCGCGCACCACGGCAAAGGCTTCAGGCAGCAGGTCCTCAAGCGTCTTGCCGCTCTTGTAGCGTTTGACCATCTCCGGCACAAGCTTATCCATCGCCTCGGCTTTGATGGCCACAATTTCGCCTTGCAGGTGTCGCAATATATTGCCCAGCAACTGCTCCAGCCGTTGGTCCGCTCCTTCTTCTTTATCCGGAGCATTGCGGCGAGCCTCTTCAAACTGTGGCCAGGCGGTAGTAAAAGCCTCGCTCAGGTCTTCGCTCTCAATATCCTTGAGAGCAGGTTCGATCTCTTTCAGGAGCGCGAGCGTGTTTGCTGCAACTTGCTGCGGGTCTTTGGCCTCATCGGGCCATTGCTGGCGTGCCTCAGCCACGTCCATAGCTGCTGTGACTCTCAAGGGAGTGAGGGCAGGAGATAGCTGCTCGTAGGCGGTTTCAAAGCACTCTGACAGGGTATCATGCAGGTTGTCCCTGAGATAATATTCAGGGTCGCGTCGTCTTTCGAGCGATTGACGATACTCGGTAATGGCAGCGTGTAGCTGCTGGTCGGTAATTTTTTTCGCCTGAGTGTCTACGGCATCGAGTGCCTCGCGGAAGAGCTTGACCAGTTCGTCTTCGAGTACCATGCCGCCCTTGAGGTAGAGAAAGAGTTGTGAGTGAAATTCTGCCGTCTTGGCTGCCAGTTTTTCGTCGCTCAGAGCCTTTGTGGCCGGTTCAAGTGCATTTATTTTATCTATGTATGGCTGGATGACCTTTAAGTCTCGTTTATTGGGGTCGCCCATGATTTTCCCAAGTAGTTGCATTTTGCTGTGTTCTCCTAATTATCGTGGTTCTGATTGGTGCTGCTGCATATAAATTGGCCGGTTGGTTGGGTGTTTTCCTTCTGTCCGATGGATGGTATTGCAAATAGTTCCACTTATTATATCATATGTTGTGGCAATGAGCAGGTTCTATATCCCCTGATCCAGGGTCTGTGAATTATTGCTGAGAGCCTCCGAAAATCTGGTAAGAGAGTAATTCCAAACACTCTCCTCCGAAGAAGGAGTTTCTGGCTCTCGGTAACAATTCGCAGACTCTGCCCGTTTTGTACACAAAAGTACCAGGTGAGTATTCCTGTTGTTTTCCTGAGAAGATAAAAAGAGTTCTAAGGAATAGTAGAACGAAAAACGAAGCCAAGGAAAGTTTGTTAGAGAGAGAGCCGGAACGGATTGAGAGTTTATTGTGAGGGGAATACCATGGCGAGAAGAAAAAAATCAAAGACGACAGCGACAGCACCACCCATCCAACAGAACACCCTGGCTGCATCTCCGGTCGCTCTCCTCATTGATGGAGAGAATGTCATCGCTCCAGATATGATCGCCCACATTTTAGTTGAAGCAGGCAAAATGGGGGGCGTCGTGATCCGCCAGGTCTACGGCAATTGGACATCTCCTTCAATGCATCCATGGAAAGAAATGATGACTCACTATGCATTAGAACAAATGGGTAATGTATCGGCGAACGCAGGTCGCAATGCTACCGATATTGCGTTGGTGATTGGAGCCATAGATCTATTGTATCGGGGGGTGAGGCACTTTTGCCTTGTTGCAGGAGATAGTGATTACCGTCCCCTGGTACTCCGCCTGCGTCAAGATGGATGTATTGTGCTTGGGATTGGAATGTCAAATGCTTCGCACACCTTGAAGGAAGCCTGTAACAGGTTTCTCACCACAGAGCAACTGACGCCACATTCAGCGTCGCACAAATCGACGATCCCATCTCCCACTTCTCTCCCAACAACACGCTCTAGTGAGGAACTCTCGATCTTGCTCACTGATGCCTATCTCCAGGTTGCGAAGAAAGGTGGAAATGAATGGATTCTTCTCTCGGTTTTAGGGAAATCACTGAGAGACCTCAACCCTAATTTCCAAGAAACCCATGGGAAGAAGAAGCTATCCCTATTGATCGAGCAGTGTCCAGGCCTCTTTGAGACTCGCCTACGCAAAGTAGGAAAAGGCCAAACTGCCGAGGTACGAATACGGGAACAGAAGCACTGATTACAAAAGCCTATCCCTCAGCAATAATTCACAAGCCCTGTCCCCTGATCTCCTAGTGATTAGCAAGATTCTTGACTTAACAGCCATAGAATAGTATAATGATAGAGTTAAGAACATATGTTCGGAGATAAATATAATGAGTGATAATTCTGCCATTGAATGGACTGATGCCACATGGAATCCTGTCACTGGCTGTAGGCAAGTGAGCCCAGGATGTGATCACTGCTACGCGCTTACATTCGCGGAACGCTTTCGTGGGGTACCCAATCATCCTTATGAACAAGGTTTTGACCTCAAACTATGGCCTGAACGATTGGAACTCCCCTTACTATGGCGAAAGCCGAAGCGAATCTTTGTGAACTCCATGTCTGACCTGTTCCATAAAGATATACCCGATGACTATATTCGGCAGATCTTTGAGGTCATGGTGAAAGCAGACTGGCATATTTTCCAAGTTCTAACCAAACGTAGCCCACGTATGGCCCGCCTTGGACAAACGTTACCTTGGGCACCGCATATCTGGGCTGGTGTGTCTGTAGAACTCGATCAGTATTGTTGGAGAGTAGATCATCTTCGGCAGGTTCCTGCTCATATTCGTTTTATCAGTGCCGAACCTCTCCTTGGCCCACTAGAGAAACTCCGCCTGGATGGCATCCATTGGCTCATCAGCGGTGGCGAAAGCGGCTATGGACATCGCTCATGTGATCCTGAATGGGTACGGAGTCTACGCGATCGCTGTCAAGATGCAGGTGTTGCTTTCTTTCATAAACAATGGGGTGGACGTACTCCAAAGGCGAGAGGGCGTTTGCTCGATGGTCAAACATGGGACGAATTTCCAAAAGTACCTATGTTGACGAGATAGATATCTGATGGACAGCCAGGTTGCCCTTGAAGTGCTTTACTTTTAGGGCAGATAGAGTATACAGTTCTCGTTAAGACGCCTGGTTTTGCGCTCCGTCGGTGATATTAGTTTTTTCTCGTCTACCAGACGTTGTACTATAGCAATATATTCTGCTTCCAGGTAACGCATGAAATGTTTTTGGACAATACGATACCAGATAGACTTTCTCGTTTCTCCTGGATGCTCTGTTACTACATCGATAATGACGCGATCTAATCCATCGATAGATCGCATTTCTTTCCAATCCGTTTCTTCCCAAAGTCCACCAGTGAAATCCGCTTTATGCATCCTGGCAAAGTAAGCATTTACCATAAAGTCATTTAACAAAACCATTGAATCTTGATGGCGTGAAGCGAATACGATAAAATATTTTATCCGGCTATCAGTTCTTTCGCGTACAGGACAAGAACCAGTGATGGGTAAATAACGAGCAAGTTTAGCACGATAGGCTTCTATAAGTTGCGTCTCTCGTTCTTCCGAAATACTGCCTTGCTTCAACAGAATATCTTTCCAATAGTCTCCGCCGAAAACTTTAGTTAGTAAGAGGTGATTGTACTTAATAGCTTGTTCTTCCTGACGACCATCTTCCACTGCATGACGAGCAGCCAAACGATGCATACCAGGCATGTTCATAGTAAGTAGTATTTCAGTGCTGAACCTGGGGTTACGATCAAGAAATGGCTGTAAGAGAGCAAAATCGCAGCCTGTTGGGCCAAATGGATCGAGATACAGAAAAACAGTTTGATCTTTGAGAGTCTTAGGAACTATTTGAAGCAGTAGCTGACTATCCCCCAGTCGAGGCTCTACCGAGTCAGACCAACCTCTTCGTTGAATCTCCTTGTTTAGTTTATCGTGATACTTTTTTTTCTTGTTGATAAAGATTGCGTGATAGTTTCCTTTTACAAGTTTTTCAGCAGCTTCACACATGATAATAGGTGATCCATATGTATCATCATTGAAGACACCTGGACCAGCATATCCATCTATAAGTAATATTCTACGACCAAGTCTATTCACTTTAGCCAGGTAGGGAGGCATGTACTTTTCAAGCACCTGATCCTTGATGATAGACCAGGGACGTTTCTCTTCAAAGAAATCATCATCTCTTTCACTCATAATTGTCTCCATTAGATGCTTGGAGGCGGGAAAAGATTATAAGTACATGACCGTTCTCCCACATTTTGCCGTAAAGAATAGTTGCAGAATATTTGTATATATCCATTATATGCTAAAGATGAGTAAGTTGCTATAACATACTTCTTTGTGTAATAAGTAGTAACTATATACTTTATAAGCAAAATACTGAGCTAATGATCCGAACACTAAAACCAAAAGGAAAAGAATACAATGATGTAATCACTGTCATCGAAACACTTATGTCCGCTTCCATAATCGTTGGGAAGGGATGCGTAAGGCGCGATTGAATTTGCTTGAAGCGTTCTCCCAGGCAATAATTTCTGTGAGTTCCACCATGGTATCGTCATTGTAGAAGGTGCGGAGTCGCTCAAAGAGTTCGTCGCTCACTTCTCGACCGGTGATAGTCATACAATCGGCATATTCTAGAGTGGTGCGCTCTACATCGCTATAGAGAGGACTGCTCGCATACTCAGCCAGTGCCAGCATCTTCTCTTCTGAGACACCAAGTTCGCTGCCCACGGCAGCGTTGATATCTTGTCAGAACTCGCACCCATTGAGGAAGGCAACACGTCTATTGACGAGTGCCTGCAGTGCTTCATCGATCAATTCAGAGGCCGCAATCCCGCTCCACATACCTCGCACTCCACGAAAAATAGAAGGTCGGCGTGCATAGACAAGATGATTCAGCAGTGGTGCGCCCCATTTTTTAGCCTGAGCCTCAAAGACCTTCTGTATGTAACTTTCCACCTGATCCGGGTTGACTCCATCAATACGTGCCAAAGTTTCACCTCTTCATATGTCTACTCGTAACTATTCAGGAAGCATTGTACCATACCCTTTCCACCATCTAAATCAGCATAAAAAAGGAAACGGGTAGTAGGATTTCCCGTTTCCTTTTGGCGAACACACAAGCCGGTGAGGATGTTATTTGCGGTCTTTGAACAAAAAGAGAACGCTTTTGTCGAGATTGCGGTCAAACATTTCGCGCAACTTGAACCCGTCAGGCAGCGAAATAAGATAGCGTGCATTCCAGGCACGCTGCAAGATTTCCTGACGTGTGGTACCCTCTGGAAAATGGACGACACAATAGGTGCCATGATCTTCCACCTGACAATGTGTACTAAGCATTGGCAGAGCTTCCGGGATAATGGGAGGTGTTGTCAAAGAGGTAACTGGCTTTGGGCATGAGAGGTATTGTGGTTCAATAGGCCGCATCAATTCCCCTTCCTGGTTCAAGCTTTTCTCATAAGCTGCAATCATTAGTGCAGAGGCTTGTTGTTCCCCAACAATGGCTTGCAGTTTCTCCTGGCACCTTCCAATCGCATCGTACCTGTGGGTGATAAACTGGTGCTTGGCGACAATCGCAAACCCATGCATGGCAAGCTGAGCCGCCTGCGCCTCCAACTCGATTTGCTGCATTAACCGTGCAACATCGCTACCGCTCATAGTGATCTCCTTCTGGCCGTTAAAATACGATGGTTTATGGAGTTTCCGTTTCGAAAAATAGGGCGTTTGATTGCATCACTGCATTTTCTGGCTTTGCACAGGTAATCCATACTGGATGGGCTATATGTTCATCGTCTGGTAGTTACCAATGGACATATCCAATTATAATCTGGTACGTATCAAAAGTCAATACCATATCAAAAAAAGATTAGCAAATGCTATTGCTATATGGTAATATTTGGTATGTCTCTGGTGTCTACCAGAAAATTTGAACGTTGAAGGATGACAAGAATTGGTGCCACCAGAAAAAGAAACAAAAATTGACGAAACTGTAGAGGAATTGAATAGGCGCATCACTCAAGGGTACTACGTAACAGGGCAACATTTACCATCAGAACGAGAATTAGCCGAAGCATTACATGTCAGCCGTGTCACCATTCGAGCAGCTTTACTGAGGCTTCAAGCGGAGAATCTCATCGACGTTGTCCCAAGAGGAGGTGCTTTTGTACGCTCTATTAGCACAAAAGCAATCATCGCTAGTGGACCTGAACTGAAACAAGCAGGCTCATTTATCCGAGCTATGGAGCAACAGGGACGGCAAACATTCGTCCGTTTCATTGAAGCGTCTTCAATCATCCCAGCTGGAAATGAGATAGGGGCAAAGATGAAAATAGACTCGAACACAAAAGTTCTGCGCCGCTATCGTATCCATCTCGTAGACCGGGTGCCTTACCGCATATTAGACAGTTACTACCTTGCATCTTTGCTTGGAGGGTTGCTTGGAAAGGACGCAGGGTACATTCCTCTGTTTAAATGGTTGCGAGAACACGCTGGGTTAAGAGCAGCACATGCTGTAGAATCGCTGAATTGTCGTATGCCTTCCGCAGGAGAAGCCGCTCTACTGAACATCTCCAGGGTACAGCCCGTGGTGGACATGGACCGTTGGGTGTGGGCTGATGACAACACCTTGTTCGAGTACACGCATGTCGTTGCCAATGCTGCCCTCCACGAATTTTCTTACGCATATGATCTAGACGAGGAGGCCAGTACATGACCCATCTGGATGAAACGACTCGCGCAGAACTGGTGCGAGAGATCGCACAGACGCTGGCGAAGAAGCAGCGGCTGGCTTTTGCCTCAGATTTTCATGCCTTTGCCGAAGGTAGACAACTCACACTGGCAGGGGTAACATTTGAGGCATTCCCCAAAGGCCCAAACACGAAACGCAGCGACGGTGATGTCGTAGCTCACGCGATCGTGATGGCCCTTGCGGCGGCGGTCAACAAGGGAGATATCGATGATTGGTTTCCCGACCAGGGAGAAACAGGCGTGAGATCGATTGACTATCTACCTGAGATGCATCGTCGCCTGATCGTACCTGATCGCCTGGTCTTAGGAACAGTGGACGTGACCATCCTGTGTGGAGAACAACCGCGTATGAAAAAACGTCTTGCTGAGATGCAACGCAACATTGCCGAGGGGTTAGGCATAGAGCTTGAGCAGGTGCATGTGAAGGTGAGCAGTATGGATGGTCAAGATGAGATAGCGAAGTTAGAGGGCATTGAAGCTCGTGTTCTCGTCAGTCTGTGGCAAGGGCTATAAAAGCCCGGCAACAATTTGCATCGCCTGATACCCTGACAGGATACTTGACAATCTCAACCATAGTATCGTATTCTCTCAAATAGACGCAAATACTAATTCTTAACGCATCGCTATGCTCATTACCGAAAATCGGCTCGTAAGTGTTCAGGTCTCCTCGCCGCCTGCGGCGGCTTACCACTTTTTGTTGGTACGAATTTGCTGCCTACGGCAGCAAATTCGTACCAACAAAAAACCTGCCAACTGCCGGAGGCAGTGAGGAGTCAAGAGGAGTGGAGACCTGAATAGTTGCATCGGTTCTTAGAAATGCTAGCAGTTTGGAGATATCCACATGTTTGGCTTATTCGATCAATATAGTGAAACCGCACAGGCCACCGTTTTAGGCGCAAAACTCCTCAACTATCGGGCTACAGGTGAACATGCCAGACCTAAATACGAATTCCTGCTTGAGGTCAAACCCGCCCTTCTCCAGGCGCGAGTCTATGCGAGCTACGAAGCGATCACCGTAGAAGACGGGCAACACGTAATAGCCCCATTTACGCAATTGTTCGGGTTTGTAGACCTCCCAGATGTAATCGAAATCGAAGATGTGGCGCAGTGTCTTGCGATCCCATAACATACTGTCGAGTGGGCCAAGAAAGATCATACGAGGAGGCGGTAACGGGGCATCGAGAAGGTCCAGAGTGCTCGTCAGCATATAGTAGGGGTACCCCTCGCGGGTACCCTGGGCCTTCTCTCCAACCTTGACGGAGGTCAGTACTCCAGCTTCTACTAATTGGGCCATGGCTAATTTATTTTGCGCGCTATTGCCACAACTGCTCCAGATGGCGGTTTCGGCTGTCCGAGGTAACAGACCCATTGCCTGCTGGCGTCTCGTGATAATCCAACGATGGTACTCTTCTAAGTCCAGTAGAGGGGGGGATTCTAAGTGTTGGAGAGGGATGACTCGCTCAGGTCGCTCATAATAATGGCGTCCTCCCTGGCGATGGTGCGTGACCAGCAGTCCGCACGCCCAGAGAGAGCGCAAGATGCGCTTGGTGCGTGTCTGTCCATACCATGTGAAATTCCCCCCCACACGCTGGCGATCTTCAAACTCAAGCGAAGAAAGCGGCCCTCTGTCATCGATAGCCGCCAGTACGCTGGCGGCCAGGTCTGCTTCGGCCTGCAAAATTTCCCGATCGTGATATGGGCGGTATTTTTCACGAACGAAGGCACGCATCGGCCAATCGCTGATTGGAACAAGGCAGGCCTGTTTATCCCAGGCATCGTAGACCAGGCGATCAGTGTAGGCGGCTTTTTGCCAATCATCGACCTGGTAGCCGGGAATACGAGCCTGAAAGACGAGGTCAGGATTGCGCCCCACAGGATTGAGCGGATCATACTGTACTGTTGCCAATCGCTCCATAGTTCCCATAATGTCGGTTGGCGTGAAGTGATAGAGGGCGAGAAATCCGCGTGCCTGTTCACGAGAAACCGGGCGCAGGAAGCCCCGTGCATTCATGGCGGGGAGGAATGCGCCCTTCCTTCTTTGGAGCGAGGGGTATTCAAACGTTTGTTCGTTCAACTGTTTTCCTTTCTTGACACGTC
>Ga0209701_10002657_pt1 | contig 11623 bp, 8 predicted proteins | sample CZO8metaG_4_FD_188356 | JGI IMG/M metagenome (GOLD analysis project Ga0209701, IMG submission 188356) | Vadose zone soil microbial communities from the Eel River Critical Zone Observatory, Northern California, USA - CZOApr15con2H3.8 metaG... | ecosystem: Environmental > Terrestrial > Soil >...
CCGCTGCGGTTCGGTCGTCAGGTCTCGCCTCACCTGATCCGCTGAGCGTCACCACGTCGCCGGTGGCGGCATCTCTCGCGCGGACCAACCCTCCGACCACGAACCAACCTTGCATCGTGGGAAGTGCGATCTCGTTGGCCTAACGGCCATGCACAGCAAGCCCGCCGGCTAGGTCGACAGCCTGATATACAGCCCGATTAGGACGGGTGGCCGGCCTCGCAGCGCCCTCGGCGCTTCTGGAAGTCTGCGTACAGGGAGTAACTCGACCGGCTTGCAACCGTTGTATCTGCAGCCGATGTCTGCGGCCCGCAGCGTGACGCACTTCGTGGCTCTGGTCAGCCTCACCGCCGGCGTGGCCGGTTGCGGAGAAGTGGTCGGCTACCCGGCCGCGGTCCCGCCAGCTCATACGCAGTCCTTCCCGACTGAACCCGCCTCACCGCTGCCTGCCGGGGTCGATGCCATGACTGGACTGCAGCAGAGGCAGATGAGGCCGCCCACCCTGGCACCAAATGCGTCCCAGCCGCCACGTTCAGCGCCAGCGGGGTGTGCCAGTACAGCTCCATGTGAGACCTGTACGGCTTCCTCGATGGCTGATTTAGGCTCGCTGGCGCCGAACTACGGAGCGGGGGTCGGGCCCGCCTACCTGTCGGGCCAGGACAGCTGGTACTCCGGCGGGCAGGTGACCATCCTCATGGTGGATTCCCAATATTCCGGACCCCTGCTGGTGCGGGCGTTTCAGTTGGGGGGTAACGGAAAATCGACGGTCACTCTCGCGGATTTGCCCTCGCCTGATCTGATTAAGCAGGAGCCCCGGGTGGCCGTGGTTCCCGCACTCCACACGACGGGAGGCGGCTTGTATTTGGGCGCGGTGGCCCCGACTTCCTTCTGGAGAGCCTGGTACGGATTGCTCAGCACCGACAGCCCTGGATGCTTTGGGCTTCAGGTGGACGGAGACGTGTTCACCGAGTTCATCTTGTTCGTGGTCAACCCAGGAACATCGCCAGGCGGCTGAGCCGCAGCGCCTCCCTTCAGCCTCGCGGCCGGCGCGGACCACGTTGAAGGTGTGTCAGTGCTAGGAGCCCCGTCGCTGCGGTGCCGTCCTCCTCGACCTCATCTCGTGGAACCTGTCTGTCCATGGTGGGCCGTCGTTGACTCGAACCACATCAATCTCTGCCGTCGCTTGATACAGCGCCACGCTGACCACAGTGGGAAAACGAGTAAGCGGGAGACGGGAGTTGTCGACCCGAGTACCAATCACCGCGTCCAGTTCATTTATCGTCTGGGTTGAGGGCACCTCGCCGGACTTTTGGATCCTGCCAACGCAGCACCAAGTCAGCCGCCCAGGCGAGAGACGATCGCCCGCGGGGGCAAGATCTCTAGACCAGGCAATCGAATGCCGTCGAAGTGGTGGTCGCGAGTGACCAGCGCATCGGCGACACCGTCTTTAGCGAGCTGGATCAGGTAGTCGTCGCCGGCATCGGCGGGCACAAACCTCGGCGGGTCGATCGGATCTGACAGCCAGATCGACTCTCGCTCTAGGCGCCGGCAGAATTCATCAACCTCATCTCGAGTGATGCCGTAACGACGGGAAATTCTCGGGTCGAGCAGCGCCTTACGGACTTCCCTCACAAGCTGGGGGCAGACGATGATCTCGAATATTCCATCCCCCCACAGGTCGAGCAGCATGGTAGCCGCCCCTATGGGCGCGAGAACACCCGCGATCAAGCAATCCGCATCAATGACGAGCTGCACCGAGTGGTCAGGACCGTGGCGATCGGGACGACGATCTCCTTGATCGAGGGATCACCCTGCCTTCGTGAACGACGCGGTGCGCCAGTTCGTATGCCTCCTCCTCGCCGAGGTCGGCCTTTGATCGGAGGCGATCGATGATGCGCAATCCTTCGCGAAGAGCCGCCTCCAAGACCTCGGAGTCGCGGCGTCCGGTCCGAGCCGCCCGCACACGCACCTGGCGCATTAGGCCTTCGTCGATAGAAAGCGTTGTCTTCACCTTTGCCATATTTCCATATTGCCATATACAGGTGCAATTCGGCTACTTACCGGGTCAGCCCCAACAACGGACGTCGGGCGCGGGGTTGGCCGCCCCCACGGATGCGGCCCGGTTTGACGACCCGGCACTGGCATCGCAATTCGGCGACGTTACCCGAGGGGACCTCATTGACGGTGAGTCGGTGGGCGGGGGCGCGGATCAAGAGCCAGGCTGATCGTCAAGGTAAGACACCTCAGGCAGCTCACGCGCACAAGCTCGGCCACCACACGCTCCAGGTCGGGACCGTGTCCCACAACCGCCTCGATTGACGGCTAAGTCGGCGCCCGCCGGTGGTCAAATTGGTGTTCTTGACAATCGCTTCCGAGTATATATACTGCGCAGATATACTGAGCATGGATAAGGACAGCGGTGTCGCTTAAGTTCGGCGTCCTCGGCTTGCTGGCGGAGGAGCCGCTCCACGGCTACGACGTCAAGAACCGCTTCGAGTCGCTGCTGGGCGGCTCCTGGGAGGTCAACTTCGGTCAGGTTTATATGACTCTGCAGAGGCTCGAGCGCGACGGCCTGATCGAGGCCGACGGCGAGCGAGGTGACCGCCGAAAGCTGGCCTACCGGCTGACGGCCAGCGGCCGGAAGACACTCGATGACTGGCTGTCCCGCCCAGAGTCGGAACCCCAGCAGCTGCGTGAGGAGATCTACCTGAAGCTGCTGCTCAGCACCCGCCTGGCCGACGGTCGCCTGGACGACCTTCTGATGGCCCAGCGCCGCGTTTACCTCCAGCGCCTCAAGGACCTGGCGGAGTTTGAGCAAGCAGCGCGGCGGGAGGGGCGCGACGACCTCGTCCTGCTGTTCAAGGGCGCGATCCTCCACACCGAGGCCGATCTCAAGTGGACGGACGCCTGCGCCGATGAGATCCGTAATTCCAACCGAAAGGGAGTGGAGGAAACATGACACGGCTAGTCGAGTTGAGCGATGTCCGCAAGCTATACGACGGCGGGGCAAAGTATCCGGCGCTGAATGGGGTCAGCCTGGGCGTCGAGCGGGGCGAGTTCCTCGCCGTCATGGGCCCCTCCGGGAGCGGGAAGTCGACCCTCCTCAACTTGGTCGCCGGGCTCGACCGGCCGACTTCTGGCCAAGTGCTCGTCGACGGCCGCGACCTCGGGCGCGCCGGTGAGGCGGAACTGGCCCGGTACCGCCGGAGCGGGGTGGGGTTCGTGTTCCAGTTCTTCAACCTGCTTGGCAGCCTGACGGTGCTGGAGAATGTCGTGGTCGCGGCCCAGCTGGCCGGCAGCGGCACCGCCGCGGCTCGCCAGCGCGCGCGGGAACTACTCGCGCAGCTCGGCATCGCCGACCAAGCCGCGCGCTACCCGGCCCGCCTGTCGGGTGGCCAGCAGCAACGGGTGGCGATCGCCCGGGCGCTGGTCAACCGCCCGCTGCTGCTGCTGGCCGACGAGCCTACGGGTGCCCTTGACAGCCGAAGCGGCGAGCAGGTCATGGAGCTCCTGGTGGAGCTGAATCGTGGCGGCCAGACCGTACTGCTGGTCACCCATGACGCGAAGCTGGCCGCCCGCCATGCGCGCCGCGTTGTGAGCCTGGTCGACGGAAAGGTCGCCGACGACGTCGTCCTGCAGGCCTCAACCGCAAGCGCGGCGGAGCTGGTCCGGGTCCGCGTCGAGGAGGTGGTGGGATGAGCGCGGTCATGACCAAGGTGCTCGGCGACCTCAGGCGGCGCCGGCTGCAGGCGGCGATCATCGCGTTCGTCATCTTCCTGGCCAGCGGGACCACGACCCTGGGCCTGACGCTCCTACAGACCTCGAGCGACCCCTGGGACCGCGCCTTCGAGGCCCAGAAGGGAGCCCACCTTATCGTCCATTTCGATCGCCACAAGATCGACTCTGCGCAGCTGGCGGGCACGCCCACCCTGATCGGCGCCAGCGCCGCCGCCGGTCCCTGGCCCCTGGTTTACGGTGCCGCCTTCGCGCTGGGTACTCACAAGTACCAGCTCGACACAGTGGGCCGGGACAGTCCGCAGTCCGACGTCGAAATCCTCCGGCTAGCAGCTGGGCGATGGGTTGAGGGGCCGGGCGAGATCGTCATCACCCGCTCGTTCGCGGATTTCAACCACGTCCGCCTGGGCGACCGCCTGCTCTCCCTGGGCAGCCTCGAAAAGCCAACACTGGTCGTGGTCGGCGAGGCGGTCGACATCGACGAGGGAGGCGCCGAGCTCGGCCGCCAATCCGCCTGGGTGGCGCAGTCGCAGCTGCCGCTGCTGGCACCCGATTGGGGCTACGCGATGGTCTACCGCTTCGCCCAGGCCCCGACTACGTCGGAGCTAACGGACAAGGTGGCCCGCCTGGAGGCTGCGCTGCCGCCGGGCGCCGTGCAGTACTCCAACGACTATCTCAAGTTCAAGTTCCTCTTCAACGCGGCCAACCAGTTGGTGGTGACCTTCCTGGTCGCCTTCGGGATCTTCGCTCTCCTGGCCTGCGCCGCCACGATTGCCAATCTGATCAGCGGAATCGTCATCGCCAGCTACCGTGAGATCGGCGTCATGAAGGCGGTCGGCTTCACCCCACTCCAGGTCGTGGGGACGCTGGTCGGCCAGATGCTGGTCCCCGCGCTGGCGGGCTGTGTCCTGGGCATCCCTGCCGGTGTCGCGCTCAGCATCCCCCTCGTCGACCGGGCGGCGGCCGGCCTGGCTCTGCCCTCCGAGCCGCCGTTCGCCCCCGCCATGGCCCTCGCGACCCTGCTGGTGGTGACGGCCGTGGTCCTCCTGGCAGCCGTGCTGCCCGGGCTGCGGGCGGGGCGGCTCAGCGCCGTGGGCGCCATCTCCCTGGGCAGCGCACCCTCAGGCGGCCGCCGCTCCTTGGTGGGTTCCTGGCTCCGAAAGCTGCCGCTGCCTCAGCCCCTCGCGCTCGGCTCGGGCGACGCCTTCGCCCGACCGCAACGCGCCGCGCTCACCGTGCTCGCCGTGCTGGTCGGCGTCACGACCCTTGTCTTCGCCAGCGGCCTGCAGGGTAGCACCCACTTGGACACCAAAGGAGCGGTTGGGCGCATCGGAGACCCCCGCTACGCCGACCTCACCGTTCAGCGGTCGATCGCGTATCCGGATCAGAAGGTCATGGCCACCCTCGCCGCCCAACCGGAGACTGATTTCGTAGTGGGCGCGGCCAGTAGCGTGGAGACAGTGCCTGGCGTGGGCGGCCGCTACCCGGTCTTGGTGGTCGCCTACCGCGGCGACTCGGCCAGACTCGCGATCCCCGTCATCCGCGGGCGCTGGTTCAATGCTCCGGGAGAGGTCGTCGCCCCTCGCGCCACCCTGGAGGCGTCGCACCTGAACGTGGGTGACCGCTTCCAGGCCGTGATCCGCGGGCGCTCTGTCGAGCTGCAGGTCGTGGGCGAGATCTTCTCGACCAGCTGGCTCGGCCGCGAGATTGACATGGACCTCTCGACGCTGGCCGCGGCCGCACCTGGAATGCAGCCGACGTACTACTTTGTCAAGCTCAAGCCCGGCCGCGACGCCGAAGCCTACGCCCGCCGGGTGCAGGCCACTGAGCCCGACTTCCTGGACGCCGGCGCCAACCGCATCCCTGGGTCCATCTCGCCCGTCGACACCCTGAACTCCGTGATGCTGGTGCTGGCGGCCGTGCTGGCCCTGATCGCGGTGGCGGGGGTCTTCAACACCCTGCTGCTGAACACGCGAGAACATGCCCGCGAGACGGCGGTGCTGAAGGCCCTGGGCATGACGCCACTCCAGGTCCTGGCCATGGTCGCCGCCGGCGCGGTGTTGCTGGGTAGCGTTGGCGGGGTGCTCGGCCTGCCGGCCGGCGTGGCGGTTCACCGGGCGATGATGCAGGCCCTGGCCAGTCTTCTCGGAAACGATATGCCGGATAGCTTCTTCAGGGTCTTCAGCGCGCCGGGGCTGATCCTGCTCGCGCTGGCCGGGGTGGCCGTGGCGCTGGTCGGCTCGCTGCTGCCGGCCCGCTGGGCCGCTCAGACCCGGGTCGCCGAGGTCCTCCACTCCGAATGACGGCGCGCTGGCGAAGGGCGAGGCGCTGGTCGGCCTGGGTGCGTCTATTCGTACTTCGGACGCCTCCACAAAGCCAAGTTTCCCGACAGGAGTCGAAGCTTGAGCCACCCGGACAATCACGCCTACATTGCCAATCGACCGCGCCAGGTGCCCGCTAACGAAACATGAGCGAGGAACTCGCGAACTTCCGGGGTGGGAGTTAGGAGAAGAGTTCGAAGTGCGTCCACCAAGGGGAGCCCAATCTGATCTCAAGACCGGCGGAGCGGGGTTCGGCCGGCATCTCTAGTGACTCACTTTATCAGTCTTGAAACGGATGGCACGTAATCGATATCGCATCTTGGCCGCAGATGGCGGCCTCTGGCCGCAATGCCATTCTGTCCGAAGTACTGGCCTAACGAGCAGTGCCCATAGAAGGATTCCCACATCCCGGCGAACCATCGATTTAGCGCGCCCGACCCGGCGGCAATAGGCAATCATCCAAGCCAGGGTTGAGTTCAACGCCGTCACCAAGTCATACGGCGGGCCCGCCAGCCGGCCAGTGATCGATGACCTCAGTCTCCAGGTCGACGAGGGCGAGTTCACCGCCATCATGGGCCCATCGGGCAGCGGTAAGTCGACGCTCCTCAACCTCGTCGCTGGGCTCGACCGGCCCACGTCCGGGACCGTGACCGTCGGTGGGATTGCGCTCGCCGGTCTCAGCGAGGCTGAGCTTGCGCGGTTCCGCCGGTCCCATATCGGCTTCGTTTTCCAGTTCTTCCACCTGCTGAACAACCTGAACGTCTTCGACAACGTTCTAATCGCAGCCCAATTGTCCGGAGCCAAGGAAGCGGCCTCTCGCGTGCGAACCCAACAGTTGCTGAACGAGCTCGGAATTGGAGCCAAAGCACGCGAGTACCCAGCCAAGCTGAGCGGCGGCGAGCGCCAGAGAGTGGCGATCGCCCGGGCACTGATCAACCGACCGGCGGTTGTCCTCGCGGACGAACCTACTGGCGCGCTCGACACCAGCACCGGTGAGCAGGTCATGGAGTTGCTGGTCGCGCTGAACCAGCGCGGCCAGACCATTCTTCTCGCGAGTCACGATCTCAAGCTAGCGGGCCGTTACACGCGCCGCATCATCAACTTGCGTGACGGCAAAATGACGGCCGACAGTCAACCCTTGGACACGGGCAGGAAGTAACCCAATGAGGCCCGTCCTTACCAAGGCGTTCGCGGATGTGCGGCGGCACCGCCTCCAGACGCTGGTCGTGTTCGTCATCGCGGCGCTCGCGATTACCGTCGGTGCCATGGGGGGCACGCTCCTGGTGCAAACGAGCAGTCCTTACGACCATGCGTTTGCGGAATTGTCTGGGCCCCACCTTGTTGCCGTTTTTGATGCCAGGAAAGTCACGTCGAGCCAGGTCGCAGCTACCGCTCGGCTGGCGAGCGTCGCCGCCGCTGCCGGGCCCTGGGTTGCGGCCGAGGTCCCCTTCGAAAAAGGCGGCACTCACTTGACGGCCACCGCCAGCTTCAGTCAGAAGTCGACGCTCACTGTGTTGGGGCGCGATGACCCACGCGGCAATCTCGACCGCGTGCAGATCGTCAGCGGGCGCTGGGTGCGAGGGCCAGGCGAAATTGTGGTCACACGATCCTTCGCCATTGGCCGGGCCATTCTGGTTGGTGATCGAATCACCGCCCTCGGCACTCTAGACAAGTCTGTGCTCACGGTGGTTGGAGAAGCAGTCGACGTGGACCCCAACCCCGACCGGGCTTGGGTCGCGAGCGGACTTGTGGCGAGCCTAAATCCCGTCGACGCCCCGCTCAGTTATGTAATGGCCTACCGCTTTCGCGTTGCTTCGAGCCGCTCGGACATCCGAGCAGACCTGAACGCGCTCGAGGCAGCGGTTCCGGCCGGCGCCCTGGCCAACTACTCCTCGTACCTCGACTTCCGGGACAGCTACAACTTCAACAACTCGCTCATCCTCACATTCCTCCTCGCTTTCGTCGTGCTTGCGGTAGGTGCTGTCGCGGTCATCGTTGCCAATGTCGTCACAGGAGCGGTTCTGGCCAGCTACCGTGAGATCGGGATCTTGAAGGCGATCGGCTTCACACCACGCCAAGTCGTGGGGGTGTTCGTAATTCAGATGCTGTTGCCCGCGCTCGCAGCATGCCTTGTCGCTGTCCCGCTCGGGGCAATCGCGAGCAAGCCGCTGCTCGACCAGGCAGCTCAGGCCTTGAGCCTGCCTCCGTCCAGCCCGTTCGTACCGATTGTCGACGTGTTGGTGCCTGCCCTGGGTATCAGCGTCATCGCCGCAGCGGCGGCTCTGCCCGCGTTGCGGGCCGGTCGCATGAATCCAGTCGACGCCATTACCACTGGCACTGCGCCTCTTGGTCGCTATACCAAGCGCCGCATTGGCAGGTGGTGGTTCCCTGGACAGCTGGTGTTGGGCGCCGGCGATGCGTTTGCCAGGCCGGTGCGAGGTGGGCTCACTGCTGTCGCGATTCTGGTCGGGGTTGCGACACTCGTCTTCGCCAACGGCCTGTACTCGGCGATCTTGAAGTTCAACGACCTCTTCGCCCAGCCCAACTTCCAGGTCACGGTCAGCCGACTCGGCGGCTACTCCGACCCCGCAACGATCGAGGTCCTTCAGCGACAGCCCGAGACCAATCTGATCGTCGGTGTCCGCCAGTTCGCCGCGGCGGTTCCCGGCCAGCCGGACCCTGTGCCTGGAACCATCTTCAGCGGCCGCTCCGAGCAGTTGGGATACCGAATCGCTGAAGGTCGCTGGTTTGCGAAATCAAACGAAGCGGTGTTAGGCGTGGTCCTCAACCCATACCACTGGCGAGTCGGGCAGGAGGTTGCGGTGCGGGTCGAGGCCGAGAACGTGCGGCTCCGTATCGTAGGCACCTGCTATTGCTTCTGGACACTCGGGATCGACTGGTCGACGTATGCCGCCGTCGCCCCAAACGCCCAGCCGGTCGACTATCTGGTTCAGCTGCGCCCCGGGACGAACGTAGACGCGTACGTGACGCGAGTCTCGGCCGCGCAGCCCGATTTCTTGTTTCCGGAAGCGATCAGTTCAGGTACGGGCCTCAACATCGAGGCCATCCTCGACGCAATGGTGGCGGCTCTTGCATTGATCCTCGGCGCGATCGCCGGCCTTGGAGTCTTCAACACGCTGCTTCTCACTACCCGTGAACGAGTGCGCGACATCGCCATTCTGAAGGCGCTGGGGATGACGCCCGGCCAGGTCACGGCGATGGTCACGGCTTCCGCCGGCGTCCTGGGCTTGGTCGGGGCGTTGTTGGGCATCCCCGCCGGCATTGGCCTATACAGGTACCTGATCGACGCGATGGCTCGCCTAGCCGGCTTCAGCATCTCGAGCGACACCTTCGCAAGCGCGATCGACCCGGCACACCTGTTGCTGGTCGCTCTAGCCGGTGTGCTGGTCGCACTGTTGGGCGCGATCCTTCCCGCCCGCTGGGCGGCCCGGACATCAGTCGTAAACGTGCTTAATCTCGAGTAACCGGAACCCTGGTCCCGGGATGGTCGAGTGTTCGCATGGCCTTACGACATCTCGGAAGCGGCGGTCTCGGGAGGCTCATGAAGGATGGCGCCTTTTGACGAAGTCATCATGGCTAGCCACCAGCTCGAGGGCCACGATTGCGCCGCTGCTGGTCCCGAACACGACGACCTTGTCAATGCCGCAGGCGCTGATGATGGCTCTTGCGTCGTTCGCCTGTGCAGACACGTGGACGACGGCGTCAGGATCGGTTGTCACGCGGCTTCGTGAGTTCCCCCGCCGGTCGTAGGTGATAGCAATCGATAACCCGCCACTCTGACGTGCCTTGGCCGGGTCAGTTGAACAAGCCGCTCCAGGAACGCCCGATCAAGCTCTTTCGAATGCCCTACGAGAGCCTTAGCTACCTGCCGTGTTACGGCCGCCGAGGTGTCCTCCAGGAGATGTGCGACTCGGTCTGGTGTCGCGGCGCCGAGCATGCGAAGAGCACACACTGCTGCCGCTCGACCTTTAGCAAGAGGGTGCTGAAGCGATCGCGTCAGCACCGCGATATCGGAGTTATCGCCCGTTTCGCCAAGTCCCGCCAAGGCATTAGGCGGCGGTGGATTCGCAAGCACGAGCGGGCGATAGTGATCGGCCGGGCTGGCTCCGCTCCGCCGCAAGACAGCTTGTGCAGTCCCCCGGACCAGCGCACTCGGGTCCGCGATGGCCGCGATCGCTGGCTTCGGGTCGCCTGCCTTGCCCAACGCATCCACAGCCTCCGCGCGAACCAAGGCGGTTCGGCTCGCGAGCAACAGCGCGAGCTCAGGAAAGGCATCCTGCGCAAGGGCCAGGTGAACCGCAGCCTCAGCCGCACGAGTTCTGATGGGGAGATCGGAATCGTGCATTGCGGCGTCTAGAAGGGCGGGCGGTCCAATGCGCGATCGTTCGATTGCAGCGGCGTAGGCCAACCGTCGCACGCGCCAATCGCCAGCCTTTAGGGCCGTTGCCAGCTTGGCGTCCGAACCGGTTCGGAGTTGCTGTTGTATGAGTTCAGCGAGCCAGGTGCCTTGCCGGCGCGCCTTCATGGCCGTGCCAATAGAGCCAATAGCGACCAGCGCCGCGCCAGTGGGATCAGCGAGGCGCTGCTCGACCACCAGGCGCGCCCTGGCCCTAACCTGATCAACCCAATCTGCGCACCGCAACGCGAGCGCCGACGCGACGACCGCGTCGTCCAATTGTCCCATCCGTGCGACAGCTGCCTCGCGAATGTGTCCATCGGGATGGAATGACGCCAATACGAGAGTTAGGGGAGTCGCTTCAGACTCGGCTAGCCGACTTCGCAGGGCGTATGACCAGGCCGGCGCAAACCACCAACTTTTTCGGGCGGTGACATCAAGAGCAAGCCACGCTCTCGCGTCAATCTGCTCAAGTACTGTCATTGCGGCTTGGCGTAGTTCGCGGCTGCCTGACTTATCGACGACCAGCAACGCGAATGCGAGCTCGTCGCGGGCTTTCGCCTTTTCCGACCCCGCTGCCATTCCAAGGGACCTGAGCTCGGCCAGGCTGGGTACGGGCGGCAACTGGTCGTCTCTCGCTGATTGAGGTTTGGGCGACTCAGCCTTGTTCCTTCCCAACTTCCGGAGCAGATGTCTACCCAGCGAGAGCACGCGTCGATCCTGCGACGATCGGCCACCTTGGGTGTCGGTGATCACGAAAGGTGCACAGGTCTTATCGCGAAGGCGGACGCAAGACGGAGGGGGACGCTGAGCGTCCGGCCAAGTTCGCGGCGAACGGGCCGGATGGTGCTCCGAAGGTGGCCCGAAGGTGGAGAAGGCGCCCGGAAGGCGGACAAACGTCGGACGGAAGGCGGAAACTGCCGACCAATTTCGGTTCCCTCGATGTGGATTGTGTTTCATGAAGCTTTGCGCGCCGGGCCTGTCCAGGGCTTCGAGCTCCTGCCAAACCCTGCCTGACGGCGTCTCGCCGAATACCGAAGGTGGACAAACGGCGGACGGAAGGTGGAACCGACCGACCAATTTTGGCCACCTCATTGGAGATCTATTGGATATGAGCACTGCAGCGACGAGGCCGTGGTGGCAGTCATCAGTC
>Ga0209701_10002658_pt1 | contig 11623 bp, 6 predicted proteins | sample CZO8metaG_4_FD_188356 | JGI IMG/M metagenome (GOLD analysis project Ga0209701, IMG submission 188356) | Vadose zone soil microbial communities from the Eel River Critical Zone Observatory, Northern California, USA - CZOApr15con2H3.8 metaG... | ecosystem: Environmental > Terrestrial > Soil >...
CTTCACGGTTTGCAAATCGACGTACTTGACCGTGCCTTCGACGCGCGCTTCGTGCTTGGAAGATTCTTCCAGGCGCGCCGTGCCGCCGATGTGGAAGGTGCGCATCGTCAGCTGCGTGCCGGGCTCGCCAATCGACTGGGCCGCGATCACGCCGACGGCCTCGCCGATATCCACCGGCCGGCCGGTCGCCAGGTTGCGGCCATAGCACTTGATGCAGCAACCCCGCCGCGATTCGCAGGTCAAGACCGAACGAATGCGCACCCGCTGCACGCCGGAACGCTGAATCTCGGCCGCCAGGTCCTCGTCGATTTCCTGGCCAGATTCGACGATCACCGTACCTTCGACCGGATCGATGACGTCGTCGAGAGAGGTACGTCCCACAATGCGATCGCGCAAGCTCTCGATCTCTTCGCCGCCTTCAATGATGGCTGCCGAAGAAATCCCTCGCAACGTGCCGCAGTCCGGCTCACTGATGATTACATCCTGCGCCACGTCAACCAGACGGCGCGTCAGGTAACCCGAGTCGGCCGTCTTCAGCGCCGTATCAGCCAGACCTTTGCGCGCGCCGTGCGTCGAGATGAAGTACTGCAACACGTTTAAGCCTTCGCGGAAGTTTGACTGAATCGGCGTCTCGATGATTTCGCCCGACGGCCGCGCCATCAATCCGCGCATGCCGGCCAGCTGGCGTATCTGTTGGGCCGAACCGCGCGCGCCCGAATCCGACATGATCAGAATCGGATTCATTTCGTTGGTGGCTTTCTCGCGATCGTCCATCGCCTTGAACATTTCTTTCGCGACTTTGTCCGTCGCTTCCGACCAGATCGCGATGACCTTGTTGTAGCGCTCGCCGTTCGTAATCACACCGTCGCGATACTGCTGCTCGACCGTGATCACGTCCTTCTCCGCCTTGCCGACAATCTCGGGCTTGGACGGGGGCGTTACCAGATCGTCAATGCCGATCGAGATGCCGGCCTTGGTCGCGTACAAGAAACCCAGAGTCTTCAGATCGTCCAGCATCTTCACGGTCATTTCATGGCCGAGACGAATGTGCGAATAGTTAACCAGCGATTGCAGGCCCTTCTTGCGCAGCGTGCCGTTGAAGTAAGGCAGGCCTTTCGGAATCGAGTCGTTGAAGATCACCCGGCCCACCGTCGTGTTGATAACGCGGCGAATGTCTTCCTGCGCCACCGCGCGCAGGATGTCCTGCGAATCGTGCTCCTGAGTCAGATCGATCAGGTCGCCGGTGATGCGAAGTTTGATCGGCGTCTGCGTCGTCACTTCCCTGGCATCGAGCGCCAGCAAGACTTCTTCGCCCGAAGCGAACACGCGGCCTTCGCCCTTCGCGCCTTCCTTGTCGCGCGTCAGATAGTAAATGCCAAGCACGATGTCCTGCGAAGGCACCGCGATCGGCTGGCCGCTGGCCGGACTGAGAATGTTGTTCGAAGAAAGCATCAACACGGCCGCTTCGATTTGGGCTTCCGGCGAGAGCGGAATGTGCACGGCCATCTGATCGCCGTCAAAGTCCGCGTTGAAGGCCGTGCAGACAAGCGGATGGATCTTGATCGCTTTGCCTTCGACCAGCACCGGCTCGAACGCCTGGATGCCCAGACGGTGCAGTGTCGGCGCGCGGTTCAAAAGCACCGGATGCTCGCGAATCACTTCTTCCAGGATGTCCCAGACTACCGGCTCCTGCCGCTCGACCATCTCGCGCGCTTGCTTGATCGTCGCCGCGTGCCCCTGCTTCTCGAGCTGGTTGTAGATGAACGGCTTGAACAGCTCCAAAGCCATCTTCTTTGGCAAACCGCACTGGTGCAGCTTCAGCTCGGGACCGACGACGATCACCGAACGGCCTGAATAATCGACGCGCTTGCCGAGCAGGTTCTGACGAAAACGTCCCTGTTTGCCTTTCAATGTTCCGCTCAAAGACTTCAGCGGACGATTGTTCACGCCGCGCAGCACGCGACCGCGACGGCCATTATCAAACAGCGCATCGACGGCTTCCTGGAGCATGCGCTTTTCGTTCCGCACGATCACTTCCGGCGCCCGCAGCTCCATCAGTTTCTTCAGACGATTGTTGCGGTTGATGACGCGGCGATACAGATCGTTCAGATCGGAGGTGGCGAAGCGGCCGCCATCAAGCGGCACCAGCGGACGCAGCTCGGGTGGAATCACCGGAATCACGTCGAGGATCATCCACTCGGGATGATTGCCGGATTTAAGGAACGAAGTCGTGACTTTCAGCCGCTTGGAGAATTTCAGCTTCTTCTGCTGCGAAGTTTCTTCGCGCATGCGGCGGCGCAACTCTACGGAAAGCTCCTCGATGTTGACCATCGACAGCAACTCTTTAATTGCTTCGGCGCCCATCTTGGCGACGAACTGCCCCGGAAAATCACGGGTCAGTTCACGATAACGCTCGTCGGTCAGCAACTCCCGCTCTTTGATCTCTTTCAGATCGCCGGGATCGATGACGATGTAGGATTCGAAGTAAAGAACTTTCTCCAGCTCGCGCAAAGGGATGTCGAGCAGGTGGCCGATGCGCGACGGCAGGCCTTTGAAGAACCAGACGTGCGAGCACGGACTGGCCAGATCGATGTGGCCCAAACGCTCGCGACGAACTTTTGCCTGCGTGACTTCGACGCCGCATTTGTCGCAGATCACGCCGCGGTGCTTCATGCGCTTGTACTTGCCGCAGAGACACTCCCAGTCGGCGACCGGCCCAAAGATACGCGCGCAGAACAACCCGTCACGCTCCGGCTTGAACGTGCGGTAATTGATCGTTTCGGGCTTGGTCACTTCACCGTGCGACCACTGGCGGATCTTTTCCGGTGAAGCCAGCGAGATGCGAATCGCCTCAAAGTCAGGCGCGAGTTGCGTTTTCTCTTGTTGGAATCGAAACATCTTTTCTCCCGTTATCGACTTGCCACAGAGGCACGGAGACGCAGAGAACAACAAGATCAGCCACGGATGGACACAGATACACGCTGATCTGAATGCGTTATCTGTGCCGATCTGTGTTTATCTGTGGCCATTTCTGTCTGTCTCTGTGCCTCCGGCCATTCCTTATATTCCAGAAGTAATCAGCGGCTCGGCGATCGGCTCGTCGGCGCCACCGGCCTTGGGGATCAATTCAACGTCAAGACAGAGCGACTGCAGCTCACGCACGAGCACGTTGAAAGATTCCGGCAAGCCGGGATCGAAATCCGCCTCGCCTTTAACAATCGCCTCATAAATCTTTGAGCGTCCGGCCACATCGTCAGATTTCGCCGTCAGCAATTCCTGCAAAATGTGCGCAGCGCCGTAAGCTTCCAACGCCCACACTTCCATTTCGCCGAAACGCTGGCCGCCGAATTGCGCTTTGCCGCCCAGCGGTTGCTGGGTAATCAGCGAATACGGTCCGATCGAGCGCGCGTGAATCTTGTCGTCGACCAGATGCGAGAGCTTCAGCATGTAGATGTAACCGACGGTCACCTTTTGTTCGAACGGCTCGCCGCTCAGGCCATCGTAAAGCACGGCCTTGCCCGACTCGTTGACGATCTGGGGAAGTCCGAGCTCAGCGGCGCGGGCCCCGGCTTCGTCGAGTTTCTGCTTGATCTCTTTTTCGGTCGCGCCGTCGAAAACCGGCGTCGCGAAGTAGAGACCCAAAACGCGCGCCGCCCAGCCGAGGTGCGTCTCGAGAATCTGCCCGACGTTCATGCGCGAAGGCACGCCCAGCGGATTCAAAACGATTTCGACCGGCGTTCCGTCCGGAAGATAAGGCATGTCTTCTTCCGGCAGAATGCGCGCGATGACGCCCTTGTTACCGTGGCGGCCGGCCATCTTATCGCCGACTGAAAGTTTGCGCTTCATGGCGATGAAGACTTTCACCATTTTGATTACGCCCGGTGAAAGCTCGTCGCCCTGTCGCAGCTTGGCGATCTTCTCTTCGTAGATGTCCGAAAGGATCTTGATCTGCCGCTCGGTGCGATCTTCGTATTCCTTAACCTCCGCGGCCGCGTCCACGCGCGACGAAGCCACATGAGCTTTGCGCAAAGCCTTGGGCTCTACGGCTTGCAACATCTCCCGCGTGATTGGTTCTCCCTTGGGGATTACGACCTCGCGATTTACTGTCAGGTCGTGCGAAAGCTTGCGGCCTTCGAACAATTCGTAGATGCGCTCGTCCCGCTGCTCGTGAAGAATTCGGATTTCGTCCTCGAGGTCGCGTCGCAGGCGCTCTTCTTCGCCGGTTTCGATCGAAAGCGAGCGTTGATCTTTTTCCTGACCCTTGCGCGTGAACACCTGCACATCAACGACCGTGCCGTCGATTCCCGGAGGCGAAACCAGCGAAGCGTCTTTCACGTCCGCCGCTTTCTCGCCAAAGATCGCCCGCAGGAGTTTCTCTTCCGCGGTCAACTGCGTCTCGCCTTTGGGCGTTACTTTCCCAACCAGGATCGAGCCGGGCTTGACTGCCGCGCCGATGCGAATGATGCCGCTTTCGTCCAGATCGCGCAGCATGTTTTCGCCGACGTTGGGAATGTCGCGAGTGATTTCTTCGGGACCAAGCTTCGTGTCGCGGGCTTCGATCTCCAGCTCTTCGATGTGGATCGAAGTGTAGTAATCCTCTTTCACCAGACGCTCGGAAACCAGAATGGCGTCTTCAAAGTTGTAACCGCGCCACGGCATGAACGCCACCAAAACATTGCGTCCCAGCGCGAGTTCGCCGCGATCGGTGCACGGGCCGTCGGCAATTACCTGGCCTTTCGCCACCCGCTCGCCCACGTGGACAATTGGGCGCTGATTGATGCAGGTGTTCTGGTTCGAACGCTTGAACTTGATCAGCGTGTAGATGTCGGCAGTTACTTCGCGTGAAATCGTGCCGTCAACATTATGATCAGCCTTGACGATGATGCGCTCGGAATCGGTGTAGTCAACGACGCCATCGCGGCGGGCGATAACCACTGCGCCAGAGTCGCGCGCGGTCACGTCTTCCATTCCCGTGCCGATATACGGCGCTTCGGCGCGCAACAGGGGTACCGACTGGCGCTGCATGTTCGAACCCATCAACGCGCGGTTCGCGTCGTCGTTCTCGAGGAACGGAATCAGCGAGGCGGCCACCGAAACCAACTGCTTTGGCGACACGTCCACGAATTCGATCTCGTCACGCTGGGCCAGGATAAATTCGCCGGCCTTACGCGCCGCGTTGCGGTCGTTAACGATGTAGCCGTTTTCGTCCAGGGCAATGTTGGCCTGACCGACAACGTGCTTGTCCTCTTCCCAGGCGGTCAGATAAAACGGATCGGGCTCAAAACTCGCCTTCACGCCATGGGCGCCGACGCGCTTGTTGGCCTTCTCAACATCTTCAGCCGGCACATGGTCGAAGGGCTTGAACTTTGTATCGCCGCCGTTTCTGATGCGCACAAACTCAGTCACCACGCCGTTGACAACTTTCCGGTACGGCGCTTCGATAAACCCAAACTCGTTGATGCGCGCATAGCAGGCCAGCGAAGAAATCAATCCGATGTTCGGACCTTCAGGCGTCTCGATCGGACAGATGCGGCCATAGTGAGTAGGATGCACGTCGCGCACTTCGAACCCCGCGCGCTCGCGGCTCAGGCCGCCCGGTCCCAGCGCTGACAGGCGCCGCTTATGCGTAATCTCGGAAAGCGGATTCGTCTGATCCATGAACTGCGAAAGCTGTGACGAGCCGAAGAACTCGCGCACCGCGGCCGTCACCGGCTTGGCGTTGATGAGATCGCGCGGCATGGTCGTCTGCATTTCCTGGTGGATCGACATCTTCTCTTTGATGGCGCGCTCCATGCGCTCGAGCCCGATGCGAAACTGGTTTTCCAAAAGCTCGCCCACGGCCCGGACGCGCCGATTCCCCAGGTGATCGATGTCGTCAGCCCGATAGATCGGCTTCTTCTCGTCATCGACGGGGTTCTTGCGCATCTTCAGAACGTAATTCACAACCTCGAAGAAGTCGCTCGCCTCGAGCAGTGGATCTTCGATCCGCAGTCTCTCGGGCTTGCCCATCTTGATGTTGAACTTCAGCCGGCCGACGCGCGAGAAATCGAACTTGCGCGGATCGAAGAACATTCCTTCCAGCAAGCGGTAGGCAGTCTGCACCGTCGGCGGATCGCCGGGCCGCATCTTGCGGTAAATTTCGAGCAAGGCGTCCACCGGTTTGTTGATCGTGTCCTTCTTTAAGGTCTGGGCGATCACCACTCCGACGTCGTCGCGCTCCGGAAAGAAAATCGAGAAGCTCTCCACGCCACTTTCGGCAATTTCCTGAAGCTTCGTCGTACTGATTTCGTTATTAGCTTCCAGAATTACTTCGCCGGTTTCAGTGTTAACGATATCGGCGACGGCATACGCGCCTTCGAACTGCGCGGCATCAATCTCGACTTCGCCGATGTTCGCCTTGCGCAACCCTTCGAGCGAGGTCCTGGTAATTTCTTTTCCCTTGCGCACGATGGGATCGGGAGCGCGGCCTTTGATTTCAAAGTCCACCTTCATCCCGACGAGGTGCGTTGGTCCGGCCTCGGGCACCTGAACCATCAAGCCACCGTCATCCACGCGCACTTCATCGACCACATAGAACTTGCGCAGCAGATCTTCGTCACTGAAGGTCGAGGTCTTGACTGCTTCTTCCAGCTGGCCGTCACTGCCGAACGATTTGCTGGTGAAAGTCGAATTCAACCAAATTCCCAACGCGCGCAGAAAGATCGAAGCCAAAAACTTTCGCTTGCCGACGCGCACGTAGAGCAAGTTCTTCTGGTCATATTCAAATTCTACCCACGAGCCGCGATAAGGAATGATCTTCGCGATAAAGAGAGCGCCGCGCTTGAAAAAGACGCCCGGAGATCGATGCAGCTGAGAAACGATAACGCGCTCAGTGCCGTTGATGATGAACGTACCGTTGTCGGTCATCAACGGAATTTCGCCGAAAAAGACTTCCTCTTCCTTGATGTCGCGAATCGATTTGACGTTCGTGTCCGGATCCTTGTCATAAACAGTAAGGCGGATCTTGACCTTCAACGGCACGCTGTAGCTCATGCCGCGTTCCTGACACTCCTGCTGATCGTGTTTGTGCTTTAGTCCGACCGGCTCGCCGCAATTCGGACAGAGCTCGGGCCGCACTGAGTTGAACGTGCCGCAGACGTGACACAGCGTTTCGCCCGGCCGCAGCGGATCCACCTTGATGCTGGCTTTGCAGCTTTTGCAGGCAGCGCGCAGATACTTCAATCCTTCAAGATTGCCGCACTTACATTGCCAGTTGCCGATGTGATACTCGACAAAGTCGAGGGTCGCCGTCTCGCGAAAGTCGGAAATCGGAAAGACAGATTTGAAAACGGATTGTAGCCCCGTGCTCTGACGCTCTTCGGGCAGCAGGTCCATCTGTAGAAAGCGATTGTATGATTCGCGTTGAATCTCGATCAGATTAGGAATCGGCACCGCAGTTTTGATCTTGGAAAAATCGTGCCGTTCCGGGGCCTGGCTAGTTCGCCGGCCCAAACCAGTGTTCACGGTTTCAAGTAAATTTGCAGACATGAGTGCTCCCTATCAGTGCTCCCGATCGTCGCCAGTTACGCCGCTTCTCTTCAATCGCCAGCCGAAACACACGTCGGCGCGGTCGGAGCGCAAGATTCCCCGACCGCTTCAGAAATGAAAAGCGATTGCCTTCGTCCAAGTTTTCCGGGAGTAAACGCAGCGCCTCAATACTCCCCAAATTTAACCGCCAAACAACGAAGTGTCAAGCGGCCGAAAAAAGTCCGGAGTCGCGCGGCTTGAGGTTCAAACCGCCTGCAGACTCCCAACCAAACTTCAGATCGTGGCCCTACTTAACCTCAACGGTCGCGCCCGCGTCCGCGAGTTTCTGCCTGACGGTCTCGGCTTCCTCTTTGGAAACGCCTTCTTTTACCGCTTTCGGGGCCGCTTCGACCAGATCCTTCGCTTCTTTCAGACCCAGGGCCGTGACTTCGCGAACCACCTTGATGACGTTAATCTTGTTGCCGCCGGCGGCCTGCAGAATCACGTCAAACTCGGTCTTCTCTTCGGCCGCCGCAGCCGCTTCGCCACCACCGGCAGCAGCCCCAGCGGGAGCAGCTGCTACAGCTGCTGCCGCTGAAACTCCGAAGGTCTCTTCCATAAGCTTCACCAACTCCGAAGCTTCGAGCAAAGTAAGCTCCTTGATCTGATCGACAATTCCCTGCAATTTATCGGACATGATGATTCAATTCTCCTGCATTCATTCTCGCAAACATTAGTTTGCCGATTTTCGCCGGCGACGTCGGCGGTTTGCATCTCCGCTTTCCGCTCGCCATTCCGTGGCCGCCCACTGACAAGCGCGACGGCCGTTAACCTAATTTCGAAATTCGAATTTCGAAATGCGTAATTTCCTTATGCGCCCTGCGCTTCTTTCTGCGCGCGCACCTGTTCGACCACGATCGCGAGGTTGCGCGGCACTGCCTGCAGCACCGTCACCAGCCTTTGCGCCTGACAGTTGATCAGGAACAAGACCTTGGACAGCAGCTCATCGCGCGATGGCAGACTGGCAATAGCTTCGACGTCGCGAAGCTCGATGACTTTGCCTTCGACCAGGCCCGTCTTGAAACTGAAAATCTCAGGATTCGCCTTGCTGAACTTCGCAATCGCTTTTGAAAGTCCCACCGGATCGCTCGTGCTCAGCGCCACCGCGGTCACACCCTTGAACTGCTCGGTCATCGGCTCGAGCGGAGTGCCCGCCGCGGCTTTGCGCGCCAAAGTATTCTTCACCACCGCATAACTGACTCCGGCTTCGCGCAACTGACGGCGCAATTCCTGATCCTTGCCAACGGTCATCCTGGTAAAGCTTACCAACATCGCCGCTTTGGCTTGCTGAAATTGGCTCGTGAGTGCTTCGAGGTCTTTTTGTTTTTGGGCTTTGTTCTTCATCTGCTCTCCTCACTCACCTGGCAAATGCAGCTTCGTCGAGCGGCACACCGGGACCCATGGTTGGCGCCAGATTAACTTTCTTCATGTACTTGCCTTTGGCCGACGATGGCTTCGCTTTCACCACCGCTTCGATCATAGCCCGCGCGTTGTCGGCAATTTTGTCCGCGTCGAAGGAAACTTTGCCGACCGCGGCGTGAATCACTCCGGTCTTGTCGGTGCGATATTCCACTTTGCCGGCTTTGGTTTCCTTGACGGCAGTCTTGACGTCGAAGGTCACCGTGCCGGTCTTCGGATTAGGCATCAGACCACGCGGGCCCAGCACCTTGCCGAGGCCGCCGACGAGCCGCATCATGTCGGGAGTGGCAATCACGGCGTCGAATTCAAGCCAGCCGCCCTTGATCTTATCAACCATATCCTGGCCGCCGACGAGATCCGCTCCGGCTTCCTCGGCTTCTTTGATCTTCTCGCCCTGGGCGATTACCAGTACCGTTTTCGATCGGCCAAGACCATGCGGCAAAACCAGCGTGCCGCGCACCAGTTGATCGGCCTTGCGCGGATCGACTCCAAGCCAGATCGTCAACTCAACCGTCTCATCAAACTTGGCAAACGCAACTTCTTTGATCTTCTGCGCGGCGTCGTCCAGTCCGTACTTGCGGCCGGCTTCGAGCTTTTCCAGCGCCGCGCGATATTTCTTTCCGTGCTTCTTCATTTTACAACTCCGAGGTGCAAGCGAGGTCCGATTGCGAAGTTCGAATTGCGAATTGCGAATTTGCAACGCGCAGAGCGAGCTTGCGCACGTTCACCTCTCCCTCTCTTGTCAACAGCGATCCCGGTGCGGGTCAAATCCGCAATCCGAAATTCGCAATCCGAAATCACTCGACGGTCAATCCCATCTGGCGCGCGGTTCCTTCGATCGTGCGCATGGCGCTCTCCAGATTGGTTGTATTCAAATCGGGGAGCTTCGTCTTCGCGATCTCTTCGATCTTCTTGCGCGAGATTGTGCCCACCTTTTCCTTCTTCGGATTGCCTGAGCCCTTTTCCAAACCCGCGGCTTTCTTTAGCAGATCAGCCGCCGGCGGCGTTTTCGTTTCAAAAGTAAACGAACGATCGGCATAAACCGTGATCACGACCGGGACTTTGAGATCAGGATCCATCTGCGCGGTCTTCGCGTTGAAGGCCTTGCAGAATTCCATGATGTTAACGCCGTGCTGGCCCAGCGCCGGGCCGATGGGCGGCGCCGGATTGGCCTTACCAGCCGGGACCTGAAGTTTGATATAGCCTGAGATCTTCTTTGCCATTATTCCTCTTCCGTAAACGTCACTTTCTCTACGTCCAGAAAATTCAATTCAACCGGCGTCGAACGTCCGAAGATCGTAACCGTGACCTTCAGCGTCGATTTGTCTTCGTTAACTTCTTCAACCTTGCCGGTGAAGCTCTGGAACGGGCCCGACTTGATGCGAACCGTCTCGCCGGCCGCGTATGAAAACTTCGGCTTAGGCTTCTCGGCCGCCGCGGCCTGCTGATTAACTATCTGATCGACTTCCTGCGCGGTCAGCGGGGTTGGGCTCTGGCCGCCGACGAATCCTGTCACCTTCGGCGTCGATCGAATCGCGTGAAAAACATTATCCGGGATATGGCCGCGCTCATCACAATCGATTTCCACCAGCACGTAACCCGGATAAAACATGCGCGACGATTCGATGCGCTTGTTGCCACGCATCTCGACGACGGTCTCAGTCGGCACCAGCACTTCGGTAATAGCGTCCTGCAGTTCGGTGCCGGACACACGAGCCTTCAGGCTTTCGCAAACCTTCTTTTCGTGTCCCGAATACGTATGAAGAATGAACCACTGCTTCATTGAGTTTGTCAGTCCTAACCTCCGAGCCAGGTGCGCAAATGATCAATCAGAAACGCCCAGACGCGATCGACGCTGAATAAGTAAATCGCAAAGAAAACAACTGCTATCAGGGTAATGATCGTCGTGTTCTTGACGTCGTTCGCGGTCGGCCACGAAACTCGCCTCATTTCCGCCCGCGTGTCACGCAGGAACTGCGTGGTGCGCTGGATAAATCCGGTACGCGGACCAGCCAGTCCGCGCTCGCGCCTGACAGCCCTGCCCTCTGCTCCCTCGCCAAATGCGGCCGCTCGTGGACGAGGCGCGCCGATTGGTTTTTCCACAGAAGTATCGCGTGCTGCGGGCGGCTCGCCGAGGCCACTCAATTCGTTTTCGTCTTCGTTCTTCAACCCGCGAACTTCTTTCCAGCCCTTTTGGCAGGGGTACCAGGATTCGAACCCGGACTTTCGGTTTTGGAGACCGACGTGCTAACCGTTGACACTATACCCCTCTGGTCACCGGACACGGCGATAGGGAGAAAGGGCGGCGCGGAGCAGAGTCGAATTGTCGCCGTGTCTCCCTGTCTCCCCTTCTCCGCGTCGGTTCTTCACTTCGTTTCCTTATGGTCCGTGTGCTTACGGCAGCGCCGGCAGAACTTACTTAACTCCAGACGGTCCGTCGTGGTCTTCTTGTTCTTGGTTGTAACGTAGTTGCGACTCTTGCAGTCAGTACACTGCAATACGATATTGTCACGCGGCATAATTACTCCACGACCTCACTAACCGTGCCGGCGCCGACGGTGCGGCCGCCTTCGCGAATGGCGAAGCGCAGGCCTTTCTCCATCGCAATCGGCGCGATCAGCTCGATATTCATTTCCAC
>Ga0209701_10002662_pt1 | contig 11618 bp, 15 predicted proteins | sample CZO8metaG_4_FD_188356 | JGI IMG/M metagenome (GOLD analysis project Ga0209701, IMG submission 188356) | Vadose zone soil microbial communities from the Eel River Critical Zone Observatory, Northern California, USA - CZOApr15con2H3.8 metaG... | ecosystem: Environmental > Terrestrial > Soil >...
GGGAGGACGCACGGACATGGCCCACGTCATAGGTCAATTCGTTCTCGCCATTTTGGAGAGCCTTGCGGAGCTGTTTTGCTTTTTCACCGGCAAATGGTTGTTGCTTCTCATCACTGGCGGACGGGTCGTCCCGATGCCGCCAACAACTCCACGAAGTTGGAGTCTCTCGCCATTCAAACGACTGCCGACCGGACAGATTGGCGTTGACTCTCAGTTTGTGGCGCTGATCGCTTTGGTATTCTGGATCCTGGTCGGGATCGGTCTGCACCTTTTGTTTCGCTAATCGCACCGAGGACTGAGCCGTCCGGCGTTACGAAACTGTAATGCAAAAGCGCCGTCGCGCATGAGGCTCTGCACCGTGCGCCGATCACATTTGAATCGCGCGAAATTCATTCCTCAACTTTCGGTCAATCGGCGAAACAATCGCTTCACAGATTCCGGCAATGACGCTGGATCTGTTCTAAGCAAAGGAAAGTAACATGATCAAAAAGTTACTCGGAGCAGCCGCAATGGCTGCCGTTGCAGCATACACCGTTGTTCCCGCATCTGCCGCCAAGATGGCCGGCTGCAGTGGCGAAAACATGATGAAGACCGAATCGATGATCGAAGCCATGGCCGATGGTGAGGGCAAGATCGCGGCGCAGAAGGAAATCGCGATGGCGCAAACCGCGATGCTCGATGGCAAGATGGGCGCATGCGGAATGCATCTAAGCAAAGCGATGCATGTGAGCACGTCGAAGTAAGCTTGTCGCAGCGTAGGCTTGCCATAGGGGCCGATTGCGTCGCGATCGGCCCTTTAGGCGGTGCCCGCAAATTGTCAGGGCGCGTGGGCAAGCTGGGTTGCGAAATATGCGATCGTCTTCGAATAGACCTCGCTCTTGTTCCATTGCTGGATCACGCTGAAATTCGCGCTGCCGGGCTCCCAGTCCTTGCCGCGCTTCCAGCCGTAACTGGCAAGATAATTCGCGGTTGACGCCAGTACATCGGGCGCGCTGCGCAACAGGTCGCGGCGGCCGTTGCCGTCAAAATCCACCGCGAATTTGATGTAGGACGACGGCATGAACTGGGTCTGGCCGATTTCGCCGGCCCACGCACCGCGCATTTCCGTTGCCGCGAGGTCGCCGCGCTCGACGATGCGCAAGGCGTCCATCAGCTCAGCCTTGAACATGTCCGATCGCCGGCAGTCGTAGGCCAGCGTCGCCAGCGAACGCATGGTCGGAAACTTTCCGATGTTGACGCCGAAGTCGGTCTCCAAACCCCAGATCGCCACCAGCACCTCGCCGGGCACCCCGTAGCGTTCTTCGATGCGGCCGAGCACCGAGCCATATTGTTTCATCAGGGTGGCGCCGCGCGTGAGCCGGGGAGGGACCATGCGGCCAGAAAACTCCTCAAAGCTCTGACTGAAGACCCGCTGCGAATGATCGCGGGACAGCACCCCCTGGTCCAGCGTTACCCCGGCGAGACCCGATGCGATCGCAGACGGCGAAATTCCCTTGGCGGCGGCTTCATTCTTGAAATCGTCGAGCCACGCCCCAAAGCTGCCGGTGCCGCAGGGCGCCGCCTGCGCCGACGCGACCGGCATCGACAGGATTGCGCTCACCGCGAGCGTTCTGAAAAGCAAACGAGGGGTCATCGGGGCCACCTGCACAGAAACGATTCGCCATCAAGAGTGATGCCCGGGCAACATGAGATGTTGTGAGCAACCTCGGCCAAAACAAGGCTTTTGACGACAGCATGTTCCATGCGACAGCGTGATGAAAATATCAACGCCGGAACGAGGCCGCGAGCGCATCGCCGTGATGGGCGCCCGGCCCATTGCACATATCGTGCGCATCGCCCGGCGATGGCGCCGAAAACAGCGCCACACGCGCCAAACCGTCGGACAACGAACGACCGACGGCTTGGTGGCAAGGCTTGTCTTAAGGCTTATGCGTCGTCCTTGCGCCGCCAGGGAAACAAGGCCGCCGGGAAATCCGCGGCGGAGCGCCGTTCCCGCACCCGACGGGGCGGCAGCGGTTGCGGATTGAGATCGGGCGCGATGACCTTGCGATAGAGATGCCAGGTGGCGTGGCCGAGCAGGGGGATCACCACGGCGAGGCCCAAGAAGAACGGCAGCGATCCCAAAACCAGCAGCACCGCGACGATCAGGCCCCATGCCGCCATCGGCGCCGGGTTTCGCGCGACCGCACGTAGCGATGTCACCATGGCATCGCCGGCGCCGGCGTGCCGGTCGAGCATCAACGGGAACGAAACCACGCTGACGCACAGCGCCAACACGGCGAACAAAAGGCCGACGCCGCAACCGACGACGATCAGCCACCAACCTTGGGGGGTCGTCAGCACGCGCGTGACGAAGTCCGGAATTCCGGCGGCAGATTCGTAGCCGAAGGCTGCGACGTAAATGGCCTGCGCGGTCGCGACCCAGGTCACGAACAGCGCGAACAACAACGTGCCGAGCCCGAGCATGGCGCCGAACGAGGGCGAGCGAAATACATCGATCGCATCCCATGCCGACGCCGTTTCGCCGCGCTCGCGGCGGCGGCTCAATTCATAAAGACCGAGTGCGGCGAACGGGCCGAGCAAGGCAAAGCCCGCGGCGAGCGGAAACAGCAGCGGCAGCACGGAGTATCCCAGCACCGTTCGCGCCAGCACCAGTCCGAGGATCGGATAGATCACGCATAGAATGATGGCGTGGCTTGGCACCGCCTTGAAGTCCTCCCATCCGAGCCGCAGTGCGTCATGCAGATCGGAAAGCCGGATCGTTCGGATCACAGGCCCGGCCGCGCTATCTTGCGCAGGCTGAGCGAGTGGTCCGGCATTGCCTGGATATGGGGTGCCCATGTCGTTGTCTCCCTTGACGCAGCGGCCGAATTTCCGCGCCAATGAAGCACGCAAGCGGGCCGTGTGCAGAAACGATCACGATCAGGCCAGACGCGATAACAGGAAACCCAAGCTGGCCATGTCGCGAACTGAACTACCATCGTACTCCCAATCATCGGAACCATCGCTCACGCTTCGGTGAAAGCTGAATTATCGCGGTGCAAAACCTATGCGTCGCTCGGACATCATTCGGCGACCGCAAACTCATTGGCGGAACTTCCGTGCTGCATTGGCAAGCGCATCTGCGGCGGCTAACATTCGGGGCGATCCGGTCTCCGCGCTGCCGGCAAAACAAGCGCTGTTTGGCCCTTCACACGATCTTCAAATTCACTGGGAGCAAACGATGAGTATTTTCGGAAAAATCATGAGCGCGATCTTCGGCACCAAGGCCGACGCGGCACCACCAAGCGGTGGCGCGACGGCAGGCACGGCGACAAGCGCGGGGCCGGCCGCCGGATCGTCTTCCGCATCGGCTACGCCGGCGCAGACCGTCGACGTCGCACCGATCCTGGACAAGGCGGTCGCCGCCAAGAAGGAAAAGCTGGAATGGCGCACCTCGATCGTCGATCTGATGAAGGCGCTCGACATCGACTCCAGCCTCGGCGCGCGCAAGGAGCTTGCCAAGGAACTCGGCTACACCGGCGACAGCAATGATTCCGCCAGCATGAACATCTGGCTGCACAAACAGGTGATGATAAAACTCGCCGCCAACGGCGGCAAGCTGCCGGCGGACATCAAGCACTAAGGCCTGCGGGCACTCGGTTCTGAGTATTCGGTGCAATCCAAAAGGCCCGCCAATGGCGGGCCTTTTGTTCACATGACACCGTGGATTCGGTGCGATGGCCCGCGGCCCGTGCCGGCGTTTCGTCCAGGTCAAGACTTCTTGCTGAACCCCTTCTCGGTGAGCTGCAACCGTGTGATATCGATATTAACCCGCTGGCGCATCACAGCGGCAGCCGATTGTCGTACCTGCGCCCGCTGAGCCTGATCGCCACTGCGCAAGGCCAGCTGGTTGGCCATGTCGCTGATCACGAACTGATAGGCGATCCGCTCCGCCATCTCCTGGCGCTCGGCGTTCGTCATGGTGCGCAGCGCCGGTGTGCCGAGGAAGATGCCGCGCGACTGCTGGCGCGCGCCCTCGATCTGCAGTTTGTTGGCGGACCCGCCGGTGAAAATTTCCCAGCAAAGCACCAGCAGCGCCGCCATGTCGTCTGCGACGTTACGGCTGGAGTAGCCGTTGGCGGACATGACGCGGTCAAATTCCTTCAGCACGACATCGTCAGCGAAGGCTTTCGTCATTTGCTCGCGCGTCGCCGGGTTCTGACCGCCCATGGTGTCGATCATCGCCACGCGGATCCGATCGCTTTGCGTGGGATCGGCGGTGTAGGTCAGCGCCGCATCGATCTGGGCGGGCGTCAAGGAAGCCGCCCGTGCCCGTGGAGCGGCGTTTGGGCGCACCGTTGCGCCGGCGCCGAGCCGCCGCGTGCCGCTGAGGATCGACTGGCTGAGCGCGATACTGCCGTAACCGCGACCCATACTCGCTGTGAAGTGCGGATTCCACTGGGCAACGGCGGCCGTGCTGCACAGACATATGAGCGCTGAGCCGAGCAGGGCGGCTCCGCGGCCGGCCCGATGTTTGAAGCTGCGCACCGTAACGCCTCCCCTGGTGGCACAAAGATCGGCGCCGCGTTGCGGCGGTGGCCACGTGCATCCCCACACGATTTTGATTTTGTCGCTCTCAAAGTGTGCTTTTTTTGGCAAACTGCGGGCTCCCCTGTTTATTGCGTGCCAGTTTATTGCGAACATGTGGGAGCAGAGTCGAACCGCAACGTCATCGCAACCCCGAAGAGTGACGGAGCGCCGTTCCTCGACGTGCTAACGCGGAGCCTTGAGCACAAGCGCGCAGCGAGAGGCGACTTTTCTGGCGATATCGGTGTTCCAGATCTCGATCAGGGTGCGCCACTCGCCGCGCGGAATTTTCCCGGCATAGACCACGGCGAGCCGATCGCCCTTCGGCGAGAACGATGAAAATTCCGCGCTGACGTGCGACCAGTCTGCGGGCGCATCAAGCACGGCCACCGAGTCCGTTCCGCAAATCAGCTCGGAGAGCCTCTGGCTGCGGACAAATTCGCCAATCCGGATCGACGCGGCCGCGATGACGGTGGGCAGGAGCACGACATATCCTGGATCGGCATCGTCGCAACGCAACCGGCGCGTGGCGGGGACAGCACCGCCGACGGGCAGGACTGCTCGGCAAACCGATGGTCGGAAAACAGCCCAACCCAGGCCGCGGTGTCGGCGGCAGCGATCACGATGATGAGTGCGAAACCCGTCGACAGATTCCGCCGCAGCCTCGACGAATTGTTTCGATAAATCCTTCGATCGATCGGGCGGTCATCCGTATCGGCCGCTTCGTCACCTCCTGCCACCGCGACGGGCATTCGGGGACGCTCGCTACTCATTCACGTTCACTCACGACCAGACTTCGGCGCTCACAGATGGCGAAACCGCATGATCGGCACAAATGGCGCGGGATCAAGGCTGCACACTGTCAGAACCGCGGCGCGTCGTTTGGTCGAGGACGGCATCAACGTTCGCGAGAGCGCGCGAACTCAACGCGTGGCCGAAGACTGTGCGGTGGTCTTAAGTGGATGCGATCTGCACCCGAAGGTCTCGCCGCGCTTAGTGCACGAGATCCCAGGACGTCGCTTTCAGCTCGCCGCGGTTGAGGCCGATATCGAGCAAGGTGCGGTCATCGAGCTCGTAGACGCTGGCGAGTTGGGAGCGATAGCGAAGATATCGCCCGATGGTGTCGAAAAGAAATGCAGTGAGCATGACCCCGGTTTCCCTCTGAGCATGAGCATGGTTCGGCGGAGGGCCATTGCTCGCATTGGTCAGGTTAACAGGGCGTTGCGCCGCAGCAGCGGGAGGCAGGAGTTTCCCTCCATTTCCAGTAGGCTTGCGGATGTTTGGTGAACGCGGAGTTGCCGGACGGGGCGCTGCGGGTCTACATACGCCGTCGAAAAACGCGGAAAACAGGAGGAAAACTAATGGTTACCGTCGATCGCAGGACGATGCTGGCAACCGGCGCGCTGGCGCTGGCGGGCGCCGCGGCACAGACTGGCGGCGCCGAGGCGCAAGCCGGCCCGAAGCCGATCTTCCTGGTGCCTGTGATCACCATTCCGATTGTCGGCGAGACCGAAGTGTTTGCCGTGCGCCGCATCTACTGCATCGGGCGCAATTATGCCGCGCACGCGATCGAGCGTGGCTCCGACCCGACCCGCGAGCCGCCGTTCTTTTTCCAGAAGCCGACCGACGCCATCCAGAACGTCGCGATCGGCACGGTCGCGGACCATCCCTATCCGTTGCTGACCAAGAACTATCACCATGAAGTCGAACTGGTGGCGGCGCTGAAATCCGGCGGCACCAATATCGCCCCGGAGCAAGCGCTCGAGCACGTCTATGGCTATGCGCTAGGTCTCGACATGACCCGGCGCGACCTGCAAAACGGCATGGCCGCGGAAAAGAAGCCGTGGGAAATCGGCAAGAGCTTTGATCATGCCGCGGTGCTCGGGCCGATCCATCCCGCCGCGAAGACCGGGCATTTCACCAAGGGTGCGATTTCGCTTTCCGTCAACGGCACGGTGCGACAGGATTCCAACCTCGACAAGATGATCTGGAGCGTGGCCGAGCAGATCTCAAAACTGTCCGAAGCCTTCGAGCTGAAGGCCGGCGACATCATCTATTCCGGCACGCCGGAAAATGTCGGTCCGGTGGTGAAGGGTGATGTGCTGTTGTGCAAGCTCGAGGGCCTGCCGGATATGTCGATCCGGATTACGTGAGAGGAATTACAAATTTCCAGCGTCGTCCCGGCGAACCAGCCTGTGTGAAAAGTCGCGTGAGCCAAGGAAGCGCAGAATTGTTTTCTCAATTGCCGTCTCCCAACCGAGGTTGCCAGTGCAATTGGTTTCCGTATCGATGAAACTGAGACAGATGTTCTACACGCAAATTGAACGACGGACTTTTCACACAGTCTGGAACGCCGGGACCCATAACCCCTGGCGTTGATGGTAAAAGAAGGCATCAGACGCAGTGCTGAAAACGTGAGTCCGCGCCGCCGCGATGAGCGCAATTGCGCTCACGCTGGGGTCCCGGCGTTCGCCGGGACGACGCGAAATCATCCCACCAAATCCGCATGCTCCGGATGCTTGCCCAGATAGTCGACGACAAAACCGCAGCCGGCGACCACCTTCAATCCATCGGCACGGATCAGTTGCAGCGCGCCCTGCACCAGCTCCGACGCGATGCCGCGGCCGCGCAGCGCGCGCGGCGTCTCGGTGTGGGTGATGATGACCGTCGACGGCGTCACGCGATAATTGGCAAACGCCACCCCGCCTTCGACGTCGAGTTCGAAGCGGTTTTGTGCCTTATTGTCGCGGACGTCGGTCATGTCAGCAGGCTCATTCCAAGAGGTTGGCGTATTCAGGGTGCTTTTCGATATATGGCCCCCAATCAATTCTTTAAGGAGTCGGTCAGCATGCCGCGGATCGACCAGGCTTCGCCGTCGCTGGCGCCGTTGATATCGTCGATCTTCCATTGTCCGGCATCGCGGACGAGATTGTAGCGGATGGTGTTGTCGACGGATTTGGGGCGCGGCGCGCCGCGGCCCGAGATGGTGACCGCGACCACGGCCTTGTCGGCGTCAAGTTTTTCGGGAACCACCTTGAATGACTTGACGTTCGGCTCCTGCGAATTGGTGACGGGATCGAAATCCACCGGCCCGACATCGCCCTTGGGCGTGTGGGCGTCGGCTTTCGCCCATAATTCGACCAGCGCTTTGGACAGGTATTTTGCCTTTGCCGCCTGGTTTTCGATAATGAACGCGCCGCCGCCGTCGCCCTTGCCCTTCGCCGCACGGGCGTAGATCGCATTGATGATGGCAACGGGATCATTCGGGGAGGGTGGCGCCGCGAGGACAGGGCACGAAACAGCGGCTGCAAGGCCAGTTGCGCCGGTCAAGACCAGCGCGCGTCGAGTGATCATGATTGTTGGATCCAGTTGCTGCGATGCATAGGCAAACTCAGGACTCAAAGCGAGCCTCATGAACCACGCGACGACCGTGTCGGCAACGGTGAATCGCGGCGTGCAGGCATTCCCGCGCGCCGTTTTGGCGTTGAGCCTTGCGAATGACGGCGCTCCGTCGGGTTATGCATGCTATGAACGGCGATTGTATCATGCCATCCCGGTACGTTCGCCCCGGGAGACGTTCGAGCGGCTCCCGCGACAACATAGTCTGGAGGTCATGATGGCTAATGAAAAAGGCCCCAACGTCAAGAAGAAGCAGAAGTGCAAGAATTGCGAGGGCAAAGGCCTGCTGAAGAAGGGCGACAAGGTGGTCAAATGTCAGCGCTGCGGCGGGACGGGGCTGCGCTGAGGCTGCTTTGGAGACTGCCCTGGCATCCATCACACCACAGTTGTCAACGCCAAGTGGCGCGTCCCGGAATAACAGACGCGCTCTTGGACTGACCGTGGCCCATTAACAATCGCCCGTGAATCTGCTTCAATTTTCACCGATGGCGAGGCCAGCGAACGGTCCGCAGATTGCGCGTTATTCCAAAAGGATCCATCCATGAAGCTTATACTGACCGTGCTCGGCATCCTCCTGCTCTCCATGGCCGGCATCTATTTCCTGATGCCGGCGGATCAGCTGCCGGCCTTCTTTCCAGGACACAACGATGACGTGACGCGCCTGCACACCAAGCACGGCATTGCCGCAGGTGTGGCGGGTCTGGCGCTGATCGCGGCCAGTATCTGGGTGGGGCGGAAGTGAGGGAGGAGCGCGCGCGAACCGGCATCGACGGCGCGGCAGTCGTCGACCCCGTCTCAATCCTGGAGAGCGTCAAGTGAGCGCGACCATCATCGCGAGCGCGCCGCGCGGCGGCGTGACGCCGATGTCGCGCCGCGTCATGAACCTCGCGCACCTCGTCACCCAGAATGCCCGCCGGCACGGCGACCGGGTCGGCTTGGTCTGGGGCGAGAAATCCCGGACCTGGCGCGAGATCGACGGCCTCGTCTCGGCGCTGGCGGCCGCACTTGCCGCGCGCGGCATCGGCAAGGGCGACCGCGTCCTGGTCCATTCCAAGAATTGCGACGAGATGTTCTGGTCGATGTTCGCGGCGTTCCGGCTCGGCGCGGTCTGGGTGCCCACGAATTTCAGGCTGATGCCTGACGAGGTTGCGTATCTCGCCACCGCTTCCGGCGCCAAGGCGTTTCTTTGTCACGGCGATTTTCCCGACCACGCCGCCGCGGTCAAAGCGTCGAGCCCGGCGCTGGCTTTCGTCTGGCGGATCGGCGAGGGCGCGTTCGGCGAAAAATCCGTGGCTGAGGCGATCGCGGCGCATGCGGGCAAAGGTATCGAGGAGGCCAGCGTCGAGTACGATGATCCCTGCTGGTTTTTCTTCACCTCAGGCACCACCGGGCGTTCCAAGGCGGCGGTGCTGACTCATGGCCAGATGGCCTTTGTCGTGACCAATCACCTTGCCGACCTGATGCCCGGCACGACGGAGAACGATGCGTCGCTGGTGGTCGCGCCGCTGTCGCACGGCGCCGGGATCCATCAGCTCGTGCAGACGGCGCGTGGCGTGCCGACCATCCTGCTTTCGACCGAGCGTTTCGATATCGACGAGGCGTTCCGGCTGATCGAGCGGCACCGCGTCAGCAACATTTTTACCGTGCCGACGATTTTGAAGATGATGGTCGAGCATCCGGCCGTAGACCGCACCGACCATTCATCGCTGCGCTACATCATCTATGCCGGCGCGCCGATGTACCGCGAGGACCAGAAGGCCGCGCTGAAAAAGCTCGGCAAGGTGCTGGTGCAATATTTCGGGCTGGGCGAGGTCACCGGCAATATCACCGTGCTGCCGCCTGATCTGCATGAACCCGAGGACGGACCGCATGCACGGATCGGCACCTGCGGGTTCGCACGCACCGGCATGCAGGTCTCGATCCAGGGCGATGACGGGCGGCAGTTAAAACCCCTCGAGACCGGCGAGATCTGCGTCATCGGCCCCGCCGTGTTCGCCGGCTACTACGATAACCCGGAGGCCAACGCCAAGGCGTTTCGCGATGGCTGGTTCCGCACCGGCGATCTCGGCCACATGGATGAAGAAGGTTTTGTCTATATCACCGGCCGCGCCTCCGACATGTACATATCCGGCGGATCCAACATCTATCCGCGCGAGGTGGAGGAAAAAATCCTCACCCATCCCGCGATCGGCGAGGTGGCGGTGCTCGGCGTGCCGGACCCGGTGTGGGGCGAGGTGGGCATCGCCGTCTGCGTGGCGCGTGAGGGCGCAAGTGCAGTGACCGAGCTGGAGCTCGCAACGTTCCTTGCTGCAAAAGTGCCGCGCTACAAGATGCCGAAACGCTTCTTCTTCTGGGACGCGTTGCCGAAATCCGGTTACGGCAAGGTGCCGAAGCGGCTGGTGCGCGACGAACTGGAGGCGCGCGGTCTGCTCGACGCCATCACAAAGCCGACAAGCTGACGATGCGGCACATCGTCCAGCCAGGCCCGCCCGCGCCCGAGCGCATCCAATGGGCAGAAGCACGCGGCCGCGCCTTCTCCTTCGAGCTGGAAGCCGGCCTGCCGCTGCTGGAAGCGGCGCGCCGCGGCTTTGCGGCGGGCGGATTCGCCGGGGGTGTCCTGCGCTGGACTGGCGGCGCGCTCGGCCCCTTTGCCTATGTCATGCCGGCGCTCTCAAAGACCGGCGAGAACGCGGCGTTCTACAGCGAGACCTTTCGTCCCGAAGGCATCACGCGGCTCAAGATGGCTGCGATGACCCTTGGTCAGCGCGACGGCGCTCCCTTCTTCCATTGCCACGCGTTGTGGACCGAAGCCGACGGACGCGCTGGCGGCGGTCATATCCTGCCCGAAGAAACCGTGGTCGCCGAACCCTTCGCTGTGGAAGCTTTTGGGATCGACGGCGCAGTGTTCGCGGCGGAGCCGGACCCCGAGACCAATTTCAAGCTGTTTGGACCCGTACCCTCTGCGGCTACAGCTACGGAAACCACGAGCCGCGCCTTCGCGCTGCGGCTGCGGCCGAACCGGGATTTTGGGGGCGCTCTGGAAGCCTTCTGCCGCGAGCAGGGGATTATCAGCGCAAGACTTCACGGCGGCGTCGGCTCTACCATCGGCGCCCGCTTCGCAGACGGCCGCGTCGTCGAACCTTTTGCCACGGAACTGGCGGTCCGGTCGGGCGCTATCTCGTCTGGCGCAGACGGCGCGTTGGAAGCAGAGCTGGACATCGCCCTTGTCGACTATCAAGGCGGCATCGCCGAGGGCCGGTTGTCGCGCGGCGACAATCCGGTGCTGATGACGATGGAGCTCGTGCTGGAAGTGCTTGGTGAGTCGACGAGGGCGTAGGGTGAAACCGCCCACGGCTCAACTTTCAGATTCGAATTTCAAACAGCTAGTCGGCCACGAAACCGTCATTGCGAGCGAAGCGAAGCAATCCATCTCGCGGCATAAAGAAAGAATGGATTGCTTCGCTTCGCTCGCAATGACGGGAAATCCAAACATGCATCCGCGATCTCGCGGCGCAATGCGCCCGAGTCGTGCATTTATCTCTCGCCCCCTTGAGGGCGTGGGGAATGCCGGGTGCCCGCTGCACCCGCAGCCCCCTGTGCAATGTAGAAAGCACAGGGGTAGAAGCCACAGGTACACCGGAATCACCCGG
>Ga0209701_10002673_pt1 | contig 11595 bp, 9 predicted proteins | sample CZO8metaG_4_FD_188356 | JGI IMG/M metagenome (GOLD analysis project Ga0209701, IMG submission 188356) | Vadose zone soil microbial communities from the Eel River Critical Zone Observatory, Northern California, USA - CZOApr15con2H3.8 metaG... | ecosystem: Environmental > Terrestrial > Soil >...
TGATGTGCCACGGCAGCCTCTCGCGCGCCAATTCCCTGCTGAAATGAAACTTCCTCCATTCTTCGAAGAAGACCGCCTGACCGTCGACGCCGCTCTGGAGCGGCTGCTCCCGGCCGAAACCGCACAACCGTCTTCCATTCATACCGCCATGCGTTACAGCGTTTTCGCCGGTGGAAAGCGCATCCGCCCCATCCTGTGCCTCGAGACAGCGCGAATCTTTGCCAGCGATGTCGCACCCGCGCTTCACCCCGCCTGCGCCATCGAATTTATCCACACCTACTCCTTGATTCACGACGATCTGCCGGCCCTGGACAACGATGACCTCCGCCGAGGCAAGCCAACATGTCACAAGAAATTCGGCGAAGCCATCGCCATCCTCGCAGGCGACGCACTCTTAACACTGGCGTTTGAAACCATCGGCGCGACTCCCGCCGCCGCGGAGCGCCGCGCCTCCATCCTCACCGAAGTTGCTTCTGCCGCCGGCACTGTCAATGGGATGGTCGGCGGCCAGGTCGCTGACATCGAAGCCGAGGGCAAGCCCGTCGATCCGCAAATGCTGGAGTACATTCACCGCTCGAAAACCGCGGCGCTGATCCGTGCCTCGATCACGGCTGGCGCCTTGTGCGCAGGCGCCAGTGCCGAAGATGTCGCGCGCCTGCGGCGATTCGGCGAAACCATCGGCTGGGCTTTCCAGGTCACCGACGACATTCTTGATGTCGAGGAGTCCTCCGCAGCACTTGGCAAGACCGCAGGAAAAGATATGGCCCAGCAAAAGGCGACCTATCCGGCAGTTTACGGATTGGAACGCTCTCATCAGATCGCCAACGATCTGGCAACCAATGCCATTGCTGAGCTCGCTCCCTACGCGGATCGCGCCGTACGCCTTCGCGAGATCGCCGAATTCCTCGTGCTTCGACGCGCTTGATGGTTTGATCGCCCCATGAAACCAAAGACAGCCCGCAAACGCCTCGATCTTCTTCTCGTCGAGCGAGGCTGCGCCGACTCTCCCCAGAAAGCCATGGCTATGATTCTCGCCGGTGAGGTTCAGGTGGACGGTCAACGAGTGGATAAGGCGGGAATGCCCGTCGCGGGAGACGCCCGCATTGAAATCAACAGTCGGCTGCAAAGATTTGTCAGCCGCGGCGGGCTTAAGCTGGAAGGCGCGCTGGAAGACTTTGCTGTCGAGCCGGCGGGGTGCACCTGCCTGGATATCGGCTCTTCGAACGGTGGCTTCACGGATTGCCTGGTCCAGCACGGCGCGCAGCGCGTCTACGCCGTCGATGTAAACGTCGAGCAGCTCGACTGGAAGCTGCGGCAGAATCCTCGAGTGATTCCCATCGAGCGGAATGCGCGTGAGCTGCGCGTGGAAGACCTTCCCGAAAGCGTCGACATCGTGGTGATTGATGTTTCTTTTATTTCAGTCCGGAAGGTAATCGCGCCCGCAATAGCCCTGGCAAAGCCCAGCGCCACTTTTCTCATCCTCATCAAGCCGCAATTCGAATTGCGCCGCGAGGAGATTGGCCACGGGGGAATCGTGGAAGACCAAGAACTTCACGATCAGGCGATTCGAACTGTACGCGAATGCATCGAATCCGTTGGTCTGGAATGCCTATCAGTTCGCCCGAGCCGCCTGCTGGGAGCCGAAGGCAATCAGGAATATTTTCTCCACGCAAGCAAAAAGGCCCTGGAGTAGAATCGCAGACGCACATGCGCCCCGGACAATCTTTCCAATCCATAGGCATCATTTCTCGCCCTCGCCGTTCGAATCTCGCGGTGGTTGTTCCGTCCTTGCTGAAATGGCTCGATGCGCGCGGCATCCAAACCTTCATTGACGAAGAGACGGCTAACTCTTTGCCGGGCGGTTCGAAGGGTCAGACTCGCCAGCATGTGGCGGACGCGTCGCAATTACTGCTGGTGCTGGGGGGCGACGGGACCATGCTTGCCGCCGCGCGTCTGGCCGCCCCGCGCGGGATTCCCATCCTGCCCATCAATATGGGCAGCCTGGGCTTCCTTACCAGTTTCACTCTGGAAGAGCTCCACCCGGCCCTCGATGACACACTCGAGGGTCGTTTTTCGCTGAGCGAACGCGTCATGATCCGCGTCGAGCTCGAGCGCGCTGGCAAAGTGATCGATCATCAAATCGTGTTGAACGAGGTGGTGATCAATAAAGGCGCGCTTGCCCGCATGATTGAGCTGGAACTCGCCATTGACGGCGATTTTGTCTGCCGCTACCGCGCCGACGGCCTCATCGTGGCCAGCCCCACTGGCTCTACTGCCTATTCTCTCTCCGCCGGCGGACCCATCGTGCATCCCGCCGTGGAATCCTTCGTGATCACGCCCATCTGTCCTCACACCCTGAGTGACCGCCCACTGGTAATCCGCGACTCGTCTTTCATCGAAATGAAGCTCTCCGGAGACACCGAGTCCGTTTTTCTGACCCTCGACGGACAGCGTGGTATCCCATTGCAACCAGCGGATCTTATCCGCGTCTCCCGCGCCAAAGAGCGGCTGAAGCTCATCCAGCCGCCCAAAAAACCCTACTTCGATATTTTGCGCAGCAAGCTGAAATGGGGCGAAGCGTAACAGGATGCTGAGAAACTCTCATTCGCGTCATTTCGAGGAGCCGCAGGTGACGAGGAATCTTCTTTCCCCCGGATTTTTGCAAAAAGCAGATCCCTGGCTTCGCTCGGGATGACAGTGAGAGGACTTTTCAGCAGCTTGGTGGGACTGAAATAGCAGAGGAGGACTTTTCAGCCAGAACGTCCGTTCGAAGCAAATCTCTATGAGTTTCGCGCCGGCGAATCAGCCAAAAGCGGTTCTCTTCCACGAAGACTTCAGCGGGGCGGCATCGCGCATTGTAGTTTGACGCTTGCGACATTCCGTACGCCCCGGCAACCCAAATCGCGAGCAGGTCGCCGGCTTTCACTTCCCCGAGCGGCCAATCTTTCAAGAAGCAATCGCCCGTCTCGCAAACCGGTCCGACAATGTCGACTCGTTTGCGGCCGCCGTCACTCTCTTTCCCTTCCCGCGCAATTTTGGTAATTGGGTGGATCGCCCCATAAAGCGCCGGGCGCATTAAGTCGTTCATCGCCGAGTCCACGATCACAAACGTCTTGCCCCGATTCGTTTTCGTGTAAACGACGCGCGTTAGGAGAACACCTGCCGGAGCGATAATCGAACGCCCAGGCTCCAGCAAGAGGTGCACCCCAAGTTTGCGCACCATTTGCGAAACCAGCCGCGCATACTCCGTCCGCGTCGGCGGCTTCTGGTCGGAATATCGCACCCCAAGCCCGCCCCCAAAATCCAGGTAGCGAAGATCGATTTCGGCGCGGCGCAACTCCCCGACAAATCCAGCCAGCCGCCGCAGTGCGCGGCGAAATGGCATCAGCGCCGCAATTTGTGAACCGATATGCGCGCTGATTCCCCGCCAGCGGACCCACTTCGAATCGCGATGCGCAAGGTAGAGTCGTTTCGCCTCGGACCACTCCAAGCCAAATTTGTGTTCGTGACGCCCTGTTGCAATGTGTGGATGCCCGCCGGCTTGGACATCCGGATTCACCCGGATCGCGGCCGCCGGTGGCTTGCCTCCCTGTCCCGCCAGCCGAGCTGCCTCTTCCACCAAAATATCGAGTTCCGCTTCGGATTCGGCGTTGAAAAGCAATATTCCCTTGCGTACGCCGCGCGCACCGGCTCGATAGTTCAGCGCTTCACGAATTTCGTGCCTATCCTTGCCGACTCCGGAGAAAACAACGCGATCGCCGCGCACGCCGATGCGCTGCAGTAGATGCAGCTCCCCTCCGGATACAATGTCAAAACCGCTTCCCCGCTTGGCCAGATGATTCAGGATGGACAGATTTCCGTTGGACTTTACGGCAAAACACAAAGTGTGCGGCAGCGCGCCAAGCCCCTTGTGCAGCTCCCCATAGGCGTCATCGATTGCCGTGCGGCTATAGACGTACGTTGGCGTGCCAAATTTCTGCGCCACGGAATCCAGCGGCACTCTCTCGCACACGACTTCTTCACCGCTCGCACTGCGCGTTCCGCTCTCCTTCCACCCGAAATGCGGCGTGAAAGAAGCGGGATCCACATATTTTAGTATGCGTGAAGACGAATCATTCGAATGGCTCATCGGACTTTCGCGACCACGAGGGTCCGGTCGTCGGAAAGCGCAGCGCTTTGAGCGAACCAATCCACCTCGTGCAGAATCACGTCGGCAATTTTCGCTGCGGATGCTTTATGGTGCTGTTCGATCAGTTTCATAATCCGCGTGGTGCCGAAAAACTGGCCTTCGCTGTTCATGGTCTCCGCGATTCCGTCCGAGTGAAATACAAGAATGTTTCCCGGTTCCAGCGTAACTCCCCATTCGTCGTAGGTCACATCTTCAAAAATGCCCAGCGGAAAGCCAGTCAATTCAATCTTCCCGCAGCGTCCTTCTTTGTAGAGCAGCGGTTGGGATTGCCCGGCGTTTGCCACTCGAAGCTTCTGCCGGCCTTTTTGCCACGTGGCAAAGCACGCGGTCATGAATCGCCCCTCGATGCGCCGTTCGCCCACCAACTGGTTCATTTGCTTCAACATTTCCGCGGGCTGCAGTTTTTGCGGGGCCAGACTTCGCATGATTCCGATGGCCACTGCCCCGTAGAGCGCCGCGGCAGTGCCCTTGCCGCTCACGTCTCCCAACGCAATCCCCAGTTGCTGCGGTCCATAGCGCAGAAATTCGTAGAGGTCGCCGCAAACCTCCCGCGCGGAAAGATACCGCGCCGCCATCTCTAATCCATAGTCTTCTGTCGGAACCGGCCGTAGCAGCGCCCCCTGAATTCTTTTCGCCGCCTGCAAATCCCGCTCCATCCGCGCCTCGTCGCGTGCCAGTTGCTCGTAAAGCCGCGCATTTTCCAGGGAAACCGCGAGGTTTGCCGCCAGGATCGAAAGCGTCTGCACGTGGTCCTCGGTGAAATAATTCAGTTGCGGGCTCTCCAAATCCAGCACGCCAATCACTTTCCCTTTGTGCATCATGGGAATCGCCAGTTCCGAACGCGTCTCCGGGTTCGCCATCAGGTAGCGCGGATCAACGGTCACGTCCGGAACCAGAACTGGCTCCTTCAACGTGGCTGCCGCGCCAACGATGCCTTCGCTTGCGGCCGCTCGCAGCTTTCCCTGCACGCGATGGCCATGCTTTACGTCCACACGGTGGCGGAAGATCTTTTGCTCTTCGTCGTAGAGCATGATGCTCAGGATCTGGTAATCGATCACTCGCTTGGTCTGCTCCGCAGCGCGGCGCAGAAGCTGCTCGACTTCCAGAATCGCGCTGGTTTCCCGGCTGACTTCGCTCAACAGCAAGAGCGTGTCCGCCTGCGTTCGCACCTTCTGGAACAGCCGTGCGTTCTCAATCGCCACCGCCAGCCGGCTGGCCAGCAGCGTCAGTATATTCTGCTGGTCGCGGGTAAAGTAATCGACGTGGCGGCTCTGGATATCCAGCACGCCCACGCACTTTCCCTGCATCATCAGCGGCACGGCCAGTTCGGAGCGCACGCTGTCGATCGCATTGATGTACCGCGCGTCCTTGGAAGTATCGCTGACGCGCACCGAGTGGCCCGTGGCAGCCGCGCTTCCCGTAATTCCCTGCCCCAGGGGAATCCGCAAATTATCCGCCAGCTCCCGTGGATAGCCGATGGCGAAACGGTGCCGGAGATAACTGCCATCCCCTTCGATCATCAGCACGCCAAAGATTTCATAGTCGATGTGCCGCTTGATCAAGGCCGCTGATCGCGCCAGCACCTCGTCGAGATCCAGCGAGGCGTTCACTTCCTCGCCGATTTCCGCCAATGTCGAAAGGACTTCCGCGGGTACTTCGGTGGGCACCTCCGCGTCGCGCTTCAGGGCAGTAGCTGTCGTCTGTTCATTCGTTGGATTCATGAAGTCTAAGTATTATAGCAGGGGTGACTTCAGCGGAACTTCGTTGGCAACTCTCCGGCCACGTCGCTTCACTATCTTCCAGAGCCTCGGCTCCCGTCCGCAAACGTCATATATCAAACAGAAATTGTTTAGAGCTGTTCTTGCGAGGTCTCCCCGCCGGGGGATCGCTTCGCTGATGGGGTGCGAGTGGAAGGTCCCGAGAACACGTTTCCCCATGCGGCGAATTGCCTCTCGAGCTTGAAGATAATCTGCTCGCGCGATCGTGAATCGGCCGGCCCGCCGACTTCGGTTGGTCAAGAATCGCAATTCAAGTCGCCCATTTTCGTCTGAAGCCAACACGCCATAGACCTCTTTTTGCCCGCGTCTTTGGGCACGGACAGCTGAGAAGTGGAGCTTTTGCAAGTCCGGCATCCGAAGAATATAGCTCTTGAGCATTTCTGCAAGTCACGACCACTCACGGATGGCTTGCTCAACGCGATCTTAATCTTCCGCCGATTTTTTCTTCATACCATCGCCAAGTAAGAGCACGCCAACGTACGGCAAATTCCTGTAACGCTCCGCGTAATCAAGCCCATAACCGACCACAAATTCGTTGGGAATAGAAAATCCGATGTAATCGGCGTGTACCGCCGCGATCCGCCGTTCCGGTTTGTCCAGCAGCACCGCCACGCGCAGATGCTTCGGCTTCCGCTGTTGGAACAGCCGCAGCAGGTATTGCAGCGTCATTCCCGTGTCCAGGATGTCTTCGACGACGATTACCGTTTTTCCCTCGATACTCGAGTCCAGGTCCCGCGTCAACCGCACTTGCCCCGAAGAGTGGGTCTTTTGCCCGTAGCTCGATACCGCGATGAAGTCAAAAGAGACTTCCCCCGGAATATTTCTCGCCAGGTCGGTTAGGAAAAAAACCCCGCCCTTCAAGACGCTAACTAGATGCAGTGGTTCGGCCTGAAAATCTCTCCGGATTTCCTTCGCCAGCGCCTGAATGCGTCTTTGAATCCGGCCGCCCGTAATCAACACTCTTACGCGTTCCCGCGTAGTCCTGGTGCTTTGTTGGCCGGTTTCTTGGCGCCGCGGCATCCTCTCCCTCGCACGTAGCTCCGAGACTCTAACGCACGCGCGTTCTTCGAGCAAGGCGCACTTCGGCCCACCGCTTCGCGGCAGGCTCATTGATCCCTGCAGGACCGCGTCGGCTTCGGCTTCCCCTGAGCGGAGTCGCGCGGCCTCAGCGTTTCTTCTTCTGAATGAGGCGGTCTGCAGGCTGGCAGTTCCAACCCCTTCCAGGGTTGGCCTTTGGAAAGTGCGCCGCTCTTCGCCGGGTGTTTCTGCGCATGTCGAGTACCCATCCCCCCTTCTGCGCGCCAGGCGTCTCTGTGGCGAGACTTCCACTGCCGCCATACCATTTCACGTGACGACCGTCCCGGTGCACAGTGAAGCCTTACGTCGGCTATAATCTCCCCTCCGGAGGAGCCCCCTTGCTGGAAGTCGCCAAAAGCATCCTGCTAATCCTCAGCGCGCTTTTCCCGATCGTGAATCCGCTCGGTGGCAGCCCCATCTTTTTCGCCTTGACGCAAGACTACCCGGCCTCCGCCCGCAGAATCCTCGCCCGCCGCGTGGCCGTGAACAGCTTCATCCTGCTGATCGCTTCTTTTCTGATTGGTTCGCACATTCTGAATTTCTTCGGGATTTCCATTCCGGTTGTGCAGGTCGGCGGCGGACTCATCGTCATATCCAATGGATGGGCCATGCTCAAGCGCAAGGAAGAAAGCGATCGGGGCACCGAGGTCCAGAAAAAGGTCAACTTGCAGGATATTTTCCGGAATGCGTTTTATCCGTTGACACTGCCTCTCACTGTCGGGCCGGGCTCGATTTCCATCGCCATCACTCTCGGCGCGAACGAGCCTCATCACCTGGGTCCGAACCTACTCGCAATTCTCGCCGCAGTAATCGGTTCAGCGCTTGTGGCGCTGAGCATCTATATTTGCTACGGCTTCGCGGACCGTCTCGCCGCAATCATCGGAGAAAGCGGGATGAGCATTATCCTGCGGCTCTCGTCCTTTCTTCTCGTTTGCATCGGCGTCCAGATTCTGTGGAATGGCGTACGGGCCTTGCTGCGGACTCTCCCCGCCGGTCCTTGAGGAGAGTGGAAGCGAACTCGTGGCCTGAAGCAAACCCAAGAAGATGATATTCTGAGATGGCTGATGTGAATAAGGCAGGTAATTCAAGTTCCACTCGGAAACGAGCGTGGGGTGTCCGGAATTGTGCGGAATTGCAGGATTCACAACTAAAAATTGGAGCGCGCCGCCAGAGCGAATACGCCAGGCAACAGCGACGCTCATTCATCGCGGCCCCGACCAGCGGGGCGTATTTCAATCAAGCATTTTCTCGATAGGCGCAGCACGCCTCAAAATTATCGATCTGGATTCCGGGGACCAGCCGATTCTCTCCGAAGACGGCGATTTCGGAATCGCCTTCAACGGAGAGATCTACAATCACCTCGAAATACGGACGGAACTGGAAAAACTCGGGCATCGATTCGAATCGCATTCGGACACGGAAACCGTTCTTCGCGCGTTCATGCAATGGGATAAGGAATGCCTGGTGAAGTTGCGCGGAATGTTTGCAGTCGCACTGTGGAAAAAGTCCGCGAGACGGCTTGTTCTGGCGCGCGACCGCATGGGAATCAAGCCGCTTTACATCTCACATCAGGGCGAAGATCTTTTTTTTGGCTCCGAGCTGAAAGCCATTTTTATTCATCCGGAGATCGAACGCGGGCTGAGCCTTCCCGGTCTCGATTGTTATCTCTCGCTGAACTATGTGCCGTGTCCCTGGACTCTCGTGGAAGGGATCGAAAAACTTCCGCCGGGACATTGGCTAGAGTGGGGCAACGGAAAAGTATCTTCGGATGCTTACTGGAAGTTGCCTTTCACCGAAGTGGCCAATTACACGCTGGAGACCGCAAAGGAAGAACTCGATTGCCTACTGCAGCAATCGATTCGCGAGCACATGATTTCGGATGTTCCGCTGGGAATCTGGCTCAGCGGTGGAATGGATTCGACGACCATCCTGCACTACGCGTCGAGAGCCACCGCTTCCCAGTTGAAAACATTTTCGATCTCATTCCGAGGACGAAGTTTTGATGAGACGAAATTTATTGACCGCGCGGTGCAACAGTACGGAACAGACCACGAGGTATTGGATTTAACTCCAGAGCAAGACCTGTGCGGCGCGATTGAGGAGTTTGCATACTATTCCGATGAGCCGAGCGCGGATGCCGGCTCGCTGCCCGTCTGGTTTCTCTCGAAATTGTGCAAGTCCAAGACCACGGTAGCATTGAGCGGCGAAGGCGCTGACGAGCTATTCGGCGGATACATCACCTACCGCGCGGACATGTTCGCCAGATGGGCCCGGCGGGTGCCGCGCCCCCTCCTGCGCGCGGCGCTGGCCGGAATCCATCGTTGGCCCGTTTCGGACGAGAAAATCAGCTTCGAATACAAGTTGAAGCGATTTTTGGAGGGTAGTCTGCTGGAGCCGAGCCACGCTCACGTCTATTGGAACGGAACTTTCTTGGATGAGGAAAAACAATCGCTGCTTCGGCAGCCGCTACCCTCGGCTTTTCACCATCTGTTGGCCGAAGTCGACGATCTGCCGAAAACCGGCGACGCTCTGGCGCATTTTCTGTGGTTTGATCAGAAATACTATCTGGCCGACGACATTCTGGTGAAAAGCGACCGCATGAGCATGGCTCATTCCGTCGAAGTGCGCCCGCCGTTCCTCGATCATCGCATCGTGGAGTTTGCGGCGAAGCTGCCAGCGCACCTGAAGATTCGCGGATCGCAGCAGAAACTTGTCTTGAGTGAATTGCGAAAAGACAAGCTCCCAGCCTCCATCCAGGCCGGCAAGAAAACAGGTTTTGACATTCCGGCGCATGAATGGCTCCGCGGTCCTCTGCGTTCGATGCTTATCGATTCCCTGCGGGACGGAACCGCGGAGTACGGGCAACTTTTTCGTGAGGATGGCGTTGAAAACTTTTTGACCCGGCATCTGGAAAGAAAGGCCAACGTCGGGTATCACCTGTGGGGCTTGATGATCCTCTTTCAATGGATGAAACGATGGCGAATACAAGCGACGTCAAGCTCGACGGCGCAAGCGTTCTTACAAGTAAAAGCTGGCTCATATATCTGATCGTTGCTCTGGTTGCCGGAGCGGTCTACCTGGGTTGCTGCGTTTCGCCACCGTCGCTGATGGACGACGTGGACGCGGTGCAGGGGCAGATTGCGCGGAACATGCTGATTTCTAGCGATTGGGTGTCTGCCCGCGTGGATGGCGTCCTGTACCTGGAAAAGGCGCCACTGATCTACTGGATCATCGCCATTTTCTATAAAATCTTCGGCGTTTACGACTGGGTCGCGCGCCTTCCCATCGCTCTTTCCGTCATGGCGCTCGCCTGTCTCACTGCGGCTTTTGGCGATTGGGCTTTCGGGAGGCGCGCCGCGCTCTACGCCGGCCTGTGCGTTGCCAGTTGCGTTGGACTCTTTCTATTCACACGCATATTGATTCCAGACGTGATGCTGACATTCACGATTGCCTTGGCGATGTGGGCATTTCTGCGCGCGATTGACGAAGAAGAATTGCATCCGCGGTTCTGGGCCTTTGTGCTGGCGGCAAGCTTGGGCACTGGGCTGCTGCTGAAGAGCCTAGTGGGACTTGTCTTTCCTGTCGCCGGCGCGCTGATCTATCTTCTTCTAACAAAGCAACTATTTGTCCTTCGCACCTGGCAGCGGCTCAGACCCATCAGCGGCGTCTTTGTCGCTCTCTTGATCGCAGCGCCCTGGCACATTCTGGCCACGCTTCGAAATCCGCCCTATTTTTCTCTCTCGCTTCATGGCGGACCGGGCGAGTACCACGGCTTTCTCTGGTTCTATTTCATTAACGAGCAGCTGCTTCGTTTTCTGAATTTGCGCTATCCGCGCGACTACAACACAGTGCCGCGACTGTGGTTCTGGCTGTTCCACATCGTCTGGCTTTTTCCTTGGAGCGTTTACTTCCCTGCCGTCGCGCGGCTTTCTTTCAGGCCGGTAGACCGCGCGGGCCGGGCGCGTCTGTTGGCGATCTGCTGGACCGGATTTATCCTCGTGTTCTTCACGTTTTCCACGACGCAGGAGTATTACTCGATGCCCTGCTATCCCGCCCTGGCCTTGCTGCTCGGGTCAGCGATGGCTGAGGGAGGTGATTGGATCCGCCGCGGAACTCGCGTTCTTTCCGTGGTTGCCGGCTGTGCAGGACTCGCATGCATCACGATTTTTTTTCTGGTGCGAAATGTTCCCGCGCCGGGTGATATCTCTTCCGCGCTCAGCCAGCATCCCGGCGTCTACAGCCTCTCCCTCGGCCACATGATGGACCTCACCTTTGATTCTTTTGCGTATCTTCGCCTGCCACTGGCGGTCGCGGCGATCGCCCTGCTCGGAGGCGCTGTTGCAACTTTCCGATGGGTCGAGATGCGCTCCTTCATGGCTGCAGCGCTGATGATGGTGGTCTTTTTTCATGCCGCGCGGCTGGCGATGGTCGTATTCGATCCCTTTTTGTCGTCACGGCCACTTGCCGAGACACTGTTGAAGTCCCCTGAGGGCAAACTGATCGTGGACCATAATCTCTGGGCTCTGTCTTCCATAACGTTTTATGTGGAGC
>Ga0209701_10002674_pt1 | contig 11594 bp, 7 predicted proteins | sample CZO8metaG_4_FD_188356 | JGI IMG/M metagenome (GOLD analysis project Ga0209701, IMG submission 188356) | Vadose zone soil microbial communities from the Eel River Critical Zone Observatory, Northern California, USA - CZOApr15con2H3.8 metaG... | ecosystem: Environmental > Terrestrial > Soil >...
AAATCCATCGCCAAGTGGCGCTTGCCTACCGGTCCGCGTAAAATGAAGGATTCCGCCTCTATGTCGGATCTCCGCCGTGGTCTCATCATTGTGAATACCGGGCCGGGCAAGGGAAAGACGACTGCGGCCATGGGAACTGCCCTGCGCGCGGTGGGACAGGGGATGCGCGTTCTGATGCTGCAGTTTCTGAAGGGCTCCTGGCACTACGGCGAACTGGATGCGGTGAAGGCGTTCGGCGACAAGTTTGTCCTCAAGCAGATGGGTCGGGGTTTCGTGAAAGTGGGCGCCGAGAAGCCCGACCCTGAGGACGTCCGCATGGTCGAGGAGGCCTGGGCGGAAGCGGAGAAAGCGATTCAGTCGGGCGAGTGGGACCTGGTAGTGCTCGACGAAATCAATTACGCCATCAGCTACGGCATGTTGGATCCGGCCAAAGTCGCAAAATCTTTGAAGAAGAAGCCCGAGATGGTCCACGTAATCTTGACCGGAAGAAGCGCGCATCCGACACTTGTCGAGCTTGCCGACACCGTGACCGAAATGCGCCAGGTCAAACATGCGTATGAAAAGGGCGTGATGGCGCAACGAGGAATTGAATATTAGTTCTCAGTTCTCAGATGCCGAGTACTGGGTTCTACTGAGAACTGAGAACCGGGAACTGAGAACTGCTTTTCATGACATGGTTTAAACGCCAATCCGGTGAGCTGGACACCTCGGGCGAGAAGAAAGTCCGCACTGAGGGGCTATGGGTCAAGTGTGATGAGTGCCGGCAGATCATCTGGAAAAAGGACCTGGAAGAGAACCTGAACGTTTGTCCGAAGTGCGACAAGCATTTTCGAATTGACGCGCGCACTCGCCTGGCCCAGCTCCTCGATGACGATCAGTACGAGATTTTCGACAGCAACCTGGTCTCGACCGACCCGTTGAAATTCGTTGATCTGAAAGCGTATTCCTCGCGCCTGAGGCAGGCCAAGAAAGATACAGGACTGAAGGACGCGATCATCAATGCTCACGGGAAACTGAACGGCCGGCCGGTGATCGTCAGCGCCATGGAGTACTCCTTTATCGGCGGCAGCATGGGTGCGGTGGTGGGCGAGGCCATTACGCGGGCGATCGAGAAAGCCACCGGGACGCGTACTCCGATCATCATCGTTTCCGCTTCGGGGGGCGCGCGCATGATGGAGGGCGCCGTCAGCCTGATGCAACTCGCCAAGATTTCCGCCGCACTGTCGCGTCTGGATACCGCGCGCGTCCCTTACATTTCGGTTCTGACTGACCCAACGACCGGCGGCGTGACTGCGTCGTTTGCTATGTTGGGAGATTTGAATGTCGCCGAACCGGGCGCCCTGATCGGCTTTGCCGGACCGCGGGTCATCGAGCAGACGATCCGACAGAAGCTGCCGCAAGGCTTTCAGCGCTCCGAGTTCCTGCTGGAACACGGGATGCTCGACGCCGTCGTGCACCGCAAACAAATGAAGGGCTACATCGCGCGGGCACTGGAGTTCATGGTGCAGGCAGCATAAAGCAGCGGTCAGCACTCAGCCGTCAGCTAAATCCCACATTACTGCGCCCCATCCCCACTCGGTGCGCTCCTTTGACGCTTAGGTGCGGTTTTCTGGAAACTCCTGCACCGAAAAAAGAAACTGGTAACCTAAATGCTGACCGCTGATTGCTGCCTTGTCCTACGAAACCGCACTTGCGCAGATGTACGCGTTAGGCCACGAGCTGGCTGCTACGCCGTCTCACAAGTTCGACCTGGCGCACATGCGGGTGCTGCTGGGAGCTCTCGGACATCCCGAGAAAAAGCTCGAGTGCGTGCTGATTGCCGGCACCAACGGCAAAGGCTCAATGGCGGCGACGCTGGCTTCGATCCTGCAAGTATCCGCGCTGAAGACGGGACTCTACACTTCGCCGCACCTGCTACGGATCAACGAACGCATTCGCGTGAACGGCTCGCCCATCGCCGATGACGAGTTTGCCTTGCTGCACGACGTTGTCGATCGGACCGCGGAGAGGCTGGTGGGCGAAGGCGAACTACCGTGGCATCCGAGCTTTTTCGAGATGCTGACCGCGATGGCATTCGAATATTTCGCGCGTTCCCGGCCGGATGTGGTGGTGCTGGAAGTGGGCATGGGCGGGCGTCTGGATGCGACCAACGTGGTTGACCCGCGCATCAGCGTGATTACCGACATCGCGCTCGATCATCAGAAGTATTTGGGGAACACAGTGAGCGAGATCGCGCGGGAGAAGGTGGGCATTATCCGGTCGGGCGGCATTGTCGTCACACTTCCGCAGATGCCGGACGCTAACGACATCATTGGGAATGCCATTCTGGATTTGGGGGCGCGGGCGGTTAGCGCGGTGCCGTTCGTGCCGCCGGTCTCGCCGGGAAGTGCGGAGTTCTGGGAGCACGCCAAGAAACACTTGACCGCAGAGAGCGCAGAGTTCGCAGAGAAGACATTGGGAACACCTCGGTCGCGCTATCCGCTTCAGGTGTTGGGGGAGCAGATCATGGTCGAGTCGCCGCTCATTGGGCGACACCAGTTGAGAAACATTGCTTTGGCGATTGCCGCTGCGGAGGAATTGCACAATCAGGGATTCGCGCAGATCACGGCGAACACGATCGAACGCGGCATTCGCGAGACACGCTGGCCCGGGCGTTTCCAGGTCGTTCCAGCAACAGACGGCGTGCCGGAGATTGTGTTGGACGTCGCGCACAATCCGGCAGGAGCTTGGGCGTTGCGTTCCACATTGTCAGCGGCATATGAGGACCGTCCGATCACGATGGTGTTTGGCGTGATGCGCGACAAGGCGGTGTCGGAAGTGGCCGAGATTCTGTTCCCGATTGCTGAGCAGGTGGTGCTTACTCAGGCCACCAACCCCCGTTCCGCAACGCCGGTGGAGATCCGGCAGGCGGCGTCGCGGGTCGAAATTGATACTCGCGAGGCGTCAGATGTGAAGTCGGCGCTCGCAGAAGCGGGGCGGATCGCGGGGCCGGGCGGGCTGGTAGTAGTCACCGGATCGATTTACATTGTGGGAGAAGCGATGCTTGCGCTGGGCAAGAGCATCTAAAGTAGAGACGGGGCTTGCCCCGTCTCCGATGCGTCCGGCCAGGCCGCTGCTGTCGGAGACGCGGCAAGCCGCGTCTCTACGAATCGGTCTTTATAGAACTTTGACTAAGATCAGCACTACCGCGGAGCTGGAAAAAGAGCAGGCTGAGCTGCGTCTGGCTCAGCAGCCGGGGACGACTGTCCCTAAGTGGGCTGACCAGTTCACCACAACGAGGCGCTACGGCTGGCTCAGCCGTCTGCGTTCCTACTTCATTTTCGATCCGCTGATCTGGGCTTACACGCTGGTCCTGGGGATCATTTCGCTGATTTGTTCGCTCTTTGATCGCAGCGGACGGATCCAGCACAATCTGGCCCGGCTGTGGTCGTGGCTGATCATGAAGACTATCTTTTCTCCGGTCACCGTTACAGGGCTGGAGACAGCCGACGGGGCCAGACCGCGCGTGTATGCGGTGACGCATGCTTCTGCGCTCGACATACCCATCCTCTATGTGAATCTGCCGTTCCAGTTCCGGATCATCTTCAAGAGCGAGCTGCTCTCCTATCCGTTCGTGGGATGGCATTTGAGGCGCTCGGGACAGATTTGCATTAACCAGCAAAACCCTTCCGCTTCGATCGGAGCAATCAAGTCCGCGCTCAAAAGCCTGAAGAACGGCATGCCGCTGGTGATCTTCCCGGAAGGCGGACGCAGCCCGAACGGGCAGATTCTGCCGTTCCTGCCGGGGGCATTCTTCCTGGCGATCAAGGCGCAGGCGAATATCATTCCGATCGCACTGGCGGGAACGTTTGATTTGCTGCCGATGAATACTTATCACATCAAGAGCCGTCCGCTGGAAATGCGCGTGGGCGAGCCGATTCCGACGGCGGGGCTGACGCTGCGGGATACGGAAGCAGTGTCGGCGAAGGTGCGGGCGGCGATTGAGGCGCTGCACGGCGGAGCGTCGTTGGCAGAGTAGAGATCCTTCGACTCCGCAAATCGCATCGCGTTGCGATGCGACCGGCTCCGCTCAGGATGACACTTGTTGAAAATTCCTCGCTTATCCCCTCGCCGCTGACAATTCCCTCTTCCATCCGTCATAATCTTTGGTTCGCCGGAGGTGTCATGAAGGCACTAGGTCTTTTACTCTTATTCCTTGCTATGAACGCATACGCCCAAACCGCCCCGCCCACCGTTGCCGAAGCCCAGGAGTTCATGAACAAGGCCGAGGCTCAGTTCGCCGACCTGATTGTCAAAGTCAACCGCGCCACCTGGGTGCAGGAGAACTTCATCACCGATGACACTGAGGCGATGGCAGCCGATGCGATCGATCAGATCACCGCAGTCACCACCGAACTGGTCGAACAGAGCCGGCGTTTCGACGGGCTCAAGATGCCGCCTGACTTGACGCGGAAATTCATGCTACTGAAGTTGTCGCTGACGGCGCCAGCCCCCAGGGATCCCGCGCTGCGCAAAGAGATGACGACGATTGGCGTTTCGCTCGACTCCGATTATGGCAAGGGCAAGTATTGCCGCAAGAATGGCGAGTGCCTGGACATCACGGCGATCGAGAAGATCATGGCCAGCAGTCGCAATCCGGAAGAGCTAAAAGAGTTATGGATGGGCTGGCACTCGATTTCTCCGCCGATGCGCCCGCGTTACTCGCGCTTTATCGAGCTCTCGAACCAGGGTGCCCGGGAGATGGGTTTCAAGGACGTAGGCGCGCTGTGGCGCGGCGGGTACGACATGACGCCCGACGAATTTTCGTCCGACCTGGAACGGCTGTGGAACCAGGTCCGTCCGCTGTACTTGGCACTGCATACATTTGTGCGGGCGAAGCTGGTGGAGAAGTATGGGCCAAGCGTGGTCTCGCCGGACGGGCCGATTCCCGCGCATCTGCTCGGCAACATCTGGGCGCAGGAGTGGGGAAATGTTTATGACGTGCTTGGCGTGAAAGAAGACAAGGGCGGAGTCAACGTCACCGAACTCCTGAAGAAGAAAAACCTCGATGCCAAGGGCATGGTGAAGTATGGCGAGGGCTTCTTTACTTCGCTCGGGTTTGAGAAACTTCCGCCGACATTTTGGGAGCGGTCGCTGTTCACGAAGCCGGCTGATCGCGATGTCGTTTGCCACGCCAGCGCGTGGGACATTGACAACAAGGACGACCTGCGGATCAAGATGTGCATCCAGGTTCGCGGCGAAGACTTCGTTACCATTCACCACGAACTGGGACACAACTTCTATCAGCGCGCCTACAAGAATCAGCCGCCTCTGTTCCAGAACGGCGCCAATGACGGCTTCCATGAGGCGATCGGCGATGCGATTGCATTGGCGATCACGCCGGAGTATTTGCACAAGGTCGGCCTACTGGAAAACCTTCCGCAGGGGACGAATGACGTTCCAGAGCTTCTGAAGCAGGCGCTCGACCGCGTGGCCTTCCTGCCGTTCGGGCTGCTGATTGACCAGTGGCGGTGGAAAGTGTTCTCGGGCGAAATCAAGCCTGCCGACTACAACAAGGCATGGTGGGAACTGCGGCTGAAGTATCAGGGCGTTGCGCCTCCGGTGGCGCGGAGCGAAGCGGATTTCGATCCGGGAGCGAAGTATCACGTGGCGTCGAACACTCCCTACACACGCTATTTCCTGGCGCACATTCTGGAATTTCAGTTCTACCGCGCTTTGTGCCGCGAGTCGGGATACAAGGGTCCGCTGCATAAGTGCACGTTCTACGGATCGAAAGAGGCTGGTGCAAAGTTCAACAAGATGCTCGCAATGGGTCAGAGCAAGCCCTGGCCGGATGCGCTGGAGGCGTTGACCGGCGAGCGGCAGACCGATGGTGGCGCTCTGCTTGAGTATTTCGCTCCGCTTAAGCAGTGGCTGGATGGGCAGAATAAGGGGAAGAAGGTGGGCTGGTAGAAGGCCGAGACTACGCGAGGATGCTAGTCCGCGGGGCTTGCCAGAACTGGACCGCCCTGACGGACCACAACCCGGGGACTCTGATACACAATGCCGTCTTTTAGAAGCGTCGCTGGCAGCTTGATCCCGAACGTGTGGGTGCGGCCTCCCCGTCCTTCGGCCGCCCGACTGCCTTCATACTTCCAGTCTTCCTCGCGCAAAAAGACGATGTCAACACGCCAAATAGCGGCGATCTTGCCCGGCTTGAGGCGCCTCGTTTGATCGACGGCATAACGCCAAACGATGTACCACCCAGGGTGATTGTAGTGAGATTGCAGCGCCCAAGGGCGGGTTGATCCTTTTGATTCCAGTGCGTGTTCTGGCGAGGGATTCAATCGTCCCCGTAATGAGAGGTCCGGGAAGCGTTGCTGCGCGACATCTGGATGTTTGTGTTTCTTGTATGGGCTTAACGCATGGAGGGCCTGGATCCCCAGGATGCCGACGATTCCGCTGAACACATTTGCTTGCTCGAAATAGATGTCGATCAGTTCGGAAGCCCTGCCCTCAACGTGTTCGATGGCCTCGCGAATGTGTGTGATCTTCAGTTCAGGGGGCATCTTAACTGACCGATCAAAACCGTCTGCTTGCGGAGGCATCTGGGCAGAAAGTTGTCATGGTTCCATCGGTAGTGCAAGGCTTTGCTGCAATTCCAGACTGGTGTTCGAACCTATTTTGCCACTAGCTCTTCCGTTCCCCGGCAAGGCGGCTAACGCGGGGATGCCTTCGCGCGCCATCTTGAAGAATTGCGAGTCCGATTCGATGCCGACACTTTCGTAGCCGACTGAAATAGCAGCGGCAATTGTCGAACCGCCGCCCATGAAGGGATCCAGGACCACTCCCGCACCGAGAGGCAGGCTGGCACGGACAATCTGACGCATGAAAGATTGCGGCTTCAGCGAGGGGTGAGGAGAAATGGCGCGCTCTTCTGGGCGGGTGGGGGCGGAGGGAATTACATCAGAGAAGGGGAGTTCACTTGAAACACGTCGCAAACCTCCCGTTTTCCATTTGCGCAGGTTGTCTTGAACTCGTCCTTCACACGGCTTCCGGAACAGGCCCCACGGCTCCCATGAAGAGCGCGGCATAACTGTAACGTCTGCAAATTCGCGGTGGGCATTCTTGGGGCGATCGCCGCCCCTTAGTGTTTGCACCAGCCGAATCACCTCACCTCTCTTTTCAAAACCCGCTGCCAAGAGTGGCCCGTAGACCAGGTGCGAAAGCAAGGGGTTGGTTGCGATGAAAACGTGCGCACCCGGAACGAGAATGCGGAAGGCTCGGCGGGCAAAGTCAGAAAAGAAATGCCGCAGCCGAGAGTGATCGTCTTCGGTCAGGACGGTGAAACGGGGTAGGGGGCTGCGGACGCAACCGTCAAATGCAGGAGGAATTCTCCACACACCTCCCTTTCCACGGCGCAGCTTTCGCTTCTCTTCGGAATTGTATTCTTTTAGACCATAGGGGGGATCGGTGACGATTGCATGAATTGAGCTGGCTGACTGCTGATCCATCCACACGAAACAATCGTCCAGGTATAGGGAATACCGAACGCCATTGAGACGGGAAGTTACTGGTTTCTGGTCAACCGCTGCTGACGGAGTCATCTTTAGCATTAAGTACCACGAACGGCGGTGGATTTGTACAACCGTTTGGAGTAGCTGTGCAAACGTTGTGTTGGATATGCTTCGCGCGCCCTACGTTTGACCCTCCTTCTCTCACTCCTTTAAACTCAAAAGATTCAGTGAAATACAAGGCCTGATCTATCTATGTCCGAGACCATTCAAATCAAACTTCCTGACGGGAGCACCAAGGAAGTTCCCAAGGGTACTACCGCGCTCGATGTTGCCAAGTCCATCAGCCCGCGGTTGGCAGATGCGGCGCTGGCGGCGAAGACCAATGGCGATCTGATCGACCTCACCCGTCCGCTCGAAAAAGACACGGATCTCCGTCTGCTCACGGATCGTGATCCCGAGGCGCTGGAAGTTTATCGGCATTCGTCGGCGCATTTGCTGGCAGCGGCGGTGTTGGAACTTTTCCCGGAGACCAAGCTTGGGCACGGGCCGTCGACTGAGAGCGGATTCTTCTACGACTTTTACCGTCCCACTCCGTTTACGCCGGAGGATCTGGAGAAGATCGAGAAGAAAATGCAGGAACTCGTTCAGCAGAACATCCCTTATGCGCGGGAATTTCTTCCTCGACAGGAAGGACTGGAGAAGTTCAAGGGTGAAGGCGACTTCATGAAGTGCCACTTCATCGAGCAGTTCACCAAGCCCGATGAAAAGATTTCGATTTACAAGACCGGGAAATTTCTCGACTTCTGCCGCGGGCCGCACATTCCTTCGACTGGCAAGATCAAGGCATTCAAGCTGCTGAATATCGCCGGGGCTTACTGGCTGGGGGACGAGAAGAATCCGCAGCTGCAGCGCATTTATGGGACTTCGTTTTTTTCGAAGAAGGACCTTGACGATTACTTGAGCAAGATCGAGGAGGCCAAGAAGCGCGATCATCGCGTGTTGGGCCAGCAGCTTGACTTGTTCTCGATCCAGGATCTCGCCGGGCCGGGGCTGATTTTCTGGCATCCGAAGGGCGGGATCATCCGCAAAGAGATGGAAGACTGGATGCGCGATGAGTACTTGCGCCGCGGATATTCGCTCGTTTACACGCCACACGTGGCACGGCGTCAGCTCTTCCATACTTCGGGGCACGAAGGCTACTACTCGCAAAACATGTTCGACGCCATGGAGCTCGACGACGCCGAGTATCGACTGAAGCCGATGAATTGCCCGGGGCACATCCTGATTTACAAAGACTCGCTGAAGTCATATCGCGATCTGCCGGTGCGGTTTGGCGAACTGGGCACGGTTTATCGCTACGAGCGCTCGGGCGTGATGCATGGACTGCTGCGCGTCCGCGGCTTTACTCAGGACGATGCGCACATCTTCTGCACTCCGGAGCAGATCGAGAACGAAATTGTTGGCTGCATGGAGTTCGCGCTCGCCGTCTTGAAAGCCTACGGTTTTGATAATTACGAAACCGAGCTTTCCACCTGGGATCCGAAAGATAAGAAGAGCTTCCTCGGCACGGAAGAGCAGTGGAACTTGGCCAATCACTCGCTCGAAAGCGCGCTCAAACGGCTGAATATCCCGTACAAGACCATGCCCGGCGAAGCGGCATTCTACGGCCCCAAGATCGACGTCAAGCTGGTGGACGCCATTGGACGGCCGTGGCAGCTCTGTACCGTTCAGTTCGACTTCAACCTGCCGCAGCGGTTTCAGCTGGAATACGTCGCTGAAGATGGCACGCGCAAGCAGCCAGTGATGGTGCATCGCGCTTTGTATGGATCAGTCGAGCGCTTCTTCGGCGTGCTGATCGAGCACTACGCAGGCGCGTTCCCGGTGTGGTTGTCGCCGGTGCAGGTGGCGATGATCCCGATCGCGGAGCGACATGTCGCATACGCCGAACAAGTCGCTTCGCGGCTGCGGACGGCGGGCGTGCGCGTCGAGGTCGATGCCCGCAACGAGAAAATGAATGCCAAGATTCGCGAACATGCGATGCAGAAGGTGCCATTCCTGCTGGTGGTGGGGGACAAGGAAGCGGATGCTAACAAGGTCAACGTCCGCAGCCGGGGCAAAGAGAAGACTGAGGACATGGGGACGGCGGAGTTTGTGGAGAAGATTCGGACACTGATTGCGGAGAAAAGTCCGGGGCTGTAGCAGTTCGGATCACAGGTTTTTGCATGTCAAACGCAGTGAGGTTTCTCGGTCCGCTTGTGGTCGCTTTTGTGGCTGGCGCAGCTGGAGCCCTCATCGTTGCGATCTTCGGACCCTTGCTGTTTCCTCTGTCACTTTCTGACGCCGGTGCATCCGAAAATACTGTTGTTGATTTGGTGCTGATCGCTTTCCTGGTTTTCGCGGCTTGCGGATTCGTGCTATGTCGGAGATTGATCAGCCGCCTCACCGATAGGGAAGAAAGTCAGACCGGCCACCGATTGCTACCATAAGCCTAGTGTGTGAAGCTTTCGTACCGGTGAGCGTTCGCCTTCCTTGAGCCCTCCAAAATCCCTGTGTTAGCATCAGTGTTTTCGCAGGTGGTGTTGGGCTGGCCTGTACCTGTCCTGATTCTCATTCCGGGCCCTCGCAAATCTCCCGCAAGCCTGCCGAAGGAGACAACCGGTGAAAGTCTACGATGCAGCCAATCTCCGCAACCTTGCCTTGATCGGGCATGGGCATGCCGGCAAGACTTCGCTGGTATCCGCCATGCTTTTTACGGCCGGCGCCACGCCGCGCTTCGGCCACGTGGACGACGGCACTGCCACCACCGATTACGACGAGGAAGAAATTGCCCGCAAGATGTCGGTTTCGACCGGCCTGGCTGCGGTCGAATGGGGCAAGACCAAGCTCAATCTGCTGGATACGCCCGGGTTCAACATGTTCGTCCACGAGGCCAAGATGGTGCTGCCGGTCGTGGATGCGGCGCTGGTCGTCGTCGACGGCGTGGCGGGCGTGGAAGTTGTCACGCAGCGGGTTTGGGGATACTGCGACGAAATCAATCTGCCGCGGATGATCGTGGTCAGCCGCATGGACCGGGAGCGGGCCGACGCCAACCGCGTGCTGGAATCGCTCACCAATGCTTTTGGTCGTGCCGTTACGCCGCTGCAGCTTCCGATCGGAAGCGAGAAAAATCTCTCTGGCATTGTGGATCTGGTCCGCATGAAGGCTTACACCTACGAAATGGGTGGCAACGGCAAAGGGAAGGAAGGGCCGATCCCGGCGAACATGGCAGATGTAGCCAAGGAAGCGCACGAGAAGCTGGTGGAGCTGATTGCCGAAGGCAAAGACGAACTGATGGAAGAGTACTTCGAAAAGGGCACGATCCCGGAAGAGGATCTGGTGCCGGCTTTGCATGAGGCCATCCGCGAGGACAAACTCTTTCCCGTGCTGTTTACATCGGGCCTGGGCAACATCGGGGTTGATGAGTTGATGGACTTCATCGTGGACTACACGCCCGCCGCCAGCGAGCACCACGTCGTTACCGGGCAGCCCGCCGGCGGGAATGGCGAGCCGGCTATCCGAAAGATGACCGACACCGAACCGGCGTCGGTGTATGTGTTCAAGACGATTTCCGACGCGTTCGCCGGACGCATTTCTTACTTCAAGGTTTTCTCCGGCGTGTTGAAGAACGACGCGACGCTGCAGAACTTCAGCCGCAACACGGCTGAGAAGTTTGCCCACATCTCGGTGATGCAGGGCAAGCAGGCGATCCCGATCCCGGAGCTGCATGCCGGCGACATCGGCGCGGTGGCGAAGTTGCGCGAGACGCTGACTGGTGACACTTTGGGCGATAAGACAGCTCCGATCCAGTATCCGCACGTGCAGCTGCCCGAACCGGCTATCACCTTCGCCATCGAACCCAAGAGCCGCGCCGACGAAGACAAGCTGGGCGCCGGACTTCACAAGCTGATGGAAGAAGATGCAATGCTGCGCTTCTTCCGCGATCCGCAGACGAAAGAATTTCTAATCGCTGGCACTGGCCAGCAGCACATCGAGGTCGTGGTCTCAAAAATGAAGAGGCGTTACCACGCGGAAGTTGTGCTGAAGGCGCCCAAGGTGCCG
>Ga0209701_10002675_pt1 | contig 11594 bp, 6 predicted proteins | sample CZO8metaG_4_FD_188356 | JGI IMG/M metagenome (GOLD analysis project Ga0209701, IMG submission 188356) | Vadose zone soil microbial communities from the Eel River Critical Zone Observatory, Northern California, USA - CZOApr15con2H3.8 metaG... | ecosystem: Environmental > Terrestrial > Soil >...
CGGATCGTATTCCACGTTGATTTCTTCGAACACCGGCACGAAATTGATGTCCTGTAGCGGCTCCTCGTGATCTTTCATGTACTTGTATGATTTGGTGGAACCCTCGTGATCATTAAAAGTCACGCACGGTGACACAATGTCAAGCATGACTGTGCCGTTGTGAGCGATGGCAGCCTTCAACATGCTATGGAGTTGCCGCTTGTCACCCGAAAACGAACGTCCCACAAACGTTGCGCCCAATTGAATTGCCAGGGCACAGGTGTCAATGGGGGGCAAATCGTTGATCACACCTGTCTTCAGCTTCGAGCCAACGTCCGCTGTCGCCGAGAATTGACCTTTGGTGAGGCCGTAAACTCCGTTGTCCTCGATGATGTAAATGATCGGCAGATTTCGCCGCATCAGGTGCACGAACTGTCCAACGCCGATGGAGGCGGTGTCACCATCGCCGCTGACGCCCAAGGCGATCAGATTGCGATTAGCCAGCATGGCGCCGGTCGCGACCGAGGGCATGCGTCCATGCACAGCGTTGAAGCTGTGGGAACGGCTCATGAAATATGCCGGGGCCTTGGAGGAGCAACCGATACCGCTGGGCTTTATGACACGCTCGGGCGACACTCCCCTTTCGTACATGGCATCAATGATGCGTTCGGAGATCGCATTGTGTCCGCAACCCGCGCACAGCGTGGTCTTGCCACCCTTATATTCCGCGATCGACAGCCCGATTCGGTTAGTCTTCGGGCTGGGCGTACTGGTCGGAGTTGTGGCCATGCTACTTGCCCTCCATCATGATGATCTCGTCGGTTACGGACCGCGCATCGAGCGGCAGTCCCGTAATGTGCGCGATGCTGTGCAGTCGCGCGATCAGTTCCGGCTTCACGTCGAGCTTGAGCAGGCTGAGCATTTGCGCGTCCCGGTTCTGTTCGACGACGTAAATGCGTTCGTGCTGGTCGATGAACTCATGCACTTCGCGGGTGAACGGATACGCCCGCAGCCGCAGGTAATCGGTCTCAATGCCGTACTCGTCCCGGAGTTGATCGCGGCTTTCCGTGATTCCCCAGTGCGAGGTACCATAGCCGATGATGCCGATTTTCGCATTATTCCCTTTGGTGATCTCGGGCCGGGGAACGAACGACCGCGCGTTTTCAAACTTGCGGTTCAGCCGTTCCATGTTCTTCTCGAAATCGTCGGCACGCTCGCTGTATTGAGCTTTCTCGTTATGCCCGCTGCCGCGCGCGAAATAGGCGGCTGCGGGATGCGACGTCCCCGGCAGTGTGCGGTAGCCGATGCCGTCCCCGTCAATATCCCTGTAGCGCGCGAACCCGCCCAGTCGGTCGAGATCTGCCTTGCCCAGCACCTTGCCGCGATTGATCGGCGTAGTGGGATATTCGAAGGGATCGGACATCCAGTTGTTCATGCCGAGATCGAGGTCCGACATCACAAACACCAGCGTCTGAAACTGCTCTGCCAGATTGAAGGCCTCGGGCGCCATACTGAAGCACTCCGCAACGGAACATGGAATCAGCATGATGTGCTTGGTGTCGCCATGCGATAGAAAGGCGGTCGAGAGAATATCGCCTTGCGAAGTGCGCGTCGGCAGGCCAGTCGATGGCCCCACGCGCTGGATGTCCCATATAACTCCAGGAACCTCCACGTAGTAGGCGAGGCCGGCGAACTCGGACATCAACGAGATCCCCGGACCAGCCGTCGCCGTCATCGAGCGCGCGCCTGCCCATCCCGCGCCAATCACCATCCCAATCGCCGCCAGCTCGTCTTCCGCCTGCACAATGGCGAATGTCGCTCTACCGTCGGGGCCGATGCGGTATTCCTTCATGTACTCGATCATGGTCTCGACCAATGAGGACGAGGGCGTAATCGGATACCACGTGACCACGGTGCATCCGGCAAACATGCAGCCGAGCGCGGCGGCGGAGTTGCCGTCGATGATGATCTTGCCTGCGGTCTTGTCCATGCGCTCAACGTGGTAGACGTCGCCCTTTTTCAAGCTAGCCTTGGCATAGTCGAAACCCGCTTGCGCTGCCCCCAGATTTAGATTCGCCGCTTTCACTTTCTTGGCGAACTGCTTGCGGATGGCCTTCCCTAGCTCGGCCATATCAATCTCGAGCAGCTTGGCCACGACACCCACATAGATCATGTTCTTGACCAGCTTGCGCAATTTGGCCTCGGGACAAACGGGTGCCACCAGCTTGTCATACGGAACGGAATAAAACACCAGGTCGTTGCGCAAACTGCGCAGATTCAGCGGTTCGTCGTAAAGCACAGCAGCGCCCGGCGCAAGCGATATGACATCTTCCCGAGCCGTTTCCGCGTTCATGGCTACCAGGAAATCGATCTCCTTCTTGCGCGCAATGTAACCGTCTTTGTTGGCGCGGATGGTGTACCAGGTGGGCAGTCCCGCAATGTTCGAGGGAAAGAGGTTTTTACCGGAAACCGGTACACCCATCTGAAAAATACTGCGTAGCAGGACAGTATTGGAGCTCTGCGAGCCTGAACCGTTGACCGTCGCGACCTGAATACTCATGTCGTTGACGATGCGCTTCTGCTCCAGTTGCCCAGTAGCATCATGCAGCGCGACATCCGTAGTGGCCATTCCAATTCCTTCCTTACAGGGGAGCAGGCATCGCCTGCTCGAGCTTCTTTGATATGGCGGAGTTAAATATTAATTATACGGTACCGACTGGCAGCACGGACAGAAGCGGAAGGCCATGTCCCAAGCCGGATGTACCTGGTTTGGAACTAAGTTTTGAATCAGGCTTCCACACGGAAGCACTGCGCCATGTTGCGGAATTTATTGTATCGTGATGCGACCAATTCGGGCACGGGGATTTTCTTCAGCTCGGCGTAGTGCCTTTGCAGCGCGGCATCGAGGAGCGTGGCCGAGGCCTCGTGGTCGGTGTGTGTTCCGCCTTCTGGTTCTGCCACCACGCCATCAATGCAGCCGAGATCGCCTAAGTCCTTGGCAGTGATCTTCAGCGCCTGGGCGGCCAAGTCCTTCTTCATCGCGTCACGCCACATGATCGAGGCACAGCCTTCGGGCGAGATCACCGAATAGATCGCATTCTCCATCATCAGCACGCGATCCGCGACGGCAATGGCAAGCGCGCCTCCGCTGCCGCCTTCCCCGGTAATCACCGTGATAATGGGAATTTCCAAACGGGCCATCTCCCTTAGATTACGAGCAATGGCTTCGGCCTGACCGCGCTCTTCGGCGCCCAGCCCAGGATATGCCCCAGGAGTATCTACAAACGTGAACACGGGACGGCGAAACTTTGCCGCCATTTGCATCGCCCGCAACGCCTTGCGGTATCCCTCCGGATTGGGCATGCCGAAATTGCGGTAAACCTTCTGCTTGGTGTCGCGTGCCTTCTGATGTCCAATGACCATCACGTCCTCGCCGTGAAAACGCGCCATGCCACAAACAATGGCGGGATCATCGGCGAATCCCCGGTCGCCGTGGATTTCACTCCAGTCGGTGAAGATGCGCTCCACATAATCCAGCGTGTAAGGACGCTGTGGGTGTCGGGCCAACTCAGTCTTTTCCCACGCGCTCAGGTGGGTAGACACTTCCCGCCGCAGGGCATCGACGCGTCGATGAAGCTGCTGAATTTCGCGGCGAGTCTCCTCATCCTGCCCTGCCGCCGATTCAAGATGGGCAATCTGCTGCTCGATCTTTTTTAGTTCCTGTTGCGCTCTCAATCCTGATTCCATTTTGCTGGCATCACGATTCCTTGCGGTCCAATGTGTCTCCACCATAGACAGAAGGAAGTCAGCGCCGACCACCATTTGCCTGCCATTGGCTCCTGCTGCGGCAGCCGCCCCTCCGACGCTCACGCTCCTGCTCCTTGAAGGCTTCATGCGACTCAGATTTCAGTTAATGATGCGCACGCTGCCTCTACCGCAGAGTTGTTCCACGCGCGCAATAAAGGTATGGTCTGGTTGGACATTATAGCCTCCCGCTTCCATGACCACCATGAAATCACCCTGCCGCTCCACATCGAACAACACTTTGGCCTCGCCCTTGCGCTCGGTGAACAGCGTATGCAGGGCATCGACGGTAGACTCGGTTGCGCTCTCCAATGGAATCCGAATACGCAGGGAACGCGGAAGCGGCGGCTTGGCTTCTTCGAGGGGGGTAATCTCACTGACCGTGAGCTTGGGATTGGCACCTTCTTCAATTCGCACGCCTCCGCGAATAAGCACCGGCACTTCAAGCCTCACCTTGTCTTGCAAGCGCTTGTACGCTTCCGGGAAAACGAGCATCTCGATTGAACCGGACATATCCTCGAGCGTGCCCTGCGCATAAAAGTCGCCTCGCTTGGATTTGAGCACGCGCGCAGTGGTAATGATTCCGCCCGCGCAAATCTCATCCTTCCCAGTGGTGGACTTCATCCCTGCCATGTCCTCCGTGGAAAGCGCGTGGAAATCCGTTAGCTTATCCCGGTATCTTTCCAGTGGATGACCGGTGATGAAGAAGCCGAGGATTTCCTTTTCTGCAGCCAGCCGCGTGTGCTCGTCCCAGTCGGGCACATTAGGAAGCTCATCGTTCCGGTTCTGCGTTTCTTCCTCCTGGAACACTCCGAACAATCCATGCTGGCCCGATTCGACGTCGCGCTGTACTTTCTGCGCGCGTTCAATGGCGCGGTCGATCACCGTCATCAGTTGCGCGCGGCGGCCGAGGGAATCCATGGCGCCACTCTTGATCAGCGATTCGAGGACACGCTTGTTCAGCAGCCGCAAGTCGACCTCTTCGCAGAACTCAAAAATGGAGCGATAACACCTCAATTCCCTACGACCAGCGATGATCGAGTCGATGGCGTTATGGCCCACGTTCCTGACCGCGGCCAAACCGAAGCGAATGGCGCTGCCGTGAGGCGTGAAGTTCGCGTCACTGACATTGATATCTGGTGGTTCAACTCCGATTCCCGTTTCGCGGCACTCGTTGATGTACTTCACGACATCGTCGGTGTTGCCCGTAACCGAGGTTAGCAGCGCAGCCATGAATTCAACCGGATAATGGGTTTTTAGGTACGCCGTGTGATACGCCAGAAGTGCGTACGCCGCGGAGTGCGATTTGTTGAATCCGTATCCGGCAAACTGCGCCATAAGGTCGAAGATCTTCTCAATCTTCTTCTGGGGAAAACCGCGCTGCACAGCACCCTCGACGAAACGCTCGCGCTGCTTGGCCATTTCCTCAGGCTTCTTCTTACCCATGGCGCGGCGCAGCAGGTCGGCTTCACCGAGAGAATAGCCGGCCATCCGGTTGGCAATTTGCATCACTTGTTCCTGATAGACGATGACACCGAGCGTTTCTTCCAGAATTTCCTTTAGTTCAGGCAATTCGTACTCGATTTTCTTGCGGCCGTGCTTGCGATCGATGAAGTCGTCGATCATGCCACCCTGGATTGGGCCGGGCCGATAGAGCGCGTTCAATGCGGTGAGATCTTCGATGGAATTCGGCTGGTACCGCCGCAGCACGTCGCGCATGCCGTGCGATTCAAACTGGAACACGCCGGACGTCAGTCCCTTATGAAAGACTTTTTCGTAGGTCTCTTGATCCTCGAGCGCAATACCCTCAAGCTTGATTTTCTCGCCGCGAGTTTGCGCGATTAGTTTGAGCGTGTCATCCAGAATCGTGAGGGTTGTGAGCCCGAGGAAATCCATCTTCAGCAGGCCCAACTTCTCAATCGCGAGCATGTCGAAAGCGGTAACAATTTCGTCGTTCTTGGTCTTATGTAGTGGGACTAAATCTGTCAGGGGCCGCGGCGCGATGACCACGCCCGCCGCGTGTACTCCCGCGTTGCGCACCAGACCCTCTAATTTCTTCGCTGTGTCGATGAGCTGCCGGATTTGTGAATCTTTCTCATACGCCTCCTGCAATTGAGGAGAGTCGTGGACAGCCTGCTCGAGCTTGATATTGAGCTGGTTGGGGACCATCTTCGCGATGCGATCCACGTCGCTGTAGGGCATGTCCATGGCACGGCCGACGTCCTTGATTGCCGCCCTGGCGGCCATGCTGCCGAAGGTGATGATCTGCGCCACGTTTTCCCGCCCGTACTTACGCGTCACGTAATCGATTACTTCGCCACGACGATTCATACAGAAGTCAATGTCGATGTCAGGCATAGAGACGCGTTCAGGATTGAGAAATCGTTCGAAGATCAGCTCGTGCTGTAGCGGATCGAGATCGGTGATGCCCAGGGAATGAGAGACGAGCGAACCGGCTGCCGATCCGCGGCCTGGTCCTACGGGAATATTGTGTTCTTTCGCATAGCGAATAAAATCCCAAACAATGAGAAAGTACCCTGAAAAATTCATCTGCTGGATGATGGCCAGCTCGCGCGCGAGCCGCTGCTCATATTCCGCAATGCTGTGCTTCAGGCGACCCGTCAGCTCCAGTTCCCGCAGCAACTCCAGGCGGCGTGCAAACCCTTCACGGGTGACATGCTGGAAGTAAGTGTCGAGCGTAAATCCGGGCGGCACATCGAAATGGGGGAACGGATTGCTGATTTTTTCCAACCGCATATTGCAGCGTTCGGCGATCGCCAGCGTACGGGAGAGCACATCAGGCGCATCTTTGAAGACCCGTGCCATCTCTTCGTGGCTCTTTACGTAGAACTGTGTGCCATCGAACTTCATGCGATTGGTGTCCTGAATGGACTTGCCAGTCTGAATGCAGATCATCACGTCCTGCGCATGCGCGTCGTTCTCGCAGAGATAATGGCTATCGTTAGTCGCCACCAGGGGCAGGCCGAGATCTTTTTCGAGGCGGAACAGATCGGGATGAATGCGGTGCTCCATCTCCAGGCCTTGGTCCTGTATTTCGAGATAGAAGTTCTCTTTTCCGAAGATATCGCGATAGGAACCGGCGGCCTGGCTTGCGGCCTCATAATTCCCTTCCATCAAACGTTCGGCCACCTCGCCCTTCAAACAACCCGAAAGCCCTATCAGTCCTCGCGAGTGCTCCGCCAAAAACTTCTTACTCACCCGAGGCTTGTAATAAAAGCCATGCAACGATGCTTCGGATGTAATCTTGATCAGGTTCCGGTAGCCCTCTTCGTTTTCAGCCAGCACCAAGAGGTGGTTGTATGTATCTCCGTCAGGAGGCGTGCGCTCGATATTGTGATCTTGTTTCTTACAGATGTAGAGCTCACAACCGACTATGGGTTTGACGCCAACTTTGTGCGCGGCATTCACGAAATTCACCGCACCGAAAATATTGCCGTGGTCGGTCATGGCGACGGCGGGCATGCCGAGCTCTTTGACACACTGCACGAGCTTCTCCACGTCGCAGGCGCCGTCGAGCATCGAGTAGTCGGTGTGCAGGTGCAGGTGGACGAATTGGGACATGATCAGGTCTGTTGGATTTCCGGTGCTTTCATTCTAACGGGTGTAGGGCTGGGCGCAACGCCGCAAATTGGTGCACTACACTTTCGATACTGATGCCTTGCCGTGGATCAATAACACCGCCGGTGTGAGTTAGCGCGCCGGAACCCGGAACTCCACACCGCGTTCGTCATTCAATTTGGTCGTTGCCGGAACATCAAGTTCCGGCAGTGGAACTCTTTTCGCCCGCTGCTCACTGAAGATCCAGAGCGTCTGACCGATGATGGCGTAGTTCTGCACTTCCTGAGTGCGCTTATCACGGAAGACTAGCACTGTCGATCGCTGTGGTTCGGTGCCGGTGTGCGCCTGTAGTGAGGGCTGAGCTTGCGGAGGCGCCGCTTGACGTCTCTCCTGTTCTTCTTGCAGGCGCTCGACCTCTCCGCTCAATCGATCAATCTCGCGTGCCATTTCGCGCTGTTGGTCGTAGGCAGCAGCAGCATCGTAGGAGGGATAAGCTTCGGTCACGATGGGGTAGGAGGAGGCTGGGTAGTAAGGATAGCCGTACCAGGAGGGGTAGAAAAATCCCCCGGCAAAGAAGACGCGGCGGTGGAACAAGAAGTGATTCGGACCAAAGAACACATGAAAGCGGGGATTGTGACCGAAGGCAACGCCTCCGCTGAAAAACACTGAAGTGTGAGCAGCGAACCCAGGTCGCCCCATCCGACCGAAGCGTGGTACGGCGCGCATCTGGCCCCAGGCGGGAGCAAGCGCGATCAGCACAGACGTCGCGATGAGGAACAGGCGACGCATGGCTCTATTATAGCCCTGTTGTGGCGCATTCCAGCCAGCTCTAGTTCAAGTTCCCGCCACCGTGCCTCATCCGGCAAAGCTTGCGGTCAGTGCGCGGGGAACGCGCCCGAGTCCATGCTCGAAAATCACGTTCTCAAAACGTGGGTGATGACTAGGAAGTGGACTCAGCATCGCCAGTGTCATGTGTACTCTTGATTGTTCAGTGCTGCGATTTTCGTGGGATCGGTTTGGCAGGCCAGACCAGATTGCATTCTTGAAGGCAGAGTAGCCGACCTTAGCGGAATGTGTCCCTATCCGTCACCTCCGCTTCTTCTTTTTTTGTTTGGTTCTCTTTCGTGTGTTCTTGGCGGATTTGCTTGCTGCCTTGTCCGATATTTTGTGCCCCCTACCGGCTTTGACTGATTCCATTTTGGGCGCCGCCTGGGGTGGAGGAGCCGCGGGAGGAGCGGTTTCGCCCTTTCCCCTTTTCTTGCCCGCAGGAGCCGCTATCGGAGCCCCGGGCGCATTTCCGGCAGCAGCTGCAGCTGCCTTTGCCCGGCCACGCTTGGGAGGCGGAGGTGGTGGCGGTGGAGGGGGCGCAAACGGCTTCAGAAATTTCAGGATCTCTGAACGCGAACGTAATTTGCCGTCCAGCAGCAGCATAAATACGTCATTTGCGATTTTCGGATACTCCGGTAATTGCGGCGTGATGCGCAGCTCGGCCATTTCGGGCAGCGGAACCTTTTGCTGGAGCTGCCGCCACTTGGTGAAGAAGTTTCTGATTTTCTGTATGACGGCCTGCTGGCGTGCCGTCACTGACAGGAACAGTACCATCTCGGGCCGCGCCTCCGATAATACTTTCCAGGTGCGGGATGGAGTGGCCGCTTCTTTCCCTGTCAGCATCTTGGCCAGTTGTTTGGCATTTTCTTCCAGGTCGCGCCAGGCCTCCACCAGATCTTTGCGCGGGATGAGCCTGCGCATATCCGCGATATCTTTGTCGCCGAGGCGCGCGGTCAGAAAATACAGCACGGCTGGCGCCGGATCGGGCAAATAGCCGAGTTCGTTCATCTGCTGGCGCATTTTCATGAGCTGAGCTAGCCCCGCTGTGTCCACTTTGGCGGTGGTCCAGTGTGGGTTCAGCACCTTCAGCCAGTCTTCTTTTTCCAGCACACGCACAATATGCAGCGGGTCTTCTTCATAGGCCAGTTGCTCGATCTCGTAACCGGTTGCCCTGGCGGTGATGTACTCGATATAGTTGTTTTCTTTCGCAGACTGGAAGCGCTGTTGCGTTCGCTCCTCCAGTGGCCAATGGAAGCGAGCGGCGAAGCGGCTGGCGCGGATCAGGCGCGAGGGATCCTCTACGAATGCGTAGTTGTGCAGGACGCGGAGAAGCTTGGCTTCGATATCGGCCGCCCCATTGAACGGGTCCAGCAGCAGGCCGCGGGAACCAGGATTCAGTGATAGCGCCATAGCGTTGACCGTAAAATCGCGCCGGCGTAGATCTTCGATAATCGTGGCAGGCAAGATGAGGGGGTGCTTGCCCGCCTTCTCGTACCGCTCGGTACGAGCCATGCTGATCTCCGCCCGCACATTTCCCGGCAAAACCAGGTGGACGGACTTCAGATCGTCATCGGCATGGCCAATCCTGGCTCCGACGCGCTCCAAGTCCTTCTGTAAACGCAGCGGATTGCCCTGTACGGTGAAATCCAAATCGCGGATGGGCAAGCCGCTGATAATGTCACGGATAGCGCCGCCGGTGAGGTAAACGTTCATATTGGCGGCCCGGGCAACGTCCTGAACCAGAGTGACGGCTTTCTGCTGGTCCGGCGTCAGCCGGATTTCCATCGTGTAAATGTAATCGGCCATGCGTTTTCTAAGAGTTACGCCCCCTGGCCCGCGGAACCACACTTACCTACAGGATCTCCTCAGACACACCTCTGGGGAAAACCAGTGGCCGGCACCTCGATGTAAGTTACTCTACCCATTAGGCTTAGAGTACATGAGATGGTTTGTGGCAAGCTACAGAAAATAACACAACGTTTACATTTTGGCTACAGGGAACGCACGGATTCCCTGTTTTCCAAGGAAAAGTGCGAGAATCCGGGAGGCGGGCTGGCTGAACCGCCATTCCGTCTTGGCTCTGAAGACGATTCCATGCCCTCAACCCACAAGAAAGTAATCGTCCGAAAAATGGATCGGGACTCCGTTTCCGGTTACGTGGCTCCGGCCAACTTTGTGCATGAAGGCAAGCTGGAATTGCTGAACACCGCGGGCAACGTGGTTGGGATCGACCTAAAGGACATTAAGGGCGTCTACTTCGTGCGTGAGTTCAGCGATTCGGAATCGCTCAATCGCAAGACCTTCACCAGTCGCCCGCGAACCGAGGGTCTGTGGGTGCGGCTCAAATTCAAAGATAACGAAGTGCTTGAGGGCATGATGCCCAATGACCTCACCCAAGCCATTAGTGACGGATTCCTAATCAATCCCCCCGACCTGCGCTCGAACACGCAAAGGATTTTCGTCCCCCGTAGCGCATTGACTTCTCTCACTGTGCTCGCAGTGATTGGCGGTACACACCGGCGGCGTAAGGCCGCTGCCGATGTCAGACAGGTGCCATTGTTTGGAGAGTAGGAAGCACGCTTCGATACCGAAAATGTTCGACAATCCAAGTGGGGTCGAACTGAAACCTTCGCTCCCACCAGCGCCCGAGTGCCGTCCTAAACTGTGTGCTAGTACCTATGTCAGAAGCGCGATTCCGCCCAGGAAGGACAAGGAATAGTTCTTAATCGCCTGGTTTTCGGGGCTCTTGGAATTTGCATCGGCACTTTCTTTGCCCGCCGCCCCCAATCCTTACAACGGTGTAGGATTATTTTCCTATGTTGACCGGCCAGGTCTCTCCTCGGACCCAGTTGACTGGAGAAATAAGATCGTGAAGCCTTCCACACACCTGCTGAGGATCTTAGTTGTTTGCATGTTATGTGCACCCCTCCCAGCGCAGCGCAAGTCCAGCAATGGCACCGTGGTGTTTCCCCCCGAGCGCGTACCCAATCTCGGGAAAGTCAAGCAATTGCTTAAGGACTATCACGATTGCAGATGCCAATGTGGCTGCTACGCCGCCGAGATGAACGAACAAGCAGGTCGTGCAATCGCGTTCTTGGAACGTCGCGCAGCCGCTCGACGACCCAGGGAGAAACTTGCCATCGTGTTGGACATCGATGAGACGGCGCTTTCCACCTACCAGTTCCGCGAAACGACCGACCTGGGTTACATCCCAAGCCTGTTCGATCAGTGGGTGCGGGCGGCTCAGGCCCCTGCGATCGAAAGCACGTTGCGACTATTTCAGAAAGCACGACAGCTGCAGGTGGCTGTCTTCTTCATCAGCGCACGACGAGAGGCCCTCAGGGCGGCAACGCAGCAGAACCTTCAAACACAAGGATATGCCGGTTGGTCTGGATTGGTGCTGC
>Ga0209701_10002676_pt1 | contig 11594 bp, 12 predicted proteins | sample CZO8metaG_4_FD_188356 | JGI IMG/M metagenome (GOLD analysis project Ga0209701, IMG submission 188356) | Vadose zone soil microbial communities from the Eel River Critical Zone Observatory, Northern California, USA - CZOApr15con2H3.8 metaG... | ecosystem: Environmental > Terrestrial > Soil >...
CCCGATGTGCAATTGCACATCTGAGGATGCGCCACTTGGCGCAGGCCCGGAATCCATACTCCCTGCGGTGGTTATGGATTCCGGGCTCGCGGCGGAGCCTGTCATCGGGCCGCGCTTCGCGCGGACCCGTTGGCGCGCCCCGGAATGACGGTGCACAAGACAGCAGTCGTCAGGTCTTCAGTCGTCAGGTCTTGGCCGCCGCGCGCGGTGCGGTCTTGCCAAGTGCGGCCGCCATCGCCGATATCAGCGGCTTCATGAAATAGGCGTCGTTGGCGGGATAAATGTCGGTGCGCAGACCGTGAGACGTGAGTTCGTCCGACACGACCGGCCCCACGGACGCGATTGGCGTGCGCGCCAGCCCGTCGCGGAGCAGCACTTCACACCGGTGTGCCTGCGCCACCTCGACGAGGCGGCGGACCTGGCCTGAACTCGTCAGCGCAATGGCGTCGATGCGGCCTTGCGCCATCTCGTCGATCGCGGTGACGATATTGGCGTCGGCGGCCTGCGCGTCGTAGATATAGGGCAGCACGGGATCGACCTCGGCGCCTTGCGCCGTGATGGCGCCGATCAATACGCTGTGATTCTTGTCGGGATAAAGCTGCAAGCCCACGCGATGCCCGCTGAGGTCGACCTGCGCCAGCATCTCGGCGATGCCGTCGGAGGTCGGCTTCTCCGTCGTCACCTGCGGCTCCAGCCCGATTTCGCGCAAGGCCCGGCCGGGCTTCGGGCCGCGCGCGAATTTCCGTGCGTTGCCCAGCGCGGCAATGAAATCCCGGTCTGCGCCGATCCGCCGCGCGACCTTCATCAGGCGGCGGAGGCCTTCGCCGGTCATCAGTACCAGATCGTCGCATGGCTTTTCGACAAAACGCCGGATCCAGGCCTCGATCGGCGCGGCGTCAGGCGCGTCGCGAATGGTGAACATCGGGCATTGCAGCACATCCGCGCCCTGTTCGGCCAGCAGGCGGGAAAACTGCGCCTCCTCGCGCGTTTCCAGGATCAGAATGCGGTAGCCGTTCAGTCTGTCAGCCATGATCTTGCCTAACGCCGATCGCCTCTGGTTTGTTCATCATGGCGCTTGGGCCGGGATTGGCGCAAGGGCGTCGCGGGTGATAGAGCAGGGCCGCAAATCACCCGTTCCATCCTCATCCTTCGATTGTAGCGAAGCACCGCCATGCCCGACCATCAATTCGTGTTGACACTGTCCTGTCCGGATCGTCCCGGCATCGTATCGGCGGTGTCGACGTTTCTGGCCCATAACGGGCAGAATATTCTTGATGCCCAGCAGTTCAATGACGTCGAGACCGGTCATTTCTTCATGCGGGTGGTATTCAACGCCGCCGACCTCGCGGTCAACCTGGCGGCGCTGCAGACCGGATTCGCAAGCATCGCGGAACGCTTCGGCATGGACTGGCAGATGCGCGACCGCGCCACCCGCCGCCGGGTGATGCTGCTGGTCTCGAAATCCGATCACTGCCTCGCCGATATCCTGTATCGCTGGCGCACCGGCGAACTCGAGATGATCCCGACCGCCATCGTCTCCAATCATCCGCGCGAGACATACAGCAATCTCGATTTCGGCGAGATCCCGTTCCACTATTTGCCGGTGACCAAGGAAACCAGGCAGGCGCAGGAGACCGCGATCTGGGATTTGGTCGGAGAAACCACGACCGATCTCGTGGTGCTGGCGCGCTACATGCAGATCCTCTCGGATGAGATGACCGCAAAGCTGTCGGGGCGCTGCATCAACATCCATCACTCGTTCCTGCCGGGCTTCAAGGGCGCGCGGCCTTACCATCAGGCGCACGAGCGCGGCGTCAAGTTGATCGGCGCCACCGCCCACTACGTCACCAGCGCGCTCGACGAGGGGCCGATCATCGACCAGGATGTCGAGCGCATCAGTCATCGCGATACACCCGACGATCTGGTCCGCAAGGGACGCGATATCGAGCGCCGCGTGCTGGCGCGCGCGATGCGCCATCACCTGGAGGATCGCGTGATCCTCAACGGCCGCAAGACCGTGGTGTTCATGGATTGAGGATCACCTCGGCGCTCTCTCAGTGAGTGGCCTCCTGCGACGGCGGCGTGGATTTGGTCTCCTCGCCCCGTTCGGACGCGGGTATCAGGCGCTTCCGTTCGCGTTCCTTCATGAACTCGTCGTATTTCGCGGTACCCGGGCGGGGCGGAGCATCGGCAGGCAGGCCACCGGCCCATGCCGGGATGGCGTCGCTCACGCCGCCCGCGAGCTTCTCATTGATCGTCCCGCATCCGCTCAAGGCGCCGCCCGCAAGCGAGAGCGCGATGATCGTGGCGATATGGCGGGCGCGGATCAGCATCAGCAGGAGGTTGCTACTTTGACCTATACAGATGGTGGATTTGGGGACGCGCCCCGGTTTTTGCTAACCAACCGCTTCTTGTTGACAGGACCATTTGATTTGTACAAACGTACAAATAGCAAACGGCCAAATCCAATGACGCGAAACTCGAACATGTGGGATGCCATCCTCAACGCCGCCGAGCAGCTGTTCTCCATTAGCGGTTATTAGCGGTTTCGATGGTATCATGGAACCTTGACATGGCTCCCACTCGCCACCGGCCGGACGAAGCTGGGAGGCTCGCCTCAGGCCCGGAAGCACATCCTTCGTCCGATTGACAACACCGCGCCGGAAGACGCCATGTCGCCGCGCTACATGGCTGAAAAATCTGGGCTATGGTGAGGCAAGGGCCGGGGACTCGGCCCGAGGCACGACACCAATCAGGGGGAGAGCGTTCATGTTCATTTGCAAGATGTTATCGCAGGTCGCGGCGGGCGTTGCATTTGCGGGCGTCGTCGCCCTTGCGCCGGCAAGTGCGCAGGAGAGCGTGAAGATCGGCCTGATCCTGCCGATGACCGGCGGGCAGGCCTCGACCGGCAAGCAGATCGACAATGCGGTCAAGCTCTATATGCAGCAGAACGGCGACACCGTCGCCGGCAAGAAGATCGAGATCATCCTCAAGGATGACGCCGCGGTTCCCGACAATACCAAGCGCCTCGCGCAGGAACTGATCGTCAACGACAAGGTCAATTTCATCGCCGGATTCGGCGTCACTCCCGCAGCCCTGGCGGCGGCGCCGCTGGCAACGCAGGCGAAGATCCCGGAAATCGTGATGGCGGCGGGCACCTCGATCATCACCGAGCGTTCGCCCTATATCGTGCGGACCTCCTTCACGCTGGCGCAGTCGTCCACCATCATCGGCGACTGGGCGGCCAAGAATGGCATCAAGAAAGTAGCAACCCTGACATCGGACTACGCGCCCGGCAACGACGCGCTGAATTTCTTCAAGGAGCATTTTACGGCCGGCGGCGGCGAGATCGTCGAAGAGGTCAAGGTGCCCTTGGCCAATCCCGACTTCGCGCCGTTCCTGCAGCGGATGAAGGACGCCAAGCCCGACGCCATGTTCGTGTTCGTGCCGGCCGGGCAGGGCGGCAACTTCATGAAGCAATATGCCGAGCGTGGGCTCGACAAGTCAGGCATCAAGGTGATCGGTCCCGGCGACGTCATGGACGACGATCTCCTCAACGGCATGGGGGATGCTGCGCTCGGCGCCGTCACCGCGCATCTGTATTCCGCGGCCCACCCATCCGCGATGAACAAGGAATTCGTCGCGTCCTACAAGAAGGCCTTCGGCACCCGCCCGGGCTTCATGGCCGTGAGCGGTTATGACGGCATTCACCTGATCTACGAGGCGCTAAAAAAGACCGGCGGCAAGACCGATGGCGATGCGCTGGTCGAGGCCATGAAGGGGATGAAGTGGGAGAGCCCGCGCGGCCCGATCTCGATCGATCCGGAAACCCGCGACATCGTGCAGAACATCTACATCCGCAAGGTCGAGAAGGTCGACGGCGAACTCTACAACGTCGAGTTCCAGACTTTTGAAGCCGTCAAGGACGCCGGCAAGACGAAGAAGTGATGGGTGGCGCGCGGGGCGGGCAAACAAAATGCCGTCATTCCGGGGCGCGAGTGAAACGAGCGAGCCCGGAATCCATAACCCCCGCGGGGAGTATGGATTCCGGGCCTGCGCCAAAGAGGTGCATCCCGGAATGACGGCCTAGATTGACTGCCATGGATACGCACTCCCGATGACCACGCTGTTCACCATCCTGTTCGACGGCGTCGCCTATGGCATGCTGCTGTTCGTGCTTGCTTGCGGATTGGCGGTCACGCTTGGACTGATGAATTTTGTCAATCTCGCGCACGGCGCCTTCGCCATGACAGGCGGCTATGTCTGCGCGGTTCTCGTCAATCAATCCGGCTGGCCGTTCTTTGCAGCCTTGCCGCTGGCGTTTGTCGCGAGCGCTTTGATCGGCGCGGTGTTCGAACGCTCTCTGTACCGCCACCTCTACAACCGCAGCCATCTCGACCAGGTGCTGTTCAGCGTCGGCCTCGTTTTCATGTCGGTCGCGGCGGTCGACTACATCATGGGATCGTCGCGGATTTTCATAAAACTTCCCGGTGCGCTGGAGGGACAAATCGACTTCTTCGGCGTCGGCATCGGCCGCTACCGGCTGATGATCATCGTGATCTGCGGCTTGCTGACCGCCGGCCTGCAACTGGTATTGGCGCGCACACGCTTTGGCAGCCGGCTGCGGGCGGCGGTGGACGATCCGCGCGCCGCCAGCGGGCTCGGCATCAACGTACCCCAGGTGTTTGCGTTCACCTTCGCATTCGGCTGCGGCCTCGCCGGGTTGGGTGGCGCCCTGAGCGCGGAAATTTTGGGACTTGATCCGTATTTTCCGCTGAAATTCATGATCTACTTTCTGATCGTGGTGACCGTCGGCGGTTCCTCCAGCATCACCGGGCCGTTTCTGGCCTCGCTGCTGCTCGGCATCGGCGACGTCGCCGGCAAATATTACGTGCCCAAGATGGGGCCGTTCGTGATTTACACCATCATGATCGTGATCCTGATCTGGCGTCCGAACGGTCTGTTCGGCCGCGCTGCTGTCCGTTGACGCCGACATGACCGCGCCAGCCGACGTCGGATATCACGCCAGGCAGCATGCGCGCTGGCACTTCAGCGAAATCGCGTTCTGGATTCTCGCGCTCGCTTGCGCGTTCCTGTTTCCCTCCCGCTATCTGATCATGACCGATATCGTGCGGCTGGGATTGTTCGCGCTGTCGCTCGATCTGATCCTGGGCTACGCCGGCATCGTCTCGCTCGGTCACGCCGCGTTCTTCGGCGTCGGCGCCTATTCCGCCGGGCTCTTGGCGTTGCACGGCGTCGTCACCGAGCCCGTGGTCGCGCTGGTGGTTGCCGGCCTCGTCGCCACCGTAGTTGGCTTTCTCACCAGTTTCCTGGTGATCAGGGGCGTCGACCTGACCCGCCTGATGGTGACGCTGGGGATCGCGCTCCTGCTGGAAGCGCTGGCGGAGCGGTTTTCCAACATCACCGGCGGCACCGACGGACTGCAAGGCATCGAGATGCAGCCGATCCTCGGCCTGTTTGCGTTCGACATGTTCGGCAAGGTCGGCTTCTTCTATTCCCTCGCCGTGTTGTTCGTGCTGTTGCTGCTGGCGCGGCGGATTGTGCACTCGCCGTTCGGTCTGTCGCTGCGCGCGATCCGCAATAATCCGCTGCGTGCCGCCGCGATCGGCATCCCCGTCAACCGGCGCCTGATCGCGATTTATACGCTGGCGGCGTTTTACGCCGGTATCGCCGGCGCGCTGTTCACCCAGACCACGGCGCTGGCGTCGCTCGACGTGTTCTCGTTCGAGCGCTCGGCCGATCTGATGCTGGTGCTGGTGATCGGCGGCACCGGCTATCTCTATGGCGGATTGATCGGCGCTGTGGTGTTCAAAATGCTGCAGGAGTTTTTTTCCAATCTCACGCCGCAATACTGGCAGTTCTGGATCGGCCTCGTGCTCGTTGTGATCGTGCTGGTCGGCCGCGCACGCATGCACCGCTGGGCATTGTGGGTACCCAACCTGATCATCAGGCAACTCGGCGGGCGCAAGGCAATCGTTGCCGTTCCCGAGAGTGACGCGTCATGACGACCGCGCTGCAAACGACGGGACTGGCAAAGCAGTTCGGCGGACTTAAAGTCACCCGCGACCTGTCGTTGAAGATCGAACAGGGCGCCCGCCATGCGCTGATCGGTCCGAATGGCGCCGGCAAGACCACCGTCATCAACCTGTTGACCGGCGTTCTCAAGCCCAACGCCGGGCGCATTCTGCTTGAGGGCAACGACATCACGGATTTGCCGGTGCATGCGCGGGTGCTGCGCGGGCTGTCGCGAACCTTCCAGATCAACCAGCTTTATGCCGATCTGAGCCCGCTCGAGACCATCGGTCTGGCGGTGTCGGAGCGCATGGGCCATGGCGGCGACTGGTGGCGGCGAATGGGCACCCGCGATGATGTCAACGCCGAGATCGCGGAAAATCTGGCCCGCTTCCGGCTGCTCGAGGTGATGAACGAACCGACGGCGACGTTGCCTTATGGAAAACAGCGCCTGCTGGAGATTGCGGTCGCCATTGCCGCCAAGCCGCGCGTGCTGCTGCTCGACGAGCCCGCCGCCGGCGTTCCCGAAAGCGAACGCCACGATATTCTTGCCGCCGTGGCAGCGTTGCCGCGCGACGTCACCGTGCTGCTGATCGAGCACGACATGGATCTGGTGTTCTCGTTCGCCGATCGGATTTCGGTGCTGGTCAATGGCGCGCTGCTGGTGGAAGGCCCACCGGACGAGGTGGCGCGCGACGCCAGAGTCAAGGCTGTCTATCTCGGCGAGGCCGCCGATGCCTGATCTGTTGCGTATCGAAGGTCTGCGCGCGGGCTACGGCGAAGCGGTGGTATTGCCCGATCTGTCGTTGCATCTGCCGGAAAGCCAGGTGCTGGCGCTGTTGGGTCGCAACGGCACCGGCAAGACCACGCTGATCAATTCGATTGTCGGGGTTAACAAACGGTTTGGCGGAACCATCAATCTTGGCGGGCTGGATATCACGCCGATGCGGCCGGACCAGCGGGCCCGGGCGGGTATTGGCTGGGTGCCGCAGGAGCGCAACATCTTCCGATCGCTGACGGTCGAAGAAAACATGACCGCGGTGGCGCAGCCGGGACCGTGGACGGTCGCCAAGGTTTACGAAATGTTTCCGCGGCTCAAAGAACGCCGCAACAATTTCGGCAATCAGCTGTCCGGCGGCGAGCAGCAGATGCTCGCGATCGGTCGCGCGCTCACGCTCAATCCGCGGGTGCTGCTATTGGACGAGCCGACCGAGGGGCTTGCTCCGATCATCGTCGAGGAATTGCTCAGGGCGCTCGGCACCATCACCCGCGCCGGCGGCACCTGCTCGATCATTGTCGAGCAGAATGCCCAAAAGATTCTAGGGCTGGCCGACCGCGTTGTGATATTGGAGCGCGGCGTGATCGTCCATGATGCGGCCAGCGCCGCCTTGAAAGCCGATCCCGCGGTACTCGAACGCTTTCTCGGCGTCTCGGGGGCTGCGGCACATTAAAGCCTCGGGAGTGAGCCATGCAACGAACCAAAGCCCCTTTCCGCGCCGACGAAGTCGGCAGCCTGTTGCGGCCGCCGAAGATCAAGGAGGCGCGCGCCAAGCTGGAGAACGGCGAGATTTCGGCCGCGGATCTGCGCAAGGTCGAAGACATGGAGATCGAAAAGGTCGTGCACAAGCAGGCATCGATCGGCCTGAAGCTCGCGACCGATGGTGAATTCCGCCGCTCGTGGTGGCATTTTGACTTTCTTAGCCATCTTACGGGCTGCGAATTGTTTCATCCCGACGAGGGCATCCAGTTTGCGGGCATCCAGACCCGGCATGACGCGGTGCGTGTGATCGGCAAGCTCGATTTTCCGGACGATCATCCGATGCTTGAGCACTTCAAGTTCCTGAAGAAGCATTGCGAGATCGCGCATGTGGTGCCGAAGATGACGATCCCGTCACCCGCGGTGCTGCATTTCCGCGGCGGCCGCAAGTCGATCTCGAAGGAAGTCTATCCCGACATCGAGGTGTTTTTCGAGGACCTCGCCAAGACCTATCGCAAGGCGGTAAAGGCGTTCTACGACGCCGGTTGCCGCTATCTGCAACTCGACGACACGGTATGGGCCTATCTCTGCTCGCAGGATGAACTCGACAAGGTGCGAGCGCGCGGCGAGAGCGCCGACAACCTGCAGGAAATTTACGCCCGCATCATCAATTACGCGATCGCCGAACGGCCTGCGGACATGACGATCACCACGCATGTTTGTCGCGGCAATTTCCGCTCTACCTGGATTTCGTCGGGCGGTTATGAGCCGGTGGCGGAGACCATGCTGGCCGGCACCAGTTACGACGGCTATTTTCTCGAATACGATTCCGAGAGGGCCGGCGGCTTCGAGCCGCTGCGGTATTTGCCGAAAGGCAACAAGATTGTCGTGGTCGGCGTCATCACCTCGAAGACTGGCCAACTCGAGAATAAGGACGATATCAAGCGGCGGCTGGAGGAGGCGAGCAAGTTCGTGTCGCTGGATCAACTCGCGGTATCGCCGCAATGCGGCTTTGCCTCGACCGAAGAGGGCAATATCCTCACCGAGGAAGAGCAGTGGGCGAAGCTGAGGCTCGCGGTCGATGTCGCGAAAGAGGTGTGGGGGAAGTAAGTCATTCGCTTGCGGAGGGCGTATTGCAGGATCCCGACGCCATCATCGTCGGTGCCGGCCCCGCGGGGCTGGCATGTGCCGTCACGATGCGCGCGGCGGGGCTTGACGTTGTTGTAGTCGAGAAGGCGGATACCGTCGGCTCGGTGTGGCGGCGCCATTACGATCGACTCCATTTACACACCGATCGCAAACATTCCGGCTTGCCCGGCATGGTCATGCCGAAGACCTATCCGCTGTATCCAACGCGCGGGCAATTGGTCGAGTATCTCGAAAGCTATGCCGCCCGCTTTGACATTCGGCCTGCTTTCAATTCGACGGCGTCCTGCATTCGGCGCGACGGGACGCAGTGGCGCGTGGAGCTGGCTCAAGGCTCGATCTCTGCTCCCGTTGTGGTGGTTGCGACCGGCATCGCCAATGCGCCCTATCGTCCTTCGTGGCCGGGTTCGGAGCTTTATCAAGGGCCGGTCGTCCACAGCAGCGAATATTGCAATCCGGCCCCCTACGCCGGAAAGCGCGTACTGGTCGTCGGATTTGGCAATTCGGGCGGTGAAATCGCGCTGGACCTGGCGAACGCCGGCGTCGATGTCACGCTGGCGGTTCGAGGACCGGTTCAGATCTTGCCCCGCGATCTCCTGGGCTTTCCGATCCTGGCGTGGGCCATTTTGTATCAGCGTCTGCCGGCGCGGTTGGTCGATTTGATCAACGCGCCGATATTGCGGCTGGCCATCGGTCGAATAGAAAAGCTGGGATTGCGCCGCGCGGCCAAGGGACCGCGCCAGATGGTCGAGGAGGATGGACGCGTGCCGTTGATCGATGTCGGCACGCTGGTCAAAATCAGGGACGGCTCCATCAGGATTGGCGGCGGCATCGATCGATTTACGCCTGACGGCGTTGTGCTGGCCGATGGGGAATGGAAAAAATTCGACGCGATCATTCTTGCGACCGGCTTCCGTCCCGACCTGCGCCAATTGATAGCTGATGTGGAAGGCGTGTTCGACCGGCATGGAATGCCGCTGGTGACGGGCCGGGCGACGAGCCTGCCCGGGCTTTATTTTTGTGGCCAGATCACGTCCCCGACGGGCCAGCTGCGGGAGATCGGCCTTGAAGCGCAGCGCATTGCCGACAGTGCCAGAAGCTATCGGGCGACGCTTCATGGCTTCCCCGCAAGATAGACTTCGCCGAGCAACGAAGAATTCGACCATGGTACCTGCTTGTTCTTGGTCGCGGCGACGACTTCCGCACGCACGCGCGTCAGCATCTGCTGCACCTCGAGTCCTGGCGCGCCGATGTGACGCGACAGTGCCGCGGAGAACGGGCTGTTGGCGCCTTGGCCGTCGAGCGCCACCTGTCCGGGCGCTGTCGCGAATGCAATCAGCGTTCCGGCGCCGAGCGCCGCGCCGGAATTCGGCGCGGTCGGCGCCGCCAGTCCCGATCCGGCTTCGATCGAACGGTCCGGTACGGCGGATGCGGTTTGCCGCGCCATCGGATTATTGCGGCAGGCGTCGAAGATCAGGATGTTGGTGCGAACCTGGTCATCGAGGCCGGCAAGTATAGTATCCATGTCGATCATCGTTTCAGTCACGTTGCCGCCGGCCTGTAACCGCACATCCACCGGCACCAGATAATTGCGGCCGTCTATCTGAACGCCATGGCCGGCATAGTAGATGACGGCGATTTGCGCACGCGCCGCCTCGCGCAGGAAATCGCGGGTCATCTTCTGCATCATGGCGCGGTCGAGATCGATGCCTTCCGACACGGTAAAGCCGATGTCGCGCAGGCTCTTCGCGATCGCGCGCGCATCGTTGGTCGGATTAGGCAGCGCCCTGACGTAGGCATAGGTGCCGTTGCCGATCACCAGTGCGACGCGCTGGCCGGCCGCGGTCTCCGCGGCGGCCGCTGGTGACGCCGGTGCTGGCGCTGGCGCCTTTTCTCGTGTCGACGGCGCCGAGGCCGCGGACCGTGGCGGCAGCGACGAAGGCGCGAGTGCGTCCGACAGCAGCGACAAGCGGACTTTCGCGGTGGCTTGGTTGGCCTTGCTTCCCGCATCGGCGGCGACGCCTTCGAGCGTGGCGCTGTAATCCCGCCGGGCGCTGATGGTGTCGCCCTTCGCCTCATGGGCGAGGGCGCGCTGGGTATAGGCCGAAATCAGCACGCTGCCCGGCGGCGTCATGATGTTGACCGGCGCGCTGGCCTTGGCGAGCCGGATCGCCTCGGTGCTGTCGGCGATCGCGCGGTCGATGTCGCCTTTGGCGCGCCAAATCACCGCGCGGTTGATCAGCGGGGAGGGAAGCGCCGGATTGAGCCGGATCGCCTCGTTGATATCGGCAAGCGCGCCATCGAGATCGCCCAGCGCCTGCTTCGCCGAGCCGCGGTTTTGATATGAATAGGGTTCGCCCGGTTTGAGCCGGATCGCCTCATCGTAATCGGCGATCGCGCGGGCATAGTTTCCCTTGGCGCGCCAGGCATTGCCGCGATTGTGAAAGATGGTGCCGCTGGGCGGGCCGATCCGCAGCGCGTCGCTGAAATCCGAGATAGCGATGTCGTATTCGCCTTTGTCGTAATAGGCGGAGCCGCGCATATTGTAGAGCGCCATCTGTCCTGGCTGCAGCCGCAGCGCCTCGGTGGTGTCCGCGATCACATGGGCGTAGTCGCCCTTCTTGTTCCAGCCGACCGCGCGCCAGAAATAGATTGTCGCCAGTTTTTCCCCGGAGAATACGTTCAGCGCGATGATCCTGTTGCAGGCGTCGATCTGCTGATCGGCCGGCATGCCCTCGCTGGTACAGAGCGGCCCGAGTTGCGCGCGTGACTGGGCGAGGGCAGGCATCGACCACAGCGCGGTCGCCACCATCGCGAGCAACAGAATCCAGCGGTGCATTAGCTAGTTTCTGTCGCGAAACGCATGCATTTGTGCCGATGGGTGACAATTACCCAATAAAACCAGGGCAAATTGACGGCCGACATCGTCATTCGCCCA
>Ga0209701_10002682_pt1 | contig 11585 bp, 6 predicted proteins | sample CZO8metaG_4_FD_188356 | JGI IMG/M metagenome (GOLD analysis project Ga0209701, IMG submission 188356) | Vadose zone soil microbial communities from the Eel River Critical Zone Observatory, Northern California, USA - CZOApr15con2H3.8 metaG... | ecosystem: Environmental > Terrestrial > Soil >...
TTCTGGAAAGTCACTCCTTTCCTCGAGCAACTGTTAGGTGAGGACTTCGCGAAACTTCTGAATGTAGTGGTGCCCCTTGCGGGTACCAGGGGGCGGATACCAGGTAAAGGCTTCACACTTCTATGGACATGGCGACAGCTCCACCGCCACCCAGGCACAGCGTCGCCAGTCCGCGACCACCACCACGGCGGCGTAGCTCGTAGATCAACGTAATGAGCACACGCGAGCCACTGGAGCCGATGGGATGGCCAAGTGCGATTGCTCCACCATTGACGTTTACCCGCGACCAGTCCCAGTCGAGTTCTTTGCCGTTTGCCAGGGTCTGGGCGGCAAAGGCTTCATTCACCTCGACCAGGTCGAAGTCGCTGATCTTCAGGCCGGTGCGCTGCAAGAGGCGATTGACGGCGCGTGTAGGGGCGGCAAAGATGTAACGCGGTGTGATGGCGGCTGAGGCATAACCGGTGATACGCGCCAGGGTCGTGAGGCCGTGCGCTTTCGCGACGTCTTGATCTACAACGATGGTGGCTGAGGCACCATCACTCAAACCGGGAGCATTGCCTGCGGTCACCGTGCCCCCTTCCTGGAAGGCAGGTTTGAGTTTTGCCAACGCCTCAAAACTGGTGTCACTACGGATAGGCTCATCGGTGTCTACCAGCACTGTCCCCTTCTTCTGCTTCACTTCGATGGGGACGATCTCTTCTTTGAAGCGACCGGCAGCGGTGGCGGCGGCTGCCCGCTGGTGACTTTGCACTGCGAACTGGTCTTGCTCATCGCGTGTAACAGAAAACTTCTCGGCGATGATCTCGGCCTCGTTGCCCATATGTATATCTTCAAATGCACACCAGAGGCCATCATGCACGACGGCATCTATTATTTCACCGTTGCCCATACGGTAGCCGGTGCGCGCCCTGGTCAGCAGATAGGGGGCGTTGCTCATGCTCTCCATGCCGCCTGCTACGAATACCTGCTCATCGCCGGCGCGGATGGATTGCGCGGCGAGCATGACGGCTTTCAGGCCAGAGCCACATACTTTGTTGACGGTGAATGCAGGGATATCGTCTGGGAGGCCGGCGCCAATGGCGGCCTGCCGTGCCGGTGCCTGGCCGACGCCTGCGGAGACGACGTTGCCCATGATGACTTCTTCAATGGAATCTGGCGCTACTCCTGAACGACGTACGGCCTCTTGTATGGCGATGGCACCCAGTTGGGGTGCTGTGAAACCGGCAAGGTGACCAAGAAATTTGCCGGTCGGCGTCCGGGCCGCTCCGACGATGATGGGAATGTGTTCTGTCATGTGATGCATTCTCCTTCGGGCCCCTACGGCCTCTCGGGCAGGGTACCCATTTGGAATCCTTGTGGCATGCTCATGACCCACATGGAACTTGATATCTGCGCAGGGCTTAACCACATCAGCGTATCGTACATTGGTCCACCAGTGCTACTGTGCAAGACATTCACCGGCATGTAATGCATATCCAGCAGCAATATAAGGCCATTTCTGGCGCGGATGCGATAGACATCCCGACCATGAAAATGGTCCTTACCCATGTAGACTGCACGGTGGGCTTGCAGGTCACTACGCAGTGCCGCCAGGTCAAACAGCGAATCATCCACACTCCAGCCATCGGCCCCCCACTGCACAACATGATGCATCATATCCATGCCGAGTGTTTTCTGGCTGTCACTCACAATGACCACATCGAGTTGGCCCGCTATGGTCGTTTCCACATGCATGCGATTGGTGTCTAGATCGTGGTAGCACTCGACGTGGTACTGCGTACCATGAGCGCCAACTAGTGTCTCGTTATAATATAACACGTAGCCACTCCATGAGACGTTGCCAGGTATGGCGAATGCTTGTGCCGTATGGAAGTAGACAGCAGTCAGCGCTGCTAGCAGAAACACGGCGGCGACCGCTATCTGACCTATCCTCCAGATAGGATTATTGGGTTTGCGCGTAGTGCGGCGCTGTGCCGTGACAAGCACAGGCCCAGGTTCGCTATTGCGGGCAGCAAGAGCAGCCATGACAGCCTGGTCAACGTGAGCAGAAGGAGCAGTTTCGGTGCGGTCCGCGAAATCAGCGACTAAGTGTGTTACCTGGTTCAACAGGCGAAGTTCCGCTGCGCAAGCCGGGCAGTTATCTATGTGTTGATACAGGACTTGCACCTGCTCAGGCGGCAGATCGTCCAGAACAGCCAGGTACGGACGTACAATAGCACAGGCCTGGGGACCATCCACTCCTTCGGGTATTGGCGGCCCAGAATCTTTCAAGTATGTGTTGTCCATGGCTACTTCTCCTGTTTTCCCGCCTTTTCGCGTTTCCTGCTTTCTTCAAGGTTTAAATGTTGATAGTGTTCTGCAAACATCTTTTTGGCACGTGAAATGCGTGTTGCGGCAGCATTGGGCGAAATGCCGACGATGGTTGCTACTTCCTGGTAGGGTACACCCTGGGCTACATTAAGTATAAGAGCAACGGCATACTCCTCTGGCAACTTTGCCATGGCGAGTTGAATGTGCTCGCGTTCAGCTACCTCTGGAATGCCGCCGTTATCGGGTGGCAGGAAGAAACTCTCATCGATGAGCGCGCCGTTAAAGTGATCATCATCCCGTTTGTAGTGTGTGAGCGACCACCAGGAGATGCGTTTGCGCCGCCGTAGAAGATCAACACATAAATTTGTTGCAATGCGATATAGCCATGAGGAAAGGTTATCACGATCATGGAGGCCATCCCAGGCGATGAAAACGCGCACAAAGACCTCCTGGGCCACATCGTCGGCATCCTCTTGGCTACCGAGCAGGCGGTAGGCGTAGGAGTGGATCGGGCGTCGGAACTGCTCATATAACGCGCTCAAGGCGCGGGCATCATCGGATAATAATACTGAGTCAGCGTCCAGGTGCTCTTTGCGAGCATCCACAGGTTTTTTCGCCGTCATGCTGACATGTGCACTTTCTTTTCGCCGGGCGTACCTGTCTAGAGGACAGGGTATTGCCACATGCCTTTCTGGTAGTATACCAGGAATGGCTACCGAATAGAACATGCCAGCCTCCGTGATAATTCCTTTTTCACTCAATTAATTTTTGTCACGTTGCAGACCTCATGCTTTTACAGGGTGAGTGTCAGTCGTATCGAGTAGGGGCGAGGCTTGCCCTCGCCTTGGGGCGGTGTGTGGCGAAATTGGTGGTTCCATTGCTTGACGCCTATGGGAGATGGAATGGAATTACCCCTATTATTGTGAGACCCAGGAGAGGAGAAACGCAACCACCGGAATGCCAAACGTGGCGAAGCACTCCAGGGCAAACCAGCTGATGTTGTTGGGATAGAGGACTAGTAGCAGGTGACCAATGCTGACGTAGTAGTATGTCAGAAAGGCTGAGGCCGAGAAGGTCAGCGCCAGGACGAAGAGTGACCGTCCGAGACGGTCATGTGCTACGGGCAGACAGACAGCTGCCAGGCCCACCAGCCATGTCACGTACCAGTCGGTGAACCAGGGTGTGACCAGCAGGAATGCTGCCAGAGTAGCGAGTGCGGCCAGCGCCACGGTGCGGGTGGTGGATGCACGCCACAGCCAGATTGCTCCCAGACCCACGCTCAATGCGATGGCGGCAACGGTGATTACATTCCATGTGGGACGGCTATTGAAAAGCCCAAGGAAGGCGGGTAAGCCATGCGCCCTCTGCCAGACGCTGATGGCAGCAAGGAATGAGTTGAAGGCATAGTTCTCGGTGGGCTGTGAAGAAAAACTGAACATAATCTGCTGAATGCTGTGGCCGAGCCAGAACGGGGCATAAGAGGCGAGTGCGACCGCGATGCTGACCATACTTGCGAGCGAACCTGCCAGCAGGGCAATGCCCCAACGATGTATACTGCCTGTACGAGTAGTTGGAGTCGTGGCTTTGTATGTGTTCCAGCATAACTTCAGGACCGGGAAGGCAAGGATAGGGAAGGCGGTCAGTTTGACGAGTCCTGCCAGCGTGAAGGCCACCAATGCCAGGATCGAGTAGGGGCGAGGCTTGCCCTCGCCCTGGGGGCGGGGCGGGCCCTTGCGCTCAGCACGCGCACTGAGTAAGAGACCAAGCAGGATGAAGGTGAGCATGAACACGTCATTATGTCCCCCCGCGCTGCTCTCCAGCAGGACGAGCGGATTCCAGGCGTAGAGCAGAGTACCCAGGGCGACGGTGCGGGCGGGACGTCCCATCGTGCGTAGGGTGGCGGTGACCAGCCAGATATTGAGCAAGTGCGCGGCGAAGGCGCAGAGACGAAAGGCGACCAGGTATCCCAAACGATCAGGGCCGGAGATCAGTCCTACCGCGGCGCTAAGCACGATCCACACCGGACCGTAGGGGGCAAAGGCATCTTTCCAGTGAATCAGTGGATAGGTAGGGTCCTGTGGGAAGGCTGATGGGGCGATTACATAGGGGTTGGCGTGATGTACGCTGAGCAGGCGACCATAGCTGGCATAACCGTAGACGTCGTCTGATAGCGAGGCGGGTGTGAGGAGGTAGATGCAACCGCTTACGATGGTGGTGAACCAGATCAAACGTAACGCGAATGTGTGGTTGCTCCGTGGTCCCGTGCGTTGAAGGAGGTAGGCATACAGGCCATAGGCAGCGAAGGCGAAAAGCACAGGCAGTAAAAGTTCCAGGTAGTACGTGTCCTGTTGTGAGACATAGTGATCTGTACTAAAGCCCAGGTCATGCGGGAGATGCAGCCAGTTATCCAGCGCGACAATGGCGTTGCTGATCAAGAACTGTGTCTGCAGACCGACGATGCTGTGGAGTGGGGCAGTCGTCACCAGGATGCAGAGGACATAGCCGAGTGCACAGCAGATGAGTGCGACTTGCAAGCGCGGTGATGGTTGCTGCTGCGCAGGTGGAGGTTCGGGTGGTTGGACAGGTGATGGGGATATTTCAACAAGTACGAGTTTTTTCATTGACTACTAGATTCTATGTTCTTCTGCCGATGGTAAGGTCAAAACGTATTACACTATGTGATAGCCGAGCTGTCAACAATCGGGCCAAATATCCTATGACCTGATACGCAGCGGGCGAAAGCTGTATCCTTGGGCGTGATTCATCACGCCCAAGGATACAGACTCGACTCCCAGGGCTTCTCAAAAGTACGCATTGACAAGGCGTCACAAGGGGAATAATATTAAACACGTGGTCATGCGCTGCAAGTGGCCGAGTGTCGGCAGGTTCTACCAGCAACTGGAATCGCCGTGACACACAAAATATCGGGAACGCGAAGCCGTAGTATGCTAGGGGCAAGGGTGGCGGAGTAGAGTGGGGAGGGCCCTTGCGGTTGCCCTGATAGCTAAATAAACGAGGATTCCGACGATGTCTCAACAACATACTAACTCCGATGATAGCACCCAGGAGGAACTGGAACGATTGCTTACACAGGGCGTAGGCCCTTTTGCGTTTCCTGTAGGGGCCGATTCATCGTGCCCATCGCCGATTTATCGGCCCTGGGGAGGTACACCCCACGCCGGTGAAGACGAAGATGAGAACACAGACGTTCATGCAAATGGTGATATTCAGGGTGCGCTGGGACTATTTGCGGAGGCCACGCAGGATATGGCGACCGCAGGAGTGGAACTCGGCTTAGGGCGGCACTTTGCCTGTGTAGACTTTTGCAATCAGGCAGTAGAGAAGGCTGCACAAGCAGTCAGCTTGCTACGTTTTGGCCGTCGATCCATGTACGACCATGACCTGCGTGCACTTGGCGCATTAGTAGGCGCACCACAAGAGATTCAAGATGAAATGGCCCTCCTGACGCCCTTTCATCCAGAAGCCTTCTATGCAGATACTCCCCCTGAAGAAGCTGATGAGGTGATCAATGCTGAACAGGCCAGTGGGTACGTCCAGCATGCTCGTCATGTGCTCAAGTGGGCAAAAAACATTGTATTATATGCTTGATATTTCACGCAACGGCGCAATGTACTGGAACCCTGTCTGGGGGACAGGTAACCCCTTGCGGGTACCAGGCACAAGAAATGAGGAATAATTGTGACGCAGACACGTTTGACATTAGATGAAGCGGTGAAACAGTCACCGCGCAAGTGGGTCTATCTTTTTAGTGAAGGCAATGCCAACATGCGAGACCTGCTTGGTGGCAAAGGCGCAGGTGTAGCCGAGATGACGAATGCGGGGCTACCGGTCCCGCCTGGCTTTACGATTACTACCGAAGCCTGCAACGCCTATTATGATGCGGGCAAGCAATTTCCGGAGGGCATGTGGGATCAGGCACAGGCGGCGCTGCGGATTGTTGAGCAGCAGACCGGCAAACGTTTTGGTCAGAAGGACAACCCGTTGCTCGTCTCTGTTCGCTCCGGCGCAAAGTTCTCAATGCCCGGTATGATGGATACAGTGCTCAACCTGGGCATCAATGATGAGACTGTTCGGGGCCTGGTGGCGCTAACCGGTGACGAACGCTTTGCCTATGACGCCTACCGCCGTTTTATTCAGATGTTCAGTAAAATCGTGCTGGACACCGACCCCAGGGACTTTGAGCACCTGCTGGACAAGTACAAGCAGCGTGCGGGCGTCGCAAGCGATGCTGAGATTCCGGCTGCCGACCTCAAACGACTGGTTGTCGAGTTCAAGCAGGTGGCCGAACGCCAGTCGGGAGAACCATTCCCGACCGATGTCTACCAGCAGCTACACAAAGCTATCGAGGCGGTTTTCTCGTCGTGGAACAATAAGCGCGCCATCGACTACCGCAACTTCAACAAGATTCCTCACAACCTGGGTACAGCCGTCAACGTGCAGAGTATGGTCTTCGGCAACATGGGCAACGATAGCGGCACCGGCGTCGCCTTCACTCGTGATCCCAGCACCGGCGAAAAGCAGCTTTATGGCGAGTATCTCCTCAACGCCCAGGGTGAAGATGTCGTAGCGGGTATTCGTACCCCTTCGAAGATCAGCCGTTTGCAAGATGACTTGCCGGATGTATACCAGCAATTCCAGGAGATTGCGCGCCGCCTGGAGCATCATTACCGCGACATGCAAGACCTGGAATTTACGGTCGAAAAGGGTCGCCTCTACATGCTTCAGACGCGGTCGGCCAAGCGCACAGCACAGGCAGCGGTGAAGGTTGCTGTGGATATGGTGGAAGAAAGTCTGATTAGCCAGCAGGAGGCGATCAAGCGCGTCGATCCCTTCCAGGTCTATCAACTGCTGCTGCCGCGCTTCGATGAGGCTGAGAAAACTCGTGCCACAAAGTCAGGGAAGTTCTTAGCGAAGGGCCTCAACGCTTCGCCGGGGGCAGCCACAGGCAAGGCTATCTTCAATGCCGACCGTGCTGAACAATTGGGCAAAGCAGGCATACCGGTGGTGCTGGTGCGCCCGGAAACCAGCCCGGACGATGTACACGGCATGCTCGTTGCGAAGGGTATCCTGACCGCCCGCGGTGGCGCAACCAGCCACGCGGCGGTGGTCGCACGCGGCCTTGGCTTGCCCTGTGTCGCAGGCACTGAAGGTATTCGCGTCAATGACGAGGAACGTCTCTTCCGTGTCGTTGGCTCCGATGTCGTGATCCACGAAGGAGATGATATCTCGATCGACGGTGCAACCGGCGAGGTGTTCGCAGGGATCATCAAGACGGTAGACCCCGATTTTGATAAAGAGGTTGACTTGAAGAAGTTGCTTGCCTGGGCTGACACCTTCCGCAGGCTCGGCGTCTGGGCGAATGCCGACTACCCACGTGATGCCAGGCGCGCTGTGGCCTTCGGGGCCGAAGGCATTGGTCTCTGCCGCACCGAGCATATGTTCATGGAGCAGGAACGCCTACCGATCGTGCAGAAGATGATCCTGGCGGAGACCAAGGAAGAGCGGCAGGCGGCGCTTGACCAGTTGCTCCCTTTCCAGCGCAACGACTTCATAGGTATCTTCGAGGCGATGGTCAACCCAAAGACCGGCGATGGCTACCCCGTCGTCATTCGCCTGATCGATCCGCCGTTGCATGAGTTCTTACCTTCTTACGAAGAGTTGCTGGTAGAGGTGACGCGCCTGGAGGATAAAGGTGGCAATGAGCAGGAACTCAAAGAGAAGCGCAAGATGTTGGAGGCGGTAGGTGCAATGCGCGAGATGAACCCCATGCTCGGCTTGCGCGGCTGTCGCCTGGGACTGCTCTTCCCTGAGATTAACGTTATGCAGACCCGCGCCATTCTCGAAGCTGCACGCGAATTGGCCAAGGAGGGCAAGAAACTGCAGCCCAAGATCATGATCCCGCTCGTCGGGCACGTCAACGAGTTGAAAGAGGTGCGTCGCCAGCTTGAGGCGGTGGCTAAAGAGGTCACATCCGAGGCTGGCAGTACCATCGAGTACAAATTTGGCACGATGATCGAACTGCCGCGCGCAGCGCTTACCGCCGACCAGATTGCAACGGTGGCGGAGTTCTTCAGCTTCGGCACCAATGACCTCACGCAAACGACCTTTGGCATCAGCCGCGACGACGCCGAGGGCAAATTCCTGCTGAAGTATGTCGATGGGTTGCAAGAGCCGGGGATTGAAGGCAGGGTGAAGATTCTACCGGCTAATCCGTTCCAGACGCTGGATCGCGAAGGTGTGGGGCAATTAGTACGTATGGCTGTAGAAAAAGGTCGCAAAGCCAACGATCACCTGGAGTTGGGTATCTGTGGTGAGCACGGCGGCGACCCTGATAGCATCGAGTTCTTCCACATGGTCGGGCTGGACTATGTCAGTTGTTCGCCCTTCCGCGTGCCGGTTGCACGCCTGGCCGCTGCGCAGGCAGCGCTGACGAGGGGGGAGAAGGATAAATAAATTATTAGCTGGACCTGGCACCTCCGCGGAGGTGCCAGGTCCAGCTAATTGAGGCGTGGTCATAAATTCTGAGTCCGCTTCCCCTTGTGCTGCACCTCTTCCTCTGCTATACTCCGCAATCAGGAGAATGTGCGAGATCCTGTCGTGCTGAGAAAGCCTCATCGGGTCTATTTGTCAGCATCACTCAAGGGAGGCAACCATGGCTGAGCGCAGCGAAGACCGTGTGGGACAGCAACTGGGGAACTACCGCTTGCTTCGGTTCTTAGGACGCGGAGGCTTTGCCGAGGTCTACCTGGGCGAGCATATCTATCTGAAGAGCCACGCTGCCCTCAAAGTGCTTCACACTCTACTCAAAGACCAGGACGCTGAAGCCTTTTTGAAGGAAGCACAGACCCTGGTTCTCTTGACCCATCCCCATATTGTGCGTGTCCTCGATTTTGCAGTAGAGGATGGCACGCCTTTTTTGGTGATGGAGTATGCGCCTCAAGGGACCCTCCGCCAGCGACATCTCAAAGACACTCCTTTGCCCACTGAGACGATTGTCCGCTACGTCCAGCAGGTCGCTTCTGCCTTGCAGTTTGCCCATGAGCAGCGCTTGATCCACCGGGATGTCAAGCCAGAGAATATGCTGCTCAGTTCCCGTGACGAGGTGCTGCTCAGTGACTTCGGCCTGGCCATGCTCGCACCGCAGTCGCTCGTCGCAAGCACGCAAGAGATGGCCAAACCGCTGGCGGGAACCGTCCTCTACCTGGCTCCGGAGCAGATTCAAGGCAAGCCGCGCCCGGCCAGCGACCAATATGCTCTTGGTGTGCTCGTTTACGAATGGCTCTGCGGTAAGCCACCCTTTCGGGGCTCTTTTTACGAGATTGTTACCCAGCATCTCTGGCAGCCTCCTCCGTCTTTGCATGAGCAGGTACCCGCGCTCTCACCGGCCATCGAGGAGGTAGTGCTACGAGCGTTGGCCAAAGACCCCAAGCAGCGCTTCGCTTCGGTACACGAGTTTGCTACTGCCTTGCAACGTGCCGCTCAAGCAAGCATCTCTACTCCTACCCTGCCTCCACACACCCAGCCCGCCACAATAGAGCCCGCCCAGGCATACTTAACGGTCCCGGCGGTCGATGGCCAGAAGCGATCCTCTTCTGCACCTGTCTCGGCTCCCCCATCGACGCCTTCGACCGGGCTCGGACGTGAGGAGCTGGGAGACACGGCACAGCAAAGCCTCCAGCCAGAGCCGATGGGGAAGGGACTGGCTCACGTCACGCCACTGGTGGGACGCCAACTGGAATGGCTACGGCTCCAGGCTGTCTGGCAGAGCGCGAGCACTGGACGCCCCCACCTGCTCGTGCTCTCTGGGGAAGCGGGCATCGGCAAAACGCGACTGGCCGAGGAACTCTTCGGCTGGGTTACGCAGCAAGACCTCTCTGCGGCCCGGGCCGCTTGCTATGCGGTTGAAGGTGAATTGGCCTATGCGCCTGTCGGCTTCTGGCTGCGTGCAGAAGCCATACGTTCATGCTGGTCAAGCCTACCGATGCTTTGGTTAACTGAAGTGGCTCGCGTCGTGCCCCAGATTCTGGTGGAACACCCTGGCCTCCCACCACCCAGTCCGCTGACCGAGAGTTGGCAGCGGCAACAACTCTTTGAAGCCCTGGCCCGCGCGATTCTGGCGGCGCGCCAACCCTTGCTGCTGCTGTTGGATGATCTGCAGTGGTGTGACCAGGAGACTCTCGCATGGCTGCACTACCTCTTGCGCTTCGACCCGCCCGCCCGCCTGCTCATCGTGGGCACCTTGCGTGCTGAAGAACTGACCGACGAGCATCCCCTGCAATCCTGGCTGGCAGCGCTGCGTCGTGAAGGACAGCTCACCCAGCTCGCCCTGGAAGGACTCTCGCCAGCCGAAACCGCCACTCTGGCTTCCCAGTTCGCTGGTCACGACCTCGATCCGGATGCAGCCACCCGCTTGTACCAGGAGACGGAAGGCAACGCCCTCTTCGTTGTGGAGACGATGCGTATGGTACACGAGCAGGACGAAGCCAGGGAAGGGCAGGCGCAAACGGAGCCAGGGGGTCTGCAGGCGGGGCGAGTGCTGCCCGCCATCCAGGCGGTGATTACGGCACGCTTCGCGAAGCTCTCGCCAGAGGCACGGGAACTGGTGACTTTAGCTGCTGTCATCGGGCGTGCCTTCAGCTTCGAGTTGCTGGCGCAGGCGAGCAAGCGGGAGGAAGACAAGCTCCTGGAGGAGCTGGATGAACTGTGGCAGCGGCGCATCCTGCATGAAGTGCAGGGAGAGCGTTACGACTTCAGCCATGCCAAGATACGCGAGGTGGCCTATGCCGAGCTACGACCGCCTCGACGGCGCCTGCTACATCGGCGCATTGCCGAGACGCTGGAGCGCCTCTCTGCCTCGTCCCTTGATGCATTTCTGGGGGACCTGGCCTACCATTTCTTTGAAGCAGGGGCCTGGGAGAAAGCGGTGACCTATGGGCAGCGTGCCGGAGAGCAGGCACAAGCGATGTACGCCCAGCATGCCGCCATCGAGCATTTTACGCGCGCTCTGGATGCTACACAGCGCGGATCGATTCCACCCCCTACAACATTGTATCGTCTGCGCGGACAGGCCTACGAGACCCAGGGAGACTTTGAGCGGGCGCGTCTGGATTATGAGACTATGCTGCGGATGACCCGCGAAGCTGGAGAGCGTCACGCAGAATGGCAAGCCTTGATGGACCTGGGCTTTCTGTGGGCGCAGCGTGATTATGCCCAGGCAGGCAACTATTTTCAGCAGGCACTTGCGTTAGCTCGTC
>Ga0209701_10002683_pt1 | contig 11583 bp, 9 predicted proteins | sample CZO8metaG_4_FD_188356 | JGI IMG/M metagenome (GOLD analysis project Ga0209701, IMG submission 188356) | Vadose zone soil microbial communities from the Eel River Critical Zone Observatory, Northern California, USA - CZOApr15con2H3.8 metaG... | ecosystem: Environmental > Terrestrial > Soil >...
GGACGCCGAATCCGACGACGCCACCTAAGACCTTGGTGACCATCGGGCCGTATGCCTGGACCCGAAATCCGATCGCCCTCTCCCACGCGATCGCCCTCATCGGCCTCTCTTTCGTCGTGGGTTCGATCTCCGCCGTCGCCATCGTCGTCCTCCTAGGGATTCCGATCCACTTCGCGATGCTTCACGAGGAACGCTCTCTCGAGGCACGATTCGGGGAGGCCTATCGCGCGTACGCGGCCGCGGTCCCACGGTGGATTCCGCGCCTTGGTAAGCGTCACAACTGAACGGAGACGGTGGCGCTGGCGTTCGGCCCCGGGGGAGGGGCCCGGAGCTCTTGAAGGTGGACCACTTGGACGGGGGTTCCCGCAAGCTCTCGGAGCAGGCCGTCGATGTGTCCTTCCCCCACCACGGCGACGACCTCTCCTTTCGAGTCCGCGAGCTGGCGGATCGCACGGGCCATGGACGCATCCCGCTCGTCGATCAGGAGTCGTTTCGCGGTCGGCATCTCGCGGGCGAATTCCTGGAGGACCCCGGGCTCGTCTTGATAGAAGCGCTGCAGCTCCGCCTCGACCCTCTCTTTCCGCGTGAAGAGGCCTCCGAGGACGGAGGTCACGAGCCGGACCTTTTCCCGGATCGACATTTCGCTCCACACTCGCCGAAGGATTGCCCGCGAGTCTTGGTCGATGAGCGCAAGCTCGCTCCCAATCTCCTCCGCGGCCCGAGCAGCGGCAATCATCTCATCGCCGACCTCGACGCCGTATTGGCGGGCAATCCGGATCTGGAACTGGGCGAGGAGGGCCAGGGGAGACAGGCCGTGCGCCCTCGGTGTCCGACTCAGGAGGGCCTGATACCGGATCGCGTCCAACTCGAGCGCGACGACCTTCGGGCGTCGGGCCAGGATCTCGGAGCGGATCGAACGCCCGATGTCGAACACGTGGCCCACGCCCAGCAGGGTGATCATTCGCCGCGAAGCAAACGGTGGAGCCGCTTAATTCTTTCCCAAGGACCCGATGAATCATCCCGATTCGCACGCACTCTTCTGCCCCTATTGCGGCATTCGCTTTCCTTCGCCCTAACGATGGAGGCCTAGCTACCGAGAGGTTCGCTCGCGTACTACTCGGCCGTACATACGTACGATTTCGTCCGCACGGACTCGGCCTTGTCGGAGGGTGCGTTGGGGCGTGCGGATGTGATGCACGACGGCCCGGTCCTTGCCGAGGTCCACGATCTCGCCGATCTCGAATTCCTCGTCGGCCGCCGCGAGGACCTCGTGGGGGACCGTCCGGTTTCCCTTGTTCACAGAGAACTTGATCCGAACCTGGTCAATCCGCTTCGCCCAGATGGTGTCGGACGCCTTCGCTTTCGCATCTTTGACCCGACGCCCACCCACTTCGATTGCGGTAATCGCGATCCGCGTGTCGCCGAGATCGAGTTCCTGTCCGACCCGGACGTCCTCCTCGGGCGAGAACTCGAGGGACGTCTTCTCGGATCGGTCGAGCCAGGAGAGGATGAGCGGAACCGAGATCGGCTTGGGCTCACGCGACACAATGTTCGAGACGGCGTCGCACTTCGAGCATCGCACGACGCCTTCGAACACGATCTCGTCCCTCCCTCCGATCTTGCCCCGGAGGACGCGATGCGGAGCGGTCTCGCCGCAATGCGTGCACTTCAAGACGAGGGCGCTCGGTGCGGCCATCGTTGACGTGGAACGCGACCGTTGCCCTAAGGATTTGCGCTCACGGGTCCCCCCCCGGCACGATCGCCGCCGACACTTTCCAGCCACGATGGCTTGCTTCGGAAGACCGGACGGAGACTTGCCGTGGTCCAAGTCGAAGCGGAATCTCCCCGCCCGCGTTGCGTGGTTTCAAAGGCCGAGCTTCCGGCCTGTCGATAGCTGGATCCAGGTAAAGGGGATGGTTTGCTTCAGACGAGAGTTGACGTCACACGTGCTTGTCGAGAATCCGCGCAATCTTTTCGGCCGCATGGCCGTCCCCGAACGACTTCGACTTCGTCCCTTCCGGGTTGAAGTTCCGGATCGCGTGGAGGATCTCCTTCGTATCAGTCCCGACGAGGGCGTTCCAGCCGTCTTCCAAGGTCTCGATCCACTCCGTCTCGTCCCGAAGGGTGACGCACGGGACTCCGAAGAAATACGCCTCTTTCTGGACGCCCCCGCTGTCCGTCACGACCTTCGCGGACCCCATCAACAGCGCGATGAAGTCCAGGTAATCGACCGGCTCGATGGCCTTCACTTGAGTCACGAGGCGTTCCCACAAGCCGAAGGACACGAGGTTCTTGCGAGTCCTCGGGTGCACCGGGAAGACCACCGGCCGCCCGGCGTTCACGAGGGCTTCGACGATCGACGCGAGAGGCTCCTTGTCGTCGACGTTCTGGGGCCGGTGGAGGGTCACGAGGAGGTACTCGCCCCGCGAGAGACCGAGTCGCGAGAGGATGTCTCGGGAACGCGCGGCCTGGGCGCTCTGCAAGGCGACATCATACATCACGTCCCCGACCAGGTGGACGCCGCGGACGATCCCTTCCCGCGTGAGGTTCTCCACCGCGGTCTCGGTCGGGGCGAAGAGGAGGCTCGACAGGTGGTCCGCCACGACCCGGTTCACCTCTTCCGGCATCTCGCGGTTGAAGGAGCGCAGTCCGGCCTCCACATGGCCGAGCGGGATCCCCATCTTCGCGGCGACGAGGGCTCCCGCCAGGGTGGAGTTCGTGTCGCCGTAGACCAGGAGGAAGTCCGGCTTCTCTTTCTCGAGGACCTCCTCGAGGCCGCGCATCATGTCCGCGGTCTGCCGTCCGTGGCTCGCGCTCCCCACACCGAGGTTGTAATTCGGCCGCGGGATGTCGAGGATCTCGAAGAACACGTCCGACATGTTCTCGTCGTAGTGCTGACCCGTATGGATGAGGATCTCCTCATGGTGCTGGCGGATCTCGCGGCTCACCGGAGCGGCCTTGACGAACTGGGGTCTCGCTCCGACTACGCTCGCGATTTTCACGGCCCATCGCACGGGTCCAGCGACCTATAAGCGTTCTGGCGGGTGCCCCTCCTGGTCCGCTCGAATTCGAATGTGCGGCGCACCTCGTCATGTCGGACCGCACCGCGGTTGAAACCTTTATCCGAAACTCGCGCATCCGCGCGCACGTGAAGGTCGCCGTGATTGGCCTCGGCTATGTCGGCGTCCCGCTCGCCGCGGCGGTGGCCGCGACGAGCGCCAAGGTCATCGGGGTCGACATCGACCCGCGCAAGGTCGACGCGATCAATGCGGGGCGGAGTCCACTCAAGGGGCGCGAACCGGGCCTCGCGGAGCTCGTGGCCGCTCAATCTTCGAAGGGGAACCTTCGAGCCACCCTCGACATGGCCGAGGTCGCCGGCGCCGACGTCGTGGCGGTGTGCGTCGAGACCCCGATCGAACCGTCGACCCATGATCCCTCCTTCAAGGCCCTCAAGTCCGCCCTCACGAGCCTCGGTCGGCACTTGAAACAAGGGGCCCTCGTGACGATCGAGTCGACCTTGGCCCCGGGGACGATGGAGTCCGTCGTCCGGCCTGCGATCGAGCGCGCCTCGAAGCTCAAGGTCGGACGGGAGATCCATCTCGTCCATTGCCCGGAGCGATTGACCGGCGGCAAGCTCCTTCATAACCTGACCGAGCTGCCGCGGATTCTGGGGGCCAACGAGCCCGTTGCGTTGCGGAAGGCCGTCGCGTTCTACAAGAGATTCGTGAACGCGGACATCCATGCGACCGATTGGACGACCGCGGAGGTCGTGAAGACCGCCGAGAATGCATACTGGGACGTGCAGATCGCGTTCGCGAACGAGGTCGCCCTGATCAGCGAGGAGCTCGGCGTCGACGCGTTCCGGGTCCGCGAGTTGGTGAACACCTCGCCCTATCGGATGATGCTCATCCCAGGCGCCGGGGTGGGCGGGCACTGCATCCCCAAGGATCCATGGCTCCTCGTGGCGCCCGCGACCCAGACGAAACCTGAGCTGATCCCGACCGCCCGCGCGGTGAACGACTTCATGCCGAAGCGCATGGCCCGCCTCGTCGAGGAGGGCCTCGCGGCGGCAGGTCGCAAGGTCAAAGGGGCAAAGGTCACGGTCCTCGGATTCTCCTATCGCGAGAACACGGACGACACGCGCAATTCGCCTTCGAGAGAGATGATTCAGGAACTCCGTCGCCGGGGAGCCGAGGTCGTGATCCACGATCCCTTGGCCCGCTCCGAGCGTGGGTACACGATCGTGCGCGACCTCAAGGCGGCGATCCGCGGAGCGGATTGCGTCGCCATCGTGACCGCCCACGATCCCTATCGCAAGCTTGACCTGAAAACCCTCAAGCGCGCGATGCGGCGGCATGTGATCGTGGACGGCCGGAACATCTTCGCTGGCCCCGAGGTCGTGAAGGCAGGCTTCGTGTATCGGGGGATCGGGAAAGGACAGTTCTAACCCCTACGCGAGTGGCACGACCTTCCCGGTCCGATGGGATTCCATCGCGGCCACCGTTACGCGGAGCGTCTCGATGGCATCCTCGCCCGTGACCAGGGGAGCCCGCTTTTCCCGCACGGCACCGAGGAAATCCTCCAATTCTCGTTTGAGGGGCTCCTCCTTGCGAACGTGGACCTTCTGCTGGTGGTGTTCGAGGGGAACCTGGTATAGGTTGAATGGATCAAGCGGACCGAGGGTGCTCGAACTCACGGTCAGAGATTGCTCCATATAGTCGACCTCGACGAAATTCTTCAGGCAGGTGAGGGCGAGCTTTCGAACCTTCATCGGCGTGAGCCAATTGACCTCCACGAACCCATGAACGCCATTCTGGAACGAAAGCAGGACGTTCGCGTAGTCCTCGAAGGTCTCGTGCAGCCTGCGACCTCCCAGTGCGAAGACGGTCTCGACCGGCGATTCCACGAGGAATCGCAGGATGTCAATCTCGTGGACGCCGAGGTCCATGACCACACCGACGTCTCGGACTCGTCCGGGAAAGGAGCTGACCCGCCGGGCGGCCGCGGTCACCAGATCGCCGAACTGGCCGTCTTGCAGTTGTCGCTTCACGGCGGCGATGGCGGGGTTGTGGCGCTCGATATGTCCGACGGCGAGGGTGATGCCCGCGCGCTTGGCGGCGTCCACAATGCGGGTCGCCTCCGGAACCGTCGCGGCGAGGGGCTTCTCTACGAGGAGCGGGAGGCCCGCGTGGATGACGTCAAGGGCGACTTTCGCGTGGTGCTCCGTCGGCACGCACACGGTCACAGCGTCGAGATCTTCTTTGAGGAGGTCCGCCGCAGCCGTGTAGTACGCTGTGTTGAACCGGTTCGAAACGACGCCGCCCGCCTTCACGTTCGGGTCCGCGACCCCGACGACCTCCGCGATCTCGGACAATACGCGGACGTGGTTCTGCCCCATCGAGCCGACTCCGATGACCCCCACCCGCATCGGTGCCGCCACACCCGCTCCAAGGAGACCGCGGATATAAACGCGCGTCGAAGGCGGCGAACTTTCATATCCGTTCGCGCATTCGGCGGCTCACTGGGGTAGTGCGATGGCAGTCGATCCTGTGTGTGAGAAACCCATCAATCCGCACAACGCCTTCTGGATGATCTGGTACAAGGAGGCGCCCTATTACTTCTGCGGCGAGGACTGCCAAATGAAGTTCGATCGGAAACCGGAACACTACCGCCTTGCGGCGTTGAATCGACACCAGAAGCAGGCGATATACTAGACGGCTTGTCGCTCGGGTGGGCTCATTCGAAGGATCGGAGCGCTTCCGCCGGCGGCATCCTGGACGCGCGAATCGCGGGGCTCGCAGTCGCCAGGACGGAGCCCAGAAACGCAATGCCACCGAGGAGAAGGAGCCGGTCCCAGGGGATGATGAAGGAGGCTTGGCCTTCGAAGAAACGGAGGAACAGGTCGTACGACAGGGCCACGCCGAGGACGACCCCCATCGTAATTCCCGTGAGCGCGATGAAGGACAGTTCGAACAAGAATGAACGCAGGACCATCGACCTGCGGAAGCCGAGGGCCCTGAGAGCCCCAGTCTCCTGCCGTCGTTCGACGACATTGCGCATCGTGATGACGCCCAGGCCCGCGATGCCGACGATGAGTCCGAGGGCGAGGTACGCTTGGAGAAGGTTGAACACGCCCATCGTCGTCTCGAGGATGTCGTTAATCAGAGCCTGGATGTCCACCGTGATGAGCTGGTAGGCGAGGAAGTACCGTTCGAGGTCATGGCCTGCCTTCGAGACATCGACGCCGGGACGGACCCCGAAGTAGAACAGGCTGGCGGCCTCGGCCCCGAAATCCGCTTTGACGGTGGCCGCGGACACCCAGAGGCCCTGGGCGAACTGTTCGTAGAGGATCCCGATGATTCGGACGCTGCGAGCGGCGCCGCTCATGTTCCGGAATTGGAAGACATCGCCGACGACAGCGGTGAAACTCCCGAAGTTCGGGCCGAAGTTGTTCGGCACGACGGATCCATCGATAATCGCGACATCCATATTGGTCCTGATCGCGGCCCACACCGCTTGGTCGCTCGAGTACGCGGGATCGCGGGCTTGCAACGGGAGTTCAGGCGTCCAGTCCGAGGGGACGCCGATGAGCGAGCTGTTATGCTGGACGGAGGAACCCCCATTCGGTGTGATCCTGAGGCGGACTTGGGAGATCCCATGCTGGAATGTGATGTTCGAAGGGCTGTGCGTGGTGTTGTACGTATCGAAAGCGGAGTCCCAGTTCGGAATCGGCACGAAGGATGAGCCGAGGAGTTGGAAGCCGCCGCTCTCCCGATAGCTCGTCGTCGAGATCGATGAGCTGACCATCGCCTGGATCCCGGACATCGTCGCGATCGTGAACATGACCAAGGCGATGCTCGCCAAGGTCGCCCCGGTGCGGAACTTCTTGTTCATCGGGTAAGCGATCGCCGTGCGGACGACCGGTCGCCACGTTCGACTCCGGAAAAGCTGGGTGGCGACGGCCAAGATCGTGTCGCTGTTGAACAGGACGATCAGGAGCCCGCCGAAGATCAGCAGGACGCCGACGATGATGAACAGGGAGATGTCGGCGTTCGCGGTGCTGAAGGGTTTCCACGGGCTCAGGAGCCACGCGAGCATGAGGGCCCCGGCCGCGGTGAAGACGATCCGGGGGGACGCGAGCCTCATCGTGAGGAACGCGAGTCCCACGGCGAGCGCGCAGGGCCCCGCTTCCTGCAGGATGAGATTCCGGGTCGCCAAAGAGGCCAACGTCCCGATCGTGCCGATGGCCGCGAGGGTCGCGCCGACCGCCACCTGCCGGCCGGTCGAGCGGTGAGGCACTGGTTCCGGTATGTCCCGGATCGCCCGGACGATGTTCAGCTTGGAGATGCGGAAGGACGCGATGCCTATGGTCGCCATGGTGATCAAGAAGCCGATCGCGAACCCGGTGAGGAGGTCGGATGTCGTCCAGGTGAGGACGAACCCGTTCCCTCCGAAGCCCGACCGGAAGACCAACGAGAATCCCCAAAGTATGACCGCCGCGATGAAGAGGCCCGTGAGCATCCCGACGAAGGACGACAGTAGGGCGTACAACAGGCCTTCCGAAATGAAGCTCTGGACCAGGTTCTTGCGGCGCATGCCCAAGGCCCTGGCGACGCCCATCTCCCCTTTCCGTTCCTCCGCGAGCATGACGAAGATGTTCACGATCAACAAGACGCCCGCTATGATCGTGAAGAAGCTCAGCAGGACGAACACTTGACTGAGGCGGTCGGCGCCCTCCGTCGCCCCTTTCACGGAGTCTGCCTTCGCCTTCGCGATCGTGAAGGACGGGGAGGTGGGAAGGAGGGGACGGATTTCCGTCACGACCGCGTCGGATCGGAGGTACCCCTGGTCCACACCTCCGACGTTCGCGACTAGAATCGTGTTGATCCGGTTCGGCAGGCCCAAGGCGGCCTGGAACGAGTCGAGGCGCACGAAGAGGTTGTTGCCAGCGTTCCAGGCTCCCCGGCCGACGTTTTGGACGATAGCGCCGACGGAGACCTGCAGGACCGCAGGCCCCCGCGGACCGTTAAAGCTCAGGGTGAGGCGGTCGCCCACCTTCGCCTCGACGGCCGCGGCCAGTTTCTCGTTGATGACCGCTTGGGTGGGATCGAGGCCGGAGCCGGTCCATCCGGGACAGGTCGGCGGACGTGAAGCGGTGGAGCAACCGTCGCGGAAAAACGAGCCCAGGTCCCGGCCCGAATCGAACCCGATCAGGGTGACGGTCGGTTCGAACAGACTCGAGGCCTGATCGATCACAGCCCCGTTCAGCTGGATTCGGGGGGCGAGGGCCGAGACGTCGGGCATCAAGGGCAAGCTTGCATTAAGGGTGTCGTAGACGCTGATGTTAAAGGGAGTCCGGGCTCCGTCGGAAGAGGAGACGTAAATGGTCTCGTCAACGAAGTCGAGGCTGCGGATGACGGCGCTCCGAATCGTGAAGTCGAACGTGGTCTGGATGACGAAGGACGAGGTGATGATCGCGGTGCCGATGAGTAGGCCTGCGACGACGATCGCGACCTGGGTCTTGCGACGGAAGAAGTTGCCTAGACCGATCCGGAGGGGAAAGCGTTTCCGGCCCGCCCAGAGGAGGACTGCGAGGGAGGTCCCGACGACCACCGCGATGAGGATCTGGCTCGTGTCCATCGGATCCTCAGGTCGTGGGGTGGACGGATTTCACGACCGCGCCATTCCGCATCAGGATCACCCGCTGGGTCTGGTTTCCCACTGCGGCGTCGTGGGTCACGATGATGAACGTGAGGCCCTTCTCGCTGTGCAGCCGTTTCATCAGGGCCACGACCTCCTGAGAGGTCTCTGTGTCAAGGTTGCCAGTCGGCTCGTCCGCGAACACGATGTCCGGCTCGTTCACGAGGGCCCGGGCGATGGCGACTCGTTGCTGCTGTCCGCCGCTGAGCTCCGCGGGCTTCTTCATCGGGACGTCGCCAAGGCCGACGGCCTTGAGAGCCGCAACGGCCCGCGCTCGGGCGGTCTTTGGATCGACGCCTCGCACGAGGAGGGGTAGCTCGACGTTTTCCGAGCACCGAAGGACCGGGAGGAGGTTGTAGTTCTGGAAGATGAAACCCATCCTCGTCGCGCGGAAGTCCGTCTTCGCGTTGTCGCCGAGGGACGAGAGTCGCTGGCCCGCGATCCAGACCTCGCCCGAGGTGAAGTCGTCGATCCCCGATAGGCAGTTCAGCAAGGTGGTCTTCCCGCATCCGGAAGGTCCCATGATCGCGACCATCTCGCCCTTCCGGATGTCCAGGTCGACGCCGCGGAGCGCGTGGACCTCGACGCCTCCGCTGTCGTACGTCTTGACGAGACGGCGCGCGATGACGATCCGGTCCTCGGCGCGGCGAGGTTTCCCCTCGGCCGCCGAGGCGGGGCGGGCTGTCATCGATTCTGATACCAAGGGCTTTCCCTCCGGGAACGGACGCGGCGAGGCTGCCGCTCGCGATAAAGGTTTTGGACGCGAAGGTCGCTCAGAGACGGAATGATGCGGCGAGCCGCGTGACGGCCCAGAGCCCGAGCGCGGTGAGGGCGATGAGGAACACGAACAGCGAGGCGGCCTGGGCTTCGACCGCGAAGGTCCCGAGGAGCGCCGCGGCGGCGACGATTCCCTGAGCCGCGAATCCTCCAAGGAATCCTCCGACCGAGACGAGGAAAAAGATCCCGAGGGCCGCGAGCGACATCGCGGACGGTTTGAGCTTCACTCTCGTGAGGATCGCGGCCGCGACGAACGCCGCGGCGATGGGAGAGGCGACCGGAAGGGCCAAGCCTTCGAACGGCGGAAGGAAGGACCGGGCGTAGGCAATGAGGGCGAGGAACGCGACCGTCGTCCCGAGGCCGATCACCGCGAGGCTCAGCATGAGGCCGCGGAAGTACGATCCCGCAGGCTTCGATGCGGTGAGCACGATCCAGAGATTCTCCCGCTCCGAAAAGGCCCAGTTCATCGCGAGGAGTCCGAGCAGGAACGTGAGGGTCTGGGTGGCGGCGATGAGACCGCCTGGTCCCGTCCGGGCCGGGCCGAGGCTCGCGGGCAGGATCCCGATCAGCGCGAAGAAGACTACGTAGACGATGCTCCCGTCCCGCCAGATCCGGATCAGGTGGAGACGGGTCATGAGTCCGGTCTCGCCCCCGCGATCGGTCCGAAAGCGGATCCGCGTTGTGACGCCGCCCAAACGGGCAACGAAACGCCGTTGGAGGTCCATCCTCGCGCCGAGGTCGACTTGACCGAAGCCCGCGGTCATCGTGGGCCTCAGACCGTGGAAAACATACGTCTTCGAGAGGGGGAGCCACGCGAGCACGATCCCGCCGACGACAAGCGCCGCGAGGCCGACGTCGATCGGGCTCAGGGGCGTCCCGAGCAAGGCCGCGAGACCGAGGCCCGCGAACGCCCTCGACGGGAGGGGGAGGGACCCGAACGCGATGGGGACGCCGGGCAGCGTGATGCCGATCGCGGACAGGACCGAGACGCCGAGCACCGCGACCGTCAGCAGGCGAACCGGGGCCTTCGGGTAGCGGACGCGGAGGATCACGAGGACCTGGGAGGTCAGGAGCACGAACGCCCCGTACGCGGCGAGGATCGCGAGCATCGGGAGGGCGACGAGGATCGGTTGTCCGGCGGCGAGGACCATGGCGATCGCGGCCACGGCCGCCGCGAGTCCCGCGGCCCCCGTCAAGCTCACGAACTGGAACGAGAGGTCGGCGAGCATGTACTCCCGAGGCCGCACGTCCGCGGTGAGGAAGAAGTCGAACTCGGAGACGTGGGCCGTGACGCCGGGACCGAGGGAGTACAGCAGCCCGATCGAGAACACCGCGGCGAGGGGTGCGCTCAGGACCGCGAGGGCCGTCGAGGGGTCCGCCCCGCGAATCGACATCCCCATCCCGAAGCCCGTGAAGAATCCGGTCGGCAGGAAGATCAGGATCAGGAAGAGGTACGCGAAGGGCCCGAAGCGACCGCGAAGGGCCGGCCCGAAGAAGAACCGCAGCTTGTACGTGAACAAGGCGAGGGCGCGTCCCATGGCCTACCCTCGGCGGAACCAGCGTCGGCGCGGTGGGGCTTCCACGGGCGGCGCGGCGGACTCTTGGGTGAGGCGCAGGAAGATCTCCTCGAGGCTCTCCTGGGTGCCCGCCGGGGCGGCTTGGCGGAGGCTGGCCAGATCGCCCGTCGCGATGTTCCGCCCGTGGTTCACGATGGCCACGCGGCTGCACAGGCGCTCTGCGGTGTCGAGCTGGTGGGTCGACACGAGGACGGTCCCGCCGTTCCGGGCCATGGCCATCAGGCGTTCCTTCAGGAGGTGCTGTCCCGCGGGATCGATCCCGATCAGCGGTTCGTCCAGGATCAGAATCGAGGGCTCGTGGATGATCGCGGCCGCGAAGGCGAGCTTCGCCTTCATGCCCTTGGAGAGGGAGGCGATCGTCTCATCCGCCTTCGGCGCGAGGTCGAGCATCCTCAGGAGCTCCTGGGTCCGGGGCGCCAGGCGCTCTCGCGGCAAGTTGCGGATCCGCCCGACGTACCCGAGGAACTCGCTGGGCGTGAGGTACTCCGGCAGGGTCGGCGCCTCGGGCATGTAGCCGAGGTCCTTCTTG
>Ga0209701_10002684_pt1 | contig 11583 bp, 8 predicted proteins | sample CZO8metaG_4_FD_188356 | JGI IMG/M metagenome (GOLD analysis project Ga0209701, IMG submission 188356) | Vadose zone soil microbial communities from the Eel River Critical Zone Observatory, Northern California, USA - CZOApr15con2H3.8 metaG... | ecosystem: Environmental > Terrestrial > Soil >...
CATTCACCCACTTGGCGATCACCACCTCGAACAATTTTTGGAAATGTTTGCGCCGCTCGCTGGAACTGCCTGAGGCCTGGTAAGCCCGATGCTGCTCATGGATTGCGCTGTTGCTCTCGATGAGTCCCGGAAGGCTGCGCTCCAGCACCGCGTCGCCTTGGTATTCGTCGAATTCCTGCATGACAACTGGCTGCGGGAACTCCAAGCCGGCATCCCGATAGGCTTCGAACACGATTCGGGCCGTTTCCCCTTGGCGGACACGCGGCCCGGAGCAAACGCTGTCGAAAGCGACGTTGTGCCGTACCCAGTATTGGCCCAGCAGGCGAGCCTGGGCTTCCCCGGTTGCCGAGAGCTTGTCGTAGTTTGGTTCAGAGAAGGAAGCTTGCCCGTGGCGCACCAGGAACATGCGGCTCATGTGGCTCGTTCAAATAGGCCTGCCGCGCCCTGGCCGCCGCCGATGCACATGGTCACCACGCCGTAGCGGTGTTTGCGCCGGGCCATTTCATTGGCCATCGTCCCGACCATGCGCGAACCGGTCATGCCGAACGGGTGGCCGATGGCGATGGAGCCGCCGTTGGGGTTCAGTTTCTCGGGATCGATCCCCAGACGATCGCGGCAATAAACCACCTGTACGGCGAAGGCTTCGTTGAGCTCCCACACGCCAACATCATTCATTTTGACGCCGGTGCGCTTCAGCAGCTTCGGCACGGCGAACACGGGGCCGATGCCCATTTCGTCCGGGTCGCAGCCGGCGATCTGAAAGCCGCGGAACACCAGCTTGTAGGGGATGCCGAGCTGATCGGCGCGCGCCCGCGACATCAGCAGCGTGGCCGAGGCTCCGTCGGAAAGCTGCGAGGCATTGCCGGCAGTCACCGTGCCCTGCCCGCTGGTCTGGTCAAAATGCGGCTTCAACGCGAGCAGCCCTTCGAGCGTTGTGTCCGGCCGGTTGCACTCGTCTTTGTTGGCGCAGACCTCTTCCTTGCCGATGTGCTCACCCGTCTTTTTATCCAAAACGGCTTTGGTGACGCGCATTGGCGCAATCTCGTCTTCGAAGAAACCTTCCCTTTGACCGCGGGCGGTGCGCTGCTGGCTCAAGAGCGAGTACTCGTCCTGCGCGAGCCGGCTGATTTTGTAGCGCTTGGCCACGACCTCGGCGGTGTCGCCCATCACCATGTACAACCCGGGCATCTTCTCCTCGAGCGTGGGATTTGGGCTGCTGTCACGCGGTATCACGCTGATGCTTTCCACCCCGCCGCCGATGGCAGCGTCCACTCCTTCGTTCATGATCTGATGCGCCCCCAGAGCGATGGCTTGCAAGCCGGACGAGCAGAACCGGTTGATGGTCGTGCCGGCCACCGAAGTCGGCAGTCCCGCCAGCATCGCGGCAATGCGGGCGATGTTGTGGCCCTGCGGGCCGTGCGGCTGCGCGCAGCCGAGTACTACGTCTTCGATTTCGCTTGGGTCGAGCTTCGCCGTCTTGCGCAGCACGTCCTTGATGCAGTGCGCCGCGAGTTCATCGGGGCGCGCGATATTGAACGAGCCGCGGAAGGACTTGGTAAGCGCCGTGCGCGAGCTGGCAACGACTACCGCTTCTCTCATTTCCACTCCCCCTGCTACGCAGCCGCGCCCTGGTCTTTGCTGAAGTCGGCGAAGGTTTTTCCTTCTTCGGCCAAACGCTTCAACAATGGTGCGGGCTCCCAGAGTTCGCCGTGCTGTTGATGGAATTCCCGGATGCGATCGTAGACCTTCTTCAAACCGGTTGTGTCGGCGTACCACATCGGTCCGCCGCGATGCGCCGGGAACCCGTAGCCATTCACGTAGATGATGTCAATGTCGACGGCGCGCAAGGCGTAGCCCTCTTGCAGGATGCGCGCACCCTCATTGACCAGCCCATAAATGCAGCGATCCACGATCTCCTGCGCGGAGATTTGCCGCTGCTGGATACCGGCTTCGGCGGCCCACTGGCGCACCAGTTTGGCCACTTCGGGATCGGGAATCGCGCGGCGCTCGGCGTCGTACTTATACCAGCCGGCGCCGGATTTCTGGCCGTAGCGCCCCATTTCGCAGAGGCGATCCTCGGCGAGCGGCTGGCGCACGCCGGGCTTTTCGAGGTGGCGGTATTCTTTGCGGATGCGCCAGCCCACGTCGAGCCCCGCGAGGTCACCGGTCGCGAGCGGCCCCATGGCCATGCCGTAGTCGTATAGCGCCCCGTCCACGGCCTCAACGCTCGCGCCCTCTTCCACCAGAAACTGTGCTTCGCGGCGGTACGGGCCGAACATACGGTTGCCGACAAAGCCGCGGCAGTTCCCCACCAGCACGCCGACCTTGCCGATCTTCTTGGAAAGCTGCATGCAAGTCGCGATCACATCCTTGCCCGTAGCCTTGCCGCGCACGATTTCCAGCAGCCGCATCACGTTCGCCGGGCTGAAGAAGTGCGTGCCGATTACGGCCTGCGGCCGCTGGGTGGCCGAAGCGATCTCGTCGATGTTGAGCGTGGAGGTGTTGCTCGCCAAAATCGCGCCTGGCTTACAGTTGCGGTCCAGCTCTCCGAAAACTTCTTTCTTCAGCGCCATGCCTTCGAAGACAGCCTCAATCACCATGTCCACTGTGTCGAAACCGTCGTAGCGCAGCGTAGGCTTGATCAGTTTGAGGCGTTCCTCAACGAATTGCTGCGTAAAGCGGCCGCGCTTGACCGAATTCGCGTAGTTCTTCTGAATGGTGGCGAGGCCGCGGTCGAGCGCCACCTGGTCGGTCTCTTTGAGCAGCACCGGAATCCCCGCATTGACCAGGGCCATGGTGATTCCGCCGCCCATGGTTCCCGCGCCGACAACCGCTGCGCTGCTCACCGGGATAATCGGGGTCTCTTTGGGCACATCCGGTATCTTGGCCACTTCGCGCTCGCCGAAAAACACGTGAATGAGCGCCTTGGACTGGTCCGAGAAGAGGCATTCCGCGAAGAGCTTCCGCTCCGTCTCGCAACCTTCCTCAAAGGACGACTTTGCAGCCGCTTCCACAGCGTCTATGGCCGCGAGCGGCGCCATCAGGCCGCGCTGCTTTTTGCGCGCGTTTTCCCGCGCGGCGGCAAAGATGGGTGCGTTCTGCGCGGCTGTGCCGAGCTTCTCTTTGCGCTCGCGGGTCTTGGGCGCCGGCTTTCCGGCAACTTCACGCGCGAAGGCAACTGCGCCCGCAAGCAGGTCGCCTTCAATCAAGCGGTCGAGGATGCCGGACTTCAGCGCATCCTGTGCCGTGATGGGATTGCCGCCCGCGCACATCTCCACGGCTTTGGCTACGCCCGCCAGACGAGGCAGACGCTGTGTCCCGCCCGCGCCGGGGATCAGGCCGAGCTTCACTTCGGGCTGCCCAACCTGGGCGCTCGGGGCAGCGACGCGATAATGGCCGGCCATCGCCAGCTCCAAGCCGCCGCCGAACGCTGTGCCGTGAATGGCCATCACCACCGGCTTGCGGCAATCCTCGATGCGCAGCAACAGGGGAAGAAAGGCCACGCCGCGCTGCGTCTTGCCGGAAGTGATCTTGCCAAATTCCTTGATATCCGCGCCGGCAACAAAGGTGCGGCCGCCGCCGATCAGCACGGCCGCCTTCACGCCGGGGTCGTTGTTGATCTGTTCGATCGCGTCGGAGATTCCTTCCGGAACACCCGGGCTCAGGGCGTTCACCGGCGGATTGTTGATGGTGATGATGGCAACGTCGTCGTCTTTGGTGAGTTGTATCAGGTCGCTCATGAGAGCCACTCTCTTTCTTGGGATGGACGGCTACGCGGACTTTGCCGAAACTGCGCCGGCGTCAATCACCAAACGGGCGATGCGCTCGCGATGAAAGCTCGCGTCGCCAAGCATCGTCTCCGACGCTTTTGCCCGGCGGTAGTATAGATGCAAATCATTTTCCCAGGTAAAACCCATGCCGCCGTGGATTTGAATTCCGCGATTTCCGACGGTGCGGCAGGCATCGCTCGCGTACATTTTGGCGACGGAAACGGCTATTGCGGCGTCGGGCGCATTCTCTTCCAGCGCCCATCCGGCGTAGTAGGCCGCGGAGCGCGAACTCTCGGTCTCCAGGTACATGTCGGCGCACTGATGCTGCACCGCCTGGAACATCCCGATGGGCTTGCCGAATTGCTTTCGCGTTTTCGCGTATTCGACGGTGATGTCAAGCGTGCGTTGCATGCCGCCCGCCATCTCGGCGGCCAAAGTAGCGGTGGCGATGTCGAGCGCCTTCGCCAGGGCCGTTGTTTCACCGAGTTTCTCCGCGGACGTGTTGTTGAATTCCACGGAATACAGCTTGCGTGTGAGGTCCATCCCCGGCATCGCCTTGATGGTGATCCCGGCAGCCTTCGCGGCGGCGATAAAGACGCCGTTGTGAGCCACGACAATAATCGAGTCCGCCCCGGCGGCATCCAGCACAAAGAGCTTTTCGCCCGTCAGCTTTCCGCCCGCAACCGATACCTGCGCGTCCGCCGGATTCCAACTCGCGCTGGCTTCGAGCATCGCAACCGTGGAGCGCGCCTCGCCGCGGCAGATGGGAGCGAGGTACTTCTTCTTCTGGCCGGAAGAGGCAACCGCGTCAAGCACGGCTCCGGCGAGCACGACGCTGGAAAAGAACGGCCCCGGCAGAAGCGCGCGCCCCGCCTCTTCCATCAGCAGGACAAGCTCCACCTTGCCGAGACCCACACCGCCGTATTCCTCCGGGAAAATAATCCCCGTGTAGCCCTGCTCAGCCATCTTCGACCATAGCGCGGCATCATAGGCAGTGTCGGTCTCCATCAGGCGGCGGACTTCCCCCATCGGGCACTCGCCCGCGAAGAATTTCCGCGCGTTATCTTTCAGAAGCATTTGGCTCTCGCTCAATCCGAATTGCATCGATTTTCCCCTTAGTAGCTTCGCGGCAGGCCAAGCACAAAGTGTCCGATGATGTTGCGCTGGATCTCCGAGGTGCCGGCCTCGATGGTGTTCCCGCGCGAACGCAGGTAACCGTAGGCCCAGGTGCCGTTGTCAATGGTGTACGGGCTGGCGGCTTCCAGCTGCCCAAAGGGCCCCAGCAACTCCTGCGCCACCTGCTGGAAGCGCTGGTTCAGCTCGCTCCAGAATAATTTCTGGATCGAGCCTTCCGGACCGGGCACGCCGGTCGCGCTGACGCGGCTGAACGCGCGCATCTGGTTCAGCCGCATGATTTCAATCTCCGCGTAGCATTGCGCAAGTTTTTGCCGCATCAACGGGTCCTGCGCGGCGGGCCGTCCGTTCCGCTTTCGCGTGCGAGACAGCTCGATGAGCCGGTTCATATTGCGCTTGTAGATGATCTGCAGGCCGGCGCCGAATGTCCCGCGCTCGTGCATGAGTGTTCCGATGGCCACTTTCCAGCCGTCGTTCACCTGGCCAACGACGTTTTCGGCCGGCACGCGAACGTCACGGAAAAACACTTCGTTGAACTCGGTCTCGCCGGTCATCTGACGCAGCGGACGGACTTCCACGCCGGGCGTCTTCATGTCCAGGAGCAGAACGGTAAGACCCTTGTGCTGGGGCGCATTCGGGTCCGTGCGGACAACCACTTCGCACCAGTCCGCCGCCCAGCCATAGCTGGTCCATACCTTCTGGCCGTTCATGACGTAGTGGCCGTCCTCCAGGCGCGCCTCGGTTTGCAGGCTGGCCAGGTCGGAGCCCGCGTTCGGTTCGGAAAAACCCTGGCACCAGATTTCTTCGGCGCTCAGGATTTTCGAGAGATACCGCTTCTTCTGCGCCTCTGTGCCAAAGGCGATGATCGTCGGGCCAATAATTCCGAGACCCAAAACGTTGGCCAGCGGCGGTGCTTCGGCCAGGGCCATTTCCTCCCAGAAGATGACTTGCTGCATCAGGCTGGCGCCGCGGCCGCCGTACTCCTTCGGCCAGGAAATTCCGGCCCATCCGCCTTCGTAGAGCTTGCGCTGCCAGCGCTTCAAATAGCCGAAGCGGGCCTCGAGAGATTCTTCCCGCCAATTGTCCCAGTCCTTGGGGACATTGCCCTTGAGCCACGCGCGCAATTCGTCGCGAAACTTTAATTCTTCCGCTGTCAGATTCAAATCCATTTCCAGTGCTCCTTCATCAGCTCCGTCGCGGTGCTGGGTCCTCGTCTCACTTCTTCGTGGCAAACTCGGGACGGATGGTCTCCTGTCCCCCCCAATATTTCTTCCGCAGTTCTTTCTTCAAGATTTTGCCCGTGCCTGTTTTTGGCAGGCTAGGGAGGAACTCCACCGACCGCGGGCATTTATAATGTGCCAGCCGGGAACGGCAGAATTCGAGCAGCTCTCCTTCCGTGGCCTTTGCGTCCGGCTTGAGCACCACCAGCGCCTTCGGCACTTCTCCCCACTTTTCATCAGGAACAGGAATCACGGCGGCCTCATACACACTGGGATGCGCAGCCAGGGTCTTTTCCAAGTCGAGCGAGGAGATATTCTCCCCGCCGCTGACGATGATGTCTTTGGCGCGGTCCACGATGAGAACATAGCCATTTTCGCTGATCGTGGCCATGTCTCCGGTGTGAAACCATCCCCCGCGCATGGCCTGAGCGGTTGCTTCGGGCTGCTGCCAATAGCCTTCCATCACGCCATCGCTGCGGGCAATGATCTCCCCGATGGTTTTCCCGTCGTGAGGCACATCCTTGTCGTTGGAATCCACCACGCGGATCTCCACGCCCCCTACGGCGTATCCGGTCATCGCCTGGCCTGCATAGCGCTGTTCTCCTTCCCAATGCACTCCGCTTTTCATCCGGGAGAGCGTAAGCATCGGTGAAGTTTCCGTCAAACCGTAGCCGGAAAAACAACTGCAGCCCAGTTTGCCCTCCACTTCGCGCACCAGTGTCGGCGAAGAGGCCGCCCCGCCGATGGTGATCCTCTCGAGGCTGCTCAAGTCATACTTTCCTCGTTCGGGACAATTCACCAGGGCCGTAGCCATCGTCGGCACCAGGCTGCAAGCGCGGACGCGCTCCTGCTCAATCAGCCGGAAGACTTCCGCGGGGTCAAAGCGCTGCAGCATGACGTGCGTGCCGCCCATAAACGTAAGCGCCTGCGCAATCCCCCAGCCATTGGCATGAAACAGCGGAATCGTGTGCAATTCGACTGTATCGCCGGAAAGATGCAAGGCTAGGCAGACGTTCAAGCCATGCAGATAAATGTTTCTGTGGGTCAACATCACGCCCTTGGGGTTCGCGCTGGTTCCGCTGGTATAAAAAAGTTCCGCGGTGGAGTTCTCGTCGAAGCTCATGATGTCCGCGCGGTAAGGCGCAGCAGCAGCCAAAAGCTCCTCATAATTTTGCGGTAACAACCAATTTGTTTGGGGCCGCTCATCGAGCAGGATAAAACTCTGCACACCGGAGAGGGTCTGGCGAAATGAATCCGCCATCTCGAGGAATTGTTTTTCCAGGAAGAGTACCTTTGCTCCGGCATCATTCAAAATGTAGGCAAGCTCATGCGGCGCGAGCCGGATGTTCAGCGGGAGCAACACCGCGCCGGCTTCCAGGACTCCGTAGTACGCTTCGAGCAGCCGATGGCAATTCATGCTCAGAAACGCAACCCGCTCACCGGGCTTCACTCCGCTCTTACGCAGGGCTCCAGCCAGCCGGCACGCGCGTTCGGCAAATTGGGCGTAGGTAAACCGCAGATCTTTGCACACCACAGCGGTCTTGCCGGGGAATTGCTGTTCGGCATACCGGAGAAAGCGGATGGGCGTAAGGGGAATATTCATGCGCTTACTTTCGTTTACCAGGCTGTCTGCCCGCCGTCCACCACCAGCACGTGGCCGGTAACGTAGTCGGAGGCGGCGGAAGCCAGGAAGACAGCAGCCCCTTTCAAATCATGATCGTTGCCAAAGCGGCGCAGCGGAATTTGTTCCAAGAGGAGCTCTTTCTTGTGCTCGATCACCCAGCCGGACATGTGCGTCGGAAACCAGCCGGGAGCGATGGCGTTCACTTGAATGTTGTGCGCGGCCCATTGGCAGGCCAGGTCTTTCGTGAACGCGATCACCCCTCCCTTGCTGGCGTGATATCCGATCGCCTGAACCGTGCCGCGCTGCGCGCCGCCCAGACCCGCGACCGATGCGACATTGATGATCTTTCCGCGGCCCTGCTTGATCATGACTTTGCCAATGGCCTGCGCGCAAAGGAAAGTTCCGGTCAGGTTGGTGTCCAGCACCTTAGTCCAATCCTCAAGGGGCATCTGCTCCGCTGGAGCGCCCCAGGAAATCCCGGCGTTGTTGATCAGAATGTCGATCCGCCCAAACCGCGCGAGCGCCGTGTCCACAACCTCTTGAATACTGGCGGGGCTTTTGACATCGCAAGCCAGCGCCAGAGCCTTCACGCCGAGCTTCTGCAAGTCCTCGGCAGCTTCCTGGCAGCGCTCCTTTTTGCGCGCGCAAAGCACAAGGTGAGCGCCCATTTCCGCCAAGCCTTCAGCCATTTGGCGCCCAAGCCCTATGGATCCCCCGGTAATGATAGCCACGCGTCCGCTAAGATCAAAGAGCTGTTTCACGCTCTTGGCCTGCGCACCTTCCTGCAACATTACTTCTGCTCCTTCGCGGAATCCGCCGGCTGGGGGAGACTTGCGGGCCTTTGAATAGCTCCTGCCTCCCAGGGCGATTTGAGTTCGGTGTGCCATTCGAGCAAGGATGGACCCGGAGCTTCGAGCCAGTTCTGCAGTTGCCGGCGCAACCCCTCCAGGTCGGAAACACGCTGGGCACGAATACCATAAGCCTCCGCCAATCGGCAAAATTCCGGGTTCTTCAGGGCCACTTCATGCATCTGCCCGAATGCCGAGCGCTGCAAATACCCGATGATTCCGTAGGCGCGGTCATTTACCAGCAGGATCTTTACCGGCAGATCATACTGAGAAAGCGTGGCCAGCTCATGAGCGGTGTACTGAAAACCGCCGTCCCCGGCGATGCAGATAATGCGGCCCTGCTTGCCGTACTCGCGCTCGGCGCACGCGGCTCCGATGGCGGCGGGCAGACCGTAGCCAAGCGTCCCGGACCCTGTCGGATACAGAAATGTCTGCGGCTCCAGCACGGGGAAAAATGCCGAAGCCCAGTAGTTGAGGATGGACTGATCGTTTACGACCACATCGTTGCGGCCGAGAGCGCTGCGCAGCAGCATAAGCGCCGCGTAGCCGTCCTGATTGAGCGCTTCCATTCGCTCCCTCTCCCGCGCCCTCGCTTTGGCAGTGTCCCACCATCGGTGCCGCGTTTTGACTCTACCCGCCAGCCCCTTCGCCATGGTGTTGATATCCCCAACCAACCTTGCGCTGACGGCAGCAAGAGAGCCGCCCTGACTTTGCCGTTGATCAATTTGGATGTGCTGTGCGGGAAACTTGAGGGCAAATCGTCCGGTATCGAATTCGGTTAGGCGTACTCCGAAGGAAATCAGCAAATCGCTTTCCCGGAGTAATTCCTGGACAACACCCAGGCGAGAGATGCAGCCCATGGCCAAAGGATGGTCATCGGCGATCAACCCTTTGCCGCTGGTGGTCGTCAGCACCGGGGCCTGGAGAGCTTCCGCCAATTGTCGCACCGCGGCTGCAGCCTCAGCCGCTACACCCGAGCCGACCAGAATTGCCGGCTTGCGGCCCAGCTCGATCTGCGCAGCCACCTTGCCAAGCTCTTCCTCGGAGGGCGCCGGCGCGGCCTTTTTGGATGGTGTTGACCACGCTGTTGAATCAGAGGCTGCGAGCGGCACGTAAAGAAGATCCTGAGGAATCTCGACAAAAGCTGGACCACCGGCTCCGGCCGCCGCCGCGACGGCCTCGGGAATCGCCTCCGGCGAAGTTACCCGCACGGCAAAGCGGGTTAGCGGCATAACGATCTCAAGCTGTCGTGGAGTTTCATGCAGTGCGCCGCAAGCCTTATCCAGCAGCGGCGTGGCTACGTTTGAGCCGACCACAACGACCGGGGTATTTGTCTGAAAGCTTTCCAGAAGCGGCACCATCGTAAACAGATTTCCGGGGCCGGTGGAGGCAAAAACTGCAGCTGGCTTTCCGCTCCGCCGAAAGAAGCCGTCAGCGGCAAACCCCGCCGCCTGTTCGTGGCGCGCAACCCAGTGATGGAAATTTGGCTGTTGCCGCAAGGCATCATAAATCGCGATGTTATGAATACTCGGAATTCCGAAGCCGCACGTAATTCCGCAGCGCAACAACGCTTCCACCACGGCCTGCCCGCCCACGAGCTGAGCCGCTCTTGACGTTTTGTAAGTGGGTGCAGGCACTTTTTTGTGCAGGTATTCCTTACTCCGCAGCCGCACACATTCAAGGCCGAGGATGCCTCCGAGTGTTGACTCAGAGGTCCGCTGATCCTCCTCAACGCAGAGTCAGAACCACCCGTCCGGAGATTTGGCCCCGGCGCAGTTGCTCCAACACGTCGTTCACTTGCGCAAGCGGGCGCGCGGCTACCCGGCAGCGAACCTTTCCTTTGGCGGCCATGCTCAGTATTTCCCGCAAATCCTGGCGCGTACCCACGGCAGATGCCTGGATGCGGACTTCCCCCGCGGCCATCACAATCGGCGGAAAACTGATATTGTCCGCGGGCAAGCCAACCACCAGAAGCGTCCCGGTCGGCCGCACGCAATAGAACGCCATGTCGTAGGCCGCTTTTGCGGCCGAGGTCACAAGCGCTATATGGACTCCGCCTTTGCCGCGCAACTCCGTGACAACATCGGTCGCCGCAGCGTTCAGTGTTTTGGAAGCGCCGAGCGATTTTGCCAGCGCAAGCTTTTCTTCCGTTATATCAATCGCCGTTACTTCCGCTCCCATCTCGCGCCCAATCTGCACCGCGAGATGTCCCAGCCCGCCGACGCCGAAAACAGCCAGCCGCTGTCCGGAAACGACTTTTGCCTGCTTCAGCGCCCGGTACACCGTGACCCCGGCGCAAAACAAAGGCGCTGCTTCGGCCGAAGAAACGCCGTCGGGGATTTTCAGCGCATGGCTTGCCGGCGCCTTCACAAACTCCGCGTAGCCCCCATCTTCGGTGACACCGGTGATTTTCTGCCGCACGCACAGATTCTCATTTCCTTCGCGGCAGAACTCGCACTCGCCGCAGGTCCAGTGAACCCACGGCACTCCCACGCGATCGCCGATTTGCAGGTCCCGCACCGCGGCGCCTTTCTCGACCACCCGGCCCGCAATTTCATGCCCGAGAATCAGGGGTTTCTTTACGATGCCTGCCAGTTGCGCCCAATCTCCATCGGCCACGTGCAAGTCGGAATGGCACACGCCGCAGGCCTCCACTTCGATCAAAACTTCATCGGCGGCGGGCTTTGGCCGGGCGGCTTCCTCGATCGCAAGGGGTTTCTTGAATTCGTGCAGGATGGCAGCCTTCATCTGACTTCACCTCGTGGAGTATCTGAGTTCGCGCAACCCAGATTGCAGGTCGGATTTTATCGAGCGCTCAACCGCTTGCCGGCCTCATCGCTGCTCACGGCTTTGCACCGAGCAGGAAAAAATCAACGGCACTGCGCACACGTTCGGCTAGTTCATGCGGCCCGGTGAGATCCACCGCCCATTGCCGAACCACCGTGTTGTAAAGCCCTTCCATGAACTCGGCGAGATGAACGATCGGA
>Ga0209701_10002686_pt1 | contig 11580 bp, 9 predicted proteins | sample CZO8metaG_4_FD_188356 | JGI IMG/M metagenome (GOLD analysis project Ga0209701, IMG submission 188356) | Vadose zone soil microbial communities from the Eel River Critical Zone Observatory, Northern California, USA - CZOApr15con2H3.8 metaG... | ecosystem: Environmental > Terrestrial > Soil >...
TCTCTGAAATCCGCAGGCGAGACGGCACAGCATTTCTGGTGATCAGCCACGATCCAACCATCTTTCCCGGATTTGCCGATCGCATTGTCGTTATGTATGCCGGCCGGGTGGTTGAAGAGGGGAAGACAGAAGACATTTTTCGGAGGCCTCTTCATCCCTACACGCAAGCGTTGGTACGTCTTTCGGGGCGGTACTTCGTGAACGCACAAGCCAGCCGCGTGCGATTTCCGGTCATTGCTGGCGAGGCCCCCGATTTGACGCGCATCGGCGCCGGTTGCCGCTTCGAACCGCGTTGTCCGGAAAGGATGCAGGTGTGCGTGAACTGCGATCCGCGAGAGTTGACGCCCGAGCCATTTCGCCGAGTGAGCTGCTTCAAGTATGGGATCTGACGCGCCCATCGCGGCAAACAGCCTGCCCTTCCTGCGCGTCCGCGGGCTGAGTAAGCACTACGCGCGGCGTAGCGGTGTTTGGCGAAAGCGCATTCCAATCGCTGCTGTGCGCGGCGTGGATTTTGAGATACCCGCCGGGAAAACGCTGGCTCTAGTCGGAAGCTCGGGATCGGGGAAATCCACGGTGGCGCGCTGTGTGACCCGGCTGGAGAGACCCGATGCCGGCCAAATCTGGGTGGGCGGCACAGACATTTCACGGCTGGGAAATCGGGACCTGCACCGGTTCCGGAGTGAGATCCAAATGATTTTTCAGGATGCGGTCACTTCCATGAACCCGCGGTTCTCGGCGGCGCAGATCATCGAGGAGCCATTATTGATCCAGGGGCGCGGCGGCCAGGAGGAACGCCGGAGACATGCCCAAGAATTGATGAGCGAAGTGGGCCTTTCGCCGAGCTCGATTGATCGCCCGGTGATGGAATTCAGCGGGGGGCAGCGACAAAGATTGGCGATCGCGCGGGCACTTGCGCTGCAGCCAAAACTTCTAGTGCTCGACGAAGCGCTCTCGGGCCTGGACCTTTCTACTGAGGCGCAAATCACCAACCTTCTGCTTGACCTTCAGGCGGCGCATTCGCTCACCTATCTCTTCATCTCTCATGACATTGCGCTGGTGGCGCGATTGGCCGACGCGATTGCCGTGATTTCGGCGGGGGAAATTGTCGAGCAGGGTCCGACTCCGCAGGTGATTTCGAGTCCTAATCACCCGGCAACCAAGGCGCTGCTGGCATCGGCCAGGACCTTTCAGAAGAATTATGCAGAGATGTTGGGAGTCTCCGGATGAAATACCTGGGCCGGAGATTGTTGCGCGCAGGGTTGCTCCTGGTGGGAGTGTCGGCTCTCTGCTTTTTGTTTACAGAAATGGCGCCTGGAAGCTTCTTTGACGAGATGCGGCTCAATCCGCAGATTTCCCCTGAGACCATCTCCGCCTTACGCGCGCGCTACGGACTGGATCAACCGCTGGCGGTGCGATATGCGCGATGGATGGCAGCGGTAGTCCGCGGAGACTTCGGGTATTCAATCGCCTACAACACACCGGTAGCGCCGCTCCTCTGGGCGCGCGCAAGAAATACTCTCTTGCTCACTGCAACCGCAATGCTTTTGACCTGGCTGATTGCGGTCCCATTGGGCGTTTTGACGGCAGCTTCTCGCGGACGGTGGCTAGACAGAGTCGTAGCAGCCGGAAGCTCGTTGCTGATTTCCATACCGGAAATCGTGATCGCCATTGCTCTCCTCGCGCTGGCGGTTCGCTCGCGAGTGGTGCCCGTGGGGGGGATGAGGTCTCTTGGTTTCGAAGAGCTCTCGACTTGGGGCCAATTTCAAGACGTTGTGCGACACATGTCGCTGCCTACGTTGGTTCTGGTATTAGCCAGCATCGCTGTGGTTGAACGACACGTCCGGGCCAGCGTCCTCGAAGTCTTGGAAGCGCCGTACATACAAGCCGCTCGCGGACTGGGAATCAGCCGTCCTCGATTGTTGTTCCGGCATGTTCTGCCGGTCGCGGCGAATCCGGCGATTTCGTTGTTCGGCTTTTCTCTCGCTGGCTTGCTCAGCGGATCGCTTTTGGTTGAAGTCGCCACTGGCTGGCCCGGCTTGGGACCTCTCATCCTCGATGCGACGCTCTCACGCGATCTATATCTGGTCATCGGCGGGGTGATGTTTTCAGCGTTGTTCATGGTGGCCGGCAATTTTATCGCCGACCTGTTGTTGCTTGCTTCCGATCCGCGGATTCGCACAGGAGAATCCGATGCGAACTAAAACGCTGATCTTGCTGTTGGCGTTAGCGATTTTGCATTTGATGGTGATCTTCGCCGGCTTCATCGCGCCGTACGATCCCGGTGCGCAAAACCGGGAGTTGCCCTACGCTCCACCTACTCGGCTGCACTTTTTCGACGCTTCCGGGTTTCACTTGCGGCCATTCCTTTATGCTTCCGTTCTTGCTCTCGACTCCTATCAAGAGGACCAGACTCGCGAGTATCCCGTGCACCTGTTGGCTAGGGGAGGCAGCTACACGATCCTGGGGATACTTAGATCCAACGTGCACCTCTTCCGAGTGGACGAACCCGCGCGCATCTTCGTTTTTGGCGCCGATGGCTACGGCCGGGACGAGTTTTCACGGTTGCTATACGGCGGACAGATGTCTCTGGCCGCGGGGGTGTTGGCGACTCTACTCTCGCTGGCGGCGGGAACTGTAATCGGCACCGTCTCGGGTTATTACGGAAAGTGGGTTGACGAGTCGCTGATGGGCTCCGCCGAGCTATTCTTGTCGTTGCCCTGGTTATATTTCCTGATTGCAGTCCGAGCTTTCCTGCCACTCCACCTCAGCCCCGCGGGAACATTTCTGCTTCTGATCTGCGTGATCGGATTGATTGGATGGGCGCGCCCGGCGCGGCTTGTCAGAGGAATAGTTCTTAGCGCACGAGGGCGTAACTATGTCTCGGCAGCGCGAGGCTTTGGCGCCTCAGATTTCTACCTGCTGCGCCGGCATGTTTTCCCGGAAACATTTGGAGTCCTCCTGACTCAAGCGGCGCTGCTGGTTCCACAGTATGTGGCGGCAGAAGCCACGCTATCGTTTTTCGGACTGGGCGTGAGCGAACCAGTGCCGAGCTGGGGCAATATGTTGAGTACGCTGCAGCAATATAGCGTATTGGTGTCGTATGGCTGGCTGCTGGCTCCCGCGGGCGCGCTGGTTGTTACCTCCGTAATCTATTGGCTGCTGGCTGATGCGCTCCATTCGCGGTTAAAATCTTATTCAATCTGACTGAGTTCTGTGGGGGAAGGGTGTTATGCAGGTCATAGCTCGCCTTGCCCTTTTCGTGTGTCTGCTCGCCGCCCGGTGCATCGCCGCGGCACCCACCCCTGCGCCGCTGAGTCCGGCGGAAGAATTGCAGCGTGTGGATGGCGAGGTGGGCCGCTACGGCGGACACCTGGTCGTCGGGCAACGCTCCGAACCCAAGACTCTGAATCCGGTCACGGCCGCCGATGCCGTCTCGCGCGAGGTCATCGGCCGGCTTATGGCCGACTTGATCACCATCAATCGGGGGTCGCAGCAAATCGAGCCCGGACTGGCAAAGTCCTGGACGACATCGGCAGATGGGCGCACGTTCACCCTTAAACTTCGCAAAGGTATCCGGTTTTCGGATGGACATCCATTCGACGCGGACGATGTGATTTTTTCGTTTACCGTCTACCTGGATGAAGCGGTGAATTCGCCGCAGCGCGACCTGCTGGTCATTGACGGCAAGCCGCTCACCGTAACCAAGCTCGATCAATACACCGTCAGATTCGCGCTGCCGCGGCCGTATGCCGCCGCAGAGAGAATCTTTGACGGCCTGGCCATGCTGCCAAAGCACATCCTGGAGAAACCCTATCGCGAGGGACGATTCGTCCAAACTTGGGCGCTAAACACCTCGCCCGCCGAGTTCGTTGGTCTAGGTCCGTTCCGGGTGAAGGAATACCTCGCCGGACAGCGAATCGTGTTGGAACGCAACCCGTATTACTGGAGAACCGATGGCGACAACCATCGCCTGCCATATCTGGATGAGCTGGTTTTTCTCTTCGTGGGCAGCGAAGACGCGCAGGTAATGCGCTTTGAAGCCGGTGAAACCGATGTAGTCAACCGCCTGAGCGCGGAAAATTTCGCCCTGCTAGCCAGAGAGCGCACCCGCACGGGCTCGCAACTGGTGGATCTCGGCCCTAGCCTGGATTACAACTTTCTGGTCTTCAACCTCAACGATCTGAGCGCAGAGAAAAAGAAGCTGGACACCATCTCGGCCAAACAGGCCTGGTTTCGTGACCTCAAGTTTCGCCAGGCCGTATCGGCAGCCGTGGACCGCGACTCTATCGTGCGGTTGGTGTACGGCAGCAGAGGCACAGCGCTTTGGGGCAACGTCGGTCCCGGCAACAAGCTTTGGGTCAACCAGGCAATCCCTCATCCGCAACGTTCATTGGAGACCTCGCGACAGCTGCTGAAATCCGCCGGATTCTCCTGGAACAATGCGGGCCAGTTGCTCGATTCGTCGGGCAAAGCGGTCGAGTTTTCCATTGTTAGCAGCTCGTCCAATACGCAACGCATGAAGATGGCAACGCTGGTGCAGGACGACCTCGCGCATTTGGGCATCCAGGTCCATGTTGTGCCTCTCGATTTCCGCGCGATGCTCGACCGCATGTTTCAGAGTTTTGATTACGAAGCAGCCATCATGGGCCTCGGCGGCGGAGATCCCGATCCGAATCCTGAAATGAATGTATGGCTCTCCAGCGGCAGCACCCACCTCTGGCATCTGGGAGAAACCCAGCCCGCCAGCGATTGGGAGCAGGAAATCGATCGGTTGATGCAGCAACAGATGATTACGCTGAACTACGAAAAGCGAAAGCGGCTTTACGATCGGGTTCAGCAAATCGTCGCGGAAAACCTGCCTTTCATTTTTCTTGCCACCGCGAATGTTCTGACCGGCGCCAAGGCTCAGGTCGGCAATTTTCATCCCGCAGTGCTGGATCACTACACGTTGTGGAACGTGGACCAGCTTTACCTGCGCACCGAAGCCAGAAGAGTGGAAAGAGCCGGAGTCCGGTGAAAGCTGCGGCAAAAATGCAGCGTGAAGGCCGGGCGTCCTGGCCTGACGATCGCCTTGTAGCCGAATGCCTGAAGGGCGACCACCAAGCCTGGTCCGCGCTCCTGGATAAGTACAAGAACCTGATTTTTTCAATTCCCATCAAGCTGGGCCTGTACGAAGATGCCGCCGACATTTTTCAGACGGTATGCCTCGACTTGCTTACAGACTTGCCGCGATTGCGCGAGCCGCGCGCGTTGCCGAAATGGCTAATGCAGACTTGTTATCACAAGTGCCTGCAGTGCCGTCGCAGAGCGGAAAAGCATGTACCACTCACGGAGGAGGATGGCGAAACACCGGCTGCCAACGGCAATCCGTCAACCCTTCCCGAGGACATGCTTGTTCAACTTGAAAGAGAACAAATCGTCCGCGACGCGATCTCGGAATTGTCGCCGCGATGCGAGCGGATGGTCCGCATGCTGTTTTTCGAGACTCCGCCTCGTCCTTATCAGGAGATTGCGAAAGAACTCGGCATGGCCACCGGATCGATCGGATTCATTCGCGGCCGGTGTCTGGGAAAACTTAAACAGCAACTGGAGAACATGGGGTTCTAAGTGAGCGTAAAGGCAGTCCGGCGAACGGAATGCGATGCCATGATCGAGCGCTTGCTGGCGCTTGACGATGCCGCCAGCCGGCAACAATTGATTGCGCAGCACCCGTCGCTCGACTGGGATCAGCTTGTATCCACGCTCACCGAGCGAGTGCGGCAGCAGGTCCACGTAAGCGCCGCCAACGCCCGGCACCTGGCGGATGTTGCGATCGCGGTCGCAGAAACAGCGGGGAGCCCGACTGCTTTGGCCAAGAGCCTGCGCGCTAAAGCGAACGCGCTCTACTCCCTGGACGACCATTCCAATGCCATCGAGATGCACGAGCGTGCCGCGAAGCTATTTGAAGCTGCCGGAGAGCCGCTCGAATTGGCGCGCACTCTAAGTGGATCCATCCAGCCGCTGCTTCTGCTGGGACGTTACGATCAGGCGTTGGCGGCGGGCGAACGCGCCCGGGCCATCTTCACGGATCAAGGGAATACCTGGCGCCTGGCTCGGCTGGAAATCAACATCGGCAACATCTACCACCGGCAGGATCGCTTCACGGAAGCGCTGGCGTGTTACGACAGGGCTTATAAGGAACTACTGTCGCACGACGATCCCGAAGGTTTGGCTGCGGTGCTGAGCAACCTCTCGCTTTGCTACATCAGCTTAAACGAATTTGCGAAATCGCTGGAACTCTACCAACAAGCCCGTCAACACTGCGAACAAAAAGGCATGCCGGTTCTGGTCGCCTATGCCGATTACAACATCGCCTATCTCTATTTCCTTCGGGGCGAGTATGGACGGGCGATCCAGATGCTTCGCGATGCGGCGGTCAGTGGAAAAAAAGCAGGCGATGCGTACCAGACGGCGCTGTGCAATCTGGATCTCGCGGAGATCTACCTCGAACTCAACCTGAGTGCGGAAGCCAGCGAAATTGCACCTGCAGCTCATGAAGGCTTTCAGCAGCTCGGGTTTGGTTACGAAGCCGCCAAAGCGCTTGCTTTTGCCGCCATTGCCGCCAGCCAGCAGGGGCAGGTTTTTGAGGGGCTGAAGCTATTCGCCAAAGCAAAAGAAATGTTCGTCGGCGAAAAAAATCAAGTCTGGCCGTCGCTCATCGACTTGTACCAGGCCCTGGTGCTGTTCAATGAAGGCCGCCTGTTCGAGGCACGCCGCCTCTCGACCACCGCACGCAATTTCTTTAGTGCGTCCACGATGCCAAGCAAAGCGGTATTGGCGGAATTGCTTCTCGCCCGTATCGCGCTGCGCTTGAATGACAGCTCTGCAGCACGCCAGCACTGCGATTCCGCGCTGCGGCAGTTGAAAGAATTGGAAACGCCGGTGCTCAAGTGCCAGGCAGAGTTTTTATCGGGCAAAATCGAGCAAGCAACCGGCAAGGACGATCATGCCTACGAATCGTTCTGCCGTGCCCGGGGTGTGCTGGAGGTGCTCCGGGGAAACCTGCGCGGCGAAGAGCTAAAGATCGCCTTCTTCCACGACAAACTGGAAGTCTATGAGAACCTCATCGACCTCTGCCTCCGCCGGCCCAACGGATGCGAAGAAGCCTTCAGCTACGTCGAGCAAGCGAAATCCCGCAGCTTGATGGATCTTCTGCTTCAGCCCGTGCACGTGCCCTCGGAAGCGGATGCGGGACAAAGCGAACTGGTGCGTTCGATCCGTAACCTGCGCGAGGAATTGAATTGGTATTACAACCTGATTGAACGAGAGCAACTCCGTCCCGAAGAACGGTCGCAGGAACGAATTCAGCAATTAGAGCAGCACGCGCGGGAACGGGAACACGATCTTATGCGCGCAGCTCAGGAGGCCACTGCCGCCGAGATGAGCGACGCCGGATTGCAGGCGCCCAGCAATGTTCCGCTCGCCGAGATTCGGGCAGCCCTCTCCACCGACACCGTCCTGGTGGAGTATTTCTGCGTGCAAGACCGCGTCCTCGCCTGCGTTCTCGACCGCGACGATCTGCGCATCTTCCCTGTAACGGTGCAGTCGCGTGTGCAAAAGCTGCTGCAGTTGCTGCAATTCCAGCTCTCGAAGTTTCGGCTCGATCCACAATACGTGAGCACATTCCAGGAAGCGATGCTGCAGTCCACGCAAGCCCACCTCAAGAATCTTTATCAGGAGCTGATAGCCCCAGTACGTGATTTGCTCAATGCCAAACACCTGGTCTTCGTTCCACATGGCTTGCTTCACTATGTTCCGTTCCATGCCCTGCATGATGGCGAATCTTATCTGGTGGATCGCTTCTCTATTTCCTACGCTCCCAGTGCGAGCATTTATGCGCTGTGCCAGCAAAAACAGGCGAACACTTCTGGAGAATCGCTGATCCTGGGTATTCCGGACGCACAAGCGCCTTCGATTGCCGATGAGGCGGAAGCCCTGCAATCGATTCTGCCGGCGGCAAAGCTCTTCATGGGCTCGGCTGCAACCGAAGACATTCTGCGGACGCATGGACCTGGCAGCCGGATCGTGCACATTGCGACGCATGGATATTTTCGTCAGGACAATCCCATGTTTTCATCCATACGTCTGGGAGGATCGTACTTGAATTTGTACGATCTCTATCACCTCAAGCTTCCAGCTGAATTGGTTGTCTTGAGTGGCTGTGCAACTGGCCTGAATGTTATACGACCCGGAGACGAACTGGTCGGATTGGTCCGCGGCTTACTCCAGGCCGGAGCGCATTCATTAGTCCTTAGTCTCTGGGACGTTCACGACCGCAGCACCAAAGAGTTCATGATTTCGTTCTACGCACGGCTGCGCCAAGGCATTTCCAAGCCGTTGGCTTTGCAATGCGCGATGGTCGAACTGAGGGAGCGCTATCCACACCCCTATTACTGGGCCCCTTTCACATTGATAGGAAAGGCTTAAGCTCGCTTCAAGAATTTGTTCTGGTGCCTATATTTTTCCCCGGGCTGCGTTCCCTTATTCATCAGAAGGGCAGTCGCTTTCCTCGCCGGAAAAAGGCGCCGCGCCAGCCCCAAAACCGAAGGGACGAGGTTGAAGAATGGAGCATTTCTCGGAGCAAACCTGGGCTGATTTCGTTCGTGGAATCAGCGAGTCCGAAACGAGGGCCAACATCGAATCGCATCTTGCCCGAGGCTGTTCGGATTGCAAAACCAATTTCGACATCTGGAACCGATTGCAGACAGCCAATGCGAACGAAGGAACTTATACCCCACCGGACAGCGTAGTTAGGATGATGGAACTGGAATTTGCGAGGTACGCGATGGAGCGGCGTCCGTCGGTTTTAGCGAGCCTGCTATTTGACACATTCTCGCAGCCTTTACCGGCTGGAATGCGTTCCGGAGTAGCAGTCGTGCGGCAATTGGTCTACGAGGCGGAAGGATTCACGGTGGACCTCCGCCTGGATCCGCAATCGCAATCCGGCAAGATCTGTGTGGTCGGCCAGGTGCTCGACAAGGGTGTCCCGCGCATCTCGCTGAGCAGTGCCTCCATCATGCTCTGGACGGAAAAAGGACAGCCGCTACTCCATGTCAGCGCAAACGAGCATGGTGAATTCCAGCTCGAATTCAACGCCCAAGAGAATCTGCGACTTTCGATCGATGCGGCGGGCCGCAAGACAATTCGGATTCCATTGGCGAATTTGGGACCAAGCAATGTCGCGGAGTGAGATTACGTTGGGAACCAAAACCGGTTACCCCGTAAGTCTTACCGGTGTAATTAGCGCAATGCGAACAATGATTCTAGAATTTGCCATTACTTACCAAGAAGCTCCCCCGACTGGAGAACTGAAAATGAACGCGATTGTCGATGGTAGGAGATTGGGCTCTAAGCGGCGGGTAATCGTGATTGGTTTGCTGCTGGCCCTGATATCCTTATCTGCAACGCCGGCGCACGCGCAAGCTCGTCTCGTCGTGCGCGACTCGCTGGGCCTGTCAGGCCTTAATTTGCTCTGCCCGTTGCTGGGATGCCAGGTCGTCCGTGGCCTCGGCGACCCGCAAGGACAATTGTTCCTGATCACCTTCCCGTCCATTCTGAATCCGGTGACGGCCTTGCTGAAACTCAACCTGCAACTTGGCATTGTCGATGCCGAGATAGACCAAATCGTAAATACACAGGCGGCCTATGCCGGGCCCGCGCCATCATACCTGACGGACGAGAAGCCTACTTCGTACTATGGCACAACCGTATGGCACGGTTATGTGGCCCAGCCAGCCAATCAGTTAATACGCACGAGCACGACACAATCCACTTACCACGTTACAGGGTCCGGAGTAACGGTCGCTGTGATTGATACCGGCGTGGACCCAACCAATCCTGTACTGCAGAACTTGCTCGTTTCCGGGTATGACTTCACGCGTAATACTAACGGCGGGTCGGAAAAGTCTGACGTCAGCACTTCGCCGGATCTGAGTCAGGCGCAGACCGCTCAAGTCAACCAGCGAACGGTTGCCGTGCTCGATCAACGCACGGTCGCTGTCCTTGATAGCTCGCAGTATTCGGCGTTCGGGCATGGCACCATGACCGCCGGCATCGTACACCTGGTTGCGCCGCAGGCCAAGATCATGCCTCTCAAGTCGTTCAACGCCGCCGGGACAGGCTACGATTCCGATATTCTGCGAGCCATTTACTACGCGGTGAAAAATGGCGCCAAGGTGCTCAACATGAGCTTCGATTATCCGAGCTACTCGCCCGAGCTCGCCAATGCCATCAAATATGCGAACAGCAACGGAGTAATCTCAGTGGCGTCGGCCGGAAACGACGGCAAGCAAGTAGCAGTGTATCCAGGCGCGTTACCGTCTGTGATCGACGTTGCCTCTACCTCGAACTCGGATATCCAATCCGTATTCACGAACTATGGCGCGCCTCCGGTCTGGATAGCTGCTCCAGGCGAAGGTGTAGTGACGACTTATCCGTGGGGCACTTATGCCGCTGGATGGGGAACTTCGTTCAGCACGCCCTTCGTCAGTGGGACCGCTGCCCTGATGCTAGGTACCAACGGGAACTGCACCAGTTATAAAGTGGCGCCGGGATTGGCGCATGCGGTGTCCATTTCCGATCCTCAATTGGGATACGGTCGTCTGGACACCTACCAGGCCGTGCAGTCATGCCACTGATGGCGAGCCCAGGCGCGCATACGACGATGACGATTGCGGGAATTGGCGATCCACTATCAGGAGACCCCAGCTCTTTAGTGCTGCGCATTAAAGAGCTGGAGGAGCAGCACCTTGCATTTCGCAACTCGCTGATCTGCGCGTTTAACCAGTTACTCGATCTCAAGGACATCAGTACTGGTGTGCATAGCACTCGCCTGGCGGAGTGGGCGATCCGAGTGGCTCGGAAGCTGAATATTCCCGAAGAACACATGTACCAAGTCGAAGTTGCGGCGCTGCTCCACGATATTGGCAAGATCGGAGTTCCGGACGCCATTCTGAAAAAGCAAGGGCCGCTTACGGCCGAAGAACGCGTCTTGATTAACCGGCATCCTGAATATAGTTGGTCAATCCTGCGCCTGTTCCCTGGGCTCGAAGACGTGAGTTTGTACGCCTTACATCATCACGAGAACGTCGATGGGACTGGCTATCCGGCGGGGCTGCAAGGGAACGAGATCCCGATCGTCTCGCGAATTGTGTCGGTCATTGACGCTTACGATGCAATGGTCACAAGCCGTTGCTACAGAAAAGGGCTTCCTCACGCCGAAGCGACCCGTCGACTGGTGGAAAGTGCTGGAGCTCAGTTTGATGCGGACGTTGTACACACCTTCATCCCCATCGCGGAGCAAGAAGCTACCGAAGTGTTCGCCGCAGCCGGAACCAGTACCAGCGCCGCGCTGTAGGTCGAGGCGAAAGCGGGGTCGCCGGACCCTGGTTAGTGGACTCGGCTTTACTTCCCAATACAGAAAGTGCTGAAGATCAGAGTTAGGATGTCGTCGGTGGTGGTGGCGCCGGTGATTTCGTCGAGGGGGCGGAGGGCTCCGTAGAGATCGAGGAGGAGCATCTCGTGGGGGACTCGGGCGGCTAC
>Ga0209701_10002687_pt1 | contig 11579 bp, 11 predicted proteins | sample CZO8metaG_4_FD_188356 | JGI IMG/M metagenome (GOLD analysis project Ga0209701, IMG submission 188356) | Vadose zone soil microbial communities from the Eel River Critical Zone Observatory, Northern California, USA - CZOApr15con2H3.8 metaG... | ecosystem: Environmental > Terrestrial > Soil >...
CCCTCCGGCGGGCACAACATTCTTGAGCCGGCAGCGTTCGCGAAGGTTCCTGTTTTTGGCCCCTCCATGGAGAATTTCAAAGAGGTGGCCGCAAACTTCCTTGCCGCCGGAGCTGCAATCCAAGTAGACAGCCCGGAAGATCTGGGCGTCGCCTGGATCGAACTGGTGAAGGATGCCGCCCGCCGCGAGCAGATGGGGTCCGCCGCAAAACACTTGGTCGAATCGAGCCGCGGGGCAACGGCTCGCGCGCTCGAATCCATTTCTCGCTTTCTTGCCCAACCGGATCCATCCGGACGAATCCCGCTTGCCGAGCACGCCAATCCAGTCGGGGTTTCTCAGGGATAAGGATGAATTTTCCGCTGTTTGTGCGCTGGCTCCTTTGGCCGTTCTCCTTTTTGTTCGGAGTCTTCGTGCGGATGCGTGCGTGGTGCTACCGCGTGGGCATCTTGTCAGCAAAGAGCCTCCGGCAGCCGGTCATCAGCATCGGGAATCTCACGACCGGGGGCACGGGAAAGACGCCCCTTGTCCTGTGGCTGGCACAGCGGGTGCAAGCACAGGGCAAACGCGTCGGAATTCTTTCACGCGGTTATCGCGGCAGTGGACGGGCCACCTGGCAAGGCGCTTCGAAAGCCTCATCTAAAGAAATTCCCAGCGACGAAGTTCGCCTGCTTGCCGGGCGCTTGCGCCTGGCCATCGGTGTCGGGGCGAACCGTTACCGCGCTGCCCTGGCAATGGAGCCCGAAAAAATCGAAGTGTTTCTTCTCGACGACGGTTTTCAGCATCTGCGCCTTGCCCGCGACCTGGACATCGTTCTCGTGGACGCTACCAATCCATTCGGCGGCGGCTGGCTGCTTCCCGCAGGACCTCTTCGTGAACCGCACTCCGCTCTCTCGCGCGCCGATGTCGTCGTCATCACGCGCAGCGAGCACGCGCCGGCTGTCGAGACTCTGGTTCGCCGCCACTCCAGCGCGCCGATCTTTTATGCGCAAACACGTCTGGCCGCCGTGCTCGAACGGAGTCAGCCTTCGTCCGGAGGCCGAACCGTGGACGCCCAGGTCCACCGTTACCTGGCGTTTTGTGGCATCGGCAACCCGCGGGCGTTTCGCGACGATCTTTCGCGGTGGGGGATCAAGGTCCTGGGCACCACGTTCTTCCGCGACCATCACCGCTACACGCAGCGCGAGGCCGATCAACTCGAGCGCCTCGCCATCGCCATGGGCGCGAACGGGCTCCTCTGCACCGAGAAAGACGTCTTCAATCTGGAAGGCGTGAATTTCAAATCTCTTCCGGTTCACTTTTGCCGGATTGACATGAATCCGAACAATGTGGAGGCGTTTTTGTCCATCGTCCGCGAGACACTGAATCGGAGAGCTGCGAGGACGCCAAAGTGAGTCTCCTCCTTCACGCAGGGGCCGAAAAAGGAGGGTTGATTGATACCCCGGGCGCCGGTGTGATACTTTTCGTCTCGCTCGCAGAACGTCCCGTCGGGCAGAGAATGGCGGCGGCTCTGTGGCGCCATCCCGTGACACTTGCCAGAGATACTTCCATCGGTGAATTGCGCGATTTTCTTGCAGGAGGTCCGCTGCAACCGGCGCGCTCGGGACTCGAGGTGCGTCTATGAGCGCCGCGCGCATCCCCCGTTCACCGGCCGGCGCTGCTGCGGACCTGGCGCGCCTGACGGAAATCGTCGAACAATTCCGGCACCAGACGATTGCGCTCCTGGGCGATTTCGTTGCCGATGAATTTCAACGCGGAGACATCGCCCGCGTCTCCCGTGAGGCGCCGGTCCTGATCTTGCGCCACCGTGAAACGCAACTCTTACCCGGCGGCGGCGCCAACGCGGCGAACAACCTGGCTGACCTCGGCGCCCGCGTCCGGCCGGTCAGCATTGTCGGCAATGACGCCGCAGGCCGCGCCCTCGTCGAATATTTTCGCCGCAGGCATATAAAGACCTCGGGCATTATCTCTCTTCGCGGATGGACGACGCCGGTGAAGACCCGCTTCCTCGCCGGATGGGCGCATACGGTTCCGCAGCAGGTGTTGCGCGTTGACCGCCAATCTTCCGTGCCTCTTCCTTCCGCGGCACATGGTCTCCTGAAGCAGAAGCTGCGCGCCGCAATGCGCGGCGGCGGACACTTGCTCGTTTCCGATTACGGCTTTGGAGTCGTGACTCCGAAACTGGTCCGCGAGGCGACAGCGCATGCGCGGAGGAAACCGGTCGTCACGCTGGATTCACGGTTCGCGCTGCACGGCTTTCGCGGAGCCGCCATCACCGCCGCTACACCGAACGAAGCTGAACTTGAGGCGCTCCATCACACCTCCATTGGACTCGATCCGAAGACTCTCGAGCGCTGCGCGCGGAAGACTCTTGACCAAATGCGGCTTCGCGCGCTTGTCGTCACTCGGGGAAAGGATGGTATGGCGGTGTTCGAGCGCGGCAAGCCGGCCGTTTTCATTCCCGTATTCGGCAATGAGCAAGCCATTGACGTTACCGGAGCAGGAGATACGGTTATTGCGGCGCTGACCCTGGCGTTGGCGGCCGGCGCGAACTTTGTGGAAGCCGCCCACATCGCCAACATCGCGGGAGGAATTGTGGTCATGAAGCGCGGCACCGCAACGGTCACTGGCGAGGAACTGCTCGGCGCGATTCGCCGCGAAGCCACCGGCGCGGATGCCTCCGGCTCGCATTGATGCCCAAACCGCTTATGCTCGACACACGCGCGAAAATCCTTTCCCGGGAATCTTTGACGGAAATTTTGAAAGCGCGCTGCCGCAAAGGCGAGCGGATCGTGCTCGCGAACGGCTGCTTCGATTTGCTTCACGCGGGCCATGTGCGCTATCTCGAGGGCGCTCGCGGGGAAGGAGATGTCCTCGTCGTTGCGGTCAATTCCGATTCCAGCGAACGGGCCCTCAAAGGTTCGGGCCGGCCGATTCTGCCGCAGGATGCGCGCGCGGAATTGGTGGCTGCCCTCCGCGCCGTGGACTACGTCACCATCTTTGACGAGCCGAACGTGGAAGCCTTGCTGGAGGCGCTGCGCCCCGATGTCCACGTCAAAGGCACCGACTATTCTGCGGAAACGGTTCCGGAGCGCGCCACGGCCGCGCGGCTTGGCGTGCGCGTCGCCATTGTCGGCGATCCAAAGCGCCACTCGACGCGCGAGCTTCTCGCGCGTCTTCGTGAAACTCCTCATGGCTGAGGAACGTTTCCTTATCGTGCGCCTCAGCTCGCTCGGCGATATTGTCCAAACGGCTCCGGCGGCGGCCATGATCTGGGGCTCCTTTCGCGGAGCGCCGATTGATTGGCTCGTGGATCGCAGGTGGATGGGACTTTTCGCCGGCTGTTCCGACTTCCGCGAAATTATCCCCATCCAACGCGGGTCTTGGCGCAATCTCAGCGCCACTGTCAAGCGCCTGCGCTCCGCACGTTACACATGCGTGTTGGATTTTCAGGGTTTGTACAAATCGGCGCTTCTTGCATATCTTTCTGGAGCGCCTCGGCGCATTGGTTTTGCAAGGGGCTTTGCCCGCGAAGGCGGCGCAACACTTTTTTACACGGATCGCGTCATCCCTCCCCGAGGCCACATCGTGGACCAGAATCGCGCTCTGGCCCGCGCTGCGGGCGCCGGCCCCGAGAGCTATCGCATCGGCCTTCCCCGGACCACGATCTCTCCCGCCGAATTGGTGCGCCGCGTTCTCGGTGACTCGTCCCGGGGATTCTTTGTCGTCAATCCAGGGGGCGGCTGGGGATCGAAATGTTGGCCGGCGGATCGTTACGGACACCTCTGCCGTGAGCTATGCTCCCGCTACGCTCTTCGAGCTGTCGTGAATTACGGCCCCGGCGAAAAACCGCTCGGAGAAGCTGTGGCACGTGCGGCCGCTCCCGCCGAAACAACTCTGTTCACCGGCGAGATCCCGGAATTGGTGGGGCTGCTCTCCGCTGCGAAGTTCGTCGTCGCAGGCGACACGGGCCCCCTGCACCTTGCCGGCGCGGTGGGCACACCACTCATTGGCCTGTATGGTCCGACCGACCCGGCTCGCAGCGGGCCTTATGCCCAGGATGATGTGGTGGTCTGCCAGGAACGATTTGAAGGAATGAATCACAAGCGAGGCCAGGAGCCCGCCTCTTCCATGCTTTCCATCAGTGTGGAGCAGGTGCTGGCAGCCGTCGGACGCCGTTTGGAGAAGCGCCGTTGAGTTCTCCCGGCGAATTCTTCATGCGCTGGCGCGTGCGGCTGGGCTATCCCGTTGCCTTGGCGGCTTTCTGGCTGGCCCATCCCACGCCGCGCGCAATTATCGCAGGCGCCGCAGTTGGTCTGGCAGGTTTGTTCGTGCGGGCGCTCGCTGCGGGCTATCTGCACAAGTACGAACGGCTCGCCACCTCGGGCCCTTACGCTTTCACGCGTAACCCGCTTTATCTGGGGAGTTCAATTCTCGCCGCCGGATTCCTCATCGGCATCCACTCCTGGTGGGCGGCAGTGATTGTCAGCGCCTATTTTGCGGTGTTTTATCCAGCGGTCATCCGGCGTGAAGAACGCGACCTGCGCGCACTCTACGGGGCCGCCTTCGATGACTATGCGCGGCAGGTCCCTTTGTTTCTTCCGCGCCTCACGCCGCGCCGCGACGCGGGACGCCCCTCGGTTGTTTTTTCGTGGGCCCAATACATCCGCAATCGCGAATATCGCGCTGCCATCGGATTTGCGATTAGTGTGGTGCTGCTTACCATCCTGATGAAGTGGCGAGGTTGAAGTCGCTCCTCCGGCTCGCTCCAGTTGACAGAGACACTTCCCTTACGGGCCTTACGGGCAAGCCACAAAGCAGCTTGCGCGCAGAGCCTTGCCATCGGTCGAAACGGTCACGGCGCCGTCACGGTCAGTCCGCAACACCCGCACGCCTGCGACGGCAAGACGTGCGACAACCTCGGGATGCGGGTGGCCATAGGGATTCGCTTCGCCTGACGAAATTATCGCCAGGCCCGGCGCAACTCGTTCGAGGAACTCCTCCGTCGTTGAAGTCTTGCTGCCGTGATGAGCGACTTTCAGGAAGTCGGCCTTCAGTGGCTCGCCGGAGGAAACGAGTTCATGTTCTGCCTGGCGTTCGATGTCGCCGGGAAGAAGCAGCGTTTCGTTTGCGAACTCCAGCCGGATCACGAGCGAGTCGTTGTTCTTCGCTTGAGATGCGCCCTCGGAATCAGAAACCTGCGGCCAAAGGACGCGACCCTTCACGCCTTCCCAGGTGAAGTTTTCGCCGCTGTGCTCGTGAATCACGGGGATGCCCTTGACGTGAGCGAGTTCTTCGAGCGCCGTGAGTGCCGGGCTTTCGACGTCCCGGCTGATCCATAAGGCGCCCACGCGAAAATTCTCGAGTATGGCGTGGAGCCCGCCGAGATGGTCCTGATGGGCATGTGTCAGCGCGACGACGTCGAGTCGTCGTATCCCGCGCGTCCATAAATAGGGCGAGACAACCTCTTCGCCAATATCCAGGCCCGCGTGCATGTCGCCGAATCGTTCCCCGCCTGCTGTTCCCCCGCCATCAAGCAGCATGGTGCGCCCGTCGGGAAACGCGAGAAAAAGCGAGTCGCCTTGCCCCACATCCAGTGCGGTGACCTCGAGCGCGCCGCGCGTCAGGCGCGGAGCAAATGGAAATGTGGCAATCAAACCGGCGCAGAAAGCCACCATCAACGCGGCCATCGCGACCATCCGCCGCCGCCCGGCGCGCAAAGCCACCGCGAGCGCGCACAGTCCCGCAAAAAATGCGGCAAGCAGCCAGCCCGGAGGAATGGGAATGCGATAAGAAGCGTGCGGAAAATGTGCTGCCCAATCCATGCATCGAACCAGCAGCGCCGTCATTCCTCCCAACGCCAAAGCGATGACGCGGCCCAGGCCGTGCCACAGGAAGCTCACCGATAATGTGACAAACCCTGTTGGGACGATCAGTCCCGTCAGCAACACAGCGGGGATATTGGCCAAGGGACCAATCAGGCTGATGCGGTGAAAATCGAGCGCCATGAGCGGCAGCATCCCGATCTGTAACACTGCCGAGAGGACAAACAATTCCCACACAAACAATCCCGCGCGCAGCGGTACAGTCAGCAGCGCCGCGCCGCGCGAACCCAGTCGTGCCGGAAGCCGCAAAGATAGCCAGTTTGCCGCTGCCCGGACGTCAAGGCGGAACTGCGCGGCGCGTGGCGTGTGTCCCGCATCTCGCGAAGCGTCACCCAATTGCGCAAGCGCGCGGCGGTAAGGCTCGGCGGTCCGCTCCAGCCACGGAAGCGCCAGTCCGCCGATGGTCCCCACTGCCAGAAACGAAAGCTGAAAGCTCGAATCATAAAGCTCCATGGGCCGGGCTATCAGCAATAGGAGCGCTGCGAGCGCCGCGGTGTTCAGCAACTCGACCCGGCGGAAGAACAATCGCGCCACAAGAACGATGAGGGCCATCAATGCGGCGCGGAAAATCGGAGGGCGGTCTTCGACCACGGCGACATAGCAGGCGAGGATTGCCAGAGTGAGTAAAGTCGTCGCAAACAGCGTGAGTCTCGCGCGTTTCCCCGCCCACAGAAGAAAACCCACCAGCGCCGCCACGTGCAAACCGGCAATTGCCAGCACGTGGTACGCCCCTGTTTGTTGAAACGCCACGGCGGCATCGTGGCTGATAAATCCGCGGTCGCCCAGAAGCATGGCTCGCAAGACGGCAAGCGCACCGGGCTGCGCCGGGAAAAGGGAATCGAGTTGTTCGAGGAGTCGCCCGCGTGCCCGCGCCGCGCGGTGTACGAGCGTCAGCGGCGGGGTATCTAGTTTTGTGAGCAACTCCGCATGGCGCAGCGTTCCAAGAACATGAATATTTTGCCGCGCCAGAAATGCGCGCCGGTCGAATGCGCCGGGATCTTTGAAATTGTGGGGCGGGCGGGATGCCACAATCATCTCCACGCGATCTCCGGCGCGCAGCACAACCGGCTCATCCTCACCCTTCGCATGAAAATAGCTCAGCCGCAGGCCGCCCTCAACGGCGACGCTCTGTCCGCCGACTTCAACCGTTTCGAGGTCGAGATCGTACTGGTGCCCCCAGGGCAATCGCTTGGGGTCTTCGCGAAGCCGCGCGCGCCAGCGAAGCGGTTGGTTTGTGTCCAGCCGGGCCGTAGAAACCAAGGCTGTCACGTGGTTCGCGGGCAGTGGCAGTTGAGCGAGCAGCCCGGCAAGCGCGCCGGCAAGAATCCACGCAAGCACGCTTGCAACTGCCGCAATTCTCACGAGGTGTTTCCGAAGAAGGATGAGTCCTGCTGAAATGGCCCCTAGGATCAGCCCGGCGAGAAGGAACACTGCCGTTCGCTTTGCTTCCCCCTGCGGCAGGATCGCCGACCTGGAGAGCAGCAACCCCGCTGCAAAGGCCGTCACCATCCATATCGCTGGAACTTTCATTTCATGCGTTCCAGCGTCACCAGCGATTCGATGTGATAAGTCTGAGGAAACAAATCAAACAAGTGCACCTCGCGAATTTCATATCGCGCCCCGGCCTGTTCGGGCACGCCTTTGCTCGAAGACACACCGGTCAGCGCCGCGAGGTCTCGCGCCAGCGTCGAGGGATCGCACGACAAATAGGCAATCCGCTGCGGCGCCAGGCGCACGAGCTTTTCGGTCACCTCGGCGCCAAGCCCGGCGCGAGGCGGATCGAGCACAACGAATTCCGGTTTGTCTTTGCACCGCGAAAGAAAGGCTTCTGCTTTCAGATTCACGACTTCCGCGCCGGCCCCCGCCGTTTCCAGATTCGCTTTCAAATCGCGCGTGGCCGCGAGGTTCGCATCCACAGCAATGACTCTCTGGAATTGTCTGGCCAGCGGCAGGGTGAACAATCCCACGCCGGCAAACAAATCCAGCGCCAGCTGTCCGCGAGCCTCCGCGCAAACCGCCTTCACGAGTTCGCCTGCGAGAAACCGGTTGACTTGAAAGAAGGACAGATGACCGCAGCGGTAGCGGTTTCCTGCGGCCTCATAGGTAATGAAGCCGGGACCGAACATCTCGAGCCGCTCGCTGCTCTGGTCGAGCAAGAGCAACGATTCGAGATGCGGGATTTCCCTGTGAAACGTTTCGGCGAGCGCCTTGGCCGGCGCGCCGAATTTCTCAAACGACACGTTGAGCAGAACGCGGTCATCCGCGGAGTCCGCGCTCGCTTCGATCTCGTGGACCGCGCCGGCAACCCGTCCGCCGGCGAGAAGTTGCCGCAACGCGCCCAGCGTTTCCGCAAGGCGGGGAGAAAGAATTCCGCATTCACTGACGGCGCATAACGAGGAAGATGCCGCCCGAAAGTATCCGATCTCCTGCTCTCCTGCGCTCCCCGGCCGCACAGCCCATTGCGCCCGGCTGCGGTACGCAGTGGGCGGAGACGCGCGCGTCATGATGGGGCCTTCCCACGGGACCCGCCCGATTCGGCCAAGCGTTTCGCGGAGAATTTCTGCTTTCAGAGTGAGCTGCGCGCTAGGGGGGATGTGCTGGTAATGGCACCCGCCGCAAACGCCGAAATGCGGGCAAAAAGGAATGCTGCGTTCCGGGGAAGAGGAAAGCAGCCGTTCCACGCGGCCCCGCACGAATTTCTTTTTGCGCTGGATGGGCTGCACCGAAACTTCTTCGCCGGGCAGGACGAAGGGCACGAAGACGGCCTGTCCCTCGTGGTGTGCCAGACCATCGCCGCCGTACACGAGTTTTTCGATGCGCACGTCCATGACAAACGGAATGTCTCCCAGGCCGCCAAGAACGCGGCCGCCTGCGGCCTTAGACCATGTAGAACAAGCTCAACCGCGGCAATCCGAATCCTTCGAACAAGCGTTTCTGCAAATACTGCCGCTCGACCTGCGCGAGCTGTGCCGCCGACATCTTCCGCCGGTAGGGGGCGAGCTGGCGGTCGAATTCTCTGCGCGCCGCAACCAGCGTCTCTTCGCTGGCGCAAGCCGTAGCCGCCGCCGCAAGTTTTTCTTCCAGAGCCGCGAAGCGCCGCTCGAGATCCTCCAGATCGAGCGCCGCGGGGGAATCGAAGAGCACGCCAATTTCCTCGAGCCTTGCGCGGATTCCGCCGATTCTTAATGCCAGCTCCGGTTGCCGCTCCCGTTGTTTGTTCGCCGCCGCAGTCAGTTTCTCAGCGTTGCTCTTCACATACGCGCGCAATTCTTCTCGCGAAAACGTCTCCGGCCGCGGTCTCGCGGCCGCCGACGCGGAAATGTCCGGGCCGCTGCCCGCTGCTGCTTCCTTGGCTTCCTCGGCGGCATCAAGCACCGCGTCCACGCAATACGCCAGGCTTTTCAACGGCCGCCCTCCCGCGGCGCGCCGCGAGCGCTGATAACTCTCGAACGCCCGGTCAATCCCTTTCAGCACGGCCGCCAGCGGAATGCCCGCCTTCTGCCAGGATTCCATGATGGCCCAGTCGAGAGGCGAGACGAGCAGGTGCGCGCCGCGCTTCTTCCAGAAATATTCTTCGATTTCGGTGAAGTAGCCGTAGGTATTCACCGCACCCGCCGCGCCCGCAGGGTTCACCGCCGCGGCTTCCTGGGAACGGCGGCCGGCCCCGCAGAGCCCGGAGCGGCCGTGGCCTCGGCCCTCGGTTTGGGTGTGTGCCACGCGGGATTGCGTTCCCAGATGATGCGCAGCCCTTCGAGCGTCAGGAACTCGTCAATGGTCCCGATGTGGCGCGAAGCGCCGCCGATTAACGGCGCCTGCCCGCCCGTGGCGATCACTTTCGTATCTGGCCCCAGAACTTTTTTCATGCGCTCGAGGATGCCATCCACCAGATCCGTATAGCCATAGAAGAGTCCCGCCTGCATAGACGCCGCGGTATTCGTCCCGATAATTTTCCCGGGGTCTTTGATCTCCACGCGAAACAGCCGCGCGGCTCGCGCAAACAGAGCCTCGGCCGAGATGCCGATTCCCGGCGCCAGCACCCCGCCCATGTATTCGCCTCGCGCCGAAACCGCGTCGAAATTAATGGCCGTGCCGAAATCCACGATAATGCATGGCCCGCCGTACTTGTCGAATGCCGCAACGCTGTTCACGATGCGGTCCGCGCCCACTTCCTGCGGGTTCTCGTACTGCACGGGCATTCCCGTTTTGACGCCCGGCTCGACGAACAGGGCTTTCTGATGGAAGTATTGCTCCGCCATTTGCGCCAGCGTGGCGTTCAGCGGCGGCACCACCGAGCTGATGATCACGCCGCCAATCTCGCTCGGCTCGAGCCCGGCGACCGTGAACAGGTTGCGCGTCAGGATGCCGTATTCGTCCACCGTCTGGTCGCGCGCGGTGGTCAGCCGCCAGTTCGCGGCGAGTTCTTTTCCGCGAAAAACACCGAGCACCGTGTTCGTGTTGCCCACATCAATCGTCAGCAGCATCATCAAATTCCACGCTAACTGCGCACGGCATGCGGCCGTGCAAGCCTGAACAAACGTCCCACGAGAACTCCCCAGAAAGGCAAGAACGCAACGAGCCCGGCAATCTGTTCTCCCGGCACCGGACGCTCATACGAATCCCGGGGCGGTGGCAACGGTATATAGCGAAAGAGCAAGATATCTTTCACGCTGCCCACGGCATAAGTGAGCACCGCGACAGTGTAAATGACCAGACCAAAGATCAAGAACAAACGATACACCGGGGACGCAATCGCCGCTTCCGTTCGCGCTAATCGACGCAAGCCAAGCAGATGCAGCATTCCCACCAGCAAGCCGACCGCCAAAGACGCAGAGCCGCTCAAGACATCTCGGCGCATTCCCTTCGCGTCATACTCGAATTTGGGAGTTTCGCCCACTTTGTGGTTTTCGTCGTACACAGGTTGCGGCCGGTAACTCGATTCGACTCCATACCGGCGCGCGATTCCCGCTTTCACGACGTCGCCAAGGCCTGAGGAAACTAGCAGCATGGTTACCAACACGACCGTATAGACGTACCCTTCAACTAGGCGTCTTGGCGTAAGCAGAGCGGTGCCGTCGGGGAGAGAGCGGCGCGTAAAGACAACGACAAGCACGATGAGTAAGACCAAGACGAAGAGAGGAAGAATTGCAAGGCCCCAAGCGCCGGACGATGCGCCCATAGTCTTTGCCGCCTTTCTATCGTTGAGGTCACGCCTCGGTAACGTCGCCGGAGATAACGGTTTCGGTCCGGCCATCGTCGCGCTGGACCTGCAGCAACCCGTTCAACGCAAGCCCCGCCGTTGTGCCCTCAAATGTCTCGCGTCCGTTGGCAATGCGCACGCGTTTTCCGCGCGCGAAACTCGATGCCTCGGCAAAACGCTCGAGGACCGGTCCGGGGCCTTCCGCCAGATAGCGATTGTAGTGGCTCTCGAGCTGGCGCAGCAACCGCGCCACCAGTTCCAGCCTCGAGTGCGCGCGTCCGGTTTCCATCCGCAGCGACGTGGCCATGGCCTTCAATTCGTCCGGCATGCGTGCATGATTGACGTTAAGACCGATCCCCACGATAACAAACCGCACGCGCTCGGGCTCCGCGTGCATCTCGGTAAGGATGCCCCCGATCTTTTTCCCGCCCAGCAGCAAATCGTTCGGCCAGCGAAGGTCGGGGGTCACCCCAGCCTGTTCGGCAATGGCGTCGCGCGCC
>Ga0209701_10002690_pt1 | contig 11576 bp, 10 predicted proteins | sample CZO8metaG_4_FD_188356 | JGI IMG/M metagenome (GOLD analysis project Ga0209701, IMG submission 188356) | Vadose zone soil microbial communities from the Eel River Critical Zone Observatory, Northern California, USA - CZOApr15con2H3.8 metaG... | ecosystem: Environmental > Terrestrial > Soil >...
GGCGGCGATGCGGCGGATGAGGTCTTGCTGCTCGGAGATGGATTCGGCGCCGATGGTAAAGGCGTCAAGGAGATTGAGCGAGAGCGCATAGCGCAGAGCTTCATCCTGGCGATTGCTCAGGTCGCCCTGGCCAAGGATCTTCATGCCGACGATCCCCTTTCCGGCGGCGCGCATTTCGCGGAGAACACTGACGACGGTGTCGGGATCGGCGTCCATGTGTGAGCCGATGGGATTGAGTCGAACGAGATCGACTTCGACCCACGGAGAGCGCGCGGCGCCGCGCAGCGCTTCGATACTGTGGCAGGAGCAGCCGTGAGCGCGAATGATACCTTTTTGCTTGGCTTCGGAGAGAACGTCCATGACGCCTTTGTAGCGCTCGGTCCAGTCGCCCTCGGTAAGGCAGTGCATAAGGCAAATGTCAATTTGATCGGTGCCGATCTCGCGGCGGAAGCGGTCGAGGTCGGCGCGGGCGGAGGCGGGGTCGCGGGCCCAAGTTTTGGTGAGAACGGTGACTTTATCGCGCGGGACGTGCTTGAGGGCTTCGGCAACGTGCGGGTGGCTGCCGTAGGAATCGGCAGAGTCGAAGAAACGAAGGCCGTGATCGTAACCGTTGAGGAGCAGGTCGGAGAGGCCTTTGATGCCGAGCGCGGTCTGGTGCGAATGGTGGCCGACGCCGACGGTTCCGGTGCCCATGGCGAGGCGGCTGGTCTGGATGCCAGTCTTGCCGAGCGTAACGGTGTCGGCGGCATTAAACTTTCTCGAAAGGCTGGGAAAAGCGAAAGCGCGCCGCGCGAATACCGCCGAATGGAGCCACGCCGCACCTGCGGAGTAAGCGGTGCGATGGATGAATTCGCGGCGATTCATGGGACCTCCTCGCGTGGGATGATCGCGGATGCCTGTCTATTATATCGACGCAGGGAGAGAGTATTCGTTTATTGGCCGCACCAAGAAACTGTCACCTTGAATGCGAGAACAAACCGGTGGCCGGAGGAACTTCGTAATAAAGGAACTGCACGCCAATACCTGATTTTCCGTTCGTGGTCCCGAGCGGTTCAACATGCGCGACGCGGCCGGTGAAGCTCCATTCTTCCACGTCGTCCCCGGCAATTTCCCTGGGCATTTTCAAATGCACTTGAACCAGCACGCCTTCGGACACTTTTGTGGCGGTCGCGAAGTAGACGCCGTGTGTGGAAATATTCATGGAAGCAGCGGATTCTTCAGGAATCGAGGCTTGCTTCATCGGCCGAAAACGCAAAGGCACTCTCATGATGAAACGGCGAGTAGAACGACGCTCGTTCGCCGGCATGGCTATCCTTTTTTGACCTGTGGCGGGAACAGGTTGAGATTAGGCAGGGCGCAATTCAGTTTTACGAATGTGGCCGGGGAGGGTCAAGAGTTTTCTTTATTCCACCGAGAATCTGGTTTGAAGGCCCGAGTGGAACCCTCTCTTAGGCAAGGGAAAGACCCGAGCGGTGGCGGGTGGGTTTTTCGGGGCGGTCATGATGCGCCCACCAGGCGCGCCAGGCGTCGGCATCTCTGCCAAGCGAGGCTCCCGTGATGACGTGCAGGGTCGCGTAGACCAGGTCCTGCGTCGCGGGGTCCAGCGAATCGTCATCCAGAAGATTGAGAAGCTGGGGAACAGCGGTGAGGCGCTGTTCCCCGGTCAGCATGCCGGATCGCGCAAGATCACAGGCCGCGCGCTCACGGACTCGCGGGGAGGGGTCATGGGCCAGAACCAACAGGAGCGGGTCGATGGATTCCTCGGTACCGAGCATTGCCAATCCCTCGACGGCCCAGAAGCGCGTCTGCTGGTTGGGATCATGCACGTAGCGAAGCAAAGTGGCGAGCACGGTGGCTGGTTCGACGCCGCGATTTCCGAGAGCGCCGAGTCTCCACAGCGCGAGATAACGGTCATCGGGATCGTTATGAATTTGATTGAGCAGTTTGGCAACGCTCTGCGGGGACTTCCGGAGATTGTTGGCGGCCAGATCGATTTCCACGGCAGCCACGCGCACACGGGGATCGTCGGAATTCAGCGCCGCAAGCACGAGATGGAACAGCCTGTCAGTGTCTTCCAGGCGGCCTCTCCAGGAATCCAGGTTCTGGCGGATCAAATCGAGAGACGATTCGTGGCGTTGGATGGCCAGATCAAGCAGGCGCTCGGCCTGTTGTTGAGGCGAGAGGTGGCTGATCTCCTCCAATTCTGTGTTTTTGGCGGCGGTTTTAGGTGAAGAAACAAGGGCTGCCGGCGGGACGAACGAGAGCGCCGCGTGGACCGGTGTTGTGCCCAACCATTTCTCGAAGACGCCGTTAAGGCGAGCGGCTTGGAAACCGGCAACGGTGGAAAGGACGGCAAGAAGGGCCAGCAACGAAACGTAACGAAGCAAACGATGCGGAATGCCCCATGCGCGACGGGCGGCCGGCTCCGTCTCTGGGGCCGCCTTGCGGCCCCCCACGATGTTTTCCAAAAGTTGGTCCATGCGACACGCCCCGTGCGCAGTCTTCAGCGAATGCTGAGGGACAAATTAGGCGGGGGCTCGGAGTCGAACAATGGTACGGGGGGCCAGCCACCCCGGTACTCTGCAGCCAACCTCTGTAGCTTCAGCGAGTTCGGGGGAGTTACTGGTACGCATCGCGCGCTGCAGTCCCGTACGAAAGAACAGGGAGCTGTCCGAGGGCAATGGGCCCGAGAAACGGCTTGCCCAACAGTGTTCCCTGAGCAACAGCCGATCGGCACCGAAGCAATGGAAGACTGCAAGTTTCTTTGCCCTTAATGGAGGGTCTGCTAGAATAAGGAGCTTGGTTCTGCGATTTTTCGAGCTGAGAACCCAGGCAAAAATCACCTCAAGCAGGAAGAACAATGGCACTGAAGTGTGAATTCTGCGGCAAAGCGCCGCACTACGGAAATGTGATCAGCCACGCGAATAACACGCGGCGGCGCCGGTGGAATCCCAATCTGAAGCGCGTGCGCGCGGTTGTTGCCGGCGTCAAGAAGCACGTGCGTGTTTGCACCGCTTGCATCCGTGCCGGCCGAGTGAAGAAAGCCGCCTGAGATTCCAATCTTGAACCTACCAGTTGCGAACCTGCGATTCGTGGGGCGTCCAATGGACCACCCAAGAGGACTGAAGGACGCAGCAGCCTTGTTGCCTCTCGCGGCAATTCTGTTCGCTGTTGCGGCTGGCTGCAACCGGCAGGCGCAGCATGCTCCGGACGTGTGGGCGGTGGTGAACGGGAAAGAAATCAAGCGCGAAGAAATCGACAAGTACTATCGCACGCGGGTTAATCCCGAGGGGCAGGAGCCTTCACAGGAAGAGTCGCTTTCGCTCAAGCTGAATGTGCTGGATGAGCTGATCAACAACGAGATTCTGCTCGAACGTGCCAAGAAACTCAATCTCGAGGCCAGCGACGGCGAAGTGGAAGACAAGTTTACCGAACTGAAGAGCCCTTACACGGAAGATGAATTCCAGCGGCGATTGAAAGAGCAAGGCGCCACGGTGGACGACCTGAAGAGCGACCTACGGCGCCAGCTTTCAATCCAGAAGCTGCTGAATCGCGAGGTGGTGGCAAAGATTTCGATCACCGACCAGGACGTTTCTGATTTTTACAACGCGAACCGGCCGCAGTTCAATGTGGCCGAACCGCAGTACCACATCGCCCAGATCCTGGTGACACCCAGGAAAGAACAACAGATCCGCAACCGCAAGAACGACGACGCCACCAACGAAGCCGAGGCCCAACGCAAGGTGAAGATGCTGATGGACCGGCTCGACAGCGGCGCCGATTTCGCACAATTGGCAATGGATTATTCCGAAGACATGAACACAGCAGGGACGGGTGGCGACCTGGGATACGTGCCGGAGTCGGCGCTGAATCAATCCGACCCGGCGTTGAAGAGGATTGTTCTTGGAATGAAACCGGGGCAGGTGAGCCAGCCGATCCAGCTAAAGGAAGGCTATCGGATCCTGAAGCTGATCACGCGCGAGTCACCGGGACTGCGTGGGATCAGCGACCCGCAAGTGCAGCAAACGATCCGCGATACGCTGCGGAATCGCAAGGAACAATTGCTGCGCTCGGCGTATCTGGCGATCGCGCGCGATGAAGCGCGGGTGGCCAATTACCTGGCGCAACAGGTGATCGAAGCCGCTGGCAAATTGCCGGACGCCGCGAAAACTGTCGTACCCCCGAGGTCCATCGGACACTAAACCGGCGGTCATCTCCCGCCCCGAGCCGTCATTTAAAAGAGACGGGATAATCGCGAACATTGCCGCCCAAAAGGCTTCCGGTCGAGGCTCGCCTCAAGAAACAGCAGCGAGGACTTCGCCCGCACTGACCGGCTGGCCTTCCTGGACAAACACGCGCTCTACGGTGCCGCCCTTGGGTGAGCGGATTTCGTTCTGCATCTTCATGGCTTCGACGACGAGAAGCCCCTGGCCAGCTTCGACGCGCTCGCCCGTTTTTACGAGGAGACGCACGACTTTGCCGGGCATGGGCGCGGTGATTTGCTGGCGGCCTTCGGCTTCGACGCTGCCGTGGCGGCGGCCGCTCCAAGCCCGAGGATCGATGACTTCGGCCGTGAATTCCAATCCGCCTGTCTGGAGTCTCAACTTGCCGTCCACGGACGGCGCCACACAAATTTCATAGGATTGACCCGCAAGTAGAATCGAGAGTGTATTTGGAGCGACCTCGACCACATCGGCGACGACGGGACGACCATCGAGCGTCACGCGCCAGCTTTCGGCGTCGCGTTCGAGATCGACGATCCGAGTTGTTTTTCCGGCCTGCCCGCCGAGTTGGACTTCGAATTTCATGGCATGCGGTCTAGTAGCTGGCGGCGGCCCTCAAGTTTCCAGCGGGAAGGCCCCGCATCGGCGGGTGGAGTGACAAAGGATGCCGCGCTGGATTGCGTGGCGTGCCAGATGGCAGCTGCGATGGTGGCGGCGTCGAAAGCGCCAGTGTCCTGGTCCTGCCCATTCGCAAGTGATGCGGCGGATCGCGGCCGCCGGAGCAATTCATCGAGCCAGCGCGTGTGAATTTCGCCGCGCAGAAAATCGGGCTCGCTGAGGATGCGACGGAAAAGGCCTGCATTGGTCTTGATGCCCGTGATCGCATACTCCTCGAGAGCACGGCGAAGGCGGGCAATGGTTTCCTCGCGGCTGTTGCCCCAGGCGATGAGTTTGCTGAGAAGAGGGTCGTAATCGTTCGGCACGGTCCAGCCTTCGTAGATGCCTTCATCGAGACGAATGCCCGGGCCACTGGGGGCGTGGCGCGACAGAATTTTGCCAGGTGAGGGAAAGAAATTGTTTTCCGGGTCCTCGGCGTACAGGCGAACCTCCATGGCGTGGCCGCGCGGTGTGATGCTTTCCCATGCAAAGGGCAAACGATGGCCGGCGGCGATGGCGATCTGAAGTTTGACGAGATCGAGGCCGGTGACCTGTTCGGTGACAGGATGCTCGACCTGCAGGCGCGTGTTCACTTCCAAAAAATAAAAATTACCGTTTGCGTCGACTAGGAATTCGACGGTACCGGCGTTGACGTAGCGGCCGGCGCGCGCCAGCCGCACCGAGGCTTCTCCCATTTTCTTGCGTAGCTCGGGCGTGACCATCGGCGAGGGAGCTTCTTCAACAACTTTCTGGTGACGACGCTGCACGGAGCATTCCCGTTCGCCGAGCGAAACAATTCGGCCGTGGGCGTCGGCAAAAATCTGAATCTCAATGTGACGCGGGCGCTCCAGATATTTTTCCAAATAGAGCCGCGCATCGGCGAACGCGTTCATTGCTTCCGAAGAAGCATCGCGATACGAGGATTCAAATTCGGCGTCGCTATAGACCAGGCGCATGCCCTTGCCGCCGCCCCCCGCGACTGCTTTCAATAAAATGGGGTAACCCATGCTTTGTGCCAGAGCCTGCGCTTCGCCGGGTTTTTCGATGGGATCATTGGTTCCGGGAACCGTGGGGACATCAGCGCGGCGCGCGAGTTGGCGCGCGGCGGTTTTTGAGCCCAGGGCTTCCATGGCGTCGGCTGGCGGTCCGATGAAAGTGACACCTGCATCTATGCAAGCGCGAGGCAGCGCGGCGTTCTCCGCGAGAAACCCGTAACCAGGATGGACGGCATCGCAGCCCACGCGGCGCGCGACGTCCATGAGCTTGTCGATGCGAAGATAGCTTTCGCGCGAGGGAGCCGGGCCGATAGCATAGGCCTCATTGGCCAGGCGAACGTGGAGCGACTTGCGGTCGGCGTCGCTGAAGACGGCGACGGATTGAATGCCGAGCTCGCGGCAGGCGCGGATAATGCGCACGGCGATCTCACCGCGATTGGCAATCAGAATTTTCTTGAACATATGCTTCTGGAGATGCAGCGGGATTCTAGCATGCGGGCTGGCGAGGAGAGGCGCGCGCATAGGCTTGCGTGCCGAATCGTTTGCGGTGTACTAAAATGCGGCGACTCTGTGGGTGGAGGACAGAAATGAAGAAAAGACAGCTTTTGTTATTGGCAGGGATGCTGCTTGCGGCAGTGTATGTGTCCGCACAAGAGGCGGTCATCGCACCGCCCGAAAATCTGATCGTCGACGGGGTGCCGCAGATTCCCGCATCACTGGTGGAAACAGCAGGGCGATATGGATCTTTTCGAAGCGCCAATCTCGCCGATTGGCGTCCCGTGAAACGCGAAATGCTGATTGCCACCCGGTTTGCGGAAACGCCCCAACTGCACCTGGTGAAAATGCCGGAAGGAGCGCGGCAGCAACTGACGTTCTTCGCGGATTCCGTGGGGGCCGCGCGATTTCATCCAAATGGCGGCGATTATATCGTGTTCGCAAAAGATATCGGCGGCGGTGAGTGGTATCAACTCTACCGTTACGACATGAAGACGGGAAGTGTGACGCTGCTGACGGACGGCAAGTCGCGCAACCTGCCGGGTCCGTGGTCGTCCGATGGCGACCGCATCGCGTACATGTCCACGCGGCGAACGGGAAAAGACACGGACCTGTGGGTGATGAACCCCGACGATCCGCAAACTGATCATTTGTTGACGCAATTGGCGGGCGGCGGCTGGCAACCGGAGGATTGGTCGCCGGATGACAAAAAGATTCTTCTGAAAGAGGAGATTTCGATCAATGAATCGTATTTGTGGCTTGTGGACACTACAACAGGCGAGAAGATCGAGCTGACGCCGAGAAATGCGGCAGAGAAAGTGTCGTATGGGGAAGCGCGGTTCAGCAAGGATGGCAAGGGGATTTACGTCACGACGGACAGAGATTCGGAGTTTCGCCGGCTCGCGTACCTGGATCTGGCAACAAAGCAACCGAGTTATCTGACCAAGTCGATTCATTGGGACGTGGAGACGTTTGACTTGACGCACGATGGAAAGATGTTGGCGTTTTTGACCAACGAAGAAGGCGTGAGTGTTTTGCATGTGAGGGACACGGCCACGGGAAAGGAGATGCCACTTCCAGTTTTGCCTGCAGGAGTGATGGGCGGGGTGCGCTGGCACAAGAATGGCCACGAACTCGGCTTTTCGCTTAACAATGCGCGAGGCCCGGGTGACTGCTATTCCTTGGATGTGGCCACCGGAAAATTTGAACGGTGGACGACCAGTGAAACGGCGGTGAAGACGGAATCGTTTCCGCAAGCGGAGCTAGTGCGGTGGAAAAGCTTTGACGGCAAGATGATCTCTGGATTCTTGTACAAACCACCCGCGAAGTTCACCGGCAAACGCCCAGTATTGGTGGAGATTCACGGCGGTCCCGAAGGTCAATCGCAGCCGCGGTTTCTGGGCCGCAGCAATTATTTCTTGAATGAACTGGGGATTGCGTTGATCTATCCGAACGTCCGCGGGTCGACAGGGTATGGGAAGACCTTTTCGCTGCTGGATAACGGCTTCAAGCGCGAGGACACATACAAAGACATCAACGCGTTGTTCGACTGGATCGCGACGCAGCCGGAACTGGATGCGGACCGCATTGCTGTGACCGGCGGAAGCTACGGCGGTCACATGACGCTGGCGGTATCCACGTTTTACAGCGACCGGATTCGCTGTTCTGTGGATGTCGTAGGGATGTCGAACCTGGTGACGTTTCTGGAACACACGGAAGCGTACCGGCGGGATTTGCGGCGCGTGGAATACGGCGACGAGCGCGACCCAAGGATGCGGGAGTTTCTCGAGAAAATCGCACCGATGAATAACGTCGACAGAATCAAGAAGCCCATGTTCGTCATCGCCGGGAAAAATGATCCGCGCGTGCCGGTCAGCGAATCACAACAAATTGCCGACGCGCTGAAGACGCAGGGAACGCCGGTGTGGCTGATGATTGCCAAAGACGAGGGCCACGGTTACCGCAAAAAACCGAATCAGGATTTTCAGTTTTATGCCACCGTGGAGTTCTTGCAGAAGTACCTATTGAAGTGAACCACGCCTCTTTTGGGGCCAAATCCTCGATAGCTGGGGCGCAGCGTGCTGCGCCGCTACAAAAAACTAGGAGAGATTCCTCGCTTCGCTCGGAATGACGAGTGCGTGTGCGTTTGTGTCACGAGCTCAGTGACTTCCTAAAGCGGAATGTTGCCGTGTTTCTTGCGGGGGTTGGTGTCGCGTTTGTTTTCGAGGGCACGGAGAGAGGTGATGATGCGGGCGCGACTGTCGGCAGGCTCGATGACAGCGTCAATGTAACCGCGTTCGGCGGCGACAAAAGGATTTGCAAAGCGTTCGCGGAATTCAGCGATTTTTTCCTGGCGAACCTTTTCACGCTCGGATTCGGGGACTTTCGCCAATTCACGTTTGTAAACAATGTCCACAGCGCCTTCGGGGCCCATGACGGCGATTTCCGCCGTGGGCCAGGCAAAGTTGGCGTCCGTTCGAATGTGTTTCGAGGCCATGACGCAGTATGCGCCGCCGTAGGCCTTGCGCGTGATGACGGTGATTTTCGGCACGGTGGCTTCGGCGAAAGCGAAGAGCAGTTTCGCCCCATGCTTGATGATGCCGCCGAACTCTTGTTGCGTGCCCGGGAGAAAACCGGGTACGTCTTCAAAGGTGATCAATGGAATGTTGAAGGCGTCGCAGAAACGCACGAAGCGCGCGCCTTTCACGGAAGCGTTGATATCGAGAACGCCCGCCAAAAAAACAGGTTGATTGCCGACTATGCCGACGGGACGGCCGTCGAGGCGCGCAAAACCGACGACCAGATTCTTCGCGTAGTGTTCGTGGACTTCGAAGAAGTAGCCGTCGTCGACGATCGAGTGGATGGCGTCTTTGATGTTATAAGGCTTCTGTGGATCGGGGGGGACGAGAGTGTTGAGCGATTCATCGCGGCGAGTCGCCGGGTCCGATGTGACGCGGCGCGGCGCATCGTCCAAATTGTTTGAAGGGAGAAAACTCATCAGCTCACGGATCATGGCCAGGCAATCCGCATCATCCCGCGCGACGAAGTGGGCGACACCGCTTTTTTCGTTGTGGGTCATCGCGCCGCCGAGCTCCTGCTTGGTGACTTCTTCATGCGTAACGGTCTTGATGACGTCCGGCCCGGTGACAAACATGTAAGACGTCTCCTGCGTCATGAAAATGAAATCGGTGATGGCGGGGGAATAGACGGCGCCGCCGGCGCAGGGGCCCATGATCGCGCTAATTTGCGGAATGACACCGCTCGAGAGCGTGTTGCGCAGGAAAATATCGGCGTAACCGGCGAGCGATGCGACGCCTTCCTGAATGCGCGCGCCGCCGGAATCGTTTAGGCCGATGACGGGCGCGCCGGCACGCATGGCGAGGTCCATGATTTTGCAGATTTTCTGCGCGTTGGCTTCCGAAAGCGAACCGCCGAAAACGGTGAAGTCTTGCGCGAACACATAGACCAGGCGCCCGTCGATGCGGCCGAAGCCGGTGACGAAGCCGTCGCCCGCAGGGCGCTGCTCTTGCATGCCGAAATCGACGCAGCGATGGCGGACGAATTTGTCGAGCTCCTCGAAAGTGCCTTCGTCGAGCAACAGATGGATGCGCTCGCGCGCGGTGAGCTTGCCGGCCTTGTGTTCGCGCTCCCGGCGCTCGGGGCCGCCGCCGGCCTCCGCTTCCGCCGAAATCCGGCGAAGCTCGTCCATTCGGTCGGGGTTTTTTGCTTCAGAGTCGAGGCTGCGCTTTGTCTCAGACAACGGGCCCCCGGGCGGAAGGGTCTTCTTTTGTGGCAAAAATACGCACAGCGAGATGCGTGGCAAGCCAAACCGTTCCCAGGAGCAGCACGACGCCAAGGAGCAGCTCCGCGCCCATGGCGGCGGCCCGCCGGAGGGGTGACTCCAGCGAGGTCACGTATTCCGTCGCCTGCACGAGAATGAACATCGCACCGAGAGTCATCGCCACGATGAGAATCGTGGTCAGGATGGATGCGAGGACCATTTTCATGGGACTAGGCTCGGGCCGCGTGATGCGGTATTGAGAAGAATAGCGCAATAAGGCTCAAACCAGAACGCAGAAGACCTGCGATTACTGGCGATGGGACCAGCGGAACCGTTTCGAGTCTCAGCGTAAGCCCGACCAGTCGTCGGCGACAAGAATGGAATCGCTGGGATTGGAGGGATCGTACTTGATGCTGGCGGACTGGCCGGCGACGAGACGTTCGAAGCGAATCTGGCTTTCGAGGCCGGTGATGTCCTGCGCGGTGTGATAGGTGACACCGGAGATCGAATAACTGTACGAAACGAGCTGGCGCGGGCGCATATCTGCGAGCGGTCGGGCGCCCGTGCCGAACAAACCTTTGCGCGCCTCCTTTGATTCTGGAGCGTGCTCGGTGAGTTCGACGACCTGGCCTTCGGCAATGCGGCCGATTTGATTCAGGTGGAGGCGGCGCTTGCGCTCTGCCTCTTCGGGATCCACGGCAGGACGGAAAAAAGCATAAACGATCATGGCCAGTGCGGCGACCGCCGCGCCGCCCAAAGCAAGCACAAGTTTCCAATCGGCGAGCAATTCTTTCAACGAACAAGCTCCGCAATTTCAGATGAGTGGGGATGCAAGATAGCGCGCAAGAGATCGCGTGTCTGCCCCACGGCGAAAGTCATTCCTGGACACGCCGCTGCCCCACCAATCGCCATTTTACCGAAAACGTCAGCGCTGCGTGATTCAGCCTTGCGGTGGGTGCACCGGATTGCGCAACACGCCAACCCCTGCAACGCTGACCTCGACCGTGTCCCCAGCCACCAGCGGGCCAACCCCTGCGGGCGTGCCGGTGGCGATAACGTCGCCGGGCACTAAGGTCATCATGCGGGAAATCCACCGGACGAGAAATGCGGGCGGATAGATCATCAGCGAAGTGCTGCCGGACTGCCGGCGAACGCCATTTACGTGCGTCTCGACGACAAGATTGGATGGGTCGAGAGCGGTCTCGATGTGCGGGCCGACCGCGCAGAATGTATCGAAACCCTTGGCACGGGTGAACTGGACATCGCTTTTCTGAAGATCCCGCGCGGTGACGTCATTGAGGCAGGTGTAGCCCAGAACGAAGGAAAGCGCTTCGTCGGTGTCTCGCAGATGCGAGCAGCGGCGGCCAAGTACAAGGGCGAGTTCGCCTTCGTGTTCCACCTGTTGAGAGTATTTCGAGAGCACGA
>Ga0209701_10002696_pt1 | contig 11571 bp, 8 predicted proteins | sample CZO8metaG_4_FD_188356 | JGI IMG/M metagenome (GOLD analysis project Ga0209701, IMG submission 188356) | Vadose zone soil microbial communities from the Eel River Critical Zone Observatory, Northern California, USA - CZOApr15con2H3.8 metaG... | ecosystem: Environmental > Terrestrial > Soil >...
AGGCTGTCGAGCTTTGCTCGACCGGACAGCCGAGGGCGGCTATCTCCACGTGGTCGGTGGCGATTGCGGAAAAATGCGCTGTCGAGCTGCGCTCGACCCGGACGGGTCGGAGACCCGTCCCACACAGTCCTTACCGTTCCTGTCCGGTTCTTGTTCCTTCCGGTACAGTTTTTGCCAAATCTTTACAAAGACCTCATTCCATTGATGTTGAGATACCGCAGCCCTGCATTACAATTGACTTGATCCTCAGTCCTTAAGCGATCGATTTTTGAAAGGGGCCGCCTTGAGGCAGTTTTCAGCGCCGTGGCCACATATGTCGGTGATTGCGGTCATCGACATTTTGCTGGTCGCCGTCATCATTTACGAACTGCTGGCGCTTATCAAAGGCACGCGCGCCGCGTACATGCTGGTGGGCGTGGCGGTGCTGGCGCTGGCCTTGTATTTTTCCAGCGTTGGGGAACTGGCGACCCTGAACTGGCTGCTGAGTGCGCTGTTGCCGTACACGGTGTTTGCGCTGATTGTGATTTTTTCGGCGGAGATTCGGCAGGCACTGGCGCGGCTGGGCCGCAGACTCTTGCTGAGCCGGGGTCCGGCTGCGGAAGGCGACATTTACGACGACATCGTCCTGGCGGCCAACCTGTTTTCCCAGAACCAGACGGGTGCGCTCATGGTGATCGAACGGGAAATCGGGTTACGCACCTACATCGAAAGCGGCGTGCCGCTGGACGCGCGGCTTTCCTACGATCTGCTGGCCACGGTTTTCCGTCCCAGCGCTCCTCTGCATGACGGCGCGGTGATCGTGCAGAAGGATCGCGTCGCCGCGGCGGCGTGCTTCCTGCCGCTTTCGATGAACCCTGTGCTCTCGACTCAACTTGGCACCCGGCACCGAGCCGGCATCGGGGTGACCGAGGAGACGGACGCGATCGCTGTTGTTGTCTCCGAGGAGTCAGGAGCCATCAGCCTGGCGGTCGGGGGGAAGATCGAGCGGGACGTGACTGTGGAGCAATTGCGCGAACGGTTGGGGGAATTGCTGCGCCGTTATGTGCCTCGTTCCACCTTGCCCACGCCGATTGCGAATGACAGCGAGGAACTTGCCGCTGAGGATGGCGGCCAGCGAACTCACGGCTGACGCCCGGCGACGATCGTTAATTGTTAAGCGTAATTGTGAAGCGCAATCATGAAAGACTTCTTCCAGCGGCATGTGCTGCATAATTTCGGCCTGAAGCTGGTCTCGCTGGCACTGGCTGTAGCTTTGTGGCTGGCGGTGGCGCGCGACCCGGTGGCGGAAGTCGCGGTCGACGTGCCGATTGAATTCCATAACATTCCGGAGAACCTGGAAATCAGCTCGGAGAATATTCCGCGGGCCCAGATCCGAGTGCGCGGTCCGCAGCGCGTGGTGCGCCGCCTGCAAGCAGCCGATGTTTCCGCCGACATCGAACTCAGCGGAATGAAGCCCGGAGAGCGTACGTTTGATCTTACGACCGACCAGATCCGTCAGCCAAGAGAGCTGGAGGTCGTGCAAATCATTCCCAGCCAGTTCCACCTCACGTTTGACGCGCGGCTCACGCGCCAGGTTCCGGTGCATCCCCGGGTGGAGGGCAATTTTGCTCCGGGCTATGCCATCGGACGCATCATCGCGGAGCCTTCCACAGTTACGATCAGCGGGCCACAGAAGCGGGTAGAGGCAGTTGAGGCGGCGATCACCGATTCGGTGGACGCGAGTGGAACCATGGACCGGGCCACGTTTGTGCGGCATGCTTATGTTTCTGATCCCCTGGTGCAGGTAATGAACTCGAATCCGGTGCGGGTGACGGTTATTATGGAGAAGGCTGGCGCCGGAGCGGGCGGACGCTGAGCAGTCTTCAACCTGACAGTCCAAGCATGACAGTCCAAGCATGACAACCCAGACGCGACAACTCTTCGGCACCGATGGGATTCGCGGCGTCGCCGGCGAATTCCCCCTGACCCAGGACAGCACCTACATGATCGGGCGCGCGCTGGGCCACGATCTGAAACGAAGTAACGCACCGGCTCGGGCGGTGATCGGGCAGGACACGCGGATGTCGAGTTCATGGATCGCAGATCGGGTGAGCCATGGACTAACTGCCAGCGGAATTGAAGTCCACAGCGCGGGCGTAATCACCACTCCCGGCGTCGCCTACCTGGCGCGCTCGCGCAAATATGCCGCCGGCGTGGTCATTTCGGCGTCGCATAATCCTTGGACTGACAATGGCATCAAGGTCTTCTCTGGCGATGGATATAAATTGCCGGACGCTCACGAAATTGCCATCGAGCAGGAAATCTTCACCTTGCTGCAGAACCCTGAGGCCCATGTGGACTCGTCGTTTCAGTCCAGTCCGAGTCTTCCCGGGCAGGCAGAGCTGCGCCACGCCTACATCAAGTGGCTGGCTACGAATGTGAGCACCGATTTGAGGCGGTTGCGAGTGTTGGTGGATTGCGCCAATGGCGCGGCGACGGCCGAGGCGCCGGAATTGTTCCGGCTGTGTCGAATTCAGGCAACGTTTCTTAGTTGCGGTCCCGACGGCAAGAACATTAACGATAATTGTGGCGCTTTGCATCCCGAAACCTTGGCTAAGGCGGTGGCGAGTAAGCCGGGGCAATTCGATCTGGGCATAACTTTTGATGGGGACGCGGACCGTGTGCTTTTCTGCGATGCGAACGGGGGGGTGGTCAATGGCGACGCGGTCATTCTTCTGGCGGCGCGGTATATGAAGTCGCAGGGAACGCTGCCGGGGGAAACCGTTGTGGCAACCACCATGTCGAATATGGGGTTGGAGATCGCCTTACGCAATTCCGGCATTCGCATGTTACGCGCCAACGTTGGGGACAAATACGTGCTGGAGGAAATGCAGAAAAGTGGGTCGGTCCTAGGCGGCGAACAGTCTGGCCACATTATTTTCCGGGACGGCGAAGCCACCACCGGGGATGGCTTGCTTACTGCGCTGCGGGTCATGGAGACCATGGCGCGGATGGAAAGGCCGCTGGCGGAGCTGGTAAGTGATCTCAAGGTCTTTCCCCAGACGATACAGAACGTCCGAGTACGCGAGAAAGTGCCGTTTGCCAAGGTGCCTGAAATTCAAAGCGCAATCGCTGCCGCCGAACGCGAACTGGATGGGAACGGGCGCGTGGTGGTCCGGTACTCGGGGACTGAAGCGCTGGCGCGGGTGATGGTTGAAGCGGAGTCGGAAGAGAAGATGAAGTTATTGGCGCAGGGGATTGCGGGGGCGATCAAGCAGGCGCTGGGGGCGTAAAGAATTACGCGGGGGGACAGCCGAGAGGCGGCAGTCTCCCACGTGGCAATTTTCTGATTACAGCATTTCTGCTCCGACCCTTACCCCAGGTCCCGCCAGTTTTTTCCTGCACCCACTTCAACCAGCAGCGGTACGGTTAGGGGATGGACCTGTTCCATCTGATCGCGCACGAGGGCGCGCATGGTCTCAACTTCCTTTTCTGGGACTTCGAATACCAGTTCATCGTGGACCTGCAGGGTCATGCGAGATTTTAAGCCGCGGTCGCGTAGAGCAGCATCGATGCGGATCATCGCGATCTTGATTAGATCTGCGGCCGTGCCTTGCAGGGGCGTATTTACGGCGGTTCGTTCGGCGAAGCCGCGCAGATTGGCATTTTTGCTGTTGATGTCGGGGATGGGGCGGACGCGACCGAACAGGGTTCTGACTTTTTGCTCGCGGCGAGCTTCTTCCAGAGTTTGGTCGATGAAGGCGCGCACACCTTTGTACTTCTCGAAATAGGCGTTGATGAACTGTTTGGCTTCGGAGGGTTCGATGCCCAGAGTTTGGGACAAGCCAAACGCCGAGAGGCCGTAGACGATTCCGAAGTTCACTACCTTAGCCTGGCGGCGATGATCGGGGGTGACCATCAGCGGCGGCACGCCGAAAACCTGCGAGGCCGTGAGGGTATGAATGTCGTCGCCGCGGCGGTAGGCTTCGACCAGCAGGGGATCTTTGCAGAAATGAGCCAGAAGGCGCAGCTCGATCTGGGAATAATCCGCGGCGAGCAGTACGTGGCCTGGCTCAACGGTGAATGCAGCGCGAATCTCGCGGCCAAGCTCGGTGCGGATGGGAATGTTTTGCAGGTTGGGATTGGCCGACGAGAGCCTTCCCGTAGCGGTCCCGGTCTGCCCGAAGGTGGTGTGCAGGCGGCCGGTGGCTGAATTCAGCAGCGCGGGCAGAGCATCGACGTAGGTTGATTTGAGTTTCGAGAGCTGGCGGTATTCCAGAACCTTGCGGGCTACATCGTGGGTCTCCGCCAACCCTTCCAGGACCTCCACCGCGGTGGAGATGGTCTTGCCTTTGCCGTACTTCACGGGCTTGGGCAAATTCATTCTGTTGAATAGCACGTCGCCCAGTTGTTTGGGGGAATTGACATTGAATTCGGATCCGGAGAGATGGTAGATTTCGCGCGCCTTGGTTTCGACTTCGCGCTCCAGGCGTGAGGACATTTCTTTCAGAACTTCGCGGTCGATCTTGACTCCGGCCTGTTCCATACCTGCGAGGACAGGTACTAGGGGCAAATCAATTTCTTCATACAACTTCAAGAGTTTGGCGTGTTCGACCTCGTGACGCAGGGTGGCGGCAAATCTTCCAGTTACGTCAGCCGATTCCGCCAGCGTTCCGCTTAGCTTGAGATTGAAGCGGCGCAGCGCGACTTCCGCCAGGCGGTGCGAAGCATAGGTTGGATCGAGCAGGTAGGAGTACAGCATGGGGTCGTGACGCACGCCGCGCAGGGTGATTCCCTGCCGGGCGAACGCATGGATGGCGGCCTTGTAGTCGTGCAGGGCCTTGGGGACACCTTCATTTTCCAGTGCGGACTTTAGTCGCGCGGCAGCATCGTCGACCTGCAAAGAAACGGTCACAGCCGTGCCTGGGGCCGCCGAGATCGCGACAGTCTGGGCGGGCAGCGCTTCAGCGGTCGCCGCGGTTAGCGGCAGCATGCTTTCGCGCGGTTCGTCTGATTCATCTTCCTCATCATCAGCCGCGACCACGGTTTCGGCTTCGATGGCGACAGCCAGGGCGCCGCCGGCGGAAACTGTGTTTAGGACTGTTTCCACGTCGCCAGCCGACCTCGCTTCGGTGTAACGCGCTTGGGTGACTTCCACCACCGGAAGCAGCTCTTTCAGCAGGGATGTGAATTCCAGTTCAGTGAAGAGTGCACGCAGGGCTTCGACGTCGGGAGCTCCGGCGCGCATTGCATCCAGATTCAGATCGACAGGTACATTACAGTCGATTGCGGCCATGCGCTTGCTGAACAGGACGATGTCCCGGTTGTTTTCGAGCGACTCGCGGTAGGATTTTTTCTCGACCTCGGCGGCGTGATCAAGCGTCTGCTCGACCGTGCCAAACCGCCTGATGAGTTCGACTGAACCCTTGTCGCCGATGCCCGGAGCGCCCGGGATGTTGTCGATGGTGTCGCCACGCAGGGCCATTACATCTACCACCCGCTCCGGCGGCACACCGAGGATCTCTTCGACTTTTTGCGAGTCACAGATCAGGTTGTCCTTGGGCGGATTCAGCACCAGGACTCGGTCGTTGACCAGTTGCAGCATGTCCTTGTCGCTGGAAACTACGTACACCAGGTACTGCTGCACGGCGGCTTTGCGGGCCAGGGTGCCGATGACGTCGTCGGCTTCAAACCCGGCGAGCTCGAGGATGGGAATCCGGTAGGCCTCTAGGGCGCGGCGGATGTACGGTAGTTGTTGTGCCAACTCCGCGGGCATCTCGCTGCGGTTGGCCTTGTAGCCGTGGTATTCGATTTCCTGGAAAGTCTGGGTTTTTATGTCGAACTTGCGAACTTTGGTGATTGCTTCTGCTTCCTGATCGCGGAAAGTGGGCGCGGCAACGTCGAAAACGGCGGCCAGGTATTCGGGGGAGAAATCTTCGCGCAATTTGCGCAGCATGTTGACGAAGACATATGTTGCGGCTGTAGGGAGGCCGGTCTTGGTGGACATCCCGCGTTGGCGGGCCATCGCGTGATAGGCGCGGAAGATGAAGGACATGGCGTCCATGAGGAAGATGCGGCGTCCGTCTGCTGCAGTGAGCTTGGGCTTGGTGAGGGGAGGAGGCGCGGTGCTGGCGCCTTCTGTTGTCCCGCGCTCCAGGGAGGCCGTCGAGAATTTCTTTTTGGCAGGCAACAGGTAAGTTTAGCAGGACAGTTGTCTATCAGTGCCCGGCTCTCAGCGGGGCTAATTCTTTGAGGGCTTTCCGTACTCGGTTTGATAGTGCAACTTGATGATCCCGCAGGTGCCTTGCTCTTGCGAATAGACCACGCAGGTGTCAAAGGGGCGGGAATAGACGTGCAGGCTTACCGCCCGCTGGTTGAACTCGCGGGGGTTGACAACACGGTGGACGGGTTCCAGCGGATCGACTGCGCAGGGCTGGCGTGGATTCATTTCCACCATGCCGGCGGTTTCGAGCTGGCAGGTGCCTTGGCCCAGATTCTGCGAAACTACGTGGTAGTTTTCCACCCGTAGCCGTCCCATGGGAACTGCCATCCAGCAATTCTGTTCGCGATGGTTGTGTACTGAACTGGTCTGGCCGATTTCCCAGCAGATGGCGACGAGTTCGTATAGGGGAGTTTTGTCGATCAGGTTGCGGGTGTAATGCTGCTTGTCCCAGCTGAGGTAGGGCGCCAGAGTGTCGGGCAGAACCGGCGTGCTCTCGAGGAAGCGGATGATCTGGTCGATGCCCTCGAAGGCTGGCTCGGAGAATTTCTTCAGCTCAGCTACGAAATCGTGGATCGGAACTGGCTCCGATAAGGCCTTGGTGGTCATATTTCACTCCCTGCGAAGGTCAGTATATCGCCGTTTCGGCCGACGACGGCTACTCCACGAACATGCAATCGCCGTATGAATAGAACCGATAGCGCTGGCGCACGGCGTGGCGATAGGCTTCCAGCACGCGCTCTTTGCCGGCGAGGGCGGACACCAGCATGAGGAGCGTCGATTGCGGCAAGTGGAAGTTTGTCAGCAGCGCGCCTACTACGCGGAATTCGTAGCCCGGATAAATAAAGATGTCAGCTTCGGCGCTTCCCGCCTGTGGCCTGCCGATTGCCGATTTCTCGGCGGAAGACTCGAGCGTTCTGGCGGTGGTTGTGCCAATGGCTACTATGCGCCGTCCGGCGTCCAGGGCGCGGTTGACGGCTGCGGCGGCTTCCGCTGAAATCGAGTAGGACTCGCGGTGCAGCTTGTGGTCTTCCACCCTTTCCTGGCGCACTGGCTGGAATGTTCCCAGCCCAACGTGCAGCGTGACTTCCGCGGTTTCAATGCCACGTTCTTTGATTCGAGCCAGAACTTGGGGCGTGAAGTGCAGACCTGCGGTCGGGGCAGCCGCCGAGCCCTTCGCGCGAGCGTAGATGGTTTGATAGCGCTCGCGGTCCGCCGGTTGATCCTCGCGGGCAATGTACGGAGGCAGCGGGATGTGGCCGATGCGTTCGAGGGTACCAAAGAAATCGGGCACAGGAAGGAAGCGGATACGGCGTTCTCCGAAGCTGCCCCTGAAGATTACTTCCGCGTGCAGTGCGTCTTTTTCACCGAAAAATAGCTGCTCTCCTACGCCGATTTTTCGTCCCGGGCGCACCAGACATTCCCATTCATTGGGTTCTTGCGAGAGTTCACGGGTCAGGAGAACCTCGATGGTGCCGCGCAGAAAATCGCGCGACCCTGGATTCGCTGCGCTGACGGGCTGCGCTTTTGCGCCGCTCCTTCGACCGTAAAGCCGGGCCGGAAAGACCCGTGTGTTGTTAAATACAACCAGGTCATCCGGGCTTAGTAAGTCGGGGAAATCGCGGAATTGGCGGTCATGCAAATGCGCGCTGCGATTCAAGTGCAGCAGCCGCGAAGCCGCCCGATCCGTGAGCGGCTCCTGGGCGATAAGTTCTTGGGGCAGTGAATAATTGAAATCGGAGACCAGCACGAAGCTGATTATAGGATTTCTCCCGCGGTCCATCGGAAGCGGCCCGGGGCCTGCAAAGCAGAAATGTAATTGTGTGTAAAAGGGTTTGTAACTGCCCACGGGCTGGGTTACCATACGCGGCATCGAGCCGGGGCGGCTGTTCCCACCCTCGTAAAACCATGCCTAGCGAACGCCAACATCGCCGCGAAATGGTTCTGTTTGGCGGGGCGCTGCACCAGCGCGGTTATGTGGCGGCGATGGATGGCAATCTCTCGGTACGGCTGGACGATCGGCACGTTCTTGCCACTCCTACATCCATGTGCAAAGGCATGATGAAGCCTTCGGACCTGGTCATTGTGGACTTGGAAGGCGGCCGCGTCTCGGGGCGCAGGGACGTCTCGAGTGAAATCGCCATGCATCTTTTGATCTACCGACTGCGGCCTGACGTCCGAGGCGTGGTGCATGCTCATCCGCCCACGGCTACGGGCTTCGCCGCGGCCGGCATGGCTCTGAACCAGCCGCTGGTGTGTGAGGTGGTGATTGGACTGGGCTCAATTCCCCTGGCCAAGTACGGCACGCCGGGCACGCCCGAGCTTACTGATGGGCTCGAGCCGCTGATTCCGCAATACGACGCCATCCTTATGTCGAACCACGGGGTGGTGGCGTACGGCGTTGATCTGCACTCCGCCTACATGAAGATGGAGACAGTTGAACATTTTGCGCAGATTGCATTGGTCACGCATCTGCTTGGAAGGCAGCAGCCTCTGGGCAGCGTGGAGCTAGAAAAATTGATGGCGGCGCGGAGCAAGTATCAGGGATCGACATCTTCCGCTCCGTTGCCGCTGGCTGTTCCCTGCGATGGAGAAGGCAATTATGAGCATTCCCGGGGGCAAGAAGAATCTGCGCCGGTGGGGAGCAGGCCTTCTCGGCGGGTGAGCTCACGTCATCGCTAGGGCTGGCCCTCAAAACCTAGGCGGGCGAGGGCTCCTTCGACTTCAATCAGGACAGGTCCGCTTCACACGGACAAACTTCAAAATCCGCGGGCAGGAGTGCCCGCTCTACGCCGACAACTACTCTCCTCCGATTCTGAATCTCACACCTGCACGGAAGTTGGCTCCCAGGGCCGGGTAGCCTACTACTTCCTGATATTGCTTGTTCAGGGCATTCTCGACGTTTACGTAAGCCGTGATGCGGGAGTTCAGCGCGTACCATCCGCCCACGTCTACGCGAGCGTAGCCGGCGGCGTGATCGATGTTGAATCCCAGGAAGTCGGAATCGGGCCGGCGGCCGACGAAACTTCCGCCCAGATTTGCACCCCATCGTCTGGCCAGATAAGTCAGCAGCAGACTGCCGGAATGTTTCGGACGCCTCAATAAAGGCTGGCCCGGCTGGTGGAGATTGTCAAAGGCGAACGGCTGCTCGAGAATCTGGGTAGCGGTGTAGTTGTAGCCGGCGTCGATGGACAGCCGGGACAGAGGCCGTCCGTGCAGCTCGATTTCAGCGCCGTGTGCGATTGACTTGTCGATGTTTTCGTACTGCCCGGTGAAAGTGGTGAAGTCGAGAATGGCAAAATCAATCTGGTTGCGGAACAGGTTGTTGTAGTAGACGGCAGTGAGCGCGTACTTCCCCCCCAGCAACGATTGCTCGAAACCTGCTTCAAAAGCCTGGTTTTCTTCTGCCTTCAAATTGGGGTTGGGAATAATTGTCGGGCCGCTGGCGAAAGCTTCGTCAAGCCGTGCCTCCTTGATCCCGGTGGCGTAGGAGAAGCGCAAGCGTGTGCCGGAGAGAATCTCGCCCCCTTTCAGGGCCGTCAAGCTCAATGCGACCCGCGGCACGCCTTTGTTGCCGAAGGTTTCGTTGTGAACGAACCGGGCGCCCGCCACCAGCAACAATCGGCCTAGGCTTAACATCTGTTGCGCATACACGGCGTGGTTCAGGCGCAGGCCGTGGAATACGCCAAAGTTCAAATCGCCGACGAAGCCGTTTTCGTCCTCGAATTCGTAGCCCACCGTGGTTCGGGCCCAACTCCGTTCCACATAATCGCCTTGATATTCGAATCCGGCGCGGTTGATGTCGGCGATAGAGTGGAATGGTGTGTCAAACAAACGGCCAGGGTCGTCGACAGTGTCCACGTTCGTGCGGCGATGACTGTACTCGTAGCCGGTGAAGCGATGCTGCCAGCGAGACGGGCCGGCTACGGTGAGTTCCACGGAGCCAAGCAGATTGTTTTGCCGCTGCCACTGGTCTGAATCGGGCGGCATGAGCGCTGCGCCATTGAAATTCCACTCGCCTTGGACTCCGGTGAAAGCGTTGGAGTGGCGCACCCGGACACGCAGCGCTACGGCATCGCTCAGGCTTACTCCGAGGTTCGCGCCCTGCAACGAATTCGAGTATTCGTCGTTGATTCCCTGTCCGTTGGTATTGAACTGATCGCCGAAGACGTTGAAATCGAAGGGACCGCGCGCTCCTGCCAGAGACAGGTATCCATGCGCCGTATCAAAGTTGCCGCCATCGGCGCCGAAGCGCAGTTCTGGAACCGTTGCACTGCCGGCACGTGTCCACGTCTGCACCACGCTGGTCATGGCGTCGGAGCCGTAGAGGGTACTTTGCGCACCGCGCACGAACTCGAGCCGATCCGTTTCCGCCAGTGGAAGGACGCCGAAATCGAAAGTCCCCCCCGGCTCGTCGATGGGAACTCCGTCGACGACGACTTTGTTGTAGCGGGAGTCGCCGCCGCGCACGAACAGCGAGGCCAGGCCTCCCCGGCGGCCTTGGGTGTCGATTACAGCGCCGGGCAGAAAACGCATGGCTTCATTGGCGGCCACGGGCTGCATGATTTCAAGCTGCGCCACGCTCAGGGTGGCAACGCTGGCGTTCGCCGCCAGGCTGGGAACCGGACTTCGGGTTGCGGTCACGACCACAGTCTGCGCCGCCGGCGCGATATGCAGTTGGACGATAAGGGGTTCATCTATTGAGGATGGTACCTCGCAGATCTGCTCGGCAAATCCGGGGGCCAGTACTCGCAGCAGGTAGGAGGCCGATGCAGTCGGGTGAAAAATTGCCATGCCTTCGGGCGATGTAGTCTCGATCGCCACCGGAGTAGTTGTGTCTTTCACGTACAACTCAACCCGCACGCGTGCTACTGCCGCTGCTTGAGGGTCGATGACTTTGATTTTTAGTTCAGCGGCTGAAGCCGCCGCTGCCAGGACAAGGAAACTAGTGAGAATACGAAGAAACCACATGCACTCCTCCTTTGACACGCGAAAGGGGTTTGGGGGGACGGTTCACGCCGGTCTCCTGGCTTCGCGAGTGAGGACGGTTATACGACGTCCGACGAATACAAGCGGCCTTCCCGGGTTTACCCCAGTGACCGATTGCGATTTCCTCGCTTACAGTTGCGCGGCAGCACGGGATTCTCGCCCGCTTCCCTCCTCGTCAGGTTGACGAGGGTGCGCGAACCAAAGAAATTGTGAAAGAGCAGAACCGAATGGCTGAAGAAATTTACTCGCTCACGATACTGAAAGTCAATCCGTGCTCCAGGACGGCCAGGACGGCCAGGACGGCCAGGACGGGTAGTGACTCACCTTGAATTTTGACTAACATGTTCAAATTTCGAGCGTGCCGTGCAAATATAGGCGCGCCT
>Ga0209701_10002698_pt1 | contig 11568 bp, 6 predicted proteins | sample CZO8metaG_4_FD_188356 | JGI IMG/M metagenome (GOLD analysis project Ga0209701, IMG submission 188356) | Vadose zone soil microbial communities from the Eel River Critical Zone Observatory, Northern California, USA - CZOApr15con2H3.8 metaG... | ecosystem: Environmental > Terrestrial > Soil >...
CGTCCCCGTCAGCGTCGCCCTTCCGGCGGAGTACGTCGCTGAGGCTGATGTGCGCCTCGAAAAGGTTGGGGCTAAGGCGGATGCCCTCGCGCAATTCCACAATCGCTCCATCCAGATCGCCCTTCTTCGAGAGTGCGACGCCGAGGTTGATATGCGTCTCGGCACGGTCAGGCTTGAGGCGGATGGCCTCCCGCAATTCCACAATCGCTCCATCCAGATCGCCCTTTTTCGAGAGTGCAGCGCCGAGGTCGCTGTGCGCTTCGGCATAGTTGGGTGCGATGCGTATTGCTTCGCGGATCTCCGCAATCCCTTCATCTCGGTCGCCCTTGCGACCCAGTGCTACGCCGAGGTTATCGTGAATTTCGGAATCGTTGGGGGAAAGGCGGATTGCCTCGCGGTATTCCGTAATCGCGCCATCTAGGTCGCCCTTAAGAACGAGGAAGGTGCCGAGGTTGTTGTGCGCGTTGGCATTGCTAGGGACGAGGCGGATGGCCTCGCGGAATTCCGCGAGTGCCCCGTCCACGTTCCCCTTGGCAAAAAGCGCGTTACCCCGTTTGAAATGGTCCTCTGCTGCCTTCTCATTGGCCGTCCGCTGAGGACCAGCACCGGCGGATGAGGCAACGGGCATCAGCCAAGCAATCAAAGCCATTAGCCCTAACCGGAGAATCCGCATTTGTTGAAGCATATAAACCTCCTTCACCCGAGAATGGGCTATTTGGCGAAGCCGAGTGGAATGGGCACCTTGCGCCCTGGCTCACACACACTAGGACTATTCTTGGTCCCTGCTTTGTCCAGCAGTTCAACGGTAGCCAACACCGGTCGCCCAGGGGTCACGGTGTTGCCGGTGCAGGACGAGCGCTGCGGATCTGGTTGACAATATCGATGGCCAGCCGCTGGGCCGCGGCGGGACCGTCAATGGCGGTGACCTTGCCGGTACCAAGGACCATGCCGGATTTCGGGTTAATCATTTTGAAGATCCAGTCGTATGTCAGGAAGGGCCGCGTTACATCGATATAGATATCGGCTCCGTTGCGGTCGTCGACGATGCGCATGCCCCACTCCTTCATCTCGGGCCGAATGTAAAGCGCGTCCTGCAACAAATTGCCCTTCATCCAGATGGTGTGGGATTCCACAAATATCGATCGAGCAGAGCGAAGAATTCCTGACGGATCGTTTCCTGGTTCACGAATCGCGGTGTAGTTCGCCTCCGACGTTCCGGTCGGTCTGTCCAGCTCTTCGCGGGGGAACTGCACGGCACTGGCGAGCTGCTCGACAATGACTGCCGCCAGCTTCGGACCGGCGTCGAATTCATCGGTGGCTTCAACCGTGCCCGAAGCGAGTGTCAAGGACTTGGGCTGAAAAACCAGGGTGTAGGTCCAGTCAAACGTCATGACCGGCCGGTCAACCGTGATGGCAATATCGGCGGTTTGCCCGTAATCGGCGAAGCGCAATCCCAAGTGCGGGAACATCGTTGTTTTGTGAATGTCGTCTTGTAGCCGCTCGCGGCGCAAATAAATTGTTTTGGAAAGCACGGAAATGGTGCGCATTTGCCGCTGGTCCGGGCGGGGCAGAGTTGGATTCGGGGGAACTGCCGGTACCCCAGGGGCGTTGGCAGAAGCAGCCGGGAAGGCTGTAGCTTTGGCGCCGAATGATTGCAGACGCGCGCCGGAATCAAAGCGCGTGCCGCCAGACTCATTGGCGAGGCCGGCGATGCTGTCAATAGGTACGGCAAAATTGACGTTTTGGCCCACGCTGAGTGAACCGACGACGATTCCTAGTATCCTGGCTTCAGCATCCACCAGCACGCCGCCGCTGGATCCGGGCGACAACGGCGCGGTGAACTGCAAAATTCGGTAGCCGCTACCAGCCCCGGGTACATCGTCGGCCATGCGCGTGGCGCTGAGGATGCCGGAGGATGCAGTCCAAGGCAAGCCCACGGCGTTCGATACGACAAAAACGGTGGCGCCGGATGCCGCGTTTGTGGAGCTGCCGATGGGCAGCACTGGAAGCCCGGTTGCAGGGATGCGCAGTGCGGCGACGTCGCGGCGTTCATCGGACGCGATGAGCTCGACTTGGTCGTAGATTTCGCCGCTCTTCAGCCGCACCTGCACCTCCCGCATGCCCTTCACGACGTGGTTGGCGGTCAGAATCACGCCATCGCCTCGAATGATCACTCCGGAGGCTACGCCCGCAACTTGGCCGTCACCTTTGCCGACCAGAATGGATACAGCTGCAGGCGAAACTCGATCGACGACTTGATCTCCGGACAGCGCTTGAGGCGCTCCGCCCTGGCCCATCAGATTCGTTGCGGACACTCCCCAGAGAACGGCAATGGCTAACAAGTTGAGAAGTCTCATGGCCCCTCCTTCTTAGTGCGATACTTTGCGATCAGCGGGCCGGACTATCATTCACCAAACTTGAACACGATGCCAACCCCCAGGCGGGCATCGTTGAACCACGAGGTGCTCAAGCGCGTCCGCAGGTAGTCGGCCTGGATGACGCGGATGGCAATGTGCCGGCCGGCGTTCAGGTCCAAGCCACCACCCAGGCCCCAGGCAAATCCATTTGTGGATCGGCCGAGAGTCTTGAACGTATTCGCGCCGACCAAGGCGTGCGCGAAAACAGTGCCCCGGTGACCGCGTGCCGCGACGCGCGGCCCGAATAGATACTCATACTGCGAAACGCGGTTTCCGGAGATGCTGCGGTATTGCCCGCCGAAATCGCCAGTGAACCCTAAGTATCTGTTGAAATTCACGCTGCCTTCCGCCTGCCAGCCGCCGTACAGCGAGAAGCTCGGAGCGGTGGCGCCGTTCCGCAGTATTGACGCTCCGCCGAAAACCTCCACCGAAGGTTGCTCCTGTGACTGAGCTTCCACGAGTCCTGGGATGAACAGTGCGAGTCCCAACAGCCCGATAGTTCTCCACATGATGGGTCTCCTTTTCAATTGATTTACTGGGCCGCTTCTTTTCCGGGGTCGCTGCGCGCGAAAAGATATTCGAAAGGCCCTGCAGGGCAGTCGCAGCCACGGCCGTGTTGGCGGTAACCACGACTAGCCCAAAGCAGAAAATCTTTTTTGTTGATGCTTGATATCCTGCTTCACGCACACGTGATTGCACATCAGGCAATTACGAGGCCCAAAACAGCGGAACTTGAGAGATGGCTTAGGTGATTGAAACAGCGATGAAAGGAAGCGGTTCGGCCCTAACTATGGGGGCTGCTGTTGCCAGGATTACACTCCATTACCGCCAGAAATAGATTGCATCTATGCCGGCTTTAAGAAGCTTCCCAAGGACCATGCTTCGGCTTACAGGGTCGCCAGGTCGGAGTAGAAGTGGGCGATGGCTTTGATGCCGCCGAAATAGTTTTCGAGGGCGATGTGTTCGTCGGGGGCGTGAGCGTTTTCATCGGGGAGGCCGAAGCCGATCAAGACGCACGGCACCTTGAAGGTGTCGTGCATTTGGGTTACGAAGGGGATGGAACCGCCTTCGCGAATGAAAACGGCCTTTTTGCCAAAGCCCTTTTCAAGAGCGGATTGCGCTTTCTTGAAAATCGGATCGTGGTAGGGAGCCACCCAGGGCTTTCCCATGCTCAAAACTTCAAATTTGCAATGGACAGCTTTCGGCAAGAGCTTGCGAATGTGCTTCTCGACGAGTTTGGCGATCTTGCGCGGCTCCTGGTTGGGGACGAGGCGCGTGGAGAATTTTGCAAAGGCCTTTGAGGGAATGACGGTCTTGGCGCCTTCGCCTTGATAGCCGCCCCAGACGCCGTTCAATTCGAAGGTGGGGCGAGTCCAGAGGCGCTCGACGGTGGTGAAGCCGGCCTCGCCGAAATAGCCGGGAGCGCCGACGGCTTTCTCAAAATCCTTTTTCTTCCAAGGCAGGGCGTTGAGAGCTTTGCGCTCGGCGCTCGAGACCTTGGCAACCTGGTCGTAAAACCCAGGCACGGTGACGCGGAATTTGCTGTCGTGCAGTTTGGCGAAGAGTTCCGTCAAGATGGTGAGCGGATTGGGAACCGCGCCGCCATAGACACCGGAGTGCAGGTCGCGCTCCGGGCCGGTCAATTCGATCTGGTAATAGTTCAGGCCGCGCAAGCCGTAGGTGATAGAAGGGACGCCCTTGCCGAGCATGGAAGTATCGGAAACGAGGAGCGCGTCGGCCTTCAGCTTTTCCTGGTTCTTCTGGACATAATCCCAGAGGCTGACGCTGCCGACTTCTTCTTCGCCTTCGATGAGAACCTTTATGTTGATGGGGAGCTTGCCGTCTACGTTCCGCAAGGATTCGAACGCTTTCAGGTGGATGTGGACCTGGCCTTTGTCGTCAGCGGTGCCGCGGCCAAAGAGATTGCCGTTGCGCACGGTGGGTTCGAACGGGGGCGAAGTCCAGAGATCGAGCGGCTCGGGAGGCTGCACGTCGTAGTGGCCGTAGAAAAGAACGGTGGGCTTGCCGGGAGCTTCCAAAGACTCGGCGTAGACGAGCGGGTGCAGATTTGTGGGGACGATCTCCACGTGTTTGAATCCGGCGGCGCGAAAATGATCCGCGACCCAGCGTGCGCCGCGCTCGATATCCGGCTTGTGCTCGCTCTTGGCGCTGACGCTGGGAATGCGCAGGAATTCGCAAAGCTCGGCTAGATGCTGGTCGCGCTGACCGTCAATAAACTCGGCAAGATTCATAGGAGGCCCTTAGGGGACATAAGTCCTTTCGAGTATGAATGCGCAAAACGTGATTCGAATGTTTGCGGCAGCGGAATGATTGCGGAGCTGCGGATGACCTGCCGTGGCCGCACTTGTATTTTAGGGCCGCCTGAGGGTCGTGTACAAGCGAGTGAAGAAGCAAAATGAGATCGGGAACGTGGGCGAGCGTTCTCAATCGTTCACTGGAGAGCAGAATACTGCGATCCGAATACGGCATTGTGCAGCTACCATAGATTAGAGCGAGGGCGATACCTGTTCGCCAAGCTTCTTGTACTCCGTTTTAGCTTCCTTGAGAATGCGTAGGTCGGGGTCAGCATTCTTCCAGAACGACAACAATTCCCGATACTGGGCGAGGCTCTTCTCAGTATCTCCGGTTTGCGCGTACGCCCGCGCCAGCCCCAGTCGGGCCAGCGGCCAATAGATGTCAACGATCACAACGCCGCGGTTGTCGAGAATTTTCTGGAACTGCGCAGCCGCCTCTTTCCCTGACTTCAGTTCCAGGTAGGCCAAGCCGCGATAGTACAGGGTGACGCCGGCGGAGTCGCCGCCGAGATCGTAGGGAATGGCACGCCGCAATTCCTCGATGGCCGCGGCCGGACTCTTCCGATTCAAATCGACCGCCGCTCGAATGGAGGGGAGGATAACTTGGCTCAGCGCTGTCCCCAGCCTGGGTTGTTTGTTCAACTCGTTCACCAGGGCTTCCGCGCGGAGTACGTCACCGGCCCGAGCAAGCGCCAGCGTGGCAAACGCTTTATGGCGCGCGGAGTCTGGCGACTCGCGGAGCGTCCAATCGGCCAGCAAGCGAGCTTCCCGGCCGTTTTTCAAGTCGGCCTCGAACTGAGCCAGGCCGTTGTTAATGGCGACCGCCTGCTCCTTGAGTCCGTTCCGTTGAGCGATTGCCCGGGCACGGTCAAACAGTTCGCGGGCCCTGCGAAGCTCTCCCAGGCTCAAAGCCGCCTTGGCTTGGTAATAGATGCCCACGCTCTCGGCAGGTTTGCCGTTAAACCAGTCGATCTCGCGCTGCATGGCCGGACCGTCGCCTTCGACGAACGCGATCCTATAGAGAATGGCATGTGTGGACCAGTTATCGAGCTTTTCTCCGACGGCCTTTTCACAGATGGCTCTTGCCTCGGCAAAGCGTGAGGCTCCTTGATAGGCTTGGCAAAGACACACATACGAGGAAGCATGGCGAGGGTTGAGTCGCAAGGCTTGCTGGCCTGCCGCGATCGCATTGTCCAACTGGCCAGCTAGGACGTACTGGTTGGCGAGGCTAACGAAGGGAACGAAGTCGCGCGCGTACACTTCGGTCCGTAGCTTGTAAATTTGGATCGCCTTGTCAGTCTCCCTGGTCACAGTGACGTAATAATTCGCTTGAATATTAAGCTTTTCTCTTTCACTCACATGCTGCCTCAGCTCAAAAGCCCTGCGGAGGTACTCGGCAGCGAGATCAGGCTGCTGGAGGTTGGCGTTCACCGAAGCTAGTCCGGCATATGCCATGGCGAAGTCCGGATCCAGTTCAACCGCCATCTTGTAGAAGGAAATGCTTTCGGCTTCCTGCCCTTGCGCACGCTTTTCGTCGCCCTTGGTATATGCCTTCAGGGCGGTGAGTGATTTGGTGGTCGCCTGTTCGATGGGGGTATCGAACTTCTGGATGGAGGCGACGGATTCGCCGAGTTTGCGGCGCAGCGGTGGGATGATTTGGCCTAGCTTGTTCAGGACCTGTTCTCTATCGAGGGCCTCGATCTCCTGATGGGCGAGGGAGGCTCCCGTGAGACAGTCGGTGGTGTCTAGATCGAGAACGTACTTGCCCCCAAGGTTGAGGATGGAGCCGCCGACCACCGCTTTGGCGTTCTCTCGCTGGCACACCTCCCGCGCAATTGGTGGCACAACGCGTTCGTCGGCCGAGCGGCCCATGGAGCCCAGGGTCTTTCTTGTCGTCGTATCCGGCACGATGCTGAAGTAGGGCGATTCCGCGAGCTTGACCGAAAGCGCCTGCTTCAGCGTGCCGTCAAAGATCGGATCGCCGGTGGTATTCACGAAATCGGAGACTAGGACGAGATCGGCTTCGTTCATGGGTGGCGGCCTGCGCGCACGCATCACTAAGGCAGACGCTGAAGCCAGAAAGGCGATAGCTGCTGCAGAACCCAGGACCCATTTCCAGGGTCTTTGGCGAAGTTTTGCGAATGATGTGGTCGCTGTACCGGATTGCCCGGATTCGGTTTCTTCTACGGTCACGGTCTGAACGGAACGGCTGTGGACAATCAGATCGGCGTCCGGTTCTGTGATTTCCACCACTTTCAGGGCGAAGCGGTAACCCCTGCCGGGGACCGTGATGATGTATTCCGGATCGTGGGCCTTATCGCCTAACGCTTTTCGGAGCTGAAAGATGTGCTGACTGAGATTGGATTCTTCTACGAAGGTGTCCGGCCACAGGATCTTCATCAAATCGTCCTTCAGGACGACCCGTTCGCTGTGCTGCACGAGCACCAAAAGAGTCTCAAAGGCCTTCGGAGACAGGGTGATCGTCTCCTGATCGCGCATTAATACGCGCTCATCCAGGTCCATGCGGAAGGGGCCGAATTCCAGTAAGTGCCTGGCCTGCCTATCCATAGCGACTCCCAAGGCAATTCAAAACTTATTAAGCGGTTCTTAAGGACATTCAAGCCGCTTTCCGAGCAGGATGCGTTCGCGTTGAGGCGGGGCCCGCGAAACAAGCCAAAACGTGACCGGAAATGTATCACGGAAATCGCTGGCAGACGAGCAAATGGAGACCCGGTTGGCCACCAAAAGGACCATGCGTATCACGATTGAAACCGAACGGCTCTTAGTTATCCGGCACGGAACGTCGGTACGCGAGTGGTGCGAACAATGCGCCCTTGAGGTGGACATGATCCCCCTCAAGAGCGCCGCTGAGTTGGGACAGGTGGCCGCGGGAACGATTCAGCATTTGCTGGATCGTCAAAAACTCCATTTATCGAAGGCAGGAGGGCCAGTTTGGATCTGCCTGAACTCGCTGCTCAAAGAAGTAGGGTGACCGAAAGAGTTTGAATCGTGCCCAGGTACAACGAATTTGAATTTGAGGAGGAATCATGAAGAAAGTTCTGGTGGTCCTAATTTCATTCTGCGGTCTGGTTCTGCTTAATGGGTGTGGCACGACTACTACACCTCCCCAACAGGTGGCCAGTCACTTTTCGGTGACGTCAACCTCTGCGGCGCCCGTCGCGGGGACGGCCGTCAATTTCACGGTCACCGCGCTTGACGACAAGAACAGCCCTGTCGCTGCGTACTCCGGGACTGTGCACTTCACGAGCTCTGACGCCCAGGCCGTATTGCCGGCGAGCGCAACAATAACAGGCGGGACGGGAACCGGTTCGGTCACGCTGAAGACGGCCGGCCCGCAAACCGTCACGGCCACCGGGGCGGATTCGCTGACCGGCACTTCGGGCACGATCCTCGTCGGCTCATCTGCCGCGTCTACGCTTTCCGTCTCCCCGGCCGCCGCAACGGCAAACACCGGGACACCATTCAACTTCACGGTGACCGCGTTCGATCCCTTCAGCAATACGGCTACGACCTACGCGGGCACTGTCCATTTCTCAAGTACTGACGGGAGCGCGACTCTGCCAGCCGACTCAAAGCTAACAAACGGGACGGGATCCTTTTCGGCTACGCTCAAGACCTCTGGCAGCCAAACCATCAAGGCGACCGACACGGTCACCGCGTCCCTCACCGGCACTTCCTCTGCAATAAGTGCGAGCGGTCCCGCCACTCATTTTTCTTTTAACGCTCAGGCGGCGGCGACGACGCGAAAGTTCATCTACATCGGCATTACCGCGCTTGACGCCTCGAACACCGCTTCCAGCTCTTACAACGGGACGGTCCACTTTGCGAGCACGGATCCCGCAGCTATCCTGCCGGCCAGTGCCGCGTTTCAAAATGGCTCAACGGGGAATCTGCAAATCACGCTGGAGACTCCCGGCAATCAAACTGTGACCGCTACCGACACTATTACGTCTTCCCTTAAGGGAACTTCAAGTGCTATCGCGGTTACCGCAACACCCGCTCCTGCGATCACGTCGGGCGCTCCACCGGCTGGTACTGTCGCTTCGAGCTACGGGCCGACCATTACGATCTACGAAAAATGTGTTCTAAACCCGCAAACCCAACAGCGAGCCTGTACGCCGTGTGTCCCCAACAATGCGGGATGTGGGGGATCCTATCCCGGTTGCAACCATGTAGGAGCGACCGCGCCAGTCTGCGTCACGAGCCAAGTCTATGCCGGGTTCCAGTTGATGGGTGCCGGAGGGGTGCCGCCGTATACCTGGTCCGCGACCTCACTGCCGCCCGGGCTGAACTTAATGTTCACGGACCCGGAAGAATTGATCAATGGCACGCCGACTCCCGGTTCGGCCGCAACCTACAACACGATGATAACCCTGAGCGATGCAGGGTTGCCCCCCGCGCCAAAGACCGTACTTTACCCAATCACCATCAACAATCCTCCGCCTCCAGTCGTCAGCACCGGTCCTCTGTTTCCCGGAGCTACAGTCAACCAGCCATTTAGCTATACGTTCTCAGCAACCTCCGGACTGCCGCCCTATCAGAACTTGACCGAAAAAGGCGCGCTGCCTCCAGGCATGACGCCACTCACCAGTGCTGGCGTTCTCTCCGGCACACCGACAATGACTGGAACGTTCCCAATCACTGTCACCGTGGACGACTCGGTCAACCAGCTTTCCGCCGCGCAAGCGTTCAACTTGGTCGTTTACCAGCATGGTTTTAAGGCTGACGGCAGCATGACAACTGCGCGTTATCATCACACCGCCACCCTGTTAAAGGATGGAACCGTGCTGCTCGTGGGAGCTCCGGGACTTGCCAGTGCCGAGAAATATGATCCCGGCACCGGAAAATTCAATCTGACGACGGGCAGCATGAGCGTGGACCGCGATGGTCACACAGCGACGTTGCTAAACACCGGCAAAGTCCTTATCACGGGCGGAACCGATGTTTATAACAACAACGCCGCCCTGGCTACTGCGGAATTGTTCGATCCAGCCGCCGGAATGTTTACCACGATACCGAGCCATATGAGCGTCGCCCGGACCGGTCACAACGCCACGCTGCTGGCTGATGGCAAAGTCCTCATCACTGGCGGAAATACCTTAGTCGCGGAACTGTTCGATACCATCACAGGGATGTTCACACCAACGACAGGAAAAATGGTAACTGCACGTACCGAAGACACGGCAACTTTGCTTCCCAACGGAATGGTGCTCATTACAGGGGGTCTTGCCGGCGGGGCCCTCGCGACCGCGGAGGTTTACGATCCCACAACGCAAACCTTCTCAGCGACCACCGGCACGATGGCAATGGCGCGAAACTACCATACGGCAACTTTGCTGACCACCGGGCCGAACAACGGCAAGGTGCTCATAGCGGGAGGAAACTCCAAGAACGCGGTTGCGGAGCTATACGATCCGGCGATCGGAACTTTTTCGACGACTGGCACCATGGGAAGTACGCGCCAAAGGCACACAGCGACTATGCTCAGCGATGGAACAGTACTTATGGCGGGAGGAGCTGAATTTGACGCCAACGTGGATATCCTCGCGGCGGCGGAGATCTTCGATCCCAACACCGGCACTTTCTCCGGAACTGGCGGCCTGTTGACTCCGCGCATCGTGCACACGGCGACGTTGCTGAAAGACGGAACCGTCCTTGTGACGGGAGGACTCAACGGCGCAGGAACTCTAGCGACGGCGGAGCTGTATCAATAGCAAGCGCAAAGGGGACCGCTGCAAGCGGTAGGACTTGTCGAGCGGGGCGTTAGCCGATGGTCCTGGATTCTGCTACGCTGGGCCGAATCAACAACGAAGAGCACCGGAGAAAAAACTTGAGAGTAGCGGCGGGAGTGGATCTGGGCGGAACGGCCATCAACTATACGCTAGTGGACCAGCAAGAGAAGTTTTTGATCGACGGCTTGTGCGAGCATCCCGCCCTTGCGAAGCAAGGACCGGCGGTCTGCCTCGGGCAGATAGCGGATGGGCTCAAGATAGCTTGCGAGCAGGCGGGCGTGCCGCTGGCGGAGGTGGTGGCAGTCGGACTGGATACGCCTGGACCCGCGAGCGCGGAAGGGCGATTCAGCGTGCGAGGCTCCACAAATTTCGTTCATGCGGAGTGGGCGGGATTCGATATTCGAGTGGGCCTGGAGCGCAAGCTCGGCAAGCCGGTGTGCTATTTGAACGATGCAAATGCGGCCGCGCTGTGGGGACACTATTCGATCTTCGGCGCAAACAGCCGTGAGACATCGATTTCCATCATTATCGGGACGGGCAACGGCGGGGGGATCATTCTGGATGGGAACGTGGTGAAGGGCAAAAACGGATTTGGCGGAGAGCTGGGGCACGTGCTGATTCCGTATCAAAGTATCGCGGGGACGAGCGGCATCAAGCCGGGATGCAATTGCGGGCGCACTGGGGACCTGGAATCGCTTTGTTCGCTGACGGCGATCGAAAAGAATCTGCTGCCGTATTTTCTGCCGCGGTACCCCGGGCACGAACTGGCAAAACAGGACCCCCACCAGGCGGCAAAGCTGGTGCGTGGCCTCGCGGACCAGGGTGATGCGCTGTGCAAGGAGATTTTCCGGGTGCAGGCGCATGCTTTGGGACTCTTCTTCGACGAAATGGTGAATACGTTCGATCCCGATGCGTTGATCGTGGGCGGCGGCGCGCTGGAGGCGAGCAAAGAGTTCCAGCGGTGGTTCCTGGACGAGATTCGCGCGGGCATGCCCAGCCAGCGGGAGGAACAGGCGGGAATTCCCATTCAGGAGATGCCGAATGGCGACACGGCGGGGGCGCGTGGGGCGGCCATCGAAGCAC
>Ga0209701_10002703_pt1 | contig 11559 bp, 5 predicted proteins | sample CZO8metaG_4_FD_188356 | JGI IMG/M metagenome (GOLD analysis project Ga0209701, IMG submission 188356) | Vadose zone soil microbial communities from the Eel River Critical Zone Observatory, Northern California, USA - CZOApr15con2H3.8 metaG... | ecosystem: Environmental > Terrestrial > Soil >...
TTCGACCACGAAGCCGCTGCTGGAATGCTCGACGGAGCGCCACCAGGCGCGCGGAACCCCCGAATGCGCCAAGGCATATTCCACGCGGAAATTGGGCGTCTCGTAAGGAATGAACGCCGCAGTGGCGAATTCGCTGGCTTCCGGTTTTTCCTTGCCGTTTTTGTCCCAAACCGCGGCAATGGACGTGGAAGTTTGAAAATGTTTCCAGGCGGCGAGCTTGCCTTGCGCGTCGACCGCGCCTTGCATCTTGTGATACGAGGCAGGGCGATAGAAATCGTGCTGCATATCGTCCTCACGCGTCCAGAGAACTTGTACAGGCTTGCCGGTGGCCTTTGCCACTTGCGCGGCTTCCATCACAAAATCGGCCTGATAGCGCCGGCCAAAGCCGCCGCCCATCAATGTCGTGTGTACGTTAACCTTTTCCGGTGGAAGGCCGGATACTTGCGCGATCACGCCCTGGGCCCATTGTGGAGCTTGTGTGGGAACCCACGCTTCCGCACTGTCCGGCCGGATGTGAACGGTGCAGTTCATCGGCTCCATGCAAGCATGCGCGGCGAAGGGGAGCTCGTATACGGCTTCGATTTTCTTCGCAGCTTTGTCCAACGAGGGGCCGAGAGCTGTGTCCGCGTCGCCATCATTGCGCACAACTTTTCCTGGGCTCGCGGCGTTTTCGATGAAGTGCTTGCGCAGCGAATCGCTGGACTCGCCGGCGTTCGCGCCTTCGTCCCAGGTGATGTTCAACGCTTTGCGGCCCTGAATGGCGGCCCAGGAATTATCGGCCAGGACGACCACTCCGCCGGAAGTGAAAGCGCCTTGGCCAACTGCATCGATGGAGATCACGTCGCGCACGCCGGGAACAGCCTTGGCCTTGGTAGCGTCAAATTTCGCCACCTTGCCGCCGAATACCGGGCAGCGAGCAATGACGGCGTACTGCATGTCCGGCATGCGGGAGTCGATGCCGAATTTCGCCGCGCCGGTGGACTTGGCGGCAGCCTCGAAGCGCTTGCGATCGTGGCCAACGATGGTGAAGTCGTCGGAATTCTTTAGCGGGACGGTGTTGAAGTCCGGAACGGGCAGCTTCGACGCATCCGCGACGAGTTCGCCATAGGTCAAGAATTGCTTCCGGGCGCCGTGGAGCACGCCGCCGTTCTGCGCTTTGCAGGTGTCCGGGCTCACGTTCCAGCGCTGCGCCGCAGCGGTGACGAGCATTTCTCGCGCGGCCGCGCCTGCCCGCCGCAGGGGGAGCCAGGATCCCGCGACGCTGCCGCTACCGCCGGTGCCGTGGTCATAAATTTTCGGGTCGGTGGGCGCTTGTTCGACGCTGACCTGCTTCCAATCGAGATACAGCTCTTCCGCGAGAATCATGGGCAGTGCAGTCATCGCGCCCTGGCCCATTTCGGATTTGCCGAGGATGAGCGTTACGCGATTATCCGGCGTAATGCGCACCCAGGCATTGAAGGGATTGGGCGTCTTCTTTTCCTGGTCCTGCGCGGCGGCGTAGGCCGAGCCCGGAAGGTGAAAAGCGACAACCAGTGCCGCGCCACCCGCGGCTCCGGTCTTCAGAAATTCACGGCGATTCTGAACGGGGGCAGTAGTCATGACGCACCTCGAATTTTTCTGCTAGAAAACTGTGGACTACGCGGACTTGGCCTTGCCGGCGGGCGCGGCCGCAGCGCGATGGATGGCTTTGCGAATGCGCTGATAGGTGCCGCAGCGGCAGATGTTGCCGCTCATGAAGTCGTCGATGTCGGCGTCCGTCGGATTGGGTTTCTTGGCCAGCAGGGCGACCGCGGACATGATTTGGCCGGATTGGCAATAGCCGCACTGCGGAACATCCTCAGCGATCCAAGCCTGCTGGACGGGATGGCTGCCATCGGCGGACAAACCTTCGATGGTGGTGACTTTCTTTCCCGCCACGGCGGAGATGGCGGTCTGGCAAGAACGCGCTGCTTCGCCATTGATGTGGACGGTACATGCACCGCACAAGCCCGCGCCGCATCCAAATTTTGTGCCGGTCTTATCGAGCGTGTCGCGGAGCACCCAGAGCAGCGGCATATCCGGGCTGACGTCGACCGTCTGGGACTTTCCGTTGAGGATAAAGGTGGTGGCCATAGGTCCTCCTAGCGGTAGAGGCATATCCTACAACACTTCATCCCGCGGGCGAAAAGGGCGGAAGTCACCTAGCCGCGGACAACAGCCGCAGAGCCGCAGTCTGAATGCACGGCTGAGGAGACACCCGGTTCAGACGCTACGGCTTGGCGGAGGTGAGCAGTCCCGCGTCAGGCGGGGGCTACGGTCCGCGGGGCTTCGGGCTCGACGCCGCGCCAGCCGACGGGGCGGCCGCTGACGGCTTCCTTCACGGAACGGAATAAAACCACGTACATTAGCTGACGATAGTAAAAGCGCTGTAATAGCACCGGGACAAGCAGGGTCCAGTCTTCTTTCTTTTCGAGCGCGAAGGCGAGAACGCACGTCAGCATATCGATGAGCAGGAAGCCGAGGAAGAAGAAAACAGAGCGCTCGAGGTCGGATGTAGCGGTCGCGGACAGCAGCGGCAGCCGCACGATGTGATACTGCGCCAAGCCCCAGGCAATGACGGAGCCGAGGAAGAGCAAGTCGATCACCGGGGAGATCAGCGGCAGCAGGAGTTGAAAGACGAAGATATTGGGCAAGGCAACCAAGCCGAGTGTGCCGTACTTGGGCCGGAACAGCGTGCCGCTGTGCTTCCAGAAGGATTGTAAGGTGCCGAAGGTCCAGCGGAATCTCTGGCGGATCAGGACGCCGGGCGTTTCCGGGGCCTCGGTCCAGGCGATGGCTTCTTCCTCGTAGTCGACGTGCCAGCCGAGGCGGCGGATGGCGATGGTGAGGTCGGCGTCTTCGGCTACGGTGTCCGCGGTGATGCCTCCGGCCGCTTCGATGGCTTTCTTGCGCCACGCGCCCAGCGCGCCGGGGACGACAGTAATGCAGTTGAGCAAATCGAAGGCGCGCTTCTCCATATTTTGGCTGGTGATGTACTCGAGTGCTTGCCAGCGGGTCAGCCAGCGCGAGCGGTTGCCGACTTTCACGTTGCCAGCTACCGCGCCCACTTTTTCATCGGAGAAATGGCGGAGCAGTTTGCTAATGGCGTCGGGCTCGATTTCGGTATCGGCGTCGATGGTGACGACGATTTCCGTTTGCGCTTCGCCGAGTGCGCGGGCCAGCGCTGCGGCTTTCCCGCGGTTGACCTGGTGAAGGATGGTCACCAGCGGGTTCTGCCCAAAGTTTCCGTCGAGCAATTCGCCGGTGCGGTCGGCCGAGCCGTCGTTGACGACGATGACGTGCAAATCCTGCAAATCCGAAGCGAGCACGGATTTCACGGTCTGCACGATCACCGTTTCTTCGTTGTGCGCGGGAATCAGCACGGTAACGCCGGGCGGGGGGTTGGGCACGACCAGGTAATCGGGCCGCAATTTTTCGATGAGCGCGAGAATGCCAATAATCAGGGCGCGTCCGCTAACCATCACGATGCCCACGATGAAAATGGTGGCGATGCTGAGCCGAAACCAGTGCCAGATCCCGAAAATAAATCCGTCGGCGCGCGCCTCCAACTTTTCCTCGGCGGAGAGCGGCATCATCACATCCGCGCGCGTCTTGCCGATGAGGTCCGGCACGGAGACAAACTGATAGCCCTCTTCGCGCAGCTTGTCGATAACCAGGGGCAAAGCAGCGACGGTGTTGGCGCGCTCGCCGCCGCCATCGTGAAAGAGGATGATGTTGCCCATGCCCGCCTGACGCACGACGTTGTCGACGATTTCCTGCACGGGAATCTGCTTGCCATCCACCTGGCGCCAATCGTGGGCGTCGATTTTCTGCCCGATGATCAAGTAACCCATGTCTTGCGCGAGAGGCAGTTGCGCCACTTCTTCCGCATATTCCGGCTGGTGGTCGATGCCGTAGGGCGGACGGAAGAGGATGGACTTTACGCCGACGGTGCTCTCGATCAGCCGCTCGGTCAGATTCAATTGCCAATGAAGCTCTGTTTTTGAGATGTCGTCAAAGCTGGGATGCGTGTAGGTATGGTTGCCGATCTCGTGGCCTTCGGCGTACTCGCGCTTCACAATTTGCGGCCACTGGCTGGCGTCCACGCCGATTACGAAAAACGTCGCCAGCACTTTTTTCTCTTTGAGGATGTCGAGAATTTTCGGCGTCCAGCGTTGGTCAGGACCGTCATCAAACGTGATCGCGATTTTGTTGTCCGCCGCGCCGATCTGATCGATGTTGTAGGAAAGCGGATACGCTTCGTATTTCTCGCTGGTAATGAGATCGCTGGGCGCGTCGTACACGAAGCTGCGGAGACCGCTTTTGGGCGTATCCGTGAAATGCCAGACGTCGCCGTCGCCTTCGAGGATCAGGTCCGGGCCCGGCGGAATGTCTTTTATTTTTGCGCGCACGGCATCGTCGGGGCGCGGCGAATCCCAGACCGGCCAGATCGAGCTGTCCGAAGAACCCATGCGCCACAGCGCGGTACCCTGCACGCCCAAGCGCTCGCACGCACGCAACTGGTTGTAAGCGGTGACGGCATCGAGCATCCAGACCTGATGGGTGTGATCGTGCTCGTCGGAATAGGAGTAATGCGGATTCAGCGAAGCCGTGTCGAACTCAACTTCGGTCTCGGATTCATAGGCATGCAGCAGCGCCTCTTGCACACTCATTTCTTTCGCGGCCTCGTTGGGTATTTTCGGCCCTTCGGGCCAGTCGTACGCGTAGTTGGCGATGCCCACGACGACTTTCTGCGCAGGAACATCTTGGAGGACCTGGCGAAGGTTCTCGACAAACCAGTCCTGCGCGGCAACCGGGCCGGGGGATGACGTGAGCCAATGCTGGTCGTAGTTCATCAGCACGACGGCGTCGCACTCTTTACCGAAGAATTTGTAATCGTAGGCGTCGTCGCGCGCGGGAAGCGCAATCATCAATTTCAAACCGACAGAGTGCAAGGCGGGAGCGAGCTCCGCGGCAAATTCGCGGAAATGCGGCTGGGTAGCGTCGGGGACCTCCTCGAAGTCGACCACCACGCCGGCCTGGTGAGCGCCCACGGTATAATCGACGACGTCGCGAACCAGATTCTGCCGCGCCGTTTTGCTGGCGAGCATGGCGGCCATTTCCTTGATGCGCCAGACTTGCCCGTCATAGTTGTCGAGCAATCCCATCAGCGGCAGTTCGACGTTGGATGACTTCATCCAGCGATGCAGCTTGTCGTCCTTCAGCAGAGCTATAGCTTGGGTGGGGCTCGCTTTCACCGTCTGGTAGCGTTCGTAATCCACAATGGTCAGCGCACCATCGGGTGTCACGGCGTGCAGTTGGTCGGGGATGAGAACGTCGATGTCTTTGTAGTGCTTTTTGAGAGAAGCAAAGCTGGCAGCGTCCCAGCTCACATAGAACGCCGCGCGCAGAGGATCGTAACTGGCCGGAACGGTGCCGATGTTCGAGATGCGCCGATGCCGCCCTTCCCGCGCAGGAACTTTCTTGCTTTTAATCTTCAAGGCACGATACGCCGGACGCGTGTCCGGCAACAGGCCCGCGGGAAGCTCCACGCTGACCGCGATGGTCACAAAGAAATAGGCCAGCAACAGCGTCAGCAGCAGGCCAGAAATTTCCAGTACACGGCGCGTGCGGCGCCAGCGGACGCGCTCCGCGTCGTAAAATATGGGTCGGCGTTCCTTCATGAATTTTTGTCAGTCCGGCTGCAAGGCAGCGGGCCTGGACGTTCTGCCGGGCTGCGTGCGTCTCCCTCGACTCCCGTTGCTCTATTGCCCTACCCTCTATTGTAAGATGCGATTCATCGATGAAGCGAATTTTCTCTAATACCGTTGTTGCACTGACCGCCGGACTTGGCCTGCGGCTTTTCTTCGTGCTGAAATATCCGGCGAATTCCGGCGACACCGTCCTGTACGAACAGATCGCAGCCAATTGGCTGCAGCAACACGTCTATGCGATGAATGTCCACGAGCAAGTTACGCCCGTGGACATTCGCATGCCCGGCTACCCGGCATTTCTGGCGCTGATCTACGCTCTCACCCGGCGCACCGGGGAGGCCGCGCGGCTGTGGGTGATGCTAACGCAGGTCGTGGTGGACTTGCTGACCTGTTTGCTGGTGGCCGGCCTGGCGGCCTTACTTGCGCTTATCGCGAACGATCGCACCCGCCCGTTTCGCGTATTCATCGCAGCGTTGTGGCTCGCCGCGCTGTGTCCCTTCATCGCAAATTATGCAGCCGTGCCGCTGACGGAAGTCTTAGCCGTGTTTTTTACAGCCGCGGCATTGTTGCCGCTCTGCCTGCTGGCGACCCGCGCGCAAAATCGGGGGTGGCGGCTCGTTGAGAGGCACTGGATTTTCGGCAACGACTATTGGTACCTGGCGGCTTGGGCTGCGGTGCTGGTCGGCGTGTGCACTCTGTTTCGCCCGGAAACGCCTCTGCTTCTGCTGGCAGTCTGGCTGGTGCTCGGCGCAATTCTCCTCGGGCAGCGCGAAAGTCTGCGCTGGGTGGAGACCACGGCACTGATGGCTGCGCTCTGCGCTGTTCCCCTCATGCCCTGGATAATTCGCAATGCGCTCACGCTGCGCGAGTTTCAGGCTCTGGCCCCGAAAAATTCCAATCTCCCGGGCGAGCTGGTCCCTTACGGACTGATGAGTTGGGAGAAGACGTGGCTGTTTCGTTTTCGCGACGTCTATCTCGTGCCTTGGAAGGTCAACGAGGAAGTCATCAACGCGGAGGAAATTCCCGCGCGCGCTTTCGACACACCCGCCGAGAAAGAGCGCGTCGCCATGATTCTCGATCAATACAACGACGAGCTGACGCTCACCCCGGAGGAAGACGCCGCTTTCGCGCAGCTCGCTCGCGAACGTACCGCACGCCGTCCGCTACGCACCTACCTTTGGCTCCCTGGGGCACGCGCCCTGACTCTGTGGTTCACGCCGCGCATCGAGCTGCTCCCATTTTCCGGCACGGTTTTCCCGCTGGCGCAATCCTGGGAAGACGATCCAATCGATCAATCCGTCACCGCCGGCTTGTTTCTGCTCAACGTCGGCTACATCGCGTTGGCGCTTTGGGGCGCGGCGCGTCTGTGGCGGCGAGCGCCGGCCGCACGTGGGGCGCTCGCGCTGATCGCGACCTTCGTCCTGCTGCGCACGGCGTTTCTGACTACCCTTGAAACGCCGGAACCGCGCTATGTGCTGGTGTGTTATCCGGCGCTGCTGGCTCTGGCCGCACAAGTTTTTGCGGGCAGCGCACCTGCGGACTAGCCTTCGACGGGTTCGGGGTGAATGGTGACCCGATGAATCTGCGGGAAGCGCTCCTTCACGCGGTCTTCAAGCGCCGCCGTCACGTCGTGAATCTGCGTGATGGGCAGAGCGCCTTTCATCGTGCAGTGGCAGGAAATCAAGATGTGATGTTCGACCTGTCTCGTTCGCACATCGTGGCAGTTCACCAGTTCGTCGAACTCCGCGGGCAGCGAATTCAAGAATTCTTCGACAGCGCGCGAAAGCTGCTTCATCTCCCCTGCACCGGCGTCGGGAGTGGCGATGTGGCGCCCGAGGGGCTCAATGTGAATGTTCACATCAATGGGACCGTCGCGCAGCTCGCGAATTCCTTCTTCGAGCTCAGTGGCTTGGCGGTGTGCTTCTCGCAAGCTTAGATTCTCATCGACCTCGAGATGCAGCTCCACGAAAAGCTTGCCCTGTTGCTGCAGCGCGCTCAGGTCGTGAATCCCCAGTCCCATGCGCTGCGCCACCGCGCGAATGGCCTCGAACAGGTGCTCGCCCTGCGGCGCGCGGGGTTCCGCATGCACCATCACATCGGAAGGGACAATTTCTGCTACGCGCTTCTCGATGGCATCACTAAGGGCGTGGACTTGTTCGAGACTTGCCGTGCGCGCGACACTCACCGTGGCATCCACGAAATGACGGCTGCCTGCGCGGCGAACGCGGACGCGATCGACGTCCAGCACACCGTCCATGCGCGCAATCGCACGGGCAATCTCCTGCTGCAGTCCCTCCGGCGCAGCGTCCAGCAACGCGTCCACGGTACGCCGCCCGAGCTGCGAACCGACCCACAGGATCACTGCAGCAACTGCTAAGGCGGCAAGCGCGTCAGCATAAATCAGATAGGGCACGTTCCAGGTTTCACCGGCCCACACCAGACCCACACCAATGATGACGACGATCGTGCTCCAAACATCCGTCGAAAAATGCAGCGCATCAGCCTCCAGCGCTTCGCTGGAGAATTTCTTCGCCACGCGCGATAGCGCCCGGGCGCGGGTCAGATCAATACCGAGTGCACAGAACAGAATAACGATGGCCGTAATGCTCGGCTCGATGTGGACGCTGCGGAAAAAGAGCCGGCTGAACGCCTCATAAATAATGTACAGCGCGGTCAACAGCAGCAATCCCGTCTCGACAAATGCCGAAAAATTCTCAACTTTGCCGTGACCATAGGGATGTCTCTCGTCTGCGGGCTCGTCCGAAACGCGCACGGACAAAAACGTGATGATGGCAGCCACCAGATCGAGCCCGGAGTGCAGCGCCTCCGACAACACGCCCAAGCTGCCCGTGCGGAGTACGAGGAAAGTCTTGAGCGAAACCAGCACGAGCGCCGAGCCCACGCTCAGTAACGCCGCGCGCTTCTTCTCTTTCACTTCCTCGACGACGCGAGCAGTCATCACGGTCCGATTAGACTATCGTACTCCGCGCCCTTTCGCTTACTTGATGAGGGCAGCCCCGTCGATCCGCTGCGCCCCGCTATGTATCCAATCCGCCCCTTGCGTGAAAGTAAGGTGCAAGATACTTTCTTGCTATTCCTGTGGGGGTGCAACCATGGTTAGCAGAGCCGCGCTGGCAGTCTTCTTGTCAATGTCCGCTCCAGCGTCTGTATTCGCGCAGACTCCCGCGCCTTCCGATGCGGCGGCGGCCTGGAATGCGCTTTCCGCTCCCGCAATGGATCCAACCAAGTACGCGCACGTTGAAAATGTCACTGTCGTTCGCGATGCCGTACGCATCACGCTAACCGATGGCACCATTCAGTTCGCGCAGCCTGTCCATGGCGTGGTCTTCGCCGCGGTCTTCCACGGCAATGGCCGCGTTGAAGCCGCACCTCCCAATCCCCTCGAATGGCAGCAGCTTCGCCTCTTCACCAAGCAAGACAAACTCAATATGGCGTTCACCGATGCGACTTTTTCTTTCACCGATAGCCTGCTCGACGAAGTCGCGAAGGAAGTGAAATGGCAGACCGGCGCGCCCGCAACCGATGATCTCTATGCGAATCGACAAAAGGAGAGAGAGGATCTCGGGGCCGAATATCTGCCACGTTTGTTCAAGGGCCTATGGTCGCCGGACCGGCAACGCACGGCCTATTTCCTGGCGGATTTGAAGACCAAGGAAAAGGGCTGGGTTGAGGTCCGCTACGACGCCATGCAACCGGAAGAAGTCCGCATGGGCCGCTGGGCGGACGTTGGTTCCTTCAAAATACACGACGTGTGGATGAATTTTCCCGCCGGTGGCCGCGATTTCCGACACGTCTACGACGATCCCGCAGCTAGGCAGGACTTCCTTATCCCGAACTACCAGATCAGCACGCATCTCGCGGACAATGCTGATCTCAACGCCACGGCGCAGGCCACGGTCCAACCGCGCTACTCCGGAGAACAAGTCATGCTTTTCGCGCTGGATTCCAATCTGCGGACAAGCTCGGTGAAGGACGCCCAAGGCCGCGCACTCGAATTTTTCCAACCGCGTGAGCGCAAGGATCGCTCGCAATCCTATGGAGACTATGTGGCCGTGGTGTTGAAGGAACCCACACAAGCAGGACGCAATGAGGTCGTCGAATTTCAGTACGGCGGCAAGCACGTAGTTCGCAAAGTGGGGGACGGAAATTACTTCTGCCAGAGCTTCGGCTGGTATCCTTCGCCATTCGCGAACGAACCGGGAGTCGACCAGTTCGCGTTTCGGTCCGATTTCGATCTCACCTTCCGCAACCCCAAGAAATACAGTCTGGTGGCCACTGGCGACAAAACCGGCGAAACGACAGAAGGCAAGGAGTCAATCACCAAGTGGAAGAGCGATATCCCGCTGGCAGCAGCCGGATTTGCGTTTGGAGACTACAAGATCATTACGGAAAGAGTCGGTGATGTGGAGGTGCAGGTCTATGCCAATCGCCAACCCGATGATCTTCTACGGTCTCTACAAAGCCAGTTTGAAAATCCGTGGGACGATACCGCCGCGGGGCCCGGCCTCTCCAGTCACACGACGAACGCGGCGGTTGGAAATTTTAATGCCGCGGCCCTGACCAAGACCATCAGCGTGGAAACCGCGAACACTTTGCGCGTGTTCCAGAATTATTTTGGTCCCTATCCCTACAAGCAGCTCGCGGTAACCAACATTATTGGCAGCTACGGACAGGGTTGGCCAGGCCTTCTTTACCTTGGCTGGTTCACGTTCCTCGATTCCACCCAACTTCATGAGTTGGGAATGAAAAACCAAGTCGGCCTGACGGATTTCTTTCGCGGGCACGAGAGCTCCCACCAATGGTGGGGTCATCGCGTAGGCTGGAAGAGTTACCATGACCAGTGGCTCTCCGAAGGATTCGCGGAATTTTCCGGAAAGCTCTACGTGCAATACCGCCAAAATCAAAAGGAATTCCTGGATCAATTTCGGAAAGACAAGGAACTCCTGCACATGGCCGATGCCAAAATGCATCCAGTGGACACCCTGGGTCCGATCTCGATGGGCCTGCGCATCCTTTCCTCGGAAACGAACCGCAGCTCCTACCAGAACCTGATTTATTCCAAAGGCGGGTACGTATTGCAGATGTTGCGCGAACAGCTCGCGGATGCGCGCAATCCCGATGCTGATCATTTATTCAAAGAGATGATGAAGGACTACTGCAAGACGTTCGATAACAAACCCGCTTCCACCGAAGACTTCAAATCGATCGTCGAACGTCACATGACCCCCAACATGGACCTCGATGGAAATCACAGGATGGATTGGTTCTTCAACGAATACGTCTACGGCACGGGCATTCCCCACTACCTGTTCAAAGTCCAAGCGGAACCTACTCCGGACGGGAAGACGCATATCAAGGGGGAAATTACGCGCACCAGCGTCCCCGATACCTGGAAGGATGTCATTCCTCTGTACGCGCACATGGGAGACAAAACCACGCGCCTCGGGACGCTTTCAGTCAGGCATGGAACACAGCCGCTGGATGTGACGCTGCCAGGAAAGATCGATCGCGTCTCCATCAACGACCACGAAGACTTGCTAGCGGACGTAAAACAGTGAGCGGGAGCACCATTATTGCCGGCCAAGTCAGGAGTTGCTTCTTGGCAGGAAGCGCAGCGCGAGGGAATTCATGCAGTAGCGCAAGCCGGTAGGTTCCGGCCCATCGGTGAACACGTGGCCGAGATGGGCATCGCACACCGTGCATTTCACTTCTTCGCGCACGACGCCGTAGCTCGTGTCGGTTCTCTCGCAAACATTTTCTGGGGCGATTGGCTTCCAGAAGCTTGGCCAGCCGGTGCCAGAGTCGA
>Ga0209701_10002709_pt1 | contig 11550 bp, 9 predicted proteins | sample CZO8metaG_4_FD_188356 | JGI IMG/M metagenome (GOLD analysis project Ga0209701, IMG submission 188356) | Vadose zone soil microbial communities from the Eel River Critical Zone Observatory, Northern California, USA - CZOApr15con2H3.8 metaG... | ecosystem: Environmental > Terrestrial > Soil >...
TGGGCACGGGCGCTGGATCCCGCTACTACAAGGTCAACCATGTGATGGCGCAGGAAGTCACCATCACAACGGACGGCCTATCCGCGGAACACGAGACCGGCGGGGTCGTGACAAACGTCGTGCCCAAGGACGGCGGCAACACCTTCAAGGTCTTCTCTCTGAAGCTCTCGCTGACCTGGGCAATATGTGCTTGTTCCGCTGCGCTACGCCCAAAGAGCTTGAGCGTTGTCAGACCCTGTACAGCGTCCAGGAAGTGGGCGCTCATACGTGAAAGGGCAACCCACTGGCGTTGAATATGTTTCTCGGTATAGCTCCCGATCAGGACCATTAAAAGCGGGATGATGGGTCCGGTGATAAGCAACAGGAATGCGCTGACCCAGTCGAGCGGGAGAATAGTCGAGGCGATCAAGAGTGGGATCAAGATGCTTAGGATCATTTGTGGGAAATACCGGCCGACATAGGCGTCAAGTCGCTCAATACCCTCGTAGGTGGTTGCGACTAGTTCGCCAGTCCTTTCCCCTTTGCAAAATGTCGGTCCCAATTGGAGCAGGTAAGTAAACAGGCGTTCGCGTAGTTCAGACTTGACACGCATAGCTCCCTGCTGAGCTGTAACTTCGCGCCCCCATATGAGAGCACCACGCACAGCGATGGTTCCCAGGAGGAGCAAGAGGAAAAGTCTGACCTGGGCAAGATTCTCGTGAAATAAAAAGACAGAACTAACAGTCTTACTCAGAAAGACCATCTGTGCAATCGTCGCCACGCACCCTAGAACGCCGCAAAGGATTGTAAGTGCCAGAGAATTCCGTGCGTGTTTGATGTACTGCCATAGTTTCCTATTCACAAGCTACTACCGTTTCGCATTCCAAAGTGTTGTGCGTGCATCCTTACTTGATATGTGTCCTGCCTCTATCATGGTGCGGCGCAAGAAATAGCCTCCCACCAGCACCAGCACCGAGATGAGCAGCCCCCTGCCTATGCGTCTGCTACCTCGGCCTCCTAATAGCGACAGCGTTTGCAACAGCCATGGCAATACCAGGCCCGTGCCGAAGCAGAAGCGCCAGAATGTCATACCGTGTTCAGTGGGTGCAGTGCCTACCAGTGGACGAGCCGCGCGACCACTTTCATGCAAGAATGCAAGAATGCCCGTCATCTCGATCAGCATTGCTGCCCATTCCAGACGTTCCAACTTGTGTAAGGAATTCCCCACGATAAATCGGGGGACTACCGCATTGGTGAGACGCAACACAAAAGAGATCAGCGCGGAGCTGGTAGACATAGCGGAAGTGATAAATATCCCGCCCAGTAGTTTGCTGCGTGACCAGAGAGGGACACTTGTTGCCGTTAAGAGAACACCGGTGTAGCTGCCCAGGAAAAAACCCACTGCGACTCCTGGAAGCGCGATCAATTTTTGTGGAAGCGCGGCAAGCAATCTCGCGCCCCACCAGCGTCCCAGGAGACCGTCTCTGGCCGCTTGAATGATCGCAGTAGTCCCGCTGAAGAACGAGAAGGTGACCACCGACCATGTACCCATTGACATGGGCGATTTCACCTTGAACATGCGCAACATGTGCAAGAAGCGCTCAGGTCGCCCTAAATCCTTGATGAGCAGGACCGGACAAGGCAACAAGGCCAGTAACGAGAGATAGTAACCGGTGCGAACTACGGCACGGTCCTCACGCGAGCCAAAAAGCGCAGCGATAGTTGCAATGATATAGCAGCCCGCTGCCAACCCACCAAAAAAGAAATACCAGATGATCTCCCAGTGCCAGACAGGCTCTGCCAGCACAGGGCGGTCATAGTACGCTGGCTCTTGTAGTTCCTGCTGAAGGTCTGGCGTATAGCCCGTGGTGAGCGCTGCTAACCGTTCGACGAAATCTTGCGGTGCAAGGCGCTCCATAATCGTTTGTGGAAGACGAGTTTCTTGCATCGGATTCTCCTATAAACCTATGCAGGTGACAAACCAATGCTACTCTCTAAAGAAAACAATACCCAACATCCCCAGCACCAACGCCGCGACAATCGACCAGAACGACGCCGGGACAACATTGTTCGAAGGGCGCGGTGGATTCTCCGGCAGATTATACACCTCAGGTTCTTCCAATAGGAGAAAGAACGAGTTAAGCCCGCCCTCAAGGATATCGTCATCCACCCCATAGAGACGCGCCTCGCCCACCCCGCGCTCATGCAAGATGCCAAGGCGCTCGCGTGCATGCGCTTTGAGTTTGTCCACCTCGCCATATTGAATCGAGTCGGTGGGACATGCCTTTGCGCAGGCAGGCACCATGCCATCTTTCATCCGGTCATAGCAGAGCGTGCATTTGCGTGCCGTATGAGTGCCAGCCTCATCGCGGGCAATCACGCCAAAGGGACAGGCGACGACGCAATAGCTACAGCCATTGCAAATATCTTGCTGCACATAGACCGTGTCAAACTCTGTGCGAATAATCGCCCCTGTCGGGCAGGCTTCCTGGCAGGGCGCATTGGCACAATGCTTGCATACATCACTGCGCATCAGCCAGCGATCGGTATTGAAGAAGGGCAATGCTGTACCCGGAGGTACCTGCGGAATCGTACCACTGCTCTTAGCCTCTGCTACGCGATCCTCGAATTTCGTGTCTGGTAGGGGCGATCCCTTGCGCTCGCCCTGGTAACCGTCTCCGATCTGTTCGATGAACTGCACATGCCGCCAGGTAATGGCACCCAATGCCCCCGTATTATCATAGCTCGACCCTGTCCACACAGGATCCTTGGCCGGAAGCTGGTTCCATTGCTTACAGGCCACCTCACAGGCTTTGCAACCAATGCACAGGCTGGTATCTGTAAAAAAGCCCATTGCAGGTTGTGATGGCGGCGGTGGTACTTTGCTACCCACCAGGGAGGATACCGCCGCCTGTAAAGGGTTCACCCCATTGTGAGACCCTGGTTGTCTCGCAGCGCGTTGAGGTTCCACCGCCATAGGTTTACTCCTTCGTCTTATGGAAGGCGTCCAGGGCGCACGTTACACGTAAACGCCTTGGCTTCTTCAATACTCACGTTCGGTTCTAGCACCATATGCGTCAGGTCGTTAGTGATGCTGCCCTTAATCTTCCCCTGGTAGCCCCAATGGAATGGCAGGCCGATCTGATGTACCACGTGCCCATCTATACGCAAGGGACGCATGCGCCGTGTCACCATCGCTCGGGCCTCGATCTCCCCACGTGGTGAGCTAATAACCATCCACCCGCCATGCTTGATCCCTCGCTCTGCCGCCAATTCGGGGCTGAGTTCGGCGAAAAGGGCAGGCTGCAGCGCATTAAGCCAGGGCATCCAGCGAGTCATCTGTCCACTGACATGGTGCTCGGTCAAACGATAGGTCGTGACCACGATGGGGTAGTGTTCGTCGCCTACCGCGGCAAGACGATTATCTGGCCGATCGCGGTAGTACTTTGCAGCCGGGTTGCTCTGCTGGTGGTACAGGGCATTGTGAACTGGCGACTCTGCCGCTTCATAATGGGTGGGCAGCGGCCCATCTTTCAGCCCCGTGGGCACAAAGAGCCAACCCTTGCCATCCGGCTTCATGATAAACGGATCGCTGCCAGAAATAGCATCCATACCCGTCGCGCCGGGTGGTGGCATGTAGTCAGGTGGCTTGTTCAGCGGGAAATCCGGTATGTCGAAGCCCGTCCATTTCTTCTGCTCCTCATCCCACCAGATGTACTTCTTGCGCTCTGACCACGGGCGACCTTGTGGGTCAGCCGAGGCCCGATTATACAGGATGCGCCGGTTAGCGGGCCAGGCATAGCCCCATTGCAGAAATGTATATCCCTCGCCATTACGTGATGCCGCACGATTATTGCCCGGCTCTGGATAGACACCGCTGTAAATCCACGAGCCACAGGCCGTGCTTCCGTCAGCTTTAAGCACTGCAAAACCTGGCACGTGGGGAGCTTCACGCAATGTATAGGCATGTGCCTTCCCCGTGCCCATCTCTGTTTGGTCCTGTGGGTACACGTAGTAGCCGTTGATCTCTTTCAACACAAGCTGGGCATCTGGCTCGTCAAGAATGCGCGAGCCCGGTTCCGGCTCTTCTAGCTCGTATTCCCATGTCAACGCCTGCAACCCACGATCTCGTGGCTCTTTGCTGTCGGCGTAGAGTTCCTTCAAGCGTTTGCCGAGATGGTAGACGAACCACAGGTCTGAGCGAGCATCGCCGGGTGGATCGACGGCCTTATCACGCCACTGGATCAAGCGTTGGGTATTTGTGAAGCTACCCTCTTTTTCTGTGGAGGCTGCGGCAGGGAGGAGGAAGACCTCCGTCTTGATCTTGCTCGGATCAACTGCATCTGTATGTGGCACTGGCCCTCTATGCCAGAACGCTGCCGATTCAGTCTCGTAGAGATCGAGGACCACCATCCAGTCTAACTGCTTGAGGGCTTCTCGCTGCATCGTTGAATGGGTGCTGCCCGCTGCGGGGTTTTGACCGAAGAGGAAGTAGCCACGTACCTTGCCGTCCAACATTTCGTAGCTGGTCGCCAGGTGCGAATGGTCACCGATGTTCTTGGGCAGCCAGCGATAACTAGTATTCCCTTCTTCCTCGTCAGCAGCTTCACCATACCAGGCCTTGAGCAGGCTGCGAATATAAGCAGGGAAGTTTGACCACCAGCCCGTTTTCTGTCCTGATGTGGCGATGTAGTCGGCGAGCGTCTGCTGGGGGAGCAGAGCACTTGGTTGTGGCATGTAGCCGGACAGCAGCTCGTACAGTGTTGGCACATCCGTTGATCCCTGGATCGAAGCATGGCCGCGCAATGCCATAACGCCTCCGCCAGGACGGCCGATGTTGCCGAGCAAGAGTTGCATAATGGCTCCGGCGCGGATAATCTGCACGCCCTTGGATTGCTGCGTCCAGCCAACGGCATAACACAGGGCGGATGTGCGTTCACGCCCAGAGTTCTCGATGAGCGTTTGGGCAACCTGCATCCATTGTTCACGAGGCACTCCACACACTTGCTCCACCATCTCAGGTGTGTAGCGTGCGTAGTGACGCCGCATGATCTGGAAGACACATTGTGGATGCTGCAGCGTGGGATCGGTCACTGGCCGCCCATCAGCATCCCGCTGGTAGTCCCAACTGCTTTGATCGGCATAACTTTCTGTGGCGGGATCATAGCCAGAGAAGAGGCCGTCCAGGTCCTCGGTGTCGCGATAGTCCTCGCGAACCAGCGTGGCAGCATTGGTATAATGCACCACGTAGTCATGGAAGTATCCATTGTTCTCCAGCAAATGGCGAATAATCGCGCCCAGGAATACGATATCACTTCCTGCCCGTATGGGAACGTATAAATTCGCCAGGGCCGAAGTGCGCGAAAAATGTGGGTCTATATGGATAACCTTGGCCCCGCGTTCCTTGGCTTCTACCACGTTGGGAAAGGCGACGGGATGGGCCTCGGCCATGTTACTGCCCATGATCAAAATTGCATCGCTATTGACGAGGTCTTGTGGAAAGGTTGTGGCACCGCCACGCCCCAGCGTTGTACCCAGACCGGGTACGGTGGAGCTGTGTCAAACGCGGGCCTGGTTCTCAATCGAGAGCATGCCTAAGCCGCCGCCGAAGAGCTTCTTCATTAAATAATTCTCTTCAATATCCAGCGTTGCCCCACCAAGGCAGGCGATACCTAGCGTATGGTTGACCTCGCGTCCATCAGGCAAGCGTTCTACGAACGTCTCATCACGGGTCTTCTTGACACGCTGAACAATCTGCTCCATGGCCCAGTCGAGTGATTTGAGCTCCCAATGGTCGCTGTAGGGCGCGCGGTAGAGCACTTGCCTCATGCGACTGGGGTTCACCGTATACTGGAAGGTGGCCGACCCCTTGGGGCAGAGCTTGCCATGGTTGATGGGACTATCGGGATTGCCCTCAATATCAATCACTTTGCCGTCTTTGACGTAGACGTTGAGGCTGCAACCCACTGCGCAGTATGGGCAGACGCTGTGAAAAAGCTGCGCATCGCGAATGCGTGGAGCTTTGTCGCGGCTCTCGACGCTGAACGGCTGCACCCTGGAGCCTATCTCCATGACCTGTGACACGGCAGATTGTACCACCACAGGCAGTAATATGCGTTCTTCCATAGGATGTGTACCTCGATTCGGCAAAAAATACGATGACCGATCTTGCTTGTTATGTATCCTACAATACTATTGTATCATAGGTCGCTTGTGAAGGCAGCCCCTGCAAGTGCCTCCAGGGCGAAAGCTCACAGTGAGCTTCCGCCCTGGAAGTCTCATTTCCCGGAGCTAGCAGTGACCTCAACAACGTCGCCTCGACGACGTGCGAGTACCCGAGCAACCAATGGCAAGGCCGCGCTCACGAGCATGACCACAGCGATAATGTAGAGCGGCGTCTTATAATCGATGCCTTTGCCTGCGCTAAAGCTTGTAATCAGTATCGGGCCAACGATACCACCTGCACTCCACGCGGTAAGCATCGCACCGTAAATCGTTCCGGCATTCTTTGGCCCGAAGAAGTCGGCAGCGAAGGCTGGCATGGTGCCAAAACCACCGCCGTAACAGAGTGCGATGATGGCAGCCGGAATCAGCAGCAAAGTAAAGTTGCTAATCGATGGCAGGATGGCAAAGACGATAGCCTGAATGACGAACAGGCTCAAAAAGGTGAAAGGACGACCAATGCCATCAGATAGCCAGCCCCAGAACAAGCGTCCCACGCCATTGAAGATGGAAATGGTGCTGACAAGGATCGCAGCCGTCAATGCATCAACCCTGGTGAACGCCTGTGCCAATGGCGAGGCTACGGAGATCAGTGCAGCACCAGCAGTCACGTTCAATGCGAGGATGAGCCATAGAATATACCATCGCGGCAGACGTAGCGCCTCTGCGAGCGTGAAATCACGCACAACACGGTCTGTTTGCTGCCGGACTGAAGGCGTCCAACCTGCAGGTGCATAGCCATCTGGTGCTGTGCGGAAAAATTGTGCCACAACAACGATCACCACAAGATAGGCTATACCCAGGTAGAGGAAGGTGCTTCCCACTCCAACAGACTTAAGCAATGCCGCAGCGACTGGTCCCGTGATCAGAGCGCCCCCCCCAAAGCCTGCAACGGCTAAGCCAGTAATGAACCCGCGCCGGTCTGGGAACCATTTGATGAGCATCGCGAGCGCAACAATATAGCCGAGGCCGATACCGATACCACCAATAACTCCGAAGGTGAGATACAAGACCAATATGTTAGGTGCAGCAAATGCCGCCAGCAGGACGCCCAGTCCGTAGAGGATGCCGCCAGCAGTAGCAACAACTCGCGGTCCAAAGCGGTTATTGAGATAACCACCAAAGCCAGCAGTGATGCCAAGCGCAAGCAGTACAACGCTAAAAGTGAAGTTGGTCGGCTTCAGCTGTGCTGATCCCAGTTGGTCCACTGGTACATGATAATACAACGATGCCACCGGTTTGAGAAAAACACTCCAGGCATAGACAGAACCTAGAGCAAGCTGCATTAAGAAGGCAGCGATGGCGAGTACCCAACGGTTGGGGAGGGACGAGCTACTCACGGAAGAACTGCTCATGGATGACTCCTCTCTGATGACTCCTCTCTTCTGTAGAATGATCCAATAAAATGAACAATACCAACACAAAGAACGCTCAAAACGATGAAGGTCAGTAGGTGGACAATTAGCTCAGCATAGGATATCTAGCCTATGAAAAGTATACAAGGAAAATGCTTCATCACACAAGCACAAGCAATAAGCCTGGAGCGTTTTAAAGTGCTTTACAAAAATGTTTGGGTCTATTCCCTGGACTACCTGAAACCTTGCAACAAAAAAAGGCTGGCAATCTAATGCCAGCCAGCAGTAAAGACTACCCACGGTCCTAAGCTCGGGCAGTAGCCTTTGGACGTCGGCGGCTAATCGAACCTCCTTTGCGTCCTGCGACTTGTGCCTCTTCACTTGTCCACTTGTGTGCTGTCCCCAGTGCATGGGCGGCCTTTCCACCCTTACTGGCGATCTCACGCTTTTTCTCTGGACTCATCGATGCAAAGCCTCGGCCATGACCTTTTTGTACGTGCATTGCCATTTTCTTTTCGTATCCTTTCGTTTCCTGAAAAACTTAGAACCATTGCTTCCTCTGTTTCCGAACGCAATGGATCTCCCACTACTTATAAGCATAACAGGTGGGTGAAGCTGAATACAAGTGAATATTAAAAAGACTCAGCAATTTCTAAGGTTGGCTCAGCAATTTCTAAGGAACAGAAGAGATAATGAACCTCAGCCATGTGCGCTATCAAGAGCTAAAGGCTTCAGGGTTCTCCATCCTTCCTAAAATAGCAGCAGCAACCATCACATCATTGAGATGGGATTTTGCATGAGCTTATCCAACGTCGATTGCTTGATACGGTAGGCTTGCCTTCGGCCTCTGTGCGGCAGAGTAATTGCTTCTAGCGCCCCGCTCTTGATCCACCTTCTCACCGTCGTATCGTCTACACGCAAGCGTCGTGCAACTTCACGCACAGTTAATAACTTTTCACTTTCTTCCGCCATCGCAGTATCTCCTATCACGTTGTAAGAACGCGCCATGGTAGTTACGTTACGATTAGACATGTTTTCCCCTTAACGTCTCAAACTAACGCCCAATTCGTGCATCTCACGTTTCAACGAAAGATGTTACTATACATCTCGTCAAAAAGCGGTTAAAATGAAGTCGTAGGTTTCAGCTTTGAACTGACGAGACGTGCTCAGTAATCCTTTACTTCAAGGAACAAACTATGACAACACAACATGCCGAGCAGGCACAAAATACACCCGACAAAACCCCTACGCGCAAAACGCTTGTCTTAATCGACGGGCATGCTATGATCCACCGCGCCTTCCATGCCCTGCCAGAAACCCTTACAACCAAGAGCGGTGAGGTAGTCAACGCAACCTTTGGCTTCACCAACATTTTGCTCAAGGCACTGGGTGATATCAAACCCGATTACATCGCCGTCACCTTCGACCGGCCCACACCGACCTTCCGCCATGAGCAATTTGTCACATATAAAGCACACCGACCGGCATTACCAGATAACATGCGGCCACAGTTTGGCCGTATTCGTGAGATAGTCGAAGCCTTTGGCATCCCCATCTACGAAAAAGATGGCTTTGAAGCCGATGATGTACTGGGCACGCTCTCGGTACAGGCAACCCAACAGGGAGTCGACACGATCATCTTCACAGGCGACATGGACACTCTGCAACTTGTCAACAAGCATGTGAAAGTCATGACTGCGAAACGAGGCATTACCGAGGTAGCAGAATATGATGAAGAGGCAGTAAAGGCACGTTATGGCATCACCCCGCAACAAATACCCGACTTCAAAGGACTGGTGGGCGACAAATCTGATAACATTCCTGGCGTTCCCGGCATCGGGGAGAAGACCGCCAGCAAACTGCTCATCGACTACGGTGACCTGGAAGGTGTACTCGCCCACATCAACGAACTGACACCAAAAGAGCAGAAGTTACTGCGTGATGCAGACGATCAAGCCCGCCAGAGCAAGTACCTGGCCACCATCGTCCTGAACGTGCCCGTACAACTAGACCTGCAAGCCTGTCGCGCTGGCAACATACATCGCGACAGGGTGCTGGCTCTTTTCCGCGAACTGGAATTTCGCTCGCTCATCGAAAGAGTCCTGGCTCTCGTGCGCGAACAGGAGTCCGGGCAATCGCCAGCATCGGCTTCGGCTCCCGCACCATCCGTTGCAGAGATCCCTGGTGGCCGAGACAACGACGATGGAGCAACACCACTCGCCTTTACGGAAGATAGGGGGGAGGCGACAACTCCACAACCTGACCTGGTTTCTGCACAAGCCGGCATGCAGCAAGAGAACTTACTCTTCGCCCCGCCCCTCGGCGTTGTGCCAATCATGTCACCCCCACCTCCTCCTGCTGCTGCCCTGGAAGCATCCACTATTCCGGACACACAGTACAGAACGCCAGGTACCCCGTCGGAAAGTCCAACCACAGAGCTATTGCAACTCAATCTCTTTAATCTGCCGGAGCCAGCGACAGAAGTCGTGCGCAAACTCCACTTGCCCAGTACCTCTGCCGAACCTCTCTTCTTACCGGATGAATCCGCCAGGACGACCAATACCATGATCGTCGACACCGAACAAGCACTGCGTGTCCTGGTCAAGAGCCTGCGCGACGCCGGAACTTTTGCATTTGACACGGAGACGACCTCTGACGATGTGTGGCATGCAGAACTGGTCGGCATTTCCTGCTCTATGGCTGCAGGCGAAGCATACTACATCCCCGTCGGCCATATCCGTACGTCCGACGGCCAGGACCCTGGGACACAATTGCCACTCCCCTTTGTGATAGAGCAGTTGCGTCCCGTCCTCGAAGATTCGGCTATAAGAAAGTACCTGCACAATGCCAAGTATGATATGGAGATCTTGGCACACTATGGCGTCAAGATGCGGGGCCTGGCCTTCGACACTATGGTGGGTGCCTACCTGGTGGACCCTGGTAGACGTGGTTTAGGGCTCAAAGACCAGGTCTTCCAGCGCCTGGGCCATATCATGACACCTATCACGCAACTCATCGGCAGCGGTAGTAAGATGATCAGCATGGCACAGGTGCCCATACGCCTTGCCGCCGACTATGCCGGAGCCGATGCCGACATGACCCTGCGCCTGGTCGAACCAATCCTGTCTGAACTCCGTCGTCACAACCTGCTCGAACTCTACAACAACATCGAGCTACCACTCTTGCCTGTGCTGATGCAGATGGAACAGTACGGTGTGGCACTTGACACCGATTTCCTACGCAGCCTCAACGAGAAACTGAGCGAACAGATTAGTACCCTGGAAAAAGCCATTTACGATTCCGTCGGTCATCGCTTTAACATCAACTCCACAAGGCAGCTTGGCGATATCCTCTTCGAGGAACTGAAACTGCCAAAGGGCAAGAAGACAAAAACAGGCTATTCTGTTGGTGCCGATGTGATCGAGAGCCTGCGCGGCAAACACTCAATGGTCGATCATTTATTAGAATACCGCCAGCTCACCAAGCTCAAATCAACCTACGTGGATGGCTTGCTGGCATTGGTGGACCCGGTAACAGGACGAGTGCATACTTCCTTCAACCAGGCCGTTGCCTCCAGTGGACGCCTGTCATCAAGCAACCCGAACCTGCAGAATATTCCCATACGTACAGAGGTCGGACGACAAATACGCCGTGCCTTCATCGCCGATCCCAGCTATGTCCTGCTCACCGCCGATTACTCGCAGATCGAACTGCGCATTCTGGCCCATATCACCCATGATCCACGCCTAGTCGATGCCTTCAGCAAAGATGAAGACATTCATACCATCATCGCCGCTACTCTCTTCAACGTACCCATTTCCGATGTGACAAAGGACCAGCGCAGGCTGGCAAAGACCGTCGTATACGCTACACTCTACGGACAATCGGCCTTTGGCCTGGCAAACATTACAGGCATGAGCAATGCCGAAGCCACAGCTTTCATCAAGCGTTACCACGAGACGTTTCCCAGTATTAAAGGCTACGTCGATCGAAC
>Ga0209701_10002713_pt1 | contig 11547 bp, 8 predicted proteins | sample CZO8metaG_4_FD_188356 | JGI IMG/M metagenome (GOLD analysis project Ga0209701, IMG submission 188356) | Vadose zone soil microbial communities from the Eel River Critical Zone Observatory, Northern California, USA - CZOApr15con2H3.8 metaG... | ecosystem: Environmental > Terrestrial > Soil >...
CGAGTTGCACCCTACCGTGGCGTTCGGCAGTGGAATCATCCCGGAACCCAGCACTGCCTGGCCGACTGGATCAATCCCCGGATTCTGCGAGACCGGATTGACGCTGTCGTGATAACCAACGATGTTGAACGGAAAGGTCGACCCAAACAGTTGTGGGCAGTCTGGGAACTGTGCGCGATTGAAGGTAATCTTCGTCTGTCCCGGCGGTATCAGCGGGCATACGTCGCTAAAATCGGCCCCGATGTAGGCGTCCCCATCCGCGTTGATCCGCTGCGACGGCCGCTCCGCCAGCGAGGGCGCTGCCTGGTTGAAGTTGTTGTCGGTTGGGTCCTTCTCCAGGCGGAATTCTTCCGAAAAGAAAAAGAAAGTCCGATCCTTTCTCGGATACAACTTCGGAATCGTCACTGGTCCGCCCAGCGTGAATCCAAAATCATTCTTGCGATACAGAGGCGCGCGGATCGTTTGGTCAAAATAATTCCGAGAATTGAAGATCTCGTTCCGGCCAAAGTAGTAGGCTCCGCCGTGCAGCGCGCTGCCGCCAGACTTCGTGTCGACCAGAATTGTTCCGGACGCGCTGCGGCCGTACTGCGCCCCATAGTTCGAAGTCAGCACTTTCAGTTCGTTGATCGCGTCCAGGCTGGGATACACCACCAGCGTGCTCTCGCTGCCGTGAATGCCGGCGTGCAAAACGTCGGAGCCGTCCACGCTGAAGGTGTTGTACTCGACGCGTCCCCCGTTGACGCTGAACTTCACGCTACCCTTCACGCCTACCAGCGCCTCGTCCTGGCCGGTCTGATTGCTTACCCCGGGGGCGAAGGTCAGCAATTGGGTAAAGTTCCGCCCGTTCAGCGGCGTTTTCGCAATCTCTTTCGCCGTGATCGTGCCGGATACCTCAGCCTTTTCTGTTTCGACCTGTCCCACGGCGTTGCCGACGACCTCGACCTTTTCCGCAGCGGCTGAGGCGGGCTCGAGCGTGCCATCCATTTCGACTTCCTGGTCAGCCGTCAGCGTTAATCCTTCGGTCTTGAAGTCCTTAAAGCCTTTTGCGGTGATCGAAAGCGTGTATACGCCGGGCGCGAGACTGAGGATGTATTGCCCCTGGTCGTTGCTGACGACAGCGTGGTTCCCGCCCGCCGCATCAATCGCCGTGATAACCGCGACCGGCAACACCGCGCCCGACTGGTCAGTGACCGCTCCGTATACCTGGGCTTCGCCTGCTTTTCGGGCGGAAGGCTTCATGACTGCTGGGGGCGGCTTGACACCGGCCGGCGCGGTGGGCAGTGGGGGAGGCGGCACCGCAACCAGTTCAGGAACCTGAGCCGGCGTCAGCGGCGCAAAAACAAGAATGAGAACGGTGACGCACACCGGCACTTTCCAGATCTTCACGATGACATACCTCGACGAAAGGACCTAAGAACTACCGGAGAATTGTTACGGCAGTATGACGCTGCGGTTAATTTCGGGTGAACTGAGAACCGGAAGCGGCGCGCAGGCAGGAAGCGGAGCCAAATTGCTGGAATTCACATTCCCTTAACTTGCCTGTAACACAAAAACAACAGTGGTGGCAGATAGTGTCCTGTTTGCGTCTTGCTCGACAGGAGACAACCCGTGCGGAGACTGAATCCTTTACTAATCATGCTTCTGTCACTATTGCTCGCGGCTCCGCTCTGGGCTCAGACCAAGGGGATCGCCACCTTTGGCGGGCTAAAGAATCTGGAATTCGTCAACAATTACTACAACGGCGGGACCGGCAGCATGGGATCTGGCCCCGCTAACAAGGATCTCCACTTGGAGTTCACGGCCAATGCACAAGTGATTGTGTCGGCTGCCAAGGGCGGCTCGGGGAATTTCATCAACAATCCCGGGGGCTACCCGGTCTTGTTTTTTCAGACGGGCACGAGTGTGGTCATCAACACGACCGCCGGAGTCACAACCGGCCTGTGGTTCACTTACTCCGCCCTACAGCCAGGAACAGCTACTCTTTACGACGGTCCTAACGCCACTGGAGACATCCTGTCCAGCATCGCGCTCACTCTAAACGACTCCGGATGCACAACGTACAAGATGTGTGTTTGGTCCCCGGTCGGTGTTCCTTTGAGCACGCCGGTGGGTTCGATTCGCTTCAGCGGCGTCGCCAACTATATCGCTATCGGGGCCATCCACCTGGGAGTCAAGCTGCCGACATCAACTTCGCTCACTTCTTCGCAGAACCCGTCGGCTGTGGGCGAGTCCGTGACCTTCACGGCCACGGTGTCCGCGACCGGAGCGGCTCCCGTAGGAACGGTTAGATTCAAGACCGGAGACGTTATCGTCGGAGAAGTTCCCGTCGTTGCCGGCGCGGCTTCGATCACTCTGTCGTCGCTGACGGCCGGTTCAACGAAAATCACCGCCATCTTCTGCGGAAATGGCTTTGTCACCAGTACCGCGAATCTTATTCAGGTAGTGAATTAAGAGAATCGCGGGCAAACGTTGCCGGAGAAAGTTCATACTGATTGCCTAATGGCCGCGAACATGTCGGCATATCTCCCGGCCTGTTCTACGCTTTGCTTTATCAGGACGGTTGGCATGGTTCGATAATTGTAGAAACCGCGAAGCCTCGTCAAGTGGCCTCTCCCTATCGAAACCTCTCTCTACGACTATCCCGCGGAGACCGACATTTTTCGTGATAGCGACTGGTGCGAGCACGTAACCGCCGGCGGCTATGCTGCGGTCGGGCTGGTTCCCGCTCTGAACGGGCAGCGTTATCACGGCCGTCCGATGAAGGAATGGTTCGTCAGCGAACTACAGGAGGCGCTTGCCAAGTCCGCACATGACGTGCAGATGGTATTGAACTACCTGGCCGAGCGGGGCGACGTCGACATGAACAACGTTGGTATCTTCGGCGTCGGCGCCGGCGCAACTATCGCAGTCGCGGCGGCCTCGGTGGATTCCCGCATCAAGGCCATCGATCTGGTCGATCCCTGGGGCAACTGGCCGGTGTGGATGGCGAAGTCGAACGTGATTCCCGAAGAAGAGCGCTCACGCTACATCAAGCCGGACTTCCTCAGGGGAGTTTCCCCCTTCGATCCGGTTTCCTTGCTGCCCAGACTGACAACGCCCCGTGTCCGGCTGAACCAGCTTGCCGAGAATTCTTCGACGCCCTCGGACGCCAGTTCAAAAATCGAAGCGGCCTTGCCGCCCGGAGCGCAACGTCGCCGGCTCACAGACGGCGCGCAGTTTGATCCTATGGTCGCCGCTGGTGGACACAATTTCGATTGGCTCAAGCTGCAGCTCAAGTTTCAAGACTCGAAGCAACCTGTTAGTAAGACAACGAGGGGCGGGGTATCCAGCGACCATCAATCCGGTTGTCGAAAAAAATGATGGGCGGAGAAAACTTGTGATAAGTCCCAGTTTCTTTATGACGAGACACTCGATTCTGTTCACTCTGGTGTGCACCTTTACGGTCCTATGCGGCTGCGGAGGCAAGAACGGTTTTGTCGGCGGCGAACAGGGCAATTCCGTTTTCTTGAAATCGATCACCATGACGCCTGTGAACCCGACGATGACGCTGGCAGTCGCGCCCCAGCCGCCGGCCACCCAACAGTTCGTCGTCATCGGCCAGTACAACGTCGGCAACCCGAAGGACATCACCGATCAGATGACCTGGATCAGCGCCGACTCGAAGGTAGCGACTCTCGATACGAAGGGCGTAGCCACCGCGACCGGTTCCGGCAGAGTCATCATCACGACCCAGATTTTCGAGCCGGCCACTCAGAAAACACTCCAGGCGACCACTGTCCTCAGCGTTGTCCCACTGCTCACTTCGATCGCCCTTAGTCCCACGACCGCGCAGATCGCGAAGGAAACCGCGCAACAGTTCACTGCGACTGGCAGCTACAACGATGGCACACAGACCGACATCACTGCTCTCGTGGCCTGGAGTTCGTCTCAGCCCGCCGCCAACATCAGTTCGTCGCCCGGAACGCAGGGCAGGGCGCTCGGCATTTCTCCCGGATCGACCAACATCACAGCGTCACGCGGATCCCTCGCAAGTTCCGCAGCCTCGCTTACTGTGACCGATGCGAATCTGGTCACTCTGGCCGTGACGCCCGCCAACCCAACCGTGCCGCTCGCCAACTCTCAGCAGTTTGTCGCGACAGGAACTTTTGACGATGGCACGAAACAGGAGATCTCCGTGACCGCGGCTTGGATCTCCTCGCGTCCAGCTATCGCGCGAGTAACCTCGACTGGCCTGGTGACAGGTCTCGGCCTTGGCAACGCGGACATAACCGCCAGTATGGGCGCCGCCAACGACACCACCACCGCAACCGTCGATGCCAGCTCGATCTCGAAGGTCAGTGTCGTTCCCGTCGACAAAATCGCCGACGATACGAGCTCCCAGATGCGAGCGGTAGCAATTTTCAAAGACGGGAGCTCGCTCGATGCCACCAGCACACCCGGTATCACATGGAGTTCGTCCGACTCTTCCGTCGCAACCATCGTGGCAAGCAGCGGACTGGCCAGCGCTACGGGTTCGGGCTCTGCCACCATCTCCGCAAAATTGGGCAGTCAGAGCGGTAGCGCAACGCTGAAAGTTTCTGATGTGACCATCCAATCTCTTGCGGTTGCTCCGAACCAGGCGACGATCGCGCCCGGCACGACGCAGAACGTAATTGCGCTCGCAACTTTCGCCGACAACGCAGGTCAGTTCCAGCAGGACATCAGCAGCGTAGCGGCTTGGTCCAGCGACAATACGGGCGTGGCAACCTTATCGTTCGCCAATGGATTACAGGAATTCGCTAGCGGTGTTACGGCCGGCATAGCCAACATCGCGGCCAGCTTCTCCGACGCTCACGGAAACGTCGCCAGTTCGTCCGCTGCCTTGAACGTCAGCGACGCGACCTTAAGCGGCATCAGCGTTGCCCCTGGAAATGCCGGCGTCACTTTTGGCGGCGGACATCAATTCATCGCCAGCGGCACGTTCACCGACGGAACCGAGCAGGATCTCACCCTGACGGCCGACTGGAGTGCCACGAACTCTGCCATCGCCATGGTGAGTCCATTCGGCTTCGCTGCGGCCAGCGGCCCCGGCCAAACCAGCATCGCTGCAACTATGGGCGGGCAGATCGGTTCAAGTTCACTGGTGGTCAACCCCGGGGCGTTGGTCCATATCGACATCTGTCCTGCAGATACTGCCGACCCGCTGAACAATTGTCCGCCTCTTGATCCGGTTCCTCCTCCGCCTCCGATCAGCTTTCCCAAGCTTGTGCCCTATGGCCTGATTGCCATCGGCACATTCACTGATGGCAGTCGCGAAGACCTTACCAGTTCTGTCCGATGGACTACTAGCAATCCATCCATTGCCACCATTAGCAACGATCCCGGCATTCCTGGATACATCACAGGAATCACCACTCAGGGAGTTGTAACCGGACTTGCCAGCGGACACGTGACGCTGACCGCGGCTACGGGCGGCATTAGTGGCACATCTGACGTGATCGTCACCGACGCAACTCCAGCATTCCTCACGGTGACGCCGATGAATGGCACGGTTCAACAGGGACTGACTCAGCAATTCACGGTAGTCGCGACTTTTATCGACAACACCGCCGAGATTGTGACCCCATATGTGCGCTGGATCACATCGGATCCCGGCGTGGTGGTCGTCTATCCCGGCGGACTCGCGTATCCGAGAGGACCAGGCGTTGCAACCGTGACCGCTAACATCGGCGGAGCGGCGGGCTCGACGACGCTAACTGTGCAGTAGGGGCGGCGCGGGTCGTCTCCCTCGCGCGGGAGAGCCGCCTTCGGTATTTACAGGGCAGCCACGCCTCGTTCCTGATTGCGGATGCGGATGGCTTGGTCCACTTTAGAGAGGAATATCTTTCCGTCCCCAATCTTGCCGGTCGCAGCCGCTTGCAGGATTGCATCGACGGCGGCATCCACCTGGTTGTCGTCCATCACGGACTCGATCTTGATCTTGGGCAGCAGATCAACCGAGTATTCCCGGCCGCGGTACATCTCAGTGTGGCCTTTCTGGCGGCCGTGACCGCGCACTTCCGAGATCGTGAGCCCGTCGATTCCGAGTTCGGAGAGAACTTCCTTTACGGCATCCAGCCGGGAGGGCTGAATAATCGCTTCCACCTTGGTCATCATTGATCTGTGTCCTCTCTCTTTCCGAGAAATTTGAAACTCAGCTCGCCAAAGAAACCAGAATCGGAACGCTCGAAAACCACGACGTTGTCATGCGCCACTTAGCCTGCCTGCGCCGCCGGACATAGCCGACGGCGGCGCAAGCAGTTCTGACGAATCCGGCAGGCCTGTTGCTAAGGTCTCGCGCGTGAGCGACAGTCCCCACCGCACGATGGCCCGGTTCGCGACGCAGTGCAACTCAATCGAGAGCTCATGACACCGCCTTCTGAAGGGCGGCCTGCGGAGTAGTCAACGCTCGGTCTCCAGCAGGACTGGTCTCCGGTTTTGTCTGCCACGTGCCGGCCGGCGTCCCTAGTGCTGAAATAACATACTCGGGGTATGCTGGGATGCCGTGCTCATGCAAGTCCAAGCCGTACAGTTCACCTTCCTCCGAGACGCGGAGGACTCCGAAGGCATTCACCGCATACATGACAGCCATGGCGACCGCGAAAGTCGAACAGGTAATGATCAAACTGCCGAGGGCTTGAGCCGCGAGGAGATGCAATCCGCCGCCATAGAATAGACCAGTAAGCGGAGCCGAATTGTCAGGCGCCAAGTTGCCGGTTGCTCCGTACTTGCCGCAGGCAAAGAGGCCCAAGGACAGTGTTCCCCAGATCCCGCAGATTCCGTGTACTGGAACCGCGCCGATGGGGTCATCGATACGAAGCCACTCCAACAGCTCGACACCCGCGACCACAACTACGCCGGCAACCCCACCAAGGAGGATGGCGCCGGTCGGGCTGACCCAATAGCAAGGGCAAGTGATGGCGACCAATCCAGCTAGAAAGCCATTGACTGTGAAGCTGACATCCCACTTTTTGGCGAATGTGTAGGCATACGCCATGGCAGTCAAACCTGCGGCGCAAGCGGCTAGAGTCGTATTGGCGGCCACCCGGCCGATGCCTTCGAAGTCCATCGCCGAAAGCGTGCTGCCGGGATTAAAACCGTACCAGCCAAACCACAAGATCAGGCCGCCCGTGGCTGCGATGGTGAGATCGTGCGGAAGCATCGGGCCACCGCCGTCGCGCTTGAACTTGCGACCCAGCCGTGGACCGAGGACGATTGCGCCCGCGAGTGCGATGAAGCCGCCGATGGTATGGACGACGGTAGACCCGGCAAAGTCGTGGAAGCCGGTTCCCAGCGAGGGCAAGAAGTGGCCGTCGCTGCCCATCAAAGCCAGGAACCCATCCGGTCCCCACGCCCAGTGTCCGATGATCGGATAGATGAAGCCCGATACCGCAACGCTGTACAGCAAGTCGCCAACAAATCCGGTGCGGCCGATCATCGCGCCAGAGGTGATGGTGGAGCAGGTGTCTGCGAAGGCGAACTGGAAGAGCCAGAAGGCGAGGAAAGCGACCCCGGTAGTCTCATAGGTTGCCGGGGCGCCCTGCAGTAAGAACCAATGGTAGCCGATGAAACCATTGCCATGGCTGAACATGAAGGAGAAGCCGAATGCGAAAAACAAAATTCCGCACAGGCACGTGTCAACGATACATTCCATCAGCACGTTAACCGTCTCGCGTGATCGGCAGAAGCCGGCTTCCAGCATGGTGAAACCGACCTGCATGCCGAAAACAAGAAAGGCTGCCAGCAGCGTCCAGACCGTATTGATCGGATTCACAATATCGGCCGCCTTGACCCCCGCATCGGCTGCGTGGACAACGGTGAAGAACAGCCCCGAGGTGACCGTGATGATGAGCAGCACGGCACACACGCCCAGAGCCTTGCCGGCGAGCAGGAGTTTGCCGTACCTGCGCCACTCGCTGTCTTTCAGACGAGTGCGGAGACGAACGAATTTTTCGGAGAGTGACAGCTTGCTGGCGTTTGCTCTTGGATCTGACATTTATTTCTCCTTGTCATGGAGGCGAAAGAGCCTCCGCGGTGTGTAATACGATTTCCACTTCCTACGCAAGCCGATATACTGCACCGCTGTCCCGCACAAACTTGCTGCCGGAAAGAGCAGAAAAAACATTGCGCTCAATATGATCAGCACCGCCTCGAGCGGTGAACTCGCGAGCCGCAACAATCCCTCGAACACCCCGGTTCCGCCCAACAACAGCATCGCCACATCCAGGGCCAGCTCTGCTGCGTTCATCGTGGACTCCTCCGTCCGGTCTTACAGCATGGCTGACGAACCCTCAGCCACGCTGAGAGAATTAGATTTGGGCGGGGGGGCGGCGTGGGCGCTGACACCAGGGGTTGACTGGGATTGAGCCCAAGCCGCTGATCCCCATATAACGGACAGCGCGGCCAACGGCTGCCCGTAAACGGATTGCGCTCTCTGGTCCATGCACGTTGCTATTGCTCGCGGCTGTCAAAAACGAACACCATGCCCGCCGTCAACGTGTTCTGATCTCTCGCCGGCGTTGTACCTTTTAAGAATGCCGGTTGATTCGAGAAGTCACGTCGATATTCCAGTCGAGTGATTATGTGGTGCGCCACTAACCTCTCGAACGTGGTGGTGAATTCGCTGAGATGCTGCGCCGTCCCGGTCGTGAATCCGTCGTGATCGTTGTAGTACTCATACCGGCCGCTGAAGGCGGAGTTGCCCGTAAACGCGTATTTGACGTAACCGGCGACGCCGGTCCAGTAGACCGGTTTTGAGAACCCACCTTCGCCATCAGAGAAGCGGTCACCTCGTCCGTAGTCGCCATTAACCATGAAAGACAGCTTGTTCGTCGGCGAATACGTGATGACCGTGTCGCTGAGTTGGCGCCACGTGGAGTTGATATCCGTCTGTTCCGGACCCGCCATGTAGTTCTGGATGATCCCGAACTTCTTGGTTGGAGTCCAAGCGAAAGTCATGCCATAAGTTTTCCCCGTATTGTTATCGACGACGTTATTCCAGCCATTTACAAAAAATCCGGTGAGCGAATACTTGTCGTTAAACGCGTACTTCGCCCGCGCGCCGAAGTGGTAATAAGGAATGGCCCAGCTGAACAGAAGGCCCCGTGAATAGTTCCAGTTGTCCTTGGTCTCAATGACCTCGGCGCCATGTGGCGTGACAAATTTGCCGATGTCCACTTGAAGACCCTTGCCAACCGGCGCGAGGTAGGAGAAGTAAGCTTCCTTGAGGTATTGATCGAATCCCAGGCCGCCGAAGTCGCTGCCATTGACGGCGTTCATGGCCTGTCCAAACCCAAGTGCCACGCGGTAACCCGTGCGGCTGTTGTTGGCATCGGGCGCCTTGTCGAGTACCAGTTCAACCATGTTCAAACCGAACTGGTTGGTAGCCCCATCGAAAAATCGGAACGCGTTGGAGCGTGATGTCGGATTGTTGAAGTTCTGACCGTAGTACACGTCCACAAATCCGCTAACCGAAGTTGGTCCCAGGAATCCCGCAAGGGAAGGACCGGGCGGCGTGGCAGTTGGAGTTGCAGCCGCGCTGCTGACGAGATTGTTCTGCGGCACCGCTGCCGGAGCCGATTTCTCGCCACTCTTGAGCGCGGCGACTTCTATTTGAAGTTCCTTAACCGTCTGTTCGAGTTCATGCATATGCTGAAGAACCTCATCGTTCACCGAGGGAGATGCGCTCGCTTGGCCGTGCGCGCGATCCGCAGATGTCAGCAAAAGAGTTGCAATAGCAAGTACAGTCCATACATAGGAGCGACCCTTCATTATGGTTGCTCACTTTCTCCCCTGGTGCATGCAGCGAATCACTGTGCGTATCCGCTGCCAGCAAGCAGACCTTAGCGAGTAACTTTGCTTCAGTCCAACGCATACTTCTTCTGCGGCGCATCGAAGCTTTTGCTAAAAAATTAAATTTATGGGAGCGATAAGAACTTGATGCACGATTCGGGAACGAGATTTCGAGTCTAAGCGGCGCCGTTCCGCGTGCGTGCGGTGGTGCCAAACTGTACTTCGTTGAAAATGCTAAATTGGAAGGTTCATGTCTGCCCCCAATTCCCTCTTTGTGCGAGCCGCGAAAGCGCAGCCTACTGAGCGCACGCCGGTCTGGTTCATGCGTCAGGCTGGACGCTACATGCCCGAGTACCGCGCCATTCGCAAGAAATATTCCCTGATCGAGATTTGCAAGAAGCCGGAAATCGCGGCGCAGGTGACCATCGAAGCGGCCGAAATTCTAAAAGTAGACGCGGCCATTATCTTTGCCGACCTGCTTTTGCCGCTCGAAGTCATGGGGCTGCCTTTTCACTTCGCTGCCGGCGAGGGTCCGAAAATCAAGAAGCCAATTCGCACTATGCAGGACGTCGCCGCCCTGCGCACCGATCGTGCGGCCGACCTCGGCTATGTCTCCGAAGCAGTCACGATTGTGTGCAAGCACTTTGGAGACAAGCTGCCGGTCATCGGCTTCTGCGGCGCGCCGTTCACGTTAGCCAGTTACATGATTGAAGGCGGCAGTTCGCGGAATTACGTCTTTACCAAGACCATGATGTACTCGTCCCCGGAAGTGTGGTTCGAGCTCATGGGCAAACTGGTTTCCGTGACCACGGAGTACTCCGCTGAGCAGGTGCGCGCCGGCGCCGACACTATCCAGGTCTTCGACAGCTGGGTTGGATGCCTGAGCGTCGAAGATTATCGCCGCTACGTTCTGCCCCACGTGACGGAACTCGTGAAGCGCCTGCAAAGAACCGGAGTGCCCATCATTTATTTTGGCACCGACAGCGCTACCCTTTTGCCCGCGATGAAAGAAGCCGGCGCGGAAGTGATCGGCTTGGACTGGCGCATCCCGCTCGACGTCGGCTGGCAGAGCCTGAACTTCAAAGGCTCCGTGCAGGGCAATCTCGATCCCGTTCTGCTATTTGCGGATTGGAAGCAGCTGAAGGTGCGTGCTGAAGACATCCTGCGTCGCGCCGCCGGACGTCCCGGCCACATCTTCAATCTCGGTCACGGTATTCTTCCGGAAACCCCGGTGGACAACGTAAGAGCGCTCTGTGATTTCGTGCGTGAGCACTCCGCGGAGTTCAAGAAATGAGCACGTGCCCTCTGGGACTTGGCGGCCGCTGTTACTGCGCCAACCACGTGAGTTCGTTTGTGGCAGCTCCTTCCAAGACGGCCGTACTGTTGCTGGCCCACGGCAGCCCAGAAAATCCCGATCAGGTTCCCGAATTTCTGCGCTATGTCACTGGCGGTCGTTCCTTGCAGCCGGCGCTCATCGAGGAGATCCGCCTTCGCTACTCGCTGATCGGCTTCTCACCTCTTGCCTGTTGGACCCTTTTGCAAGCAGCTCAATTGTCGCAATCGCTGCAACTGCCCGTGTTCGCCGGCATGAGAAACTGGAAACCGTTTATCGCCGATACTGTGAACGCAATCGCCGCGCAAGGCTTCGAACATGTGATCGCCATCTGCCTCGCGCCCCAGAACTCGCGCACCAGCGTCGGACTCTACCGTCGTGCGGTAATCGGCGACACAAGTCTT
>Ga0209701_10002714_pt1 | contig 11545 bp, 6 predicted proteins | sample CZO8metaG_4_FD_188356 | JGI IMG/M metagenome (GOLD analysis project Ga0209701, IMG submission 188356) | Vadose zone soil microbial communities from the Eel River Critical Zone Observatory, Northern California, USA - CZOApr15con2H3.8 metaG... | ecosystem: Environmental > Terrestrial > Soil >...
GACTCGCGAGAACGCATGAATGCCAAAATTCGTGACGCGCAGCTTCAGAAGATACCCTATATGCTCGTGGTCGGCGACAAAGAAGCGGCAGACAATGCTGTCTCCGTACGCCTGCGCACGAACCAGAACCTGGGACGCATGTCCCTTGCAGATTTCGTCGAGCGCATTTCGGGGATTAACAAAGCGAGGAGTAATGACTTGTAAGGCAAGGTCAAGAGATACATCTTGTATCACTTTCTCCATTAGAGCTTTCATCAACTGAATGCCATTCAACCCGCTTGCGAGTTTAGCGTTTGCAGTAAATGCGTCCCCGGCGCCTCACCGATCCTCTGGGCTAACTGCTGGAACTGCTCGTATGTCATACCTGCCGTTGTTCCACTCCACATTTTATCACCCAGCGTCTGCATCGCAGGCTTGACCCTCTCATAAACATCGGCATCGCTGACCACGCTTCCAAGTTTGTCGTTCCATTCCGCAAACATCCCACCTGACAGGCTCGGGTCGCCTGGCTTCAGATTCAGGCGCTGATTAGAAAAGTCAAAGATATTCGGCTCCCATTTCTCGTACAGCAGCCTGGTATCTAAATAGTCATGAAAGTATCCAGCCTTGGGGACGATGTAGAGGAGCTGGTCATTTGCATTGATGATATGATATCCCTGGTTCACCAAATCCACAGCGTTGGCCCACCTGTTATCCCATACATCCATCACAATATCGCTATTTACCTTCACAGCGCTTTTCATCTCCGACAGGCTCCCCCACACCCTTATGCTCTTCCCCTTCTGCCCCAGGTAATCGTCATACTTGTTAATAAACTGCCTGTACTTGTTCGCGTCATCCTGCGAGTATTCATCCGCTCCTATATGCACCTGCGTAGTATCAAACCAGGGAAGAAACTCATGCCAGATGGCATTTAGAAAAGTGTAAGTGTTGGGATTATCCAGGTCGAGGAACTCCTTCGAGTATTTCTGACTTGCAAGGTCTGGGCGGTATTGCGTGAACGCCAGTGCATGCGCCGGCGCATCGATTTCTGGCGTAATCGTCACAGCATATGCTTTCGCAATCGACTGCAGTTCGCGCATATCCTGTTTGGTGTAGGACCCATCTTTGGCGGCCAGCCCCGGGAAGCGGTTGCTATTGAGACGGAACGCCGCGTATTTCTGCATCCAATCCTGACTCATTCCGGCATCGATTTCATTGTCGTTGAAATGAAGCTGGAAGTCATTCATCTTGTACCATGACATAAATTTCACATAGTCTTCCAGGAGCTGGAGGGAGAAAAACTTGCGTCCAACGTCAAGCAGGAAGCCGCGCTCTTTGTATGCTGGATAATCCCTTGCAGTTCCTTTGATAATGTGCATATGTGCGGGATCCTGGACCAGGATTTGCAAAGCTGTTCGCGTACCATAAAAGACGCCGTTGCTTGTATTCGCACTGATCACCACCGCGTCTCCCACTTTGAAGAGATACCCTTCGTCTCCAATACCACGGTCCGAGTTACTAAGCGTCAAGAAAAAATCCCCCGGTGCCGGAGGACTGGTGTTAATAACCGGCAGCGTACGCCCGGTAACCTCGAATAGATCTGCTTGAAAAACCTTCGCCGTGTCATCCAGCTGCGCAGCATAGGATGGATCTACAATAATGCTAGAAGTTGAAACCATCGCGAATGATCCGGTGCTCCCCTGCCACTCCCGCAGAGCAGGGATGACCTCCGGTGCCGCGTTAGGAATTACGCTGGCGGAATTAACCAGTTGCGAAGAGACGAAAGCCGCAAGGCTCACAACCAGGCCAAGCAGCACAATCGTACAAAGCACGTTGATACGTTTCCTCAAAAACAGCACTCCTTCTCCTTTCGTCTGACCTGAGTCCGCAGGACTAGCCGCGTAGCGGCGTTGGTCAGACGGATAAGTGCCGAAAAGAAAGCTTTCGCGGTGACACTTCTGGCGCGTAGCTTTGCACATTTTATCGCAAGAACGCCCTTATTGGAACAGCAAGCCCAGTTGTTCCCTCAAAAAACCCTTCTCCTGGTAAGGAAGTAAGTCGATTACATCCCCGGGCGCAAACCAGCCCACTTCGATGAATCTCTCGTCAGAAGGGGCTGGAGGTTGCTGATTACCCGCTGCATAAGCCAGGTAGAAGTGGATCGTTTTCTGCTCTATATCACCGTTGCTCTTCACAGATTCCCGCATGATAACACCAAGATGCCTGATTAATTGGACATTGTCCAACCCGGTCTCCTCGTAAATCTCGCGCAAAGCGGCTTGCTCGAGCGACTCACCCTGCTCAACATGGCCTTTCGGCAGTACCCAGGTTTTTGTTGCTCTTTGATGCTGCGCAAGTGCGATCTTGAGCTTGCCCTCAACTTCGCGCATGATGATAGCACCTGCCGAGGTTGCTGTCCTCATTACCATCTCCTGCCCCCTTCGATTATTCGTCTCCATCAAAAAAATAGAGTTCTCAGAGGCTATCAACCTTTGAGAACTCTATTTTCGCACATAGAGCTGGAGTTTTCCGCTAATTCAAGTACTGGTAGGCGGGCAGTGTCAGGAATTCGACGAACTGGTCATCCGTAATGATCTTGTCGAGAATCTCAGTTGCGGTCTGAAATTTCCGTCTGGCAAATTGCTCCTCTCCGACCGCCGAGTGGATTTTCTCAAGTTCATCCTTGGCCAGTTCGCGGAACAATTCGACCGTCACCTTTCTGCCGTCATCGAGGACGCCCTTGGGATGGTGAATCCACTGCCAGATCTGCGACCTGGAAATCTCGACCGTGGCAGCATCTTCCATCAGGTTGTTAATAGGCACGCAGCCCGAGCCGCGTAGCCAGGACTCCAGGTATTGCAGGCTGACGCTGATATTGTTGCGTAGCCCGGCTTCGGTAATCGTGCCATCGGGTATCTTTAACAGGTCGGCAGCTGTCGCGTGTACGTCTTCACGTTTCCTGTCGATCTGGTTGGGTCCCTTCATGACAGCGTCGAATTCCTCCAGTGCGATGGCCACCAGCCCTGGATGAGCTACCCATGTGCCATCATGGCCGTCGGTAGCCTCGCGTTTTTTATCTGCCCGCACGCGTGCGAGCGCCTCTTCGTTCGCCTTTGCATCGTTCTTGATAGGAATCTGGGCCGCCATACCGCCAATCGCATGAGCATTGCGCCGGTGGCAAGTTTTAATGGTGAGCAGTGAGTAGGAGCGCATAAAGTGCGTTGTCATCGTTACCTGTGCGCGGTCAGGAAGAATAAAATCTGGAATCTCGCGGAACTTCTTGATAGTGCTGAAGATGTAATCCCAGCGGCCACAGTTCAAACCCCCCGAGTGTTCCCGCAGCTCGTACAGGATTTCATCCATCTCAAAGGTTGCCAGGATAGTCTCGATCAGTACCGTGGCTTTAATCGTGCCCTGGGGAATGCCCAGTTCGCGTTGCGCCAGCACGAATATATCGTTCCAGAGACGCGCTTCCAGGTGGCTTTCAAGTTTAGGCAGGTAGAAGTAAGGCCCTGTACCTTTTTCGAGCAGTGTTTTGACGTTGTGGAAAAAGTACAGGCCAAAATCGAAGATGCCGCCTGATACCGGCTTGCCATCGATCAAAACATGCTTTTCCACCAGGTGCCAGCCACGGGGGCGAACCAGCAGCGTCGCGGTCTTTTCATCGAGCGCGTATTGCTTGCCCTCCGGGCTGGTGTATGTGATGGTGCGGTTGACCGCGTCACGAACATTGATCTGGCCTTGAATCGTGCCCTCCCACATCGGGGAAAACGAATCTTCAAAGTCGGCCATGAAAACTTTGGCGCCCGAGTTCAATGCGTTGATAATCATTTTTCGTTCAACGGGACCCGTAATCTCTACGCGCCTGTCTTGAAGATCTGCAGGCACGGGCGCTATAGTCCATTCGCTGTTGCGAATATGCGCCGTTTCGGGCAGGAAATCGGGTAGCTTGCCCGCGTCGATCTCGGCCTGGCGCTGCTCCCTTCTTTGCAGCAGCTCTTCACGCCTGTCTGCAAAAGCGCGCGCCAGCGTTGCCACGAAATCCATAGCTTCCGGTGTCAAAATTTCGGCAAACTCTGGAGTAATTGTGCCGGTGATCTGTATGCTTTCAACATATGTCTTCTGATTCGTCATCTGGAGGAAAGGTCCTTTCGGTGGTGGCTGCCAGGGTGGGGGCCAGCCCCACCCTACTGTATACGGCTTCGCTCTTCGGCTCTCTATCAATTATATCCCGGCGATTAATGGAACTGCTCCACCTCGGTCGAACCTGCCAGCGCAACAGTTGAGGAATTGCCGCTGGAGATGACCTGCGCCACCTCATCGAAGTACCCCGTACCCACCTCGCGCTGGTGCTTGGTCGCGCTGTATCCATATGTTTCCATTGCAAACTCAGCCTGCTGGAGCTTGGAGTAAGCTGACATGCCATGCTCGCGATACCCCAGCGCTAGCTTGAACATACTGTAGTTGAGGGCATGGAAACCGGCTAGTGTGATAAATTGGAATTTATAACCCATTCTCCCAAGCTCTTGCTGGAACGTTGCGATTGTTTCTGGATCAAGCTTCTTGCGCCAGTTGAATGATGGCGAGCAGTTGTAAGCCAGCATCTTGCCAGGATATTGCTCGTGAATCTCCTCGGCAAATCGCTGCGCTTCTTTAAGGTTTGGTTCTGCTGTTTCACACCAGATCAGGTCGCAATACGGGGCATAGGAGAGTCCCCTGGCAATAGCCGCCCTCAGTCCGCCATGTATCCTGTAGAACCCCTCCGCTGTGCGCTCCATGGTGAGGAATTTGTGGTCTGCCGGGTCGATGTCGCTGGTGATCAGATGTGCGCTGTTGGCATCGGTCCGCGCAACAATCAGCGTTGGGACGCCCATCACATCGGCCGCTAAGCGTGCAGCCACGAGGTGCTTAATCGCTGTCTGAGTTGGCACGAGCACTTTGCCGCCCATATGACCGCACTTTTTCTCCGATGACAACTGGTCTTCAAAGTGCACGCCTGCCGCCCCTGCTTCAATCATCGCTTTCATCAGTTCAAAGACGTTTAAGGGTCCGCCAAAACCTGCTTCTGCATCGGCCACGATTGGCGCGAACCAGTAAGTATCATCCTTGCCTTCCGCGTAATGAATCTGGTCGGCTCGCTCTAGTGCCTGGTTAATTCTGCGTACAACATGCGGGACGCTGTTAGCCGGGTAAAGGCTCTGGTCAGGGTACATTTGCCCGGCAAGATTGGCGTCTGCCGCGACCTGCCAGCCGCTCAGGTAGATAGCTTTTAAACCAGCCTTGACTTGCTGTACCGCCTGGTTGCCTGTCAACGCGCCCAGTGCAGCGACGTAAGGTTCGGCGTGCAAAAGAGTCCAGAGCCGCTCAGCACCAAGTCGCGCCAATGTATATTCAATTTTGATTGACCCGCGCAGCCGGATTACATCTTCTGCGCTGTATGGCCGCTCAATCCCTTGCCAGCGCAGATTCCCTTTCCAATTTCTCTCAAGCTCCGCAGCATAGAGGTTCCTCAGCCCTTGTTTACTGTTGCCAGTATGTTTGCCGTTTCCGTTTGCAGCATGTTGTTCGCTCATGATGATGGCCTTTCCCCTTCCGGGACTAGTGGGTAGATACTAAGCGGTGGACCCCATTGTCTGCCGCCTTCTTTCCTACCCTGACTAAAGGGTAACATGTAACCACCAAAAAGGGCTAGCAAATCACTTCGAAGATTCTGAAGCTATACATAAGCAAAAGGTTATGTATTGTGGAAAGGTGAGCTTGTTTTTATTTCGCGCCTTGTTTTTAATTCACGCCCCGTGGCACTTCTTGTACTTCTTGCCGCTGCCGCAGGGACATGGATCGTTGCGCCCGATCTTGTTTGCCGTCACTGCGCGTGGCGCTGGGGTCGCAACTGCTGCGCGTCCATGCCCATTCTGGCGATTGCCCGCGCCTTGCCTTTGTGAGGCCGTACCCCTATCTGCACCATCGCTCTTCGCCTGGCCGCTGGTCCTTGCGATATCATCGACATTCGTGCGCAGGTTGCGTGGAGCCTTGCGCTTCGGCTCCGGCCGGTGTACCGTTATCGTGATGTTTCCGCGCAGCAACTTGAGCAGCTCATCTACTATGTAGTGTTGGATGGTCGCTTTCAAGTTCTCGAACATGCGGAACGCTTCGTTCTTGAACTCGACCAGCGGGTCGCGCTGTCCTATGGCACGGAAATGAATACTGGCACGCATCACGTCCAGGGAATCAATATGATCCATCCACAGGCGGTCTATAACCTGCAAGGTGTAGGAACGCTCCAGGTCGCGGATAGTGGGGATACCAAGACCAGGATTCTCTGCCGCCAGTTTATCAAGCTGCTGGCCGCGTTCCTCGTAGTGGTCTTTCACCAGCTCTATCAGTTTTCTGTTGAGATCGTCTTTGCGCACGGCATGAATATTTTCCGGCAAAACCTCACCAGGGATTTGCACCCATGTTTCCAGGACGGCAAAAAGCTTCTCTAACTGCTCTTCTTCCGTGATGATATGGCCTGGAATGTGCATCTCCACTATTCTGCCCACTTCGTCACGCATCATTCCCAGCACGCGCTCGTGCATATCCACGCGTTCAAGCACGGCGCGGCGATCAGCATAGATCACTTCACGCTGCTTGGCAATTACATCGTCATAATCGACCACGTTCTTACGGATATCGAAGTTGTATCCCTCAACCCTGGTTTGTGCCTGTTCGATGAAGCGCGAAACCATGCCGCTCTCAAGCGGCATATCTTCGTCCATCCCAACCATCTGCATCACTTTAGATACGCGGTCAGCGGCAAAGCGGCGCATCAGCTCATCGTCCAGTGCCAGGAAGAAGCGTGACGAGCCTGGATCCCCCTGGCGCCCGGAACGACCTCGCAACTGGTTATCGATACGCCGTGACTCGTGTCGTTCGGTGCCGATGATACGCAGTCCGCCCAGCTCGACGACGTATTTGTGATCCTCTTCGCACTCGCTCCTCTTCTGCTCGAGCAGTTCGTTTATCTCTTCCTCGGGCATGTTGGCGATATATTGCTGGATCGCCTCCTCTTTCTCGGCGCGATCATCTTCGTCCTGCACCGGCATCTCACGGATGAAGTCTACATGCTCAGCATGTTTGCGCAGGGTGGCATCTCGAAAGCCTTCCGGGTTGCCTCCCAACACGATGTCGGTTCCACGACCGGCCATGTTCGTGGCAATAGTCACTGCCCCGCTGCGCCCTGCCTGTGCAACAATTTGTGCCTCACGCTGGTGGTGCTTGGCATTCAGGACGTTGTGCGCTACACCCTGCTTTTCTAGTAGATCAGAGAGATGTTCCGAAATCTCGACCGAGGTTGTACCTACCAGGACAGGCTGGCCCTGTGCATTCAGTTCCTTGATCTCCTCGACTACGGCCCTGTATTTGGCATCTGTTGTGCGATAGATCAGGTCAGGCATGTCCTCGCGAATCATCGCTTTGTGCGTCGGGATAGATACAACATCCAGCTTATAGATCTTATGGAACTCTTCCGCTTCGGTCATCGCGGTACCTGTCATACCGGCCAGTTTCTTATAAAGGCGGAAGAAATTCTGGAATGTGATCGTTGCGAGTGTATGATTCTCGCGCTGCACCTTGACGCCCTCTTTAGCTTCGATAGCCTGGTGCAGGCCCTCGCTGTAGCGACGTCCCAGCATCTGGCGACCTGTGAACTCATCAACGATAATGACCTCGTCGTCTTTCACAATGTAGTCTTTGTCACGCTTGAAGATGACCTCGGCTTTGATGGCATTCTCCATGTAGCGCGTCAGGTCCGCGTTGGCCTCCTCATAGATGTTTTTGACGCCTGCTAACTTTTCGATCTTCTCGATGCCTGGCTCCGTAAGGATGACGGCGCGTGTTTTCTCCTCGACGGTATAGTCGGTTTCGGCATTCAAACGTTTGGCCCAGCCGGCGAACCGCACGTAATGGTCGGTCGATTCCTGGCCCTGGCCCGAGATGATCAGCGGGGTACGCGCTTCGTCGATCAGAATGTTATCTACCTCGTCAACGATGGCATAGTTGAGATCTCGCTGCACCATCTGGTCCAGTGAGACAACCATGTTATCGCGCAGGTAGTCAAAGCCAAACTCGTTGTTTGTGCCGTAGGTGATATCGGCGTCGTAGGCTGCACGGCGTTCAGGCGTCTGCGGTTCGACGGCGTTGATAATGACACCAACGCTCAGCCCCAGAAATTTGTAGATCTTGCCCATCCACTCGGCATCACGACGTGCCAGGTAGTCGTTGACGGTGACGATGTGTACGCCTTTGCCGGTCAAGGCATTCAGGTAAGCAGGCAGGGTAGCGACCAGCGTTTTTCCTTCGCCGGTTTTCATCTCGGAAATTTTGCCCTGGTGAAGCACAACCCCGCCGATCAGTTGTACATCGAAGTGGCGCATCTGGATTGTTCGCCGGCCCGCTTCTCGCACAACGGCGAAAGCTTCAGGAATCAGGTCTTCAAGCGTTTTGCCCGTTTTGTAGCGCTTCACCATTTCCGGGATGAGTTCGTCCATCGCTTCGGCTTTAAGCGCGACAATTTCACCCTGCAGGTGCTGCAGGATGTCGCCGAATAGCTGCTCTAGCCGCTCATCTGCGCCCTCTTGCGGATTGGGCGCGTTGCGGCGAGCTTCTTCGAAGAGCGGCCATGCTTTTTCGAATGCTTCGTCCAGGTAATCGTCGTCTATCTCATCGAGAGCCGGCTCGCTCTTTTTGAGCAACGCGAGAGTTGCTTGGCGCGGATCTTTAGCCTCGTCGGGCCACACTTGCGTTTCCTCGGCCGCGTCCATGGCTGCTGTGACTCTCCGCGTGTTGAGCGCCGGGTTCAGTTGTTCATAGGCGTTCTCAAAGCATTCCGAAAGGGTATCCTGCAGGTTATCGCGGAGCATATGCTCTGGATCACGCACCCTCTCGATTTTCTGGCGCTGCTCTCTGATGGCTGCATGCAGTTGCGCATCGGTGCATTTTGCCGCGAGCGGTTCTACTTTGTCCAATACCTCGTCGAACAGTTTGACCAGTTCATCTTCAAGCACCATGCCGCCTTTGAGATAGAGGGAGAGTTGTGAGCGAAATTCTTTGGTCTTCGCAGCTAGTTCTTCATCACTCAGCTCTTCGATGGTTGGTTCGAGCGCATTAATTTCATCTATAGTAGGCTGAATAGCCTTCAAGTCTTTTTTGTTGGGATCACCCAGCATCTTCCCAAGTAACTGCATAGTAGTGTGTTCTCCTGATGATTGGCGTTGGCGGTGCTATCTATCAATAGTAATAACGCTTATCGGGCAGTAAAAATTCTCGTTCATTATACCATACGTTCTTCCACTTGACCTTGTTGCTTCCCGCCATAGCGCCTCACCAGCTCTTCACGTGACATCCATACCTCTTGTGGGTATGACCCATAGGTAGTCCCTTGCAAGAGCCGTTCAAGCCCATTCTCATTGTAGAGTACCAGCAAACCCATCATGAAAAAGCGATCCAGCCGGGCTTGAAGAGTCTTGGGACGCTCGCGCACCGTAAAACCAATGCGGCGGGATGCGCGACTCAACAGTGTCAATCCATAGAGCGCACGCAGATCGGCTGGAAAATCCGGCGCTTGTGTCCATGTTGCCAGGGCGCCTAAGTCTTGCATGACCATTTGAATAAATCCCCAGGGACCCGTCTGTTTTGCAGCCTCCAGCAAGACGCGATTACGGAAATGGAGTTCGCCGACCAGGTCCCCTTTGCCGATATGCGTCCCATCAGGCAGGTCTATTGATCGTCCATGGTAGCGTATGAAATGCACCTCCAGCAATCCATGAGGAGCATGTGGAATCGGCTTGACGCGCCAGACGGTCAGCGTAAGCCACTCCCAGAAAGGCCAGAAACGTAGAAAACCACGTGCACGCCCCCCTCGCGTGCGAAATGCCAATCTCCATCCAAAACTCACAGAGCGGTGAGGAGTCTGCGGCTTAGAAATGGTGCGGCTGTCTTGCTTCTCCTGTACCTTCAGGATAAAGATGGCTCCCAATATCAGTACAAAAGCTGCAAGCGCGAAAATTATGCGGTAGCCTAATTGGGTTCGCCCAAACACACTGACGATAGCGAAGATCATAGTACCCAGTAAAGGGGCGACAATAGCCGGTATCGTCGCAGAGGCATTCCAGATCCCCATATCTTTGCCGACCGTGTCCAGTGACGGCAGTGAGTCGATAGTTAAAGCCCAATCTACGCTGGTGTAGGCCCCAAAGCCCAATCCGAAGAGTAGACCCAGCGGCCAGAGCACCCGGGTATCGGGTAAAACGACGAACGCCAGCGCCGCCAGCGCCATGCACACTGTGGCCAGGGAGACTATCTTGACCCGCCCGGTGTGGTCAGAGAGCACACCAAGCACAAAGGCGCTGCAGACAGCGCCCAGCAAGGCAAGTATTGCAATTCCCGCCGTTGCCTGCACAAAATTGGTGACGTGCGCGACATTGGCAAAGTAATATTCGATGTACGTCATGAACAGGGTAAGCCCTAACATGACGAAGAAGCGTGTCAGGAAAACCCAGCTAAAATTGCGATCATGCCAGGGCTCAAGCCAGTTATGTGCAAACCAGGCACGCAATCTGGGGATAGCTTTCTCCCCTGCCGGGTTGGATTCCGCTGGCGAAAGGATGTGCGGTACTTCGCGCACACCAACTATTGTTATCAACACGCCGGCGAGCAAGACTATCCCGCTCAGTATGTAGTAAGCAATGGCGCCGCTATGGATAGCGTCACTGCCGGTTGAAACCAGGTTAACCTGGCCGAGTAGCCATGCGGCCAGGGCCAGGCTGCAAACATTCCCGAGAATACTCATAAGTCCCATATAGCCCGAGGCTCTGCCACGCTGATCTTCAGGCACACGATCCGGTATCAAGCCCTGGTATCCGGCAGTGGTAGCATTGGTAGCAAGTTGAAAAACTATGAGACCCACTATAAAGAAGCCGAGATTTCTGGCAAATCCCAGGAAGATTGCACCAAAGAACATGAGTAGCCCGCCACTTAAGATATATGGTCGCCGGCGTCCCCAGTGGCCGGTAGTGCGATCAGATAGCATGCCGATCAATGGAGGCACGATCAATGTCAGGATCGCACCTGCTGCCGTAATCCACCCAAGGAAAGTCGCTTGCTGGGCACTCCCCACCTGGCCCGGCGCGACAAACAATAAAATTTGTATGGGAATCACGATTGGTAGCAGGGCTGAGTTCTGGAAGTTTATAGAAAACCAAAGGGCGCTGAGCGTAAGCTGTTCGTTAACAGAGAGCCGGTGGGGCCGATCATGCCAATCCATTGAATTCATCTACGATCTATCCTTAAGGGACTGGGCAAAAACAGTAAATTGTGTTGTATCCAACTCCCCGGCGAACTGGATACAGCGTATCGCATAGCAATACTTACTCAATTATACAACATTGTGCTGGATGGTTGGTTGGCAGGGGCGCAATGCATCGGCCCCTAATGATCTTTGACAACCGAATCGGGTAATAGCTAGAAACGTCCGCCTCCATCCTGTAGGGACAAGGGGTGGATGTGGGGATGAGTGGGGGCCTTG